>Ga0181535_10002001_pt1 | contig 25508 bp, 13 predicted proteins | sample PEATcosm2014_Bin_44_FD_119774 | JGI IMG/M metagenome (GOLD analysis project Ga0181535, IMG submission 119774) | Peatland microbial communities from MTU Mesocosm Facility, Houghton, MI, USA - PEATcosm2014_Bin17_30_metaG | ecosystem: Environmental > Terrestrial > Soil > Wetlands > Peat | place...
CGACGTTGAGGTTGGAGGCGGTGGGCAGGTTCGACCCGGCGGGAAAGACCGTGAGATACGTGCCCGCGCTGCCGGCGATGGCGGTGACGTTGAGAACCACCGATTGGGCGTCGGTGGGCACCGACTCGCCGTCCACGTCCACGCCGGCGACCGGGAAGGTCAGCTCGCCGCTCCCGAGCGCGCCGAGACCGGAGCACTCGGTCGAGTACCCGGTGACCGCCGAGCTGCGCGTGTCGCAGATCCGGAACGGGTTCAGCGGCGTGTATGCGGTCGCCACCGGCTGGTACGTCTGCTCGATCAGCGCCTGGCCGGCGTTGAAGTCAACCCCGACCGACACGCAGTCGGCGATGGAGACGCACGACACCCCCACCAGCTCGGCGTCGTCGCTCGGGCTCGGGCTGTACGCGCCACTCCAGCTCGTCCCGTTGTACTGCTCGATGAGCGGGAAGGCATTGAAATCCGCGTCCACGTACTCACCGACCGCCCAGCAGTCAGTTGCCGAGACGCAGGTCACGCCCCAATGGATGGCCTCGTAGCTCGTGGGAGGATTGTAACTCGAGACGAGGCTCCAGCCCGAGGCGGTGTACTGCTCGATCAAGGTCTCGTACAGGCCAAAATCGCTGACTTCCGAGGTGCCGACCGACCAGCAGTCGGTGGCGGAGACACAGCTCACGCTCCAGAACTCGGTGTCGCTGCTGCCCAGCGGCGTCACCGGAGAGCCGAGAGTCCAGGAGGACCCGGTGTATTCCTCGGCCAGGGGATAGGTCAGGTCACCGACCGTCGCGTAGTTGCCGACGGCCCAGCACTCGGAGGCGCTGACGCAGGTCACCCCGGCGAACTCGGAGTCGACGGCGCCGCTGATGGCGGCACCGGTTGCCACCGACCACGCTCCCGCGCTGTACTCCTCGATCAGCGCCGACAAGGTGCCCGAGCGTTCGTAGCCCACCGCCCAGCAGACGGTGGCGCTGACGCAGGTCACGCCCTGGAGGAGGGAGTAGATGCCGGCGGAGAAGCTCGGGGCGGTGCCGAGCGACCAAGCGGTCCCGTTGTAGTGCTCGATGAGGTTGGTCGGAGTCTCCGGAGTGCCCGAGGAGCCGACCGCCCAGCAGTCGCTGGCGCCGAAGCAGGTGACCCCGATGAGGGTGACGGACGTGGCACCGAGACTGGGACTGGCGACCACGCTCCACGTGGTGCCGTTGTAGTTCTCGATCAGACCTTCGTTGGTGACGCCATCGGCGCTGGTGGACCCGACGGCCCAGCAGTCGCTGGCGCTCACGCAATTGACCCCGAGCAGGTCGGAGCTGGGGAGCTCCGGGCTCACCACCGTATTCCAGAGGACGGGGCCCACGATCGGGGCGATCGCCTTCGCAGTCTGCGGACGCGCCCCGCCCAGGCCGGCGGAGGCCCCGACGACCAGGGCGGCCACCAGCAGTCCTCGGGCCGCCATCCCCCACCTGTGATTCTTCGTGATCGCCACCGCGGTGTCCTCCTGAGCCCCGGCTTCGAGGCGCCGCGTGCCCGACGCGACGCCTGCGCGACCTCTGACGAACCCTGGCGCCCTGTCGCAGGGGAAGCGCGCAGGGGGACCGAAATCCGGCGGGAGTATGGGCCTCCGCCCCCGGGGCTCACAAGGGCCAGACGTCCCAATGGTGCCGGCACAACCGTTCGCCCCCGCGGCGGGCGACGGGGCGTCGCGCGCCGGCCACCCGTGGTAGGCTCGCTGAGCCTTGCGCATCCTCCAGCGATGAAGGATCCCCGTCCATGCTCACGTCCCACCCGCCAGGGCACCGCCTCATCACGGGCACAGCCCGTGTCGGCCTGGCCGCCCTCCTCGCCGCCGCAGCGTTCGCCGCCGGGCACTCCACGTCCGGCCTCGCCGGGTCGGCGACCGCAGCGCCGACGGCCGGGTCTCAGCGCGTCGGTGTCGCGAGCCTTCGGAGCCCGGCAGCGCTTCCACGCGCGACCACCTCGACGGCCGGCTCGCCGCTCACCCGGGAGAGCCCGCTGCGGTCGGTCTCGAAAGCCGCCGGTTCGCTGCCCCCGGTCTCCAACGGGGAAGTGGCGACCGCGCCCCTCCTGCTCCAGGCGTGGGCGGGGACCAGCCTGAGTGGAGAGACTGCCGCCTTCGGCACGGATCAGGCGGGAGTCGCCCCGCCCGACCCGGATGTCGCCGTCAGCGGGCAGTGGGTGGTGGAGACCACCAACCAATCCCTCTACGTCCGCCAGCGCGGCGGCTCCGCCTACCCCGATCAGCCGGGCGCCACCTGCCCGCCCCCCGGCCCCGGCGCGCCGGGCTACGCCCAGTACAGCCTGGCTGGCTGCGACGAGATCGATCTCAACAACTTCGTGGAATCGAACGGCTGGCAGCTCAGCGACCCCCGGATCGTCTACGACCCCGGGGCGGGGCAGTTCTACCTCTCCTTCTTCGTGACCACCAGACCGAACGTCGGCACCTCCTGCCTCCCCGGCTACCCCGAGGGGGCGGTCTGCAGCCGCGTCTACCTCTTCCACACCGAGGGCGGCGATCCCACCGGACAGTGGGAGGGTTACTTCTTCGACTCGTACTACGCGGACACGATCACCGATCAGCCGATGGTCGGCTTCTCCGCCGACAAGATCGGGGTCTCGTGGGACGAGTTCAACGTCGCGAACTCGGAGTGGGTGGGCGACGAGTACTTCGTCCTCTCCAAGACGACCTTCCTGGCCAACGCCACGGGGTCCAACCCGGTGATCGACCCGGCGTCGGGTGAGCTCGCCGCGCCCACCATGTCCTACTTCAGCCTCTTCCCGGTGCCGGACCTCTCGAGCGGGGCGACCCTCTACTTCATCAGCAACAACGGCTCCGAGGACCTCCCGAAGTCCGGCCCCGGCCCCTCCGTCTACGTGCTGGCGGTGACCGGGAATACCCCGGGCACGATCGCCCAGACCAACAACTACCCGCTGATCACCGAAACCTCGGCTCCGCCCGCGGCCCTCCAGAAGGGCAGCTCGGACACCATCGACACCGACGACGACCGCATCGACGGCGGGGTCTGGAGCAACGGGATCCTATGGACCGGCGTCGACGACGCGTGCACCTCCTCCGCCCAGTCGTGCATCACCTACGTCGAGATCAACACGGCCACCTTCAGCGTGCTGGAGGACGACAACTACGGGGTCTCCGGCACCTACGTCTACTACCCCTCCTTCGGGATCGACCCGCACGGCGACCTGATGAGCAGCTTCACCAGCTCGAGCAGCACCTCCTACCCGACGGTGATGGGGACCGGGATCTCGGCGGGCCAGACCCTCCTCTCCGCCCCGGAGACCGTGGTGGCCGGGAGCGGGCCCTACAGCGATCCGAGCACCACCGACGGCGTCTGCAGCGTCAACAACGACCCGATCACCGACACCGTGGCCTGCCGCTACGGCGACTACGGCGCGGGCGCCATGGACCCCGAGTATCCGGAGGACTTCTGGTTCGTCAACGAGGTACAGCTCGATGCCGCCAGCTCGTCCGACTGGGGGACCGAGATCGGGGAGCTGACGTACTCCGGGCCCTCGATCACCGCCTTCGACCCGGCGGTCGGCCCGACCACCGGTGGCGTCACCGTCACGGTGAGCGGCTCCGACTTCGCGCCCGGCACCACCTTCAGCTTCAACGGCGCGGCGACCACCATCTCCAACCTCACCCCCGAGTCGTTCACCTTCGTCCCGCCCGCCCACGCCGCCGGCACGGTCACGGGGGCAGCGACCGACTCGTTCGGCACCAGCTCGCCGGCCACCTCCTATCTCTACGTGGGGCCGTCCCGATACCAGCCGCTCGCCCCCTACCGGGTGCTCGACACCCGATCCGCCACCTGCGTGCAGTGCACGAGCGGCTCGCTGGGGCCCGGGCAGACCCGCACCATCCAGGTGGGCGGCTTCACGCCGCCGGGGTACACCGGGACCATCGTGCCCGCCAGCGCGACGGCGGTGGTGCTCAACGTGACCGCGGTGAGCGGATCGGCGGGCACCTACCTCACCGTCTTCCCCACCGGCGGGACCGTCCCGGTCGCCTCCAACCTCAACCCCCCGGCGGGCACGAACATCGCCAACCTCGTGACCGTGGCCCTGGGCACCTCCGGCGCAAGTCCCGGCTACGTGAGCATCTACAACGCGGGCGGGACCATCGACGTGGTGGCCGACGTGGAGGGCTACTACCTGAGCGGGGGCTCCGGCTCAGCCGGCGAGTTCCACGCGCTCTCCCCGCCCGTCCGGGTGTGTGACACGCGCGGCGCCGGGGGCACCCCGGGCACGCCCTGCGCCGGAGCCGGCGGGACCGCCAACCCGCTCACCGCCGGCGAATCCCTCCTGGTGGCGGTTACCGACGGCACCACGGGGGTCTCGACCGCGGGTGACGCGGCGGCGGTGGTGGCCAACCTCACCGCCGTGAGCGGGACGGCGGGCACCTACCTCACCGTCTACCCGCCCACCCCCAACGGCAGCAGCGCCCCTACCTGCGGAACACCGCCGACCGCCTCCAACCTCAATGTGTCCGCGGTCGCCATACAGCCCAACCGGGTGATCGCCCAGGTGGTCCAATACGACGGGACCGGCTACCTCTGCGTCTTCAACGACGCCGGCACCATCAACGTCGTCATCGATGTCAACGGCTGGTTCGGCAACGCCTCGGCCACCGCGGGCGCCCTCTTCTACCCGCTCGGCCCGTCGCGGCTCTGCGACACCCGGTTCGGCTCGGAGACCGAGTGTGCCGGGGAGCCCCTTGGCCCCGGCGGCAGCGAGGCGGTGCAGGTCGCGGGCACCGGGCCGCTGCCCGCCTCGGGCCTCGTGGCCCTGGTCGCCAACGTCACCGCGGTGAACGCCAGCAGCGGCACGTTCCTCACCGTCTACCCCGACGCCGCCTCCCCGCCGGAGACCTCGGACCTCAACCCGCCGGCGGGCCTCAACATCGCCAACCTCGTGATCGTCGCGGTCGCCGCTGACGGGAAGGTTGACGTCTACAACTCGCTCGGCAGCATCAACTTCATCATCGACGCCGTGGGCTGGTTCCAGTAGGCGGTCGCCGAGGCGCCGCCCGAGCGGCGGTCACGGGAAGCCACATCCCGGTGATGGACCGGTAACGATGGCGTCTCCGTCGGTTGACTTGGCCGGGACATCCGGGGCGCCCCCATATGGTGGGAGGCGCTGTGGGATGGCATCTCCGACCCCTCCGGCGCCTGCTCGCGATGCTGCTCCCCGTGGCATTGGCGGCGGCGATCGTCACCACGGCGCAGCCCGCCCGAGCCGCCACCGTCCCCTGGGGGACCGTCCTGGTCCCGGGGTCGGCGTGGGCCGGCTCGTACGCCTCGCTCGGCGACCTCAACGTCTACAGCAACGGGGACGGTGACGAGGACGTCTGGGGGACGTACGGCTGGGAGTACGAGTGCTTCGAGCTAGCCGCGCGCTGGGCGGACATCGCCTATGGGGACTCCCCGTTCGGATGGGACGCTGCCTACGCCTATCAGATGTACGCCACCGGCCCGTACCAGAACCCCCCCTTCCTGCAGCAGCCCAACGGCGGCGCCTATCTCCCGCAGTTCGGCGACCTGCTGGTCTTCGACCAGACCTCGTTCGACCCGAGCGGCCACGTCGCCGTGGTGACCAGCGTCGGCGACGGCTACGTCAACATCGTCGAGCAGAACTGGGGGGACCCCGACCCCACCGGCTACGCCTCACTCCCGATCGGAGGTGACGTGAGCGGGGTCTGGGATCCGACCTACATGCCACCCCGCTGGGGGCTGCCGATACTCGGCTGGCTGGAGTCCACCGTCCTCCGCCAGGGTGTCGCCGGCTCGGGGGGCGCGCTCCCCTCCGCCAGCCCGGCGCCGTCCGGGGCCGAGCCTCCGACCCAGGTCAACCCGCCGACCCCGACCGCCATGGGGTCGCCGGTGCCCACCGCGCTGCCGTCGGGCGACCCGACGATCGGCACCGTCGGCCCGGGGATCTCGAGCTCGGGCCCCGACCCCGCGGTTCCCCTCCCACCCTGCGACTGCACCTGGGGTACCCAGTTCCTGCCCACCGGCCCGGTGGTCCCGGGGTCGGGCAGCGGATCGCATCCGCTCCCGCCGACCCCGTCACCGACGGCGGGAGCGTCGGCGTCCCCCTGGGACATCCCACCCGGAATCAGTACGATGCCGCCGACCAACGCTCCGCAGCCGCGGATCGAGTGAGCGGCCCCGCGCCGCTCCCGCGCCAGACACACGAGTCATGAGATGAAGCCTCGCCACAGCCATGCCCGTCTCCCCCGGAGGGCGCTGACCCTCCTGGTGGCCGTGCTCCTGGCGGCGGCCCTCTGCGCGCGGGACCAGATCGCGGTCTCGGCGCAGGCGGCGACCCTCTGGGGGATCGACAGCTGCAGCACCGCGCAGTCGGTGGTGCCGGGAACCCAGACCGTGCTGGGGACGCCCCAGTTCATGGCCCGCTATCTGGGAACCGCGAATCCGTGCTCCATGTCCGCCGCCGAGGTCTCCTACCTCTCCTCGGAGGACATCTACATCATGCTGATCTACAGCCCCGATCAGACCTTCGCGTCCGGCACCGGCACCACCGAGGCGCAGTCCGCGATCGGCCTGGCCCAGAGCCTGGGCGCGCCGCCCGGCACGGCGATCTTCCGCGACGTTGAGGCGGACTCCCCGATCACCACCCAGTACATCGAGGAGTGGTACCAGGCCTTCGAGTCCTCGACCAGCGGCTACGTCCCCGCTTTCTACGAGAATCCGGGAGGCGGGGACCCCTTCGATGCGCAGTACTGCGCCGCCGTCCAGAGCATGGCCGTCATCGGGTCGGTGCCGCTCTGGTCCTCGGAGCCCGAGCTCCAGTCGTACACCCCCCAGGCGAGCGCGGCCCCGGCATGGAACCCGGAGGTGCCGAGCTGCACCAACAACACGGTGGCCTGGCAGTACCTCGAGCAGGGGGTCAACCCCGGAAACTGGCCGCCGAACTCCCCCAACGTCGACGTCGACGAGTTCGCGGCCTCGGCCGAGAGCCTGCTCTGGAACGCGCCCAAGGGCCCCGGGGCCTACACGCCACTGGCCTCGTTCCGGGTCTGCGACACGCGCGCGGGGACCGGCACCGGGTGCAGCGGTCATGGGCTGACCCCGGGGGGCACGCTCAACGTGCAGGTCACCGGGGTCACCGGCCCCTCGGGTCAGTCGGTACCGCCCGGCGCCCAGTCCGTGGTCCTCAACGTGACCGCGATCGCCGGGTCGGCGACCACCTACCTCACCGTCTTCCCCACCGGCTACGCGCTGCCCAACGCCTCCAGCATCAACGTCGATGAGGCGACCAACCAGGCCAACCTGGTGGTCGTCGCGCCTGGCGCCGGTGGCCAGGTTTCCTTGTACAACGCCCAGGGGTCGATCAACGTCGCGGTGGACGTCGAGGGCTACTTCGCGGCGCCGACGGGCCCGGCGGGGACGTTCCACCCCATCGCCCCGCTGCGGCTCTGCGACTCGCGCTCCGGCATGGGCACCGCCTGCTCCGGCACCCCGCTGACCGCGGGTGCCTGGCAGAAGGTGGTGGTCTCGGGGTGCCCCGAGGGCGACCCCAGCTGCACCGGGTCGGTGCCCAGCGACGGCACCGCCGAGGCGGTGGCGCTCAACCTCACCGCGGTGGACGGCTCCTCCGGGACCTACCTCAGCGTGGTGCCGCCGAATGGCAGCGACGCCTGCCCGACCACGGCGCCGAGCTTCTCCAACCTCAACGTGGGGGCGGCGCACAACCTGCCCAACCGGGTGATCGTGCCGCTCGGCCCGAAGCAGGACGTCTGCGTCTACAACTCCATGGGGACCATCAACTACATCCTGGATGTGAACGGCTGGTTCGGCGACGGCAGCGAGAGGGCCCAAGGCGCCGACTTCTACGCGATCAGCCCGATCAGGATCTGCGACACCCGCCCGGTGGGCGAGGTCGGATATTCCACCGAGTGCACCAATCAGATCCTGACCCCGGGGGACACTCTGACCGTCCCAGTCGCCGGCGTGGACGGGCTGCCGGGGGCAAGCGGAAGCTCTCCGCCGGTGGCGGTGATCGCCAACGTGACCGCGGTCAACGGGACCTCCGGGACCATCTTCACCCTCTACCCAGCCGGCGCCTCCCAGCCCCTCGCCAGCGACCTCAACGTCGATGCCGCCCAGAACGTGGCCAACCTCTGCATCGTCCAGCTCTCCGCCTCGGGCGCCCTCGACCTCTACAACGATCTGGGCACTATCAACGCTGTGGTCGACATCGCCGGCTGGTTCGAGTAGGCGAGGCCGGCGGACCGGGACCGGCGGGGGGCGGGTGGGGCCCTCCGGCGGTTGTCCGACCCGGGTCCGGCGGACTAAGCTGCAGCCGGCTCGACCGGGACGAACGCCTCGAACCATGGCCCAGCCGGGCGTGTCGAGGGTAGCCGCCATCTCCAGACTGCGACTGATCGGCTGTCGGGGCGGGCGGGCGCGCCCGGCCGGCGTTGGGCGGTCACCCGCCCGGGCGGCGCTGATGCTGGCGACCGGGTGTGCGGTCATCGCCGCAGGTCTGAGCGCCATTCCAGATTCGTTGGCCGCGTCCGCCCCCGCTCACCGCGGCGGCGCACCGGCAGGTTTGGCGCCCGTCCAGGGGGCGGGCGGCAGCTCAGACCTGGCCAGGCGGGCGGCGGCGCTCGAATCGGGCCGCCTCGCTCCTGGCTCGTGGGGAACCGCCACTCCGGATCCCGTCCCGGTGGCCGGAGGCGACGACCCGGCCGGTGGGTCGGAGCAATGGGAGGTGACCCCCAGCTCGGACCCCGGGACGTGGATGAGCCCGCTCTCAGCGGTGGCCTGCGTCTCCTCAACGGACTGCTGGGCGGTCGGCGGGCAGCAGGCAACGGTGGATGCGGAGGAGCAGCCGCTGATCATGCAGTGGAGCTCCGGCATCTGGTCGGTGATGACCACCCCGAGCCCGGGGGACGTCTCGAGCTACCTGCAAGGAGTGGCCTGCGTCAACTCATCGGACTGCTGGGCAGTCGGCGCAGACAACATCGCCACTCTGATCGAGCACTGGAATGGCGTCGACTGGTCGGTCGTCACAAGCCCGTCGGCTCCAGCTGCGACGGAGGCGCAGCTCTCCGCCGTGAGCTGTGTGTCGGTCGACCTCTGCTGGGCGGTGGGTTATTACACCACCGGCTATGAAGAGTGGTACGCGCTCCTGGAGGAATACACCGGAAGCGGCTGGACCGTTGTTTCCGGCCCCTCCCCTCCCTCCCCGATGGTGCAGCTCGATCTCTCGGCGGTGAGTTGCATCAACGCCGACGACTGCCTGCTGGTTGGCATGTACGAACCCCTTTCGGGCGGCACGCTCACGCTCGCCGAGCAATGGACGGGGACCACCTGGGCGATCGTTCCCAGCGCCGACGCGGAGGGCCCGACCGGGTTCGACGCGCTGTTGGGGATGACCTGCGCCGGCGCCTCGAGCTGCTGGGCGGTCGGCGTGGCGGGACCGGCCGAACTGGTGGAGGAGTGGACCGGAATCCAGTGGGTGACCGTTGACAGCGAGTCGCCCCCCATCACCGACGACGCGGTCATCGGCCAGGCGGAACTCTCCGCGGTGTCGTGCGCGAGCTCCACCGACTGCTGGGCGGTGGGGCAGTACAGCGGGGAGGGGATGATCCAGACCTTCGTCGAGCAGTTGCAGGGTGCGGGGTGGCTGCTGGGGTCCGGTGCCAACAGCTCCGAGGCCTCCCAGGACTCCCTGAGCGGCGTGACCTGTGCGGACGCCACCGACTGCGTTGCCGTCGGAGACGACGGCGCCACCGGTAGCGATTTCGGACCGAGCGCGCTGACCGAGCAGCTGTACCAGCCGCCGGCATGGAGCACCGCCGGCAGCCCGGCGGGCGACGTGCTGTACTCGGACACCTGCGTGGGCCCGGATGAATGCTGGGCGGTGGGCACCGAGGCCAACGCCAACGGGACGCTGATTCTGGAGAACACCGGGGACGGTTGGGGGACGGTGAGCAGCCCCAGCGCGGGGGCTGACGCCAACAACGACCTGTACGGGGTGACCTGTGCCAACCCCACCGACTGCTGGGCGGTGGGCGACTACCAGTCGCCCGGTGACGTCGCGGTCCGGCCGTTGATCGAGTGGTACGACGGCTCGACGTGGTCCAGCGTGAGCAGCCCCGCCCCGGGCTCCAGCACCTGGCTTTTCGGCGTGGCCTGCGCCAGCTCGACCGAGTGCTGGGCGGTGGGGGAATACGTCGACACGGCGATCAATGAATACCAGCCCCTCATCCTCGAATACAACGGGACCGCCTGGGCCGTCGCCCTCAATGACTACGGGAACAGCCTGGACTCCGTCACCTGCGTGAGCGTCAACGACTGCTGGGCAGTCGGGACCCTCTACGACAGCTCGGATCAGTACCAGACCCTGGTCTACCAGTACAGCGGCGGGCAGTGGTCGCTGTCCGCCGCTCCCAATCTGGGCGGGGCCGACACCTACAACGCCCTCTCCTCGGTGACCTGCACGGACGCCGCCAACTGCTGGGCGGTCGGGATAGCCGACTTTGTCGGTGAGTACAACCAGGGGCTGGTGGAGCGTTACGACGGATCCGGGTGGGCGCTTGTCCCCGTGGCTGCCGCCGGGCTTGCGGACGACCTCTACGCGGTCGCCTGCGCCGCGACCGACGACTGCTGGGCGGTCGGCGCGTACTTCTCCACCGGGACCTCTGGCGCGCAAACCCTGGTGGAGCAGTACACCGGAGCGAGTTGGAATGGAGCGTCCAGCCCCAACCCCAGCAGCCCCGCCGCCTTCCTGCAGGGGGTCGCCTGCGACGGGTCGGTGAACTGCTGGGCGGTGGGGCAGGACGGGAGCAGTGACACGGGCTACTCGACGGTGATCGAGCAGAGCGTGCAGCCGGGAGCGCCGCCGATGGTGAGCTCGCTGACCCCGGCGGCGGGGCCAGTGGGCGGCGGCCAGACGGTGACCGTCAACGGGTACGACTTCCCGACCGATGGAAGCCTGACCGCGACCCTCGGCGGGGTCTCGGTCACCCCCTCCGACGTGACACCCACCAGCTTCAGCTTCACCGCCCCGGCAGGCGCCGGCTACGTCACCCTCCAGGCCAGTGACGCCGAGGGCTCCAGCCTCGAGGACGCCAACGCCGGGTACGTTTACGCCGGCCTCACCAGCTACCAGCCGCTCACCCCCTTCCGGGTCCTCGACACGCGTTCGGCCACCTGCATCCAATGTGGGTCGGGAGCACTGCTGCCGGGGGAGACCGCCACCCTTCAGGTGACCGGGTACGTCGACCCCACCACCCGAGAGTCGGTCCCGGCCGGCGCGACCGCGGTGGTCCTCAACGTGGTCGCCGTCGCCGCCTCCGGGGGCAGCTACCTCACCGTCTACCCCGCCGGCACCGGCCGGCCCGTCGCCTCCAACCTCAACTTCGGCCCCACCAACACCGCCAACCTGGTGGTGGTGGCCGTGGGTCAGGGGGGCGCGGAGCAGATATACAACTCGCTGGGCAGCCTCGACGTGGTCGCCGACGTGGAGGGCTACTTCACCGGATCCTCGGGCAGTCAGGGGGAGTTCCATGCCATCCAGCCGCTGCGGGTCTGCGACACCCGGCTTGGCGAGCTCGCCAACCCCTGCAACGACCAGGGGACCCAGGATCTGGCCCTCGGCCCGGGGCAGACCCTCAAGGTGGACCTGGCGGCGGTGACCAGTGCTCAGGGAGACATCCCCAGCGACGGCACGGCCGAGGCCGCGGTGCTCAACCTCACCGCGGTCGCCGGCTCCCAGGGCACCTACCTGAGCGTCTATCCCACCAACCCGCAGGGGCTCTGCAGCACCCCGAGCCAGGTGCCGCCGCCCAGCTCGACCCTCAACGTCAACGCTGCCACCAACCAGGCCAACCGAGTGTTCGCGCAGCTCGGACCGGCGAGCAGCGGCGGCCCGGACACCGACGTCTGCGTCTACAACTCCCAGGGTACGGTCGACGTGATCCTCGACGCCAACGGCTGGTTCGGGGCCGGCTCCGCCGGCGCCGGGACGCTCTTCCAGGTGCTCGGCCCCACGCGGATCTGCGACACCCGGGCCGGCACCGGCACCGAGTGCAGCGGCGACTCCCTGACCGCGGGCGGCATCCTCTCGGTGCAGGTCACCGGCGCGGGCGGGATCCCCTCCGGCGGCGTGCTGGCGGTGATCGCCAACCTCACCGCGGTGGACGGGTCGGCGGGCACCTACCTCACCGCCTACCCGGGGGGCGGAGCCACCCCCCTCGCCAGCGATCTCAACGTCAGCGCCGGCAACAACCTGCCCAACCTGGCGGTGGTGGAGCTACCCGGCTCCGGCAGCCTCGACCTCTACAACTCCCTCGGCACCATCGACGCCATCCTGGATGTCGCCGGTTGGTTCCAGCCCCCGCCGCCCTAACGATCGAGGCCAGAGCGATCCCCGGCTGAAGGGGAAACCAAGCGCGCCAGGGCGATGGTGGCGCGGCGCCGCGCCGTCCCCGGAGGGGCAGCTCGGCGCACAGCGGCCTGACATCTGGCGGCGAGGCGGAAGGTCGCGGTCCGCTGCTCCGCCCGGCACTGCTCAAGGACCACAGCCTGCTCGTTCAGCCGCGCCTCCAGCCGGACCACCTCCGGGTCTCGGGGCGGGAGCGGAGGCAGCTCGCCGGTGTCCTTGGCGAAGACGAAGATGAACTCGTCGTCCTCGCCCGGTCGGGAGGTGCTGAACTCCAGCAGCTCAAGCCCCACACCCACCTCACGCCGGGCGGCATCCACCACCTCCAGGAAGGTCTCGGAGCGCCAGACATGGAAGTGGATGCTGTACGACCCTGCGATCAGTTCACGCAGATGCGTAGCGCGCTTCTCCGCGTCAGGAGGTCCCAATCGCTCCACCAGGGGTTCCGCGTGGTCGACCCAATCTGCGTAGTGCGCTTCGCGGGTCGCCGCGGGTCCGCTGCGATACTCGGAGACGACATGGGCGACCGTGGTTAGCTCGCGGTCGCGGTCGAACGTGAGGCGTGGATCCGGGAGGGCGATGTAGAGGATCCCCCCGGGCCTCAGTACACGGGTCATCTCCGCAAGCCCGCGCAGCGGGTCCTCGAGGTGCTCGACCAGATGGTTGGCGATCACGAAATCCTGGGAGCCGTCAGGGATGGCCTCGAGGTGCTCGGCATCCCCGATCAGGTCGACCTCGACGAGAGCCTCGTCGGCGAGCTCAGCGTAATGCAGGCGCAGCTCCGACACGGTGAGGCGGTCCACATAGCGGACCGCCACCCCGGCGGGTACCACCAGCGGGTTGTGCAGCGCTCCGATCTCGATGCCGGAGCCGCGGAGCCAGCGGGCCGCGCGTCGGCGCCTGTCCGTGATCCTCACTGGCGTGCCCCCCGGTGACGGCCCGGCGTGGCCGCGCGAGGAGGGGAGTGGGGAGTTGCGGGGACGCGCTCGCACGGCTATGCGGAGGCCCGATTCTACGACGGGAGCCGGCGAGGAGGGGTGATGCGCTCATCCCCCCAGGTCGCAGACGGTGGTCGCCCCGGGCGGGAGCGAGATCAGCGGAGCGCTTCCGGCCGCGGTGACGGTGACGTAGACGGTCTGTCCACCGCTCACATCGAAGGTCGCCGCTGTCGCGGTCAGGTCGTACGGCGCGGCCTTCGGCGCCAGCCGCACGGAGAGGGTGCCGGAGACCGTAGGGGTGATGGCGACCCAGCCCGGCCCGGCGAACACCAGCCGAAGCTGCGAGGTGGCGGCGCCGTTCGCGACCGCGACGCAGCCGTTGCCCTCCGCTGCGGGCAGGGGTAGGACGTCGCTGCCGAGCACGGGGTTGGTCTCCAAGCTGCCGGTCGGCCGGTTCACGCTGACCGCGACCTGGAGATAAAGACCGGCCTCAAGGGCGTCCGCCGGGGTGATCGGGGCGCGCATCGGCATCTTGCCCGCCGCGATCATCGAGCGCAGCACGGCGACGGTGAGGTTCGGCGAGAACACCGGCTCCACCGCCGCGCCTCCGCCGACAGCGAGCGGCGCACCGCTCTGGAGGAGGTGGGCTGCACCGAGGATCTCCCCCATCTCCTGCTGCTGGATGGGTGCGTTGGCATCCGCGTAGCCCGTCAGCCCCGCGATCCCATTGATGGCCATCACCGCGGCCAGAGCCACGGCGAGCCAGCGCGCCGGCGTCCAACGCCGGACGAGCTGGGACACCGCGAGGCCGACCGCCGGCAGGAGGAGGACGATCCACGTGTAGATGTAACGCCCGCTCCCCGCCTCCGCCACCCCCAGCGAAATCCTGCCCACCCCCACGATGGCGAAGAACACTAGCGCGACCACCGGCGCAGCGAAGGCGAGCGCTGACGGGCCACGGGCGAGGTTCCGGTTGCGGACCAGCCAGTAGGCCAGGCCGAGGGCGAGCACGCCACCCAGGCCGGCCAGCCCGGTGGCTCCCTGCATGGCGTCGCTCAGACCGGTCCAGACGTACTCCGGCACCTGGAAGAGCAGCGACCTGGCGGCCGGCGTCGCGGAGAGCAGTGCCGGGTCGTAAGCGGCGACCCAGGCGAGCCAGCCGAGGTAGACGACCAGGGGAACCAGGGCGGCGCGCAACGAGGCGCGCCAGCCTCGGCGCAGAAGGACCACGCCAGCGCCGACCAGCAGCATGCAGAGGCCGATGTCCGAGCACATCAGGGCTATCACCGCGATCACCCAGTAGGCGACGTTCCGCAGCCACCGGACCGGTCCCTCGACGTCAATCAGGTACAGGCCGGCCAGGCCGAGCGCGATCGGGAGGATCCATACCACCTGGAACGCCACCTCGATGTCGTCGGCGCCGGCGCCGAGGAGGAGGAAGACGGTGGCGAGTGCGGTCGCCACCCAGGGGTCGACCCCTAGCCGCCGCATCCACCTCCAGAGGAGATGGGTCACGACCAGATGCACGAGGATCACCGGCCCGACGTAGAGGAGGTAGCTGTGCAGTCCGACGAACTTGTAGATCACCGCCATGATCAGGAGCGGGACGGCGATCCAATGCTCGTTGTGGGGAATCATCAGGCTGAGCGCGTTGAGGCCGCCACAGATGGGTGGTCGATTCCCACCCAGTGTCCAGCACGCCCCCGATTGCACGCGGGCGAAAACGTCGTAGATGTCCCCGAGGAACCAGAGGTGGCGAGTGAGGAAGAGGAGCAGTACGAAAGCCACGGGGAGCGAGATGTAGTGCAACGGGGTCGCCAGGTCCATCAAGCGTTTGGACAAGGGGGAGCCCGGCCATCCCGCCGACGTGTGGGGTGGCCGGGCACCCGCCGCCGGCACTCCTTCTACGCTCGGCGTCTCCTCGGAGGCCATCGACTCTGTGGTCAACGGGGCCGACCCGCTCAGAGCGCTCCGGCGCTGATCGCCTGCTCGATCCAGGGCACCACCTCGTCAAGCATCTCGTCGAGGCTGGTGTCGGCGGTGAAGCCGAGGACGCGCTCCGCCTTCTCCACCGAGGGCACCCGGCGGTGCACGTCATGCTCGAACGGCGGGTCGGAGACATACCGGAAGGGCACCTCGGCGCCCCGGATCTTCCGCCAGATCTTCTCCGCCAGCTCGAGCACCGTGGTCGACGTCGCGGTGGAGAGGTTGAAGTCCTCGTTGAGCGCGGCCGGGTGCTCCATGGCCAGAACGATCCCGCGCGCGAGGTCGCCGCCATAGGTGTAGTGGCGGATCTGGCTGCCGTCACCGAGAAGGTGCAGGGGATCCTGCCCGCGCAGAACCTTCTGCACCAGGTCCGGGACCACGTGGCTCATCGCCAGCTTCACGTTGCCGCTCAGCACATCGACGTCGCCAAGCGCCCTCGCCTCCCCGATCCCGACGCAGTTGAAGGGGCGCACGATCGTGAAGGGCAGCTGGTACTGGTCCCACGCCGCGTGGGCGAAGTACTCGACGGCCAGCTTCTGGAAACCGTACGAGGAGAGCGGTGGGGGCACGTGCCGCTCCTGGCCCTCGACGGACGGCCAGGTGGGCGTGGACTCGAAGACCATCGACGAGCTGAGGTAGGTCACCTTCTGCAGGCGATGGTCACGGTGAGCCTTGATCGCCGCATCGCACGTGGCGGCGATGATCCGCTCATTGGTGGCGAGCAGATCGTAGGCGTACGTGTGGAAGTAGGAGATGCCACCGATCATGGCCGCGCCTGCGATGAGATGATCGCAATCAGCGAGCAGATCCGCGATCAGGTCGACGTCGCGGGCATCTCCCTCGACCAGACGGTAGCCCGATGCGCGGTCGTACGACTTGGCCACCCGGCCGTATTTGGAGAGGTTGTCGAGGCCGACGACCTCGTGCCCGCCGGACAGAAGCCGCTCCACGACGTACCCGCCGATGAAGCCCGCCGCACCGGTCACCAGAACCTTGCTCATCTGACCTTCTCCGCCGAGCACGCCTCCGGCCGGACGCTCGCGGGGCCCGTCCTCTGGCGCAAGATCGCCGCAATCCTAGCAGACGGGGTCAGGCGGCCTGCCTGGCCGGCGCAGCCCGGCTTCGGGGTCAGTGGGTGTCGATGAACCGGCAGGAGAGCGCAACCCCCCATCCGGGTGGGGCCGTCTGGAACCCGTAGTACGAGGCGGCGGAGGACGATCGGCAGTCCTGCTGCGCCGTGGCCACCTGCACGGTCCATGAGAGCTCCGTCGACCGAGGGTTGCTGTCGCGCAGGTCGATCACCCAGCAGGGGGCCAGGATCGCGCAGCAGACGAGCGGCGTCGCCAGCCGGAGAGCGACCGGTCGGAGGCTTGTGCCCACGGGCGCGCGGCGCCAGAAGCGATCGGCGGACATCAGCAGAGTCGCCACCACCAGGAGCACTGGCGTGGCTGAGTAGCGTCCCCCGTTGGTGATCGAATCAACCATGGCGGGCCCGACACCTCGGAGCCACACCGGCACGGCGAACGCCACCACCGAGTACGCAAGCGCCACAGCCGCGAATGAGCGCAACTCCCGATCACGCTGAAGCATGCTGAGGATCGCGACCACGAGGAAGAGGGTGACCCCCAGCGCCATCGCCCCCTGAGGAGAGGATGTGATCAGGTGGGAGGAGAGCCGCGACCCCGCTATCCATCCAAGCCCGACATGGAGCGCGAACGCCTGAGCAACATCGTGGAACGTCGCTCCCGCAAATCCCCCCGCCCCGCCGTTGAGGAGAATCATCACCACCTGGCAGGCCACTCCGACGAGGAACCCGATCGTCGCCAGCTGATCCCGAAAGGTGCGCAACCCGATGACGCGCAGCAGGACCAGGGGTAGAAGGACGACCGTCACGACCTGAGATGCGGTGGCAAGGAAACAGACGATCCCGGCGAGCACGGCTCCTGCAAACGTCCTCGGCCGCCAGAGGAGCATCCAGAAGGTTGCGAAGAGCAGCCACCAGGGAATGTTGACGGCGTTGTTCAGGAGCTCGGCGCCGGCGACGGGGAGGAGAATCATGCTGGCGGAGAGCAGCGCTCGGAGCGTGCGAGAACGAATGTGGGCTCGAGCAGCATGGAAGACCAGCAGGGCGAGCGCGGCGACCATGAGAGCGCCACCGATGGAGAGCACCGCGGCGGCGTCGCGCAGCGGGAGGAGGATGGCCAGCTCGGCGGCCAGGCGGGGCCACAGCTGCGAGTACCCGGCGTAGGGATGCACAAGCGTCCAGGCGAACGAGTGACTTGCCGCCTGTTGCAGGAACACCTCGCCATCCTCGGCCCAGATGCTGGCGAGCGGGGATATGCCTGACTGGCGCAGCAACGAGACGATGGCGATCACGGGGAGCGCGACCGTGTAGCCGGCAACGATCCAGCCGCGGCGCAGATGTGAAGGCGGCGTGGTCGGATAGAGCGAGGCGAGATGGTCGGGGAGGCGACCCCACGGGGCTCTGGCGCTCACTCTCTCCCACTCACTCCGGCGATGATTGTAGTTGAGAGGAGTCGGGGACGCTCCGGCCGCTGGATGCTCGGCTGCGAAGTCAACGCACCGAGGTCACGCGACACGCTCCGCGGACGACACAGCGGGTCGCTCGGCGAGCGCCTCGAAGCACTAGACTGCGGTCTCCCGTGGTGACAGGACCGCCCCACCCATCGGTCCGTTCCCGCCGAGAGCGCTGATGTCCGGCACCCTGATCGTGGTACGCGACCTCCTGGTCGACGCGGTAGTGCTCGCCCTGCCCGCCGCGCTCGCCCTCGCCGTGGTCGCGTGTCTGGGGATCGCCTCCCGCCCTCTCCAGGCCATCTACGCGATGGCCGCACCGTGCCTCGTCGGCTACGCGTCCGGCGCCGTCTACCTCCTCGTCCCCGATGCCGGACGCCCGTTCACGATCGCCGTCTACGCGGGCTCGGTCGCCGCCCTCGGGTGGCTCGTCGTCGCCCGCCGCCCCCTGGTGCTGCCGGCGCTCCGCTCGTGGGCCGCCCCCGCCGCCATTCTGCTGGCCGCCGCGGCGTTCACACTGGGTCTGGGCTTCCTCTACGGGGGGACGGGCAGCCCCCTGGCCACCGCGGCGACCCGCTACCTGGCCCACCTGCCCGGTGACAACGTGCTGCCGCAGCTCTTTGGCAGCTATCTCCTCGCCCCCCAGCGACCCCTGCCGATGCTTCCGGGCGGCTGGTCGACCAGCGACCGCCCTCCACTCCAGACCTGCGTCTACCTGCTGATCCGCTCGGTGCTCCCGGGCGCCGACACCAGCGATCTGCAGTACCAGGTGACCGCCACCTTGCTGCAGTGCCTCTGGCTGCCGGCGCTCTGGTGCCTGCTGAAGGCCGCCAGGGCCGGGTGGAAGGCCACCGGCCTCGCGCTCACCGTGACACTCCTCTCCGGCTTCACCATCGTCAACGCCTTCTACGTCTGGCCGAAGCTCTTCCCGGCAGCGTTCATCGTCCTGCTCGCGGCGGTCCTTCTGACCGACGAGTTGAGCTCGCTCCGGGCCAGCTCCGCCGCCGGGGTGGCCTGCGGGCTCGCCGCGGCCCTGGCGCTGCTGGGGCATGAGGGGAGCTCGCTGGCCCTTGTGCCACTGGTCCTGGTGGTCGCCGCGCGCCGCCGGCTCTGGCCGCGAGCCTCCGTCATCGGCCTGGCCGCCGCCGTCGGAGTGGGACTGATGATCCCCTGGGTCCTCTATCAGAGCTTCTATGACCCGCCGGGAACCAAGCTGGCCAAGCTGCAGCTGGCAGGCCAGGCAACCGTCGACCCGCACCAGAGTCTCCTCGGTGCTCTGGCGTCTGCGTACGGCCGGCTCACCCCCGCTCAGATCGCGACCAATAAGCTCAGCAACCTCGAGGAACCCTTCCTCGATGAGGGACCCGAGCTGAGAAGCCTGGGGCAGCTCGCCTCCAATCTCGTGGCCGCCGGCGGGGAGGGCGCACGCCAGCGGGACGTCGCGATCTACCGCCTGCGCATCGCCAGCTTCTACTACCTGCTGCCCCTGCTCGGAGGCATCGCCCTGGCACCCCTCACGTACCTGCTCCTCCTGCTGCGGCGGGCGCGCGGCCCGGACCTCGAGGCGGCTGGACGGCTCTGGGCCTGGCTGCTGCTGAATCTGGCGACCTGGGCCCTGCTCCTCTTCGGCCCGTACAGCACGGTGATCCACCAGGGCACGTACGCGACCGAGATGTTTGCCCTCACCGCGGGTGTGATCAGCCTCTGGCGACTCCTCCCCCGCCTCACCGTGCTCTTGGTCACGGCCCAGTCAGTGGTCGGGCTCATCGTGTACGCAACCCCGCCTCACCAGCCGTCCGGGTTGAATCCTGCCGGGTTCAGCCTCGGCGCCGCGCTCCTGGCGGCCGCCGGCCTGTTGTGCTTCTTCGCCCTCGTCTTCGGGATCAGACCAGGCAGGGCTGCGTGCCCGGGGAACCGAGCTTCGCCGCTGGACCACCGTCATCCCGGCGCCCCGACGGAGTGACGGGGCCCACCGCGGGCAGCGTGCGCTGTGGCATCCTGCCCGCATGTCGGGGGAAGGCATGAGAACCGAACAGGAGTTTGGCGGGCAGCCTTCGGCAACTCTCGCGGGCGATCTGCGCGGCTCGCGGCGGCCGTTGGTTGCCCCTCCTCACGACCCGCCCTCGCAGCGCGATCTCGACCTCGTCTATGGGCAGCGGTTCACCGACGAGCACGCCATGCGCAAGGAGGGGGTGTGGCGCGAGGTCTGCCGCTACCTTGAGCGGTTCGTGGCGCCGGACGCCCCGGTCCTCGACGTCGCGTGTGACCGCGGCCATTTCATCCGCAACATCCGCGCCACCGAGAAGTGGGCGACCGACGTGCGGGACGTCTCACACCACCTCACCCCCGACATCCATTTCGTCCGGTGCGACGCACCGACCATGGACGGAGTCCTGCCGGCGGAGCACTTCGGCACCGTCTTCGTCAGCAACTACCTCGAGCATCTTCACTCCGGAGCCGAGATCATGCAGCAGCTGACGGCGGCTCATGTCGTCCTGCGAAGCTCGGGGCGTCTGATCGTCCTCCAGCCCAACATCCGGCTCATTGGGTCGTCGTATTGGGACTTCGTCGACCACCACAAGGCGCTCACCGAGCGAAGCCTCTGCGAGGCGGTGGAGGCGACCGGATTCAAGGTTGAGCGCGTCATCACGCGGTTTCTGCCCTTCACCACCAAGGGGCGCCTCCCCCAGGGCGCCCCTCTCGTCCGCCTCTACCTCGCCTTCCCGCCCGCCTGGTATCTGCTCGGGAAGCAGACCCTCTGCGTGGCTCGCAAGCTCTGACCGGGCACCGCCGGACCTAGGCGCCGGGGATGCGGAGCCGGCCGGAGTCGGGCCAGCGGACGTTGGGGTTCAGGAACGGGTCTTGGAGCGTCGCCTCGGCGCCCCACCGGGCCCGGAAGGCGTCGTGGTCGGCGGGAGGGTCGAGGCGTCCCCGGCTGGAGCTCTCCTCATGATCGAGCCGCGCGAAGGGGGTGTACAGGACCCGCAGGCCACGCTCGCGGACTCGGAGGCAGAAGTCGACGTCTCCGTATGCGATCCCCATCGCCTCGTCGAAGCCGTCCACGAGGTCGAAGGCCTCGCGCTTGACCATCATGCAGGCGCCGGTGACGGCGCTCGCATCGCGCACCGAGCCGTACTCCAGGCCGAGGTTGTAGGCGATGTGGCCATAGCCGATGCCGATCCCGGTGTGCTGGAGGCGGCCGTCCCGGTGCCGGAGCTGGCATCCCACCACGCCGACATCGGGAAGCTGGCAGAGCTCCAGCAGCCGCTCGATCCACTCGTCGGTGAGCACGATGGTGTCGTTGTTGAGGAGCAGCGCGTACGGCGTCGAGGTGGCGCGCACCCCGAGGTTGACGATCCGGGAGTAGTTGAAGGGGCCGGGGGTGGCGACCACGCGGTGCCCGCAGCCGGCGAGGTACTCGTGAGTCTCGGGCTTCCTGCTGTCGTTGTCGAGGATGACGATCTCGGCGTTGGGGTAGGTGGTCCGGGCGTCGACGCTCTCGAGGCAGCGCTCCAGTAGGTCGACGCGATCGCGGGTCGGGATGAGCACGCTCACCGCAGGCTGGTCCGCCAGGTCGTAGCGGTAGTCGTAGATGCCCGCCGTCGGCCCCAGCTCCACCCGGCCCGGGGTGCCGCGACGGCCGAGGGCGTCCCCCACGCACTCGCGGCCGGCCAGCCGGGCCAGCGGCTTCTCGTCGCCGCTGAGAGCGGTGGAGCCGGGCACCTGCCGCCACGAGTAGAGCACGTCGGCGATGTGCTCGACGTGGTCGGTCCGCTCGGTCACGCGGAGCAGGAGGTCGTGGTCCTGGCTTCCGTCGTACCCGGTCCGGAAGCCCCCGACCTCCCTGAGCAGCCGGCGGCGGACGACCATGAGATGGGTGATGTAGTTCTGCCCCAGCAGCCAGGCCGGTGACCAGTTGGGCTTGAAGAAGACGGATCCGCGCCGGCCGTCGGGGAGCAGGAGGTCCTCGTCCGAGTAGATGACGTCGGCGTCGGGCTTCTGGTGGATCCGCGCCACCACCTCGAAGAGCGCGTGGGGCCGGAGCACGTCGTCGTGGTCCAGGAAGGCCACGAAGTCCCCCCTGGCCAGACCGAGTGCCGAGTTGGAGGCCTCGGCGATCCCCCCGTTCTCGGGCCGGAAGGTCACCCTGATCTTGGAGTCGGCCGCGGCCGCCGCCTCGATGATCCCCCGGACATGTGGCTGGGTTGAGGCGTCGTCGGCGATGCAGAGCTCCCAGTTGGCGTAGGCCTGGTCCCGGACGCTGTCGATCGCCGCGCTCAGCCACGCCGCGTCGGGGTTGTACACGGGGAGCACGACGCTGATCAGCGGGCGCACGCCCCAGTCGCGCGACGCCACCCGCATCTCCTGAAGCCGCTCGGGACCGGGCGCCTTCGCGGCCAGCCACCGCTGATACTGGGCGTCCAGGCTCAGCGGGTCCGGCGGGGCGGGGCGGTGAGCAAGCCTCCGTCCGGCGCCGCGCACGGCGCCGCCGGGGTCCTCGACGAGCCTGGCCATCGCGTGGACGGCCTTCCTGGCGAGGGCCCGGCGCCGGGTGCCCGTGGGGGCGAGGCGCCGGACACCCGCCTCCGCCCTGACCGCCAGACGCACACCGGGGCTTCCCCGCAGGGCGTGGTACTCCTGCAGCTCCTGGGCCGTCTCCACCAGGGCGGTGTGGCTGTCCGAGAGCTGACGGGAGAGCCGGCCGATCTCGCGCTGCTGGGCCTCTGCCGACAGCTCGTCGACCCGCCGTTCGAGCTCCCCGATCTGCTCCTGCTGAGTCAAAACGACCGTGTTGCGCTCGCGCGCCTCGTGGCGCAGCCGCCAATTCTCGCGCTCGAAGTCGGCAGCGAGCCGGGGCCAGGGATCTCGGGCGCGGCGGTAGCGCACCGCCCACCAGGCGAGGAACGAGGCGTCGAAACCGACGTCGCGGGCAAACCCGTGCCGGGCGAAGATCTCCGCCCAGTACTCGGGAGGTCGCACGTTGACGTGGGTCTCCTCGCGGTAGTCGGACGGGGTCGAACTGAAGAGAACGTCATCGGTCACGGCGCAGATGTTGGCCACCGCCTGGTCGGCGTCCTCCTGCTCCAGGTGCTCGAGGACCTCGACGCAGGTCACCAGGTCATACCGGCCGTCGATCGGGTCCAGAGCACTGGCCACCCAGCAGTGGGGACGCACGTCCTCGCGGGCCTGGGAGATCGCGAACTCGGAGACATCGAAGCCGTGGGCGTCGATGCCCTGGTCGCGCAGGGCCTCCACCAGGAAGCCATGGGCGCAGCCCACATCCAGGCTGGTGGCCGGTCTGATCTCATCGTGGATGCGCCGCGCCACCGAGGCGAAGAAACCCGTCCACTGCTCGTTGCGCTCGTAGGCGACCCGGTCGCCCCCGGAGTAGTAGTGAGCGTAGTAGGAGGCGTCGTAACGCTCCGCCAGGGAACTCTCGGTCGCGGCAGGTCGGGTCTGCTCGTCGGGGGCGGTCATTGTCAGCTGGGGCCGCCGGGCGATCCGCTCCGGCCGCGCTCGGGCGGCCGGGCCGCCTTGGGGTGACCGGGGCGGACGGCGTGCCGCAGGCGGCGCGCCAGGGGGCGGAGGTGCTCGAGGGTCGCGCGCGGCTGGCGGAGCCGGCTGAGATCCCGCTCGAGCTGGGCGACGAAGGCATCCTTGAGCCGGATCTCACTCTGGAGCGCAAGGATCTGCCTCTGCAGCGCCTCGATCTCGGTCGGGGGCGGGCCGGCGGCCACCGGCTGCGCCGGCACGGGGCGAGCGGGGACCGCCCTCTCCGCACCGTGTCGCACCGCCATGTCGACCGCCTCCACACGATCCCGCTGCTTCGGCGCAGCATCGTACCCGGCGAGCGTGTCCGACCATTTGGCGCAGAAGTGCGCGCCGTTGCGGGCGGCCGCGAAGCTCCGCAGGGGCACGTCGGCGGCGCTGGCCCCCTGGCGGTGCCGGAGCCGCGCCTCGGGCGCGTAGAGCACGCGATACCCGGCCGCACGCAGGGTGAGGCAGAGGTCCACGTCCTCGTGGTAGGCGGGGTAGTAGGCGTCGTCGAAGCCGTCCACCTCGAGCCACGCGCTCATCGGGATCAGCAGCCCGCAGGCGGAGCAGTAGTCGACCGGTCGCACCGCCGTGAAGAGAGGACTCCCGGCGGGCAGCCCGCGGCCCACCTGGTGGGTGCCGCCGTCACGCCAGAGGATGGAGCCGGCCTCCTGCAGGGTGCCGTCGAAGCTGTGGATCCGGCTGCCGACGGCGCCCACATCGAGGCCGGAGTCCGCGACCTCGACCAGCGCTCGGAGCCATCCGGGCTCGACCTCGGTGTCGTCGTTGAGCAGCACGAGGTGGCGGCCGCGGGCAAAGCGGGCCCCCCAGTTGCAGCCCCCACCGAAGCCGAGGTTCACCGCCGAGACGGCGAGCACGATGTCCTCTCGCTCGGAGAGCTCGGCGATCACCCCGGCCGGGCTGCCGTTGGCGACCACGATCACCTCGAAGGTGGGCGGGACGGCGAGCTCGGCGATCGATGCCAGGCAGGGGATCAGCAGGTCGATGCGGCGCAGCACCGGGATCACGATCGAGACGTCGGGTGCCGCCGTGGCGACCTCCCCGCCCCGCCGCGCTAGCTCCTTCATCCGCGCCCACTATAGGACCGACCAAAGAGCCCCTGGTCGCGGCTACCCCAGTTCGAGGCGCTCGATGCGGCCCTCGCGGCAGTCGACGGTCGCGCTCAGGTGATGGCTGAGCGGCCCCGCCGGCACCGGTGCGAGGGAGGGCCCCCAGACCACCCCGTCGTCGGCGACCTCCAGCTCCACCGTCACCTCGTCGGGGGTCTCATCCCGCCAGTAGGCGGCGGTGACGCAGCGCTCCCCCGCGTCCTCCAGGGAGGACGCGGCACGACCGATCAGGTGGTAGGTCTCGGGATCGCGGCGGACGGCGTCGAGCGCATCCCCATCCAGGTAGTCGAGGCGGGGCTGCTGGACGGCGTCGAGCCGGGCCAGGTCGCCGAGGAGACGGCTGAGCAGCTCCGAGAGCCGGGTGGTCTGCGAGGCCCGGACCGCGGCATCCTTGCTCCAGCCCGGATTCCGAGCCGGTTCCACGTGGATGAAGGTCATCTCGCTTCTCCCCTCCGAGCGCCGCCGCGGCAGCGCCCCGGACGACGCATGATAGCCGAGTTCGGCGTGATTCGCACCTCCGGCCCGGGCCTTCGCCGGGGGGTGGAGATCCCCTCGAGCGGTCAGAATGGCCGCCTGTGCGGGTTCCCCGACCGGCTCGATCCGCCGGCGCTCCGATCCTGAGAGGGGTGCGCCGGCCCGCGGCCGCCGTCGCCGGCTGGGTCGCCCTCGGCCTCCTCCTGGCCCTCGCGATCGGCCGGCTGAGCCAGCGGGTGCCGCTCAGCTCCGACCAGGCGAGCTCGGTGCTCGAGGGATGGGCCATGGGTCATGGCAACCTCCTGCTGGGAGGCTGGACGCTGCCCGCCGACGGTTTCGTGACCACCAAGCTGCCCCTCCTGGCGCTCCTCGAGAGGTTCCAGGGGCTCACCCCCGAGGTCGTCTACGAGGTGGCGGGCCTGCTCGGGGCGGGAGTCGTGGTCGCCGGTGCCTGGCTGGCCGGCGGCCG
>Ga0181535_10002002_pt1 | contig 25501 bp, 16 predicted proteins | sample PEATcosm2014_Bin_44_FD_119774 | JGI IMG/M metagenome (GOLD analysis project Ga0181535, IMG submission 119774) | Peatland microbial communities from MTU Mesocosm Facility, Houghton, MI, USA - PEATcosm2014_Bin17_30_metaG | ecosystem: Environmental > Terrestrial > Soil > Wetlands > Peat | place...
ACGGGGCCGAGGACAGCACGGTAAAGAGGATTCGGTTCATTGTTCCAGTATCCGCGCGCATTCTGGGCGCCGCTGTCCCAGGTGTGGTGCGCCTCGTCGCCTTCATAGTTGACTGCCAGCGTCATGTCCTTGGTAATCGTGCGCTCAAAGCCAAGGTTCCAGAAGTTGTACATCGGGGCGCGCCCACCGGCATAGGGATCGTCATATCCCATCTGGCCTGCGGTTACCACGGCGCCATTGCTGAGATAGTTGCCGGCATTCAGAACTGCGCTTGCGGAGCCGGGCGTGGGTGCGGTGGGGTAAGTAAATCCTGCACCAAATAACGCAGAATTGGAACTGTTCAGCCAGAACGACGGACCGGCGTTGGGGCCGGTAAGCGTGTCGCCTGGCGCCTGAGCGGTGGTGTTGAAGCCGAGGGCCTGGCCAGCTCCATTTGAGCCTCCGGGGCCACCGGCTGTGCGGCCGCCGCCTGTGCCACCGCCCTGTGAGTAGACGATGCCTGCTGCCAACCGAATCACCGTCTTGCTATCGAGGGAATAGTCGAGGCCCACTCGCGGCCCCCAGTTCTTCCAGTAGGTGTGTAAAGGCGTTTTGCAGCCACAGCTTACGGTTGAACCACCGTAACTTCCGTCAAACTCCAGTGCGCCCGGTGTTCCCGTGGCTGAGTTGACAGCCGTCGGATTCAGGAAAGTGAAGTGGTCGTACTTCTCGTGCAAAGGCGGCAAATAGTCCCAGCGCAACCCGTAGGTCACGGTCAACTTCTGAGTCATTTTGTAGGTGTCTTCAAAGTACGGCGCGATCGCCTTGATGCGGCTGTAGATGGTGGCCACATTCTGCAGAGGCAGCGATGTTCCCGTAGCCCCGCCACCGCCCGCGCCCACCGCGCCCAAAAGGAAGCTCGCATATCCATAGCCGGTATTGGTCTGATCGATGGTCGAGCCGCCGGCCACGTAGTTTGCTGTGGCGTACTGATCGAAACCTAATTGGAGAACGCCCGTGTAGGTAGCCGGGTTGGCGTTATTGAGGCCTTCAAACTGGTATTGCATTCCGAACGTCAACTGGTGCTTGCCTTTGAGCCAGAGCAGGTTGTCGACCAATGCATAGTTGTTGGGGATGGTGAGCTGGGTAGAGGCTGAGTTGGAGTCCGTGGTCCACGTGGCTGGCGCGACCTGCGTAGTTAGAGATTTCCCGATCCCGTTGACGGAGAAGCTTTGGCCGCTTCCGCCAAAGCTCACGCCGGGAAACTCCTGTCCCGCCTGACCCAGGGGCAGATTTGTGACGCCCATTGTTCCTATCTCGTACTTTGTCACGCCCTGAGTTGGATTGGTGATGGGCATGTAGAACCGTGTGTAACCGATCTTGAACTGATTGGTCATGTGGGGACTGAATGTGTGCACTTCCTCGACGTTGTATTGCTTGGGGACGATGGTTGCATAGTCGCCGACAGCATAGGGAAGCGGAAGATACGGGGTGCCGAAGTTATTGAGATACACGAACTGCCCCATCGCTCCGACAGACGATATCCGGTCCTTCGCACTCAGGTCATAGTCAACGCGCCAGTCATAGAGATGGCTGTCGCGTCCGTTGATCTGCGTGCCCAGGTAGTTGTTGTTGATCACGTTGGGATTGACGTTCCCCGAGAGATTCGAGTTGGGCGAATTAGGAAAGTTCGGCATGAACGACTGCATCATATTCGTGATCGGAGAGATTCTTCCGGGAGGGATCACGTTGTTCTTGCCGTTATAGGAAAACGGGGTCCGTGTGCAGACGCCGGCGGTGCAGCTGTTGCTCGCCGGATCGAAGATGATGGGATCGTTGTTGGCGTCGGCCAGCGCGGAAAAGTCGCCCGATTCCATGGCAGCGGTGGGAATCGTGGTCTGCCCCGGAGGATCGTTCAAGCGGGAATGGTATTTGTCATAGGCGGCGAAGAAGAAGAGCTTGTTTCCCGTATGAGGAACCCGTCCGCCGGCGGATGCTGACAGCTCATTTGCATGTTCGACATTCTTCGGCGCCGGAACTGTGGCCCCGGCGGGGTTCTTTACGGTTGCTTCCTTCTGGGTAAACGTCCAGGCGTCGAGGATCGTGTTGCGAACGAAATCGGAAACCTGGCCGTGATACTGCTGGCCGCCGGACTTCATGGTGTAGTTCGATGCTCCGGCGCCCATATATTCGACCGGGGGCACGCCGGTGAGGACCTGAAACTGATCGACGGCTTCAAGGCTCACATTCAACGCCACCGTGCGGTTATCGCCCTGCTGATTGATGGTTTCAGACGGCACGCCATCCAGATAGAGATAACCCTGATAGTTCGAGAGACCGGCAATGAGTGGAGTGCGAGAGCCGGTCTGGGCGCCAGGCTCAAGTGATGCGAACGCGGTGGGATCGCGCTGCTGCGTTGTGGACATGAGAATGGGCAGCGCGGAGTATTCAGTGTTCTCAATGACGGCGCCCAGTGTGGGGTTTTCCGTGTCAAGCACCGGCGGGGCAGTCGTTACCGTAACAGTTTCTGACGCCGCGCCGACCGACAGAACCGGATTGAAGACCAACTGCGCCAAAGCGTCGAGGACGAGATTCTCCTGCGTCAGGGTCTTAAACCCCTTGGCCGTCACGGTGACCGAATAGACTCCCACCGGCAAGGGGGAGATCGTGTAAAGGCCGGCCGAAGATGTCGTGGTTTCGGTCGAAATCTTGGTTGCGGCGTTGGTAGCCGTCACAAGGGCGTTCGCGACTACCGCCCCGGTACTGTCCGACACCGTACCGGCAAGCGAGCCTTCGCCGGCGGTCTGGGCCCGCAATGCGCCGGGAAGGGCGATCGTGAGAAGAACCAGTATCCCTGTGACAAGAAATCCCAGAGACACAGAGTGCCGGGAACGAGAATTCGAATGCATCATCTTTGACCTCCAAGGTTGAAGCTCTGACACAGCAAACGACAGGGAAGAGCAGGGATTTTGAGTAAAGTGCGAACTGTTTCCCTGCTGAATTAGTTTCGAATGGGATTGTCTGCTTGCATTTCTGCAATTGTCAAGAAAAAAGTGTAACGTTAAACAAAAATTTCAATCGATCAACCTTGGATTACATAAGTTATTTATTTATCAACCATTTAGATAGGAATCGCGATGAAAATCCGGGAAATTTGGCTGGCACTGGGCGGCGAGAAGAGGCAAACTCGTGGCAACAACTCAGGCTGACAGGAACTCGCTGGCGCTGTGTTGCGAGGACTGCCGCACGACCAGCGAAGGCTTGAGAGCAACGTGCCGCGGTCGCCGGGGTGTTTTGCTCTTTAGCAGGCTCAGCAATATCCTAGCGGCGCGAACACCAACGAGGCTGCTATGGTGGTCAACGCTGGTTAATGGTGCGCGCATCGTGGTATCGAAGTGGAGGTTATCGCATCCCACAAACGCGATATCCTCGGGAATCCGAAGGCCGGCATTCAAGACGACCTCTATCGCGGCAAACGCAATTGGATCGTTGTAGCAGAAGACGCCATCGGGCCTTTCCGCCTGGAGCAGACCGCGCATCGCGTTGTAACTCTGTTGCCAGTCCTTTCCATCCGCGGTCACGTAGGGACTCACCAAGCTGGGATCGAAGCTTATCCCGTGGCGCTCGAGCGCTTGCTTGTATCCTTCAAATCTTCCGATTCCGGTCGTAAACTCCAGGCCACGAATGTGCGCGATCCGCTTGCATCCCATTTCAATGAGATGTTCCGTTGCGATGCGCCCGACAGCGACGTCGTCGACGCCGACAAAGTTGGTCTTGAAGCCGGGGAAGAAGCGATCGATGAGAACAAATGGAACTCGCTGTTCCGCGAGTTGCTTGAACTTTTCATGAGATGTATTGCAGGATGCAATGATCAAACCATCAAGACGATGCGTAAGAAGCTGCTCAATCGCTGCCTCCTCGATGGCCGGATTCTCCAGAGACGAAGAGATCATCACGGCATATCCACCCTGCTGCAAGGTCGAGGAGAGCGCATCCAAGACCTCCGCGAAGAACGGATGAAGGAGCGTGGGCACAATGATTCCCACTTGCGAGCTTTGTCCCGTCACAAGGCTGCGCGCCGTCAGATTTGGCCTGTAACCGAGTTCCGCAGCCTTCTGCAAAACGCGCTCGCGCGTTGTTGGAGCCACGCCGGCCCGATCACGCATGACCTTTGACACGGTCATGACCGAGACACCCAACGCCTTCGCAATGTCCTTCATCGTGGCTGTCGACATATTTGGCCTGCCCCGGGGCTCAACTTGGCGGAAAAAAGGTCCGTCGAAGACAAGGAAGTCCAGCTCCCCCTGGAGGGTATGAACGGCCGGATTCGTAGAGCAGGTTACCATAGCATGCGGCTGAAGGTGAGCCATTTAAGATGCATGCCAGAGCCTATATTTCATTCGACACATCATTGCTCGAATGATTCACCTTAGATACCATGGCCGTGCATGATCTCTTTTCTGAGCAGCAAAACAGAAAAAGGGAAGAAACAGGAGGGAACCCCCATGCCGACATCTCCCATTTCCCGTCGAGAGTTTCTTTCAGCGGCCGCAGTTGCGACAGCCGGAATGTCGGCGCTTGCCGGAGCAGGTCATGCGGCAATCGCAACTGCTCCGGAGAGGCGCTACACACCGCCTCCTTCGCCGCGCGTCCGAATCAACTTCAATCTGAACTGGCGATTTATCCGTGAGGATGTGCCAGGGGCCGAAGCTCCTGACTTCAACGACGCTGAATGGGCAACTGTCAGTACTCCGCACAGCTTCAACGACGTCGACTCGTTCAGAAAGATCATCTCTCACAGCGGCGGCGACCTAGGAACCTACAAGGGGCTCTCGTGGTATCGCAAGCACTTCAAGCTCCCGTCGAGCCTTTCCGACCGTAAAGTCTTCCTCGAATTCGAAGGCATGCGGCAGGCCGGCGATATCTTCCTCAATGGGAAAGAAGTTGGCTTGTATGAAAACGGAATCACTGCCTACGGCATCGATATCAGCGACGCAGTGCGATTCGGGTCTCAGGAAAACGTACTCGCGGTGAAGGTGGACAACCGCACGAACTACAGCGAACGGAACACCGGAACCGCGTTTGAATGGAACGCGAACGACTTCAATCCCGACCATGGCGGGATCAACCGCCATGTCTGGCTTCACGTGACCGGTAAGATCCATCAGACGTTCCCGCTTTATTACGGCCTCGAGACGAGCGGCGTCTATGTGCATGCCGCCAACTTCGACATCCCGAATGGCACGGCCGACATCACTGTCGACTCCGAAGTGCGCAACGATTCTGGTGAGCGTACGACTGTCCGTCTCACGGTCGTGATCGTTGATCGCCGCGGGCAAGTCCGCGCACAATTCGATGGTGATCCAGTTGCCATGGCGGTCGGCGAAAAGACTGTTCTAACCGCAACAGGCATGCTCAGGAACGCGCGCTTCTGGAATATTGAAAATCCTTACCTTTACAACGTGTTTTCGATTCTCAGGGTGAACGGAAAGGTGGTCGATGTCGAGAGGACGATTACTGGATTTCGCAAAGCCGAGTTCAAGGGCGGTGCTGGCATTGGCGGCATCTATCTAAACGACAAATTTGTCTACCTTAAGGGCTTCGCGCAGCGCGCCAGCAACGAATGGGCGGGACTCGGCCAGGCATATCCTGACTGGCTACATGACTATAACGCCGGTCTCATCCGCGCCTGTCACGGCAATTATGTCCGCTGGATGCACATCTCACCGCAAAAAGTGGACGCTGACGCAATGGCCCGCTACGGCGTCATTCAGATTTGCCCTGCGGGAGACAAGGAGCGCGAGGTCACTGGGCGGCAGTGGGAACAACGGCTCGAAGTTATGCGCGATTCGATCATCTATTTCCGCAACAACCCCAGCATTCTTTTCTGGGAGGCGGGAAACACGATTGTTACGCCTGAACAAATGGAACAGATGGTCGCCCTGCGCAAGCAGTGGGATCCGTATGGCGATCGCGTAATGGGCTATCGCGACAACGACGATCTTGAAGCCAATGCCGCTTTAACGCCCATTTCGGAATACTTCGGAGTGATGATCGGCCAGGATCTCAAGACGGATGCATTGGCCGGACCCAACGACATGTTCCGCGGATACAGTGCTTACCGCCGCGATCGCGCTCCGCTCGTCGAGGCCGAGGATTTTCGCGATGAAGGCGCGCGGCGTTTCTGGGACGACGATTCCCCGCCCTACTACAAAGCGAAGAAGGGGCCGAATGACACGTGGAGGATCCGATCACGGTATCTCTACACATCAGAGAGCTTCGCGCTGGCCGGCATCGAACGTTATTGGGATTATTGGGAGAACCGAATCTCAAATCCCGATCCTGCTCACTCAAAATGGTCCGGTTACGCTTCAATCTATTTCTCTGACTCCGATGCGGATGGCCGCCAGGACTCGAGCGAGGTCTGCCGAGTGAGCGGCAAGGTCGATGCGGTGCGCCTGCCGAAGGAGATTTACTATGCCCATCGTGTGATGCAGAACGACAAACCTGACCTGCATATTCTCGGTCATTGGAGTTATCCGCTGGAGCAACCTGCGAGTCCAGAAGAACCTGCCGTTCCGGGCCGGCCCTCGGCTCCAGGCCGGCCCCCGATGCCAGACCTGCCCGCAATCCCCGCCCAACCCGCGCGGAAGACAGCGAAGACCGTCTACGTTGTCGCGAATACTGAGTCCGTGGAGTTGTTTCTCAACGGCACGTCATTGGGCGTGAATGCGAAGCCCGAAAGCGGATTCATCTTCTCGTTTCCCGATATAGCATTCGTACCGGGAACGCTGAAAGTGGTGGGTAAGAATCGAGACAGAGTAGTGGCAGCGTACGAACTCACGACAACAGGCCAACCCGCAGCCATCAAACTCACCTCGACGATCGGCCCGCAGGGTTTCCAGGCCGACGGACAGGACGTCGCATTCATTGATTTTGAAGTGGTGGATGCGAAGGGAAAGCGCTGCCCGACCGACGACGCAAGGGTCGACTTCACAATCTCGGGGCCAGGCATCTGGCGCGGCGGCTATAACAGCGGAAAGATCGATTCCACCAACAATCTGTTTTTGAATACCGAATGCGGCATCAACCGCGTTTTTGTGCGCTCGACTCTACAAGCCGGAACGATTACCGTCACCGCTAGCCGTCCAGGCTTGAAAACGGCGCATATTCAAATCGTCGCCAGGCCGGTGAATCTGACCGATGGTTTATCGACTCTGATTCCGCAACTGATCCCGGGGCCGGAAGAAGCTTGACTAAGGATGTGCGCCTTGCCTTGGAGTGTTTGAGTTGCCGGAGCCAACGGCGGTGCGAATGCGAGATCGCGGCTGCGCCGCCAGGCTCTCTTCGCCCTCCGGATAGCACGGCTTCACCGTGCACGGACGCTCATTCGTCTTGGTCGTTCCCAGGTAATTATGGTTGAAGTCTGCGTCTCCCGGTACAAGGTAGAAAGTTACGGTCTGCCCAAAGTAGGATTCATCGGTCGTGGGAAGGATACGCGCAGGGTCGATGCCATACCAGCGGACCAGGTACTCCTTCGCGTTCAGCGATCGGTAGGCAGACAAGTCCTCAAGGCGGATGTCATAACCAGTTGTATCTTCTGTCTCCCGCATCGTTCCGTTCTCGCTCGCTTCATGATCTTTTGCGGGATCCTTCACGCCCACCAGTACCAGTTTCACGGCCGGGTCGGATTTCATTCGTTTCACCGCAAGCTCCAGGCAAGAGAGCGCGCTTTCCTCCACGCGCGCTGGACGCTCTGTATCGCGATCGAATTGAATTACGCATAGCCTTTCGACTCCAACGGGCAGGGGCGTCACCTGCGCCTTTGCAACTGCAGTCGAGCTGAACAAAGCGCAGAGGAGAGCGCCCTCGTAAATTCGAAACGGCAGTTTGCGTATTTGCGCGCCCATCCTCGGTCCTTTCTTCTGGCGAACTACAGCAAGCCAATGGCTCGTCCTGCCACGCCCACTCCGAGCCACAGCAGCAGCGATACAACAGCCGCGATGCGCGGCCAAAACTTTGGAGTCCCACTTCTTGCGTGCAGAATGGCCTGTCGGTGCAATGTGAAATAGAAGATGACTGCCGAAGCGAGCAGCACCATCTTCCACCGAAAAGCCGGGCTGTAGTAGCATTTGCCTGCTTCCTCTGACAGCAATGCAATCCCCGACAGCACCATGATTGCAAGGCTGCCCAGCAGTAAGCGGTTTAATTCCCGGCTAATGGTAATGGCCGATTCGCCTTTCAAAATGACACCGAGAAGCCTGAGGTCGACAATCAGAACAGACCCTCCCAGAACAGCGAGGCCCAGCAGATGCACCATTTCGACCACGGCAAAGCCCCAACGTGAATTCTGCATCGCACGTCCCAGGGGAGAGTGCGCAAGTGCCATGAACCACGCATGCAAACTCATGAACAGACCAAATCCTTTCAAGACCGATCAGAAGTAGGCAATGGCGCGGCCTGCCACGATCACCCCGCTCCACAGCGCGAGCGAGGCAATGGCTGTGATGCGCGCCCGCCATGGGGACACGTGCTGACTCTCCCACTCATGGGCACGCCGGTAAATGGTGCTATGAAAGACGAGCGCATTGATCCCTGCCAGCGTGAGCAGAACCAGTTTCGCCCGGAAGCTGGGATTGGCGTACATCTTCTCCGCTTCCGCCCAGAAAAGCAGGAAGCCGCTCATCACGCTGACTGCGAAGCCTGACCATGTTAGCGGCAACACGTTGCGCGCCATACTGCTCACGGAGATCGTGCGCAGAACAAGCCCGAGCATGCGAAGGTCAAGGATGGCGATTGTACCGAACAGCAGCGTAATGCTGAGAACGTGCACCGACTCAATCACGGAAAAGGCGTTGTTCGATTCGCGCAGCATCGTTCCGAAGCCGGAATGATAGAGCGTCTCGCAAAAATGTTGAAGAATCGGCATAGGGGAGATTCCCATCTCAAGTCTGTCGGCGATCGCCGAATCTTCATCGTACTGAGTTGCCCGGCTCGCCTTACTTGTTTGTGCCTGTCGCTGGAAGACTACCCTGGTCGGTCCCATCGTCGCCCGGTCCTCCGTCGCCGGGGCTGCCGCCGTAGAGGCTGCGTCCGTCCGGCAGCGTAACGCGACGGCCATTGGCAGTATTGGAACCGTTCTTGGCGCGATATCCCTCGACAATCACCGTGTCGCCAACTTTCAAATCATTTCTCCCCCAGGCACGGCGGCTGAGTGCGCCGGGACTCGGGCCCTCAATCGCCCAGTTGGTTACATTGCCGTTCGCATCCACAACGTCAATGTAGAAGTAGGTGTGCGGATTGGTCCATTCGACGCGCGTGACCTTGCCCATCAGGCGCACCGGTTTGTTGATGTCGAATTCTGCCGCAAAGGAGTGATGCGCGTGCGCTGGAATAGCAACTGTTGAGATCGAAAAAGCAAGTGCAACTGCGAATCTGACTTTCATCGAGCGTTCTTCCTTCCACCATCTGCCTGATTCGGCATTTTCTCCGATTCAGATTTGCCGGTTATTCCCCATTTTTCGAACTGGTCCGCAAGATCCGACTGGATCGCCATCGCGGCGTGCATATCCGCCTCGCCTCCGTTGACGTCTCCCGATCTCTTTCTTGCCAGCCCGCGTCCGTAGAGCGAGGAAGCATCGTTCGGATTCGTAGCGAGAACTGAATCATAGTCCGCGATTGCCGCTCTCGGGTCGTTCAGCTTCAAATGCACCAGGCCGAGGTTGTTGAGTGTCGCCGCATCATTTGCACGCAATGCGAGCGACTGATTGCAATCCGCGAGGGCCGGCAAAAGCTGTCCCGCGATTGCGCGGGAGAAGCAGCGATTGGTGTAGGCTTCGGCATAGTCCGGCTTCAGGCGAATTGCCTGATCGAAATCTGCAATCGCAAGTTCCTCCTCGCTCTTGCTGTCATAGGCGATACCCCGCCCGTTATAGGCCTCGGCCAGATTCGGCCTGACGCGAAGCGCCTGTCCAAAGTCGGATATCGCTTCGTCAAACCGGCCTTTGTCAAGATATCGCACGCCGCGGTTGTAAAAGGTCCCCGCATCGTCAGGATCCAGGCGCAACGCCTGTGTGTAATCCGCAATTGCTTTGTCGTACTGGCGCTCATCTGTGTAAGCGTTGCCGCGGTTGCTGTAAGCCTCAGCATAGTCCGGTTTGATTTCAATCGCCTTATTGAAATCCGCGATCGCTTTATCGTATTCGCCGATCGAATCAAACACACTACCGCGATTATTCAACGCGCCAACGTTTTCCGGCTGCAACAGAATCGCGTTGTCAAAGTCTTCGATGGCTTTGTCAAATTGGCCTATTCCAGCGTAGGCCACGCCGCGGTAGTTGTATGCATTCGCATCATCCGGCCTCAAATGAATCGCCTCGCCGTAATCGGCCATGGCCCGATCGACCTGGCCTCTTGAAGCGTAGGCATTGGCGCGATTGCTGAAGGCCCCTCCGTAATCGGGCTTAAGTTGGATCGCTTGACTAAAATCTGCGATGGCTTGGTCCGGTTGGTCCTTCAAGGCGTATGCAATACCGCGGCTGTTGAAAGCAACTGCCTGGTTCTCCGCATCATCCTTGCTTGATTCGATCAGCGCTGTGCAGGCTGCAATGCTGACGTCCGGATCCGAGCCCTCGCATCGAGCCCAGTTGTCTCCAGGGCCTTGCGCCGAACACCAGCCGGAAAACAGCAAAACGACACACCATGTCGCTGCGGGCGCGCCATGGCCGCTTACGGTGACTTTACGAAGATCGAAGAGCCGTTTCATCTTGCTAAGAAACACAGCCAGAACATCGCATTCGCGGGAGACAATTCCCGGGCGCAATTGATGCCCGGGTAGTTGGGGTGAGCTCAAATGCGATGGGCAATTTTACTTCAGGATTCATTCAACATACAATTCTCCATCTGAATAGCTGCCTTTGTGCGCATGGATGGCAGCCGTATCGGTGGAATCTGACTCCCGCCCTGAAACGCGGACAAAATGTGATCGAGATCGAAGTCACGGCCGCGCCTGCCGGAAGAGGTTCAGCACCTGCGCCGGCAAAGCTGGGCTCGCACGCGCTTCCTCAGACCTTCGCGAATGGTGAATCGCCACCTTCGGGCCTATTGGGCCCTGTCAATATCTTGTCGTCGGAGTAATGTCTTTTCGCAAAGTATTCCATCACCCGAGCCGGGAAATCCCACGCCGATGAGTGAAAGCTTCAGATCTGAGCGAGAAGGGGTTAAGGCGTTTGGCAGGATCAACCTTTCTCAGGGGATGTTCCTCGTGTCGATCCACCAATCCGGATCTTTACAAAGCGCACAATCCGGACCGGCAAACATCTTCGCTGCCTGTCTGTCGCCCTTCAGCTGCCAGTTGAGCCACGCGAGAACGGCGCTGGACCAGCGAAGATCGGGCATCGGATACGCGCCGGTGTGTCCGACCGTATTCAAGCTCGCTTTGAGCACGGGCAAAGTCGATGCGAGCGCCTTGTAGCACTGTTCGGCTCCGTTGAATCCCGAGTCCGCCGGACCACCAGTAAACATCGCGGCGGGAATGGCCAGCTTCTCAGCTGTCCAACTACCATCGGCGCCCACCATTCCCGGCGAGGCCTCGGTAGGAAAACTGCTGTTGAGCGCGACAACTGTGGTAATCCGGGGATCCCTGGCTGCGCGAAATGCCTGCGGGCCGCCGCATGACTGCCCGATGGTTGCGACTTTCGATGTGTCTACCTTGCCGTACAGCACACTGTCTTTACGGCTGTTTTCAGAGATTGCCCAGTCCAAACCTCTGATCAAGACTGCGGGATCGCTAATAATGAGCGGATTTCCTTTGGCGTCTTTCTCATCCGCCACCGCGGCGATGCTACCGTGAATAACAAGAAAAGGAATATTGCTGCGGCCGACGGCGACGACGAGATAACCATGCGAAGCCAGCTCACCGAGGAACCGTGTGAACTCAACCGACGTGTTTCTGCATCCGCCATTCGCCCAAAGCAAGACTGGAAGCTTCGGTGTCTTTGAGAGATCTGCCGGTCTGTAAACAGTGTGCGAAGGCAGAGACGCCGGCTCCTCGCGCGTAGCCGGAAACGGTCCCGAGCCCGCATAGGGATGGAGATTCCAGTCAGCAAAACGCAGGACCTGTTCTCTCGAGCCATCGGCCGGCTGGACTGGGAGGGTGATGCTGATTCTGCCGGAGCGGCGATCAACAGTGATCTGCGATCCCGGTGGCGCTGTCCACACATTGCTTTGATCCGCGACAGTGCTCACGGCCTGTGATGGCTGCGAGCCGGCGGAGAGCGTCGTCTCTGCCTGAAGGCTGGCGGCTGCAGCAGGCGACATTAGAAGTGCAACGGCAATCAGAAAGCAAAACGCTCGGCCAAGAGCTTGAAAATGAGGCTGTGCCGATGAACAATCCAGCATGCAAATTTCTCCTTAGATCGAACACGAAAAATCCTAACCCGTCCAAGTTGCGCTAGGCTGTTGCATCATGCTGGGAGCCGCAGTGATGGCCCGTGATCTTGCTGAATAGAGAAGCTCGCGCCGGGACCAAATGAATCAAGTCAAACTGGGCTGATCGTCCGCGCGCTTCATCCACTTGTAGACGCGCGCCGAATTCTTCCAGAAATAGTTCTCTGCCGCTTCTCTCCGCTTGGTGGAGAAGAAACGCTTCACTAGCTCGATCTCTTCGGGGATAGTGGCAACGCCGTAGCTGTTCGGATAATCGGTTCCGAAGATCACACGATCTTCGCCGAATGCATCAAAGAGAAATTCGAGCCTGGCGCGCAGAGCTTCATAGTCCTTCACAATGACGCCGTCAGTCAAGCGTGGGTGATACACCTCCGTGAGCTTTACAAAGATGTTCGGTCGCGCCGCCATCTCTTTCACCACATCTTCGTAGGCCTGGCAATTGTCAGGCGTCGAATCAAACGAGGGAAGATGATCCATGATGATGCGGAGGTCGGGGATAGCGTCGGCCAGCAGTACGTTGGCCTGCATCAGATTTATGATGGGATTCGCCGTGTCCAGAGCCAAGTCAGCCTGAGCCAGCAGCTTCAGATTAGCTAGATGATCGGGTTTCAGAGTGACCTTGCTGCTGTCCGCGCTGTAGAAGTGGCTGGATCGGATCGCCCGATAAAGCGGGTCCTTGTGAAAGTGGGTAACATATTGGCCAAAATCCGGCCGCCCCGGATCCAGATTTCCCGAGACGCCGACCATGATCGGTTTGTCCCTGCACTGCTCCAAATACCAGAGGTTGTCGTCGATCCAGGGGCTCGATTCCACAACGATGGCGCCCACAATTCCGGCAGGCCTCGCCTGCGAACTATACAGCGATGGAAGCGATGTCTTGGAAATCGCCCGATAGGCGGGAGATCCCATGTATCCCGCACCGAGCGGACGGGTGCCGTCGAACAAGTGAATGTGCGCGTCGATGATTGGAATATTGTCGATGCTCGCCGATTGGGCGTGCGCGCCATCCCACCCTGCGACAGCGGCCGCCGCAGCGACGCCCGCCAGAAATCGCCGGCGGCTCAAAGGTTCATGCATGCCATCGAGTTTCCGGAATGCTGAAATAACGGGCCTCCAAGCACTCTGGGCAATCATAAAGCAGATGCCCGACGCTGTCGGTGGTCATTTTGCATGATCCGATCGAAGTGAGTTGAATCCGCGACCGCCGTGCCATTGAACCACGAAGCCGGATGGCTCTTGTTGGAGGGAATCCCGAGCGCGAGCAGCGGAGTTCTCAAGGGTAGCGGTTTTCCCGTTTTCATTCCGGTTACAAAATGGTGCAATCATTCTATAATTCGAGGTCATGTTTACACGCCGAGTATCAATTGCCATCCTCCTGGCGGTAATCACCGCCTATGCAAGCGCACAACCGTCATCCGACGGAATCCCACATCTGGAAAAAGCGGGCGGCTTCACCCATCTCGTAGTCGATGGGAAATGTTTTCTCATTTTCGGCGGTGAGCTCCGCAATTCGAGCACTTCCAGCCTCGAATACATGAAGCCGATCTGGCCCCGATTGGCCGCCGACAATATGAATACGTTGCTGGCGCCCTTGAGTTGGGATCTGCTTGAACCCCAGGAAGGTAGATTCGCTTTCTCGCTCGTTGATGGGATGATCGCTGCCGCCCGGGAAAACCACCTCCGCCTTGTCTTCCTCTGGTTTGGAAGCTGGAAAAATGGTGGGTCGGTTTACCCTCCCGCGTGGGTGCGGTCGGACCTGAAGCGGTTCCCTCGCGCGCAAGTCCAGCAGGGCGGCAATCTGGAGATTCTTTCCGCGTTCAGCGCTGCCAATCGCGACGCTGATGCCCACGCCTTCGCGGCCCTGATGAAGCACATTCGCGAGGTGGATGGCAACCAGCACACGGTGCTCATGATGCAAGTGGAAAATGAGTCCGGAGTGCTCGGTTCGTCGCGCGACTTCTCCCCGCAAGCTGAAGCCGCCTGGAAGAGCCCTGTGCCCGACGTGCTGCTTTCATTTCTCAAGAAAAATAAGGAGTCGCTGCAGCCGGAGTTGCTGGATGTGTGGAGGCAGGCGGGCTTCAGAGACAAGGGAACATGGGCCGAAGTCTTCGGCACTACGCAAAGAGCAGACGAGATCTTCGAGGCTTGGCAGTATTCCCAATACATTGACGCGGTTGCTGCGGCGGGCAAAGCGGAATATCCCATCCCGATGTACGTGAATGCCTGGCTTACGCAATACCCAGGTGAACCCGGGGGTGAGCACCCGAGTGGCGGCGCGGTCTCGCGCGTGCTGGATGTCTGGCTTGCTGGGATCTCTCACATTGATGTTCTTGCCCCCGACATCTATCTGCCGGATTTGAGAGGGGTCCTGGCCAGTTACGACCATCTGGGAAACCCGCTTTTCATTCCAGAGACCCGTGGCGGAGAGGCGGGCGGCGCGAACGCCCTATATGCCTTTGGTCAAGGCGTCTTCGGCTTCTCGCCGTTTGCTGTCGACAGCTCAAACGAAAATGAGCCTCTCGCTCTTGCCTACGGCACGCTGAATCAACTTGCCCCGTTACTCACGAGCGTCGACCGGTCACAGATGACGAGTGTGGTCCGTCAAGCTGGAGACACCGTGACTGCCGTCGAAATCGGCAGCTATCTTTTGCGAGTTCAGTATCAGCAAGGCCAGCAGACGGGATCGCCGCAGAAGGAGAATACGGGCGTGCCTTCCGGTGCTGCGATCATCATCAACACCGCTCCCGATGAATTCGTCATTGCCGGCGAGGGGCTGACTGTCACCTTCCTGCCTGACTCACCGGGACCTCAGCACGCTGAGTTGATGAACGTTGAGGAGGGTACTTTCGATCATGGCACATGGCTGCCGGGACGACGGCTGAATGGCGATGAAACGAACGGCGGCAACTACCTTATCTTCCCCGACTCCAGACCTAACATCCAGAAGGTTCGGCTCTACCGGCACGATTGAACGCGTACTTAAACAATTCCTCGTCTCGTTTTCGGTCCGTTGGAATCGGCGACACATCTGTCAATCAACCCTTGGCGAGTGAATTGGAACCGAGGAAATGGGCATGGAGTGCATGTGAGATCGAACCGCGGGCAACGAAGAATTCCGCCCATACGCTACCTCTTGGTCATGTGGCTGTTTGTCTTGAGCGTGGTGGCGTACCTGGACCGGACGAATATTTCGATCGCCGGCGTTCAAATCAGCCGCGAGTTTGCGGTTGATAATACGCATCTGGGTTGGATCTTCAGCGCCTTCCTCATTGGCTACGCTACCTTTCAAATTCCTGCGGGCCTGCTTGCCAGTCGACTCGGCCCCCGCCGCGTCTTGAGTTTTGGCATTGCGTGGTGCAGCGTTTTCGCAGCCTTGACTGCGCTTGTTCCTCCAAGCGGGCGCGGCGCGGTGCTCCTATTGGCGTTGGTCCGCTTTGGTCTTGGCGCAGGCGAGGCGGTCATGTACCCGGCCGCCAGTCAATTCGTCAAGCGCTGGTTTCCTGCAAATGAGCGCGGCAAGGCAAATGGACTGATCTTCGCCGGGGTCGGCATCGGTGCAGGTCTCACCCCTCCCCTGGTTACCGCGATCATCCTGCGCTATGGATGGCGCGCCGCGTTCTGGTTCAGTGCCGCGATCGACGCGGTTGCGAGCATGGTGTGGTACCTTGCCGCACGCGATACTCCTGAAGAGCACCCTTTTGTCGGGGAAGCAGAAAGGGCTCTCATCGAGGGACAACGGAATCAGCCCACCCTCTCCGCCCTGCCAGTTGACGACGCGCGCCTGACCAAACCAATAGTTCCCTGGGCGAGGATCTTCAGGAGCAAAGAAGTTCTTGCCCTGACCTCAAGCTATTTTGCTTTTGGTTATGTTGCCTGGATGTTCTTCGCGTGGTTTTACATCTATATGGCGCAGGTGCGAGGCCTCAACCTTAAAACAAGCGCGGCCTTCTCCATGTTTCCGTTTATCGCGATGACGATCGGATGCATCGTGGGTGGCGCCGTAAGCGATTGGATTGCGGCCCGCTTTGGCCTGCGTACGGGCCGATGCCTGTTGCCCGCACTCTCCTTCGCATGCACGGCGGTTCTCCTGGTGCTTGGATCGCGGGCTCACAGTGCGGCTGCAGCCGGGGTGATTCTCGCCTGTGGCGCGGGTGTGCTTTACATCTCCCAGAGCGCCTTCTGGGCTGTCACGGCCGATATCGCCGGAGAAAATGTCGGCGTGGTTTCCGGCATCATGAATATGGGTGGGCAGCTGGGCGGAGCTTGCACGGCGTCGATTACTCCGCTGATAGCCGCCTACCTTGGATGGGAGATGTCATTCGTCACCGCTGCTTTCGTCGCGGCACTCGGCGGAGCAGCATGGATGGTTATCAATCCCATGAAGGCCTGGCACGAAGCTGACGCTGATTCGCACGAATTGCGTTCTGCAAACAGCGGAATCTAATCCGGCAGAAACTAAAGGGTCTTGATAGCAAGCTTCGTTCTATGTCCTGTCCTGATGTTCCAGAGCGTCTGCCGGAAACGGCATTAGGGGCAAGGCGCACAGCGGGAAGCGCAATCGCAACATTGTAGGGTCTCCTGAATCTGGAATCGTTCAACGGTCGATTCGCGTGGTCATGTTATCCAATGCATCCATGTCAAGGGGATAGCCCAGACCCGGGGCAGTTGGCGCATGCACATAACCGTCGGCATCGATGCGGAATTTGTCCTTGTAGTACGGGCGATCGGCATACTCAGCCGGGAATGGCATTTCAAACCAATAGGAGTTTGGCAACGCCAACTCCACATGAAAGTGCAGCGCCATATCGCCGACGTTGCCCCAGTTATGTGGTGTGCACTCCATCCCATGGGCATCGGCCAGGAGACCAACGCGCATGGAGCCCGAGATTCCGCCGACGTTGTCGGCAATCAGCCGAACCACGTCCAGCGCATCGCGCTTGATGTACTCCCCGAAGTCGGCGATCGAGTACAAGAATTCACCCACATGGATGGGAAGATTCAATGCCGCGCAAAGTTCGATCAGGCCCTCCTGATCGGTTGTCCGCACTGGATCCTCAAACCAGGCATAGTTGAGTTCATCGAGCAGGCGGCCAACCGCCATCGCCTCGAAGCGGTTGTATTGCTGCACCGGATCGTGCATCAGAACAAATTCGTCGCCCACCGCTTTGCGAATTGCGCGAATCTCCTCCATGTGCCCGATGTAGCTTGGAATCTCGGGCCCGGTGGCATGCTGGCCTCCGCCCGGATGGATTTTGTAGGCCTTGTACCCAAGCTCCTTTGCCTTCAAGACGTCAGGCACATAATCTTCCACCGTCGGCAGATGTTGCGAACTGGCATAGGCCATCATGCGCTCTTTGGTGGGCGCGCCTCCCGACAGGATCTTGTAAATGGGCCGGTTGACTGCTTTGCCGAGGATATCCCACATGCAAACGTCGGCAGCCGCGGTATAGTAGTTCGGCCACGAGCCTCCGCCGCGCGTAAACACTCCCGAACCTGCTGCCGCGCCGCCATGAGCGGGTCCCGTTTCCATGTGGGCGCCTCCTGCGCCCATTCCGCCTGGTCGGCGCGGAACCGGCCCATCAAACCCCGCGCGGGCTTTCATGCCGGTGGTCGAGGTCAGCGTTGGCAGAAGGTCGATAACGCTCTTGCCCACGAGCACCGGCTTCGCCCAATCGAGCCAACCGGGAGTGATGTCGCGATCGCCAATGGTGTAGTTGCCTTCGATGCCGCTGTTGGTGACGACTGAGATCAGTTCGCCGGTTTCCGAACTGTTGAGCTTATGGAGCTTGCTGATGTCAGTCACATAGACTTTCACTTCCTTGATGGTGAGGTCGGGAAGGTCGCCCGGTTTCACTTCCACTGATTGGGCTGCAGCGGCAATGGGATTGGCGAGTGCAGCGAAGCCGGCTGCCGCGAATCCGGTTGAGCCAGCCAGAAAATTGCGTCGCGACGATGTTGGATTCATGTTGATCTCCTGAGCATTACCTGGGTAGAGCAAACGAGAGAATATTGGATCCCGATGCGATGGCGATGTATTGCCGTCCGCCAATCGCATAGGTCATGGGTGAGGCCCGAATGGCATGGTTGGTTTCGAAGTGCCAGAGATACTTTCCATTGTGCGCGTCGACAGCAGCAAATCCTCCGCTGCTTTCGCCGAAGAACACCAGGCCGCCGGATGTGGTGAGAACACCGGAGTAATTCGATTGCAGCGGCCCGGGCAGAATAATCTGCCAAGCCACCCTACCGGTTTCAATGTCGAAAGCGCGGAGAATCTTCTGTGCCGGATCGGCGGGGTTGTTGTATCTTCGATAGCCTGCGTCCTCCGCTTTGATGTAGGTAGTGCAATCCTCCACCGTCATCACGTAATACAACTTTGTGGCAGGATTATAGGCTGTTGAGTACCAGTTGGTGGCGCCGCGCACCGCGGGACAGGTCACAGTTCCCAGCAAACTGGTTTCATTTGCCGGAAGCAATTGCGGAGTCCAGGTGCGCTCGTCGATTCCGCTTGCCCAATTCAGTTTTCTTACCATCCTTGTCGCCATCAAGGGCGTTCCAGTGGTGCGGTCGAGAACGTACAGAAAGCCATTACGATTGGCGTGCAAAAGCAGCTTGCGTTCCCGGCCATTCCACTTCGCATTCACCAGTACGATGGGCTCATTCGCGTCCCAGTCATGAAGATCGTGCGGAGTGAACTGGTAGTACCAGAGCATCTTGCCGGTATCTACATCGATGGCCAGATCGCTGTTTGTGAAAAGATTGGCGCCGATTCGCTCATCGCCGTCCGTATCCGGATGCGGATTACCGACCGCCCAGTAAAGAACATTCGCTTCGGCGTCCGCGCTGCCTGTAAGCCATGTGGCTCCTCCGCCCAGGCCGAGAGCCGAACCCTTCCACGTGTTGGCTGCGGGTCCGGTGTCTCCGGGCTGCGGAATCGTGTATAACTTCCACGCGAGTTCTCCGGTTGTTGCCTTGTACGCAGCAACAAATCCGCGAATCCCGTTGTCCCCGCCGCTCACGCCCGTGATCACCAGATCGCCCACAACCAGCGGCGCCGAGGTGCCGCCATAAAGACCCTTTGCACCCTCCGGAGTATCCACATCCCAAAGCAGAGCGCCGGTCAGCCGGTGCAATGCAATCAGGTGCGCATCGTCAGTGAGATAGAAGACGCGATCTCCAAGCACGGCCACGCCGCGATTCACACCGATCGCGGCATCGCTGGCGATGGTGCCCGCGGCGCTTTTGGGCCGTTCGTATCGCCAAATCTCGCGCCCGGTTTTGCCGCTCAACGCATAGACCTGATTATTCCCGCTCACATACATCACCCCATCCACAACCACCGGAGTCGTCTCCAGGCCGTTGAACGGAATCGAATAGATCCATTGCAACTGGAGCCTGGCCGCGTTGCCCAGGTTGACTTCGTTCAGGCGGCTGTAGCGATTGCCATCCAATGTGCCGTTGTAAGTCGGCCAGTCTCCATTCTTCGGATGGGCGATCTCGTCGTTCTCCGCATGGGTAGGCGGCAACTGCGGCTCTGCGAGCGGCCCAACATCGGCGCCATGCAATCCACTCAGGAACGCAACCAAGTCTCGCAATTCGTCTTCCGTTCCCTTGAATGCAGGCATCGCGGAATGTTTGTCCGGGACGAGAGCGTTATATTCGCTGTCAAGCAGCAGGTGCAACTTGCCGTCGTTGGTTTGCAGAACCAGATCGTGGCTACCCTGGGCGCGGGCGAAGCCATGCAGCATTCTTCCATCGTTCAGCTTTGCGGAAATCGTGCCCCAGCCATCGACAATTCTCGCATCGGATTCAGCCAGCTTCCGCTTCAACTCTTCGAGCTTCAGCCTGCGCCCAACGTCAGAAAGGTCGGGTCCCATAGGGGTTCCGCGGCCTCGAACCATGTGGCATGTGGAGCACTGGCCGCTGCCAAAGAAGATGCGCGCTCCAGCCTTCGGATCGCCCGCAACCGCGACCGCCGATTCGGCCGGACTGAGCGACCGCACAAAACGAGTCAGAGTGTCAATATCGGCTGTTGGCAATGGAAAGGCCGGCATCTCGGCCGTGCCTTTGCGAATGATTTCTGAGATGTCGCTGTCCGGCATACTGCGGAGCTCGGGCGAATTCGCCAGACCTGGTCCCCGGTCCGTTCCCCGCGCATCCGAGCCATGGCACAGAGCGCAGGTTTTCGTAAACAGCTTCGGCGGCTCCGGCGTCTGCGCTGAAGGCGGCTGATGCGCATCTTGCGCGCGCACGGGGAACGCCGCAACCCCGCATGCAACTGCCATCGCCAGCGCCAGCACTGTGCATGGCCTTGCATTGCGGAAAGATCGAATCATGCGCGGCTCCTCAGCCGGATTTCCTCTTGGATGGAAAGACTGCCTGCCGTTCCTCGAGTCGCGAAGCGGGAAGCAATCTCCGCTGCATCCAAACGTCGCTGTTCACTCAGGTTTGCCTCTTGCGCCTTCCATTCAGCCGCGCAGGTACGGCTTCAGATAGGTGTCGAGCGCTTCGCGAACAGCTTTCTTGTCGTTTTCTGTTAGCGGGGATGGATTGTTGGTCGGATTTCCCATTCCGGGCATGGGCCGCGACCTCGAGCTATCTCTGAAGATTCCCCGCGCCACCATCAGATATTGATCCGCATGCGCGATGGAATCAAATGCCAGAATGCGGCCGAACATATCAAACGCCTCCCTGGACTTCCCTCCTTCGAAAAGTTCGAACGCCTGCTGATACACATCCGCTAGCGCGACCACGGGACAATATCCGGCGAAGCCGAGTTGCATCTCATCGATCATCACTCGAACTCCCTTGCCGGCAAACACGCCAAGATTGTCTCCAGTCTTCTGTCTGATCTCCGTGACGCGCGCGAGAGGATCGCCCGCCTCATCCTTCACCACGCGCATTGTGGGAATGGAGCGGAACATCTCGACGACCAAATCCACCGACATATTCCCGATCGTCTGCACGAACAAAGGAAGATCAGTGGCATTGCCGATCGCCTTGTAATAGCTGAGCAGCGTGGCATCGTCTCCCTCGGGAGGCAGTGAGCAGATTGCGTCGGCGCCATGCTGGGCCGCGTGTTTGGCGAACGCGATCGCACCAGGAAGATCGTTGTTTTGGGTCTGCACCCCAATAACCAGCGCGGTCCTTCCGCCCTTTCCCGCAGCCAGGATCGCCTCCGCGCCGGAATAGCGCTCGCTCGCGGAAAGCGTCGACCATCCGCTGGCAATTTGCGGCCATATGAAGCCGGGAACCGACGCGCGGTTGCAGAATTTCACCTCTGCGGCCAGACAATCGAGGTCCAACTTATCGTCTTGTGTGAAGGGAGTCTGTCCGATCGGAAAGAGCCCGCGAAATGTCTTGGGCCCGGAATTCGCACCCTGTGCCGCAAAGCCAGCGCGCGACAGAGCGACTCCGGCTGCGACGGAGCCGACGGCCTTCAAAACCGCTCTGCGATTCACTTCGTTGGCCATGAATTCCCCCTTGGTTAAGTTTCGCTATTGATATACCGATCGTACGTGGCCCTGTCAAGGCATTTAATTTCCGTAGATTGACAGTGCTATTGGTGATTTCTATAACACGCCCCCAAGGCGGCCATTCTCGATATCGACGCGAACGAGGACAGGGGCTTCTACGACGAGTCAAAGCGAAACTTATCTGTCAGCCTTCAGGATCAGGGAGATTCTCATTTTGAGTTCATTCGGGACTTTCATCATTTGTTACTTACTCATATCCTGGCCAGAATCATCCGTCCTGATCGCGCCGCCACTTGCTGATTTCTCCTCCAGATCGAGATCCTCCAGAAGGCGTTGTAAAGTGGAACGGAGGAGAGCATGATCGGCTCGCTGCGCGTTCGTTTGGGGCTGCCGTCCATGACCGAATTGGAATCCTCGCAATTCAGCGGCTGCCCGGAACCCATCTGGGAACTCCCATCGACTAAGCATAGCGTCGAACAACTCCAGGATCCTGAACTGCCACCGCATCGCCGCGTCCTGGTTCCCTGAGCGGAATAGATCGTACATGCGACGAGTGATCTCCGGTACCACGTTACTGGATGCATGGGTGCCGCCATCGCAGCCGATCATCAGCATGGGAACCAGGACAGCTTCCCATCCGGTGAGGAAGCTAAAATCCGGTCGATGCGGGCGCACCGCCGAAATCATTCGCATCATAAAGCCCAAGTCTCCGGAGGAATCCTTGATGCCAATCACTCTGGGGAATTCGCACGCCAGGCGCCGGATGGTTGATACATCGATGGGGCTGGCGAACATTGGAATGTTATACAGGGTGATGTCGATTGGCGAGTTGCGCGCGATTTCAGCGAAGTACGCATAGACCGATTCGGGAGTCAACTTATAGTAGAACGGCGCCACAATGGCAACAGCTCTTGCACCCATTCCCGCGTACGCTTCGCACGCGGAAAGCGTCTCCTTCACGTTTGCTTCTGCGGCGCCCGCTAGAATCGGGACCCGGCCATCGCACTCTTCCGTCACGATCTTAACAATCCGGCGCCGCTCTTCCGCCGTGAAGCGCGTGAACTCGCCCGTCGAGCCATTCGGGTACAAGCCGTGCACACCGCGCTCAATCAACCAGGAAACGAAGCGACGGAACTCCGGTTCGTTCACCTGACCGCGTTCGTCCAAGGGAACCAGCAGCGGCGTGAAAATCCCTTCCAGTTTTTTCGAATCAACCGCAATCATTGAACGTACCAAGCTTTCTGCTGGCCGGGCGGGAGAAACTGAATCGCATCATCTTTCGACCTAAAGCAGGCACGAGTTCAAGGTATCAGGAACTCCCACTGGCGTTCTCTGCTTAACTGTCTCGGAGAAACTTGACCAGTCGAAACCGGAGTTCCGCGGCCCGCAGCGGGCACGGCGAAGCGACTGGCGGCGCAACGCTAAAGGTCCGGACGCCGGCCACAACCCGAACGACGATTTTTTTAAGGTGGGCCAGGACCGGGGTTACTGGTACTGGCAGGGGGCGATGCAGCGGGCGCCAAGTCTGGAGTTCCTGTGGGCGCCGCGCCACCGCTTCCCCCGCCAATTCCACGCCCAGCTCCGCGGCTGCTGAACAAGTCATCCAGGTTCAGCGCAGCTTCTGAGTCCGGATGAGCCGGATCAAAGTCCTTGAAGTCGTCCACGATGAAGCTGGCAAGATCAAGCTTGTTTTGTTTGATGCCCATCACGATGCACTTTGCAAATTCATAACCGCCATAAGCGGTCGAGTGGGTTCCATCGGCCAATATCTTCGCTGCGTCAACGCCGTCGTTTTCATACAAGACGATGCTCATGTTGTAGAGGTCAATGAGTGGGACGTGCTCCTCTTCCGCCACTCCTCGCATCGCCTGCGGGTAACCGTCATGGCCGTGTGTAGGTGCGCCCGTGCCGCGCACGCCCCGGTCCATCGGCGTCACCAGTACCGGCACCGCACCGCGCAGGCGGGCCTCAGCGATATAGACCTTCAGATAAGCCTTGTAAGTGGTCTCCGGCTCCACATAGGTCTGCGGCCACTGCTCCTTTGAATCGTTGTGCGCGAACTGGATCAAGAGATAGTCGCCCTTCTTCATCTGGCTCAGGATTTTGTCCAGACGCAGGGCGTTGGCAAAGGACTTGAGCGTCTCGCCCGACTGGGCCTGGTTCGAAACTGCGACGCCTAGCCTGAAAAAGCGCGGAAGTAATTGTCCCCAGCTCACATCGCCTCCGCCATCACGATCCGTAACCGTCGAATCGCCCGCGATAAAAACCGTAGGGGCTGTTGGTGCGGAGGTTATTTCGATGGAGCGCAACGCAGCATGTGGGCTAACGATCTCGACGGTCAATTTATTGTCCCAGTCACGCGCGTTGGCACCGTCAAACCGGTCCAGACTTACTTCTTCGCGCCCCGGAGCGTTTAGCGGTAGTTTAGGCAAGCTTGGGGTGCGGACATTCACGGTGAATTCGCGCTGAACGACTTGACCGGGTGGAACGTCTTCACGCTCCAGCAACAGGCGGCCCGACTCCGCCTTGACGGTTGTGGTTGTCGGTAGCCGCGAGTCGCCAAGGGTCACCGTCACATTGAAGTTACCTTCCGGTACTTTGGCGGAAAACATAAACGGCCGATCGCTCGTCGTGGTGTTGCCGTTGTCACCCGTCGTAACCTTCGCGCCCGGTTCGTAGCCATAGCCGGTTTCGTCGGTGTACTCATCCGTTGGAGCAACTCGCGTGTATCCGGTTTTGGCAGGGCCGGCGCTGAAATCGAACTTCAAGTTAATCGTCGTTCCTTGCGGGGGCTCGGCTTGTGCAGCCAGCATGGCCGACATGGCAGGGCAAGCTAAAGCCATGGAACAGACAAGGTTGAGTCGGCGCGAGGATCTCACGGGGTGGGCTTATCCTCCTGTTAAGACACTGACAGAAATCTACACCAGGGCATGAACAATCTGGATCTTCTCGTCGAGCGTCATCTCATGAATCATCCGATCAGCGCGTATGTCCGGGCCCAGGGATCGAACTGCTAGATGCTTTGCACCAGCAAGAGGGTTAGTGTTGCGCAGCGGTGATGGGACCAGGTTTTTTGTAACTGGCTGCTTTCATCGCGTATCAGCGACTGTTCCCGTGCTCGCCGTGGACGCCTGTTCATCGTGGAACGGCTTGCCGTCCGTATAGAGCACAATTCGATCTCGAATCGCAGTGGAAAGTGCTTTATTTTTTTGCTCCACGGCCAAATCCAGGGCTTGACTGGCGATTGCACGCGCCTTTACAAAATCACCGGCCTCAGCATATGCCGCTGCCAGCGTGTCGAGCACGTCCGGACTCTTGCCTAATGCAATTTCGTTGGCTTTTTCAGCCAGCGCAACCGCCTCTGTGCCGTTTCGAACATTCGCATCCGGAGCAGTCGCCAGCAACCACGCCGTCCCGGATAATGCGCTGATGCTCTCAGGTTCCAGTGTCAACGCCTTTCGCCAATGGGCAAGTGCCTGAGCGCTTTGGCCCGAGGACTGAAGCGCCGCTGCCAAGGCCTCTTCGGCAGGTGCAAACTGCGGCTTGATTTGAAGAATGTATTGGAGTTCCGGCAGAGCCTCCTCGGGACGACCCTGCTCAAC
>Ga0181535_10002003_pt1 | contig 25501 bp, 16 predicted proteins | sample PEATcosm2014_Bin_44_FD_119774 | JGI IMG/M metagenome (GOLD analysis project Ga0181535, IMG submission 119774) | Peatland microbial communities from MTU Mesocosm Facility, Houghton, MI, USA - PEATcosm2014_Bin17_30_metaG | ecosystem: Environmental > Terrestrial > Soil > Wetlands > Peat | place...
CCCGAGACCAGCACATCGATGGCGCCATCGGTATCGTCCCAGATCTCCGGGCCTGTGGTCGACTCGTGAATGGTGGGGTTGGCCGGGTTCTCAAACTGTTGCGGAAGAAAGTAGTGCTGCGGGTCCGATTCGGCAATCTCGACCGCCTTCCGCACGGCTCCGGACATCCCTCCCGGACCGGGTGTCAGCACCAGCTTGGCGCCAAAAGCCGCCAGCACGCGGCGGCGCTCGATGGACATGGTTTCAGGCATGGTGAGGATCAGCGCGTAGCCCCGCGAAGCCGCCACAAACGCCAGGGCGATCCCGGTGTTCCCGCTGGTGGGCTCCACGATCTCGATGCCGGGCTTCAGCACGCCTCTTTTTTCGGCGTCCCAAATCATGGATGCCCCGATGCGGCACTTGACGGAATACGATGGATTCCGCCCTTCGATTTTCGCCAGCACGGTCGCCTTCAGTCCCTTTGCCATGCGGTTAAGACGCACCAATGGCGTCTTGCCAATGCTCAAAGAATTATCTTGGTAAACGTTCGACATGCGATCCCCTTTCTAAATTCGTGTGTGCTCTACGGCAACCCAAGCCTGCATCCCGCCGGCTAAGTCCGCCAGGTTCTCAAAGCCTTGCTGCTGCAGCAGGCTGGCGGCAATCGCGGAGCGGTACCCGGCGGCGCAGTGGACTACCACGCGGCGGTCCCGAGGTACTTCTGCAATTCGTGCCCGAAGTTGATTCAACGGGATATTCACGCTGCCCGCAATCCGGGTTTGGCCGCACTCTCGCGGCGCGCGCACATCGAGCACAAACGGCGGCGCCGCTTGATGCAGTTCCTCCGCCAGTTCCTCCGGGCTGACGCGCTCGGTCCCGGCTACCAGATCGGGTCGGCCGGTCAGCGCCAGCATTCCCTCCGCCAGGTACCCAGCCACGCGATCGAAACCGATGCGGCCCAGCCGCATGACTGCTTCGTATTCGCGCCCAGGCTCGGCGATCGCAACGATGGGACGTTCACGGTCCAGGATCGTGCCAGCCCAGGTGGCGTATTGTCCGCCAAGGCCGATATTCAGACTCCCCGTCAGATGCGCGGCCTCGTAAAAGGGCCCCTCCCGCACATCCAGAAGCTGGGCGCCCTCCCGTTGAAGCTGCAGCACTGCGTCGACACTCAACTCCTTCAGGGACTTCTGTAGGGCCTGATCGAGTGTGGGCCGCTCCTTGGTGTTGAGCACGGCATCATAAGGGAAATACGACGGTGCATCGGGTTGGTCCGCAACGATCATGCGGACAAACTCGTCCTTGCTCATGGGCTGCAGAGCGTAATTCATGTGCCGCTGAACGCCGATGGTTGAGAAACTCTCCGAGCCAAGCGCCTTGCCGCACAGCGACCCGGCGCCGTGCGCGGGGTAGACCCGCGTGGCATCGGGGAGCGCCAGCAGCTTGTTGTGCAGCGAGTCGTAAAGCAGGGCCGCCAGGTCCTCCGGCTTCCAGCCCAGAGAGGCATGCAGGTCGGGGCGGCCCACGTCCCCCACAAACAGCGTGTCGCCGGTAAGCACAGCCCACGGCTCCGCGGCATCAGGTGGCGCAGGCGCTTCCGGCTGCGAAACGCGAGCTTCGCTCGCGAAGGCCGATTGACAATCGGCCTGCAGGTTGGCAACCTGCCCCACAGCATACGATCCGAAAACTGCGATGCAGATGGACTCCGGCGTGTGGCCCGGCGTCTCCAGCACCTGCAAGGTGACGCCGGCGCCCAGGCGCACGGTGTCGCCATCGTTCATCGGCACGAATGGGTATTCCGCTTTCGCCCGCGCACCCAAGTGAATGGCGGCGCCCGCCCGCTCGCGCAACTCCAGGTGGCCGGCGATGAAATCGGCGTGGGCGTGCGTCAGAAACACATGGCGAATCTCAAGCCCCTGCTGCCGGGCGTCCTCGATATAACGATCCACGTCACGTTGGGGATCAACCACGGCCGCCACCCGTGCGTCCTCATCGGCGACGAGGTACGACGCATGCGCCAGGCAGTTTAGATAGTACTGCTTGAAGATCATCCCCTCCTGTGTCCCCCTTTGCGGTCAGAGCTTCCCGTGCCGCCTGCCGGCCTGCAGGCGCAGGATGGCGGCCACCAGCGCATCGATATCTTCGGTAGTGTTGTACAGCGCCAGCGACGGCCGGACCGTGCTCTCCACGCCGAAACGTCGCAAGATGGGCTGCGCGCAATGGTGGCCCGCGCGCACCGCAATGCCTTCCTGATTCAGCGCCACACCCACATCCTCGGTGCGAAATTCGTCCAGAACGAACGAAAGCACTCCGGCCTTCTCGCGGGCCGTTCCGATCAGGCGCAGGCCGGGCACCGCCAGCAGCGCCGCGGTGGCGTAGGCCAGCAACTCGTGCTCGTAGCGGTTCACATTCTCGATGCCGACCTCATCCAGGTAGTCGAGCGCCGCGCCCAGGCCCACCGCATCGGCGATGTTCCCAGTGCCGGCCTCGAACCGTGCTGGAGCTTGTTGGTAGACGGTCCTCTCGAAGGTGACGTCCACGATCATGCTGCCGCCGCCCTGCCAGGGCGGAGTGTTATCGAGGATGTCGGCCTTGCCGTAGAGGACGCCGATTCCGGTGGGGCCGAAAATCTTGTGGCCCGAAAAGACGAAGAAGTCGCAATCGAGCGCCTGCACGTTGGTGCGCATGTGCGCGACGGACTGCGCGCCATCGACCAGCACGCGCGCGCCATGGCGGTGTGCCATCTCCACCATCTCGCGCGCCGGGGTGATGGTGCCGAGCGCATTGGAGACCTGGGTGAACGCAACTATCCGCGTGCGCGGCCCCAGGAGTTTCTCGTATTCCTCCAGAATCACTTCGCCGCGATCATCCACCGGAGCTACCCGCAAACGGGCGCCCTTCTCCGCGGCCAGTTGCTGCCAAGGCACGATGTTGGCGTGGTGTTCCAGCCAGGTGATGACGATCTCGTCGTCCTTTTGTACATTGCGGCGGCCCCAAGCCTGGGCGACCAGGTTGATGCCCTCGGTGGTGCCGCGCACAAAGACAATCTCCCGCGTGGAGGAAGCGTTGATAAAGCGCTGCACTTTCTCGCGCGCGCTTTCGTAAGCGTCGGTGGCGCGCGCCGCGAGCGTGTGGGCAGCACGATGGACGTTGGAGTTTTCGTGGTGGTAAAAGTACGACAGGCGATCGATTACCGCGTTGGGCTTCTGGGTGGTGGCGGCGTTATCCAGCCAGATCAGCGGGTGTCCATGCACTCGCTCCTGCAGGATCGGAAAGTCGCGTCGAATTAAGTACGGATCGAACGGGCGCTTGGCGCGCCCCAAATCCGGGGTCATCTGGGGGCGGAAATCGAATGGTTCGGCGGGGGGTTGCGATGGGGCGGCAAGCGCGCCAGTGGGCGAGTGCGCCGCCGGCGGTTGCGGAACGGCGGGGGAGAGCGCGCGGAGATCGGCTTCCCCGGCCGGCTGGTCCGGCGGCGACGAAGCCAGTAAGGGAGTCCCGGGCAGCGACTGCGCGCCCGGTACGCCCGGCAAACTGAACAGGTCGCTGGTGACCGGGAACGAAAGCGCGGCATCGAACGGCGAAATCCGCTCGGCCTCCGGCGAGTCGGCCGGCAAGCCGGGTGTGGCCGGCAAGCCGGGCGTGGCCGGCAAGCCGGGTGCGACCGGCGGCGTTGGAGCCCCCGGCACGCTCGGCACCCCCGGCACGCTCGGAAAGGAGAACAGCTCGCCCACCAGCGGCCACTGCGGCGGGGAGGCCCACGGCGCGACACCTTCCGCTGCACGCTCCGCGCCATCTTCCGCATCTGGCGTCGGCACGTGGTGATCGGGCACCGGCGGCGGAGCGGCTTCCGGTGGCGCGGCATTCTGCGGCAACGCGGCGAAGTACTGGTTGGCGAGTTGGGCTAGCGCCGAGGTATCCAGAATGGGATCGGGTGCTGCGGGCGGCTTCTGCTGTAAAGTTGCGTCCCAAGCCGGCTGCTCGAAGCTCACCGGAGCCGGCGTGGTTGCAGGGAACGGCGTTGCAGGCAACGGCACAGCCAGCGCCGGAACATCCGGACCCAGGGGCATACCGGGCGGGCTGGGAAACGAGAATAGATCACTCGACTCCGGAAACGACGGCGCCACGTTCAGAGGCGCCGGGTCTGCTGCGTTGCGTATGTAAGCGGGCGAGCCGGGTTCTCCGTAGACCGGAACAGCGTGGGGATTGTCCGGCGCCCACGCCGCCGCGAACTCCGGCGTAGAGGCTAGCGCGGGCGAGTCGGTCACCGCCGGCGGCGGCGCCGGAAGGCCTGCGGCGGGGAGCGCTGGGCTCTGCGGCAGCGCGGCGAAGAACTCGTTGGCCAGCCTGGCGATGGTTGCCGCATCCGGCACGGTCGCCGGTGCGGGCAACTCCGTCACACCAAGATCACTTGTACTCATGGTATTGGCCCACATGCACGTCTTCCAGCACACCGAGTGCATCGTCAGTGAGGACCGCCACCGAACAGTACAGCGATATCAGATAAGAGGCGATCGCCTTGTGGTCGATCCCCATGAAACGCACCGAAAGGCTGGGCGACACCTCACCCACCAGCCCCGGTTGAAAGAGCCCAACCACGCCCTGCTTTTTTTCACCGGTACGAAGAAGCAGGATTTTGGTCTTGTCCTTGTCTAGAGGCACCTTGTCGCACGGAACCAAAGGGATTCCCCGCCAGGTCAAAAACGGCGAACCGAACAGCAGCGCGGTCGGCGGCGGCACTCCGCGATAGGTGCACTCCCTTCCGAAGGCGGCGATGGCTCGCGGGTGCGCGAGGAAGAAGCACGGCTCCTTCCAAACCTTCGCGATGAGTTCGTCAAGATCGTCTGGCGTGGGAGCGCCCGTCCTGGTCTTCACGTGCATGCCGTGTGCCGCGTTGTTGAGTAGCCCATACTCCTTGTTGTTGACTAGCTCTCTCTCCTGGCGCTCCTTGATCTTTTCAATGGTGAGGCGTAACTGCTCCTTGATCTGATCGTGCGGGCTGCGGTACAGATCGGAGACGCGGGTGTGTACATCCAAAGTGGTAGTTACCGCGCTGAGTGTGTACTCGCGCGGCTTCTCCTCATAATCTACGTAGATTTCCGGCAGTTCGACCTCTTGGTCGGGACTGCATTCCACGGTGCGGGTACCAGGGCTTGTGGGCTTCACCTTGTTCACCCGGTATGTGCCCGCCTCGACGGGCACCCACGACAGGAACGTGACCAGCCAACGTGGCGTGATCTGCTCCATCATGGGAACGGTCTTGGTGGTGACCGCGAGTTGACGCGCAGCCGCCTCCCCGAGCGTATGACGGACCGGGGTTGCCAGAGCCTTGGATTCTTCTTTGTCGGGCATAGAGTTTTTGTGATTCCTCGGAGTCGATGGTAACCTGAGTTACTATAGGTAGTCAAGGGCCTTCTTGTCTTCTTCGTGCGTCCTGTATCGGGAGACGATATACTTTAGTCTCGGTATACCGAGTGCGAAACTTCATTTAGAGGAAGAGTAGAACAATGGCGACGATCATAGTCGGAGGGGGCGCGAGTGGCGTGCTGGCCGCCGCGCAGTTACTCTTTCGCGGAGCTGAAGTTACCCTGCTTGAGCCTGCATCCGACTTGGGCCGGGGTATGGCTTACTCGACCAAGTGCCCTCTGCACTTACTGAATGTGCGAGCCGGGAACATGTCTGCGCTTCCGGACGACTGTCAGCACTTCCTACGATGGTTGCAAAGCGCTAGGCCGGGCCAATATGCCGAATGTTCATTCGCGCCGCGCGGCCTATACGGGGATTACATTCGGTCCGTGCTGGACGAAGCGTTGCGGACGGGGCGGGGAAAGTTCCGCCACGTCGGCTCGCGTGCAGTGGGAGCACGCGTCCTGACAGGGAGCGTCGCGGTAGAGACGGAGTCGTCCGATGTGCTGTACGGCGACGCGGTGATTCTGGCCACCGGCAACACCGCGCCGGCCGGTTGGCCGGGTCTCTCTCCGGAGGTTGCTTCGAGCGGCCGCTTCTTCAACATCGCGTGGATGGAAGGCGCCTTCGGGACCAGCGACCGCCATGCGCCGGTGCTGCTGCTGGGCAGCGGGCTCACCGCGGTGGATGCCCTACTCGCGCTGCGGCATTACGGGCACCGCGGCAAAGTGTACATGGTGTCCCGCCGCGGACTTCTGCCGCAGACGCACGTGTTGCCGGTCTATCGCTCGATTCGCATGGCACCTTGCACCCGGCTGCAGGACCTGGTGCGCGGTATCCGGATGGCCGCTTCGTGGACCGAGGCCCTCCCGGCAGGGTGGCGGGAAGCAGTGGATTCGATACGGCCGGAAACCAACCGGTACTGGCAGGGCCTCACCGTCACGGAACAGCGGCGCTTTCTCCGCCATCTCCGACCTTTATGGGATACGCACCGTCACCGGATGGCACCGCAGATTGGAGCGGTGGTCCAGGATTCGCTTCGCGACGGCAGCCTCGAGGTGCTGGCCGGACGGACCCGCGGCCTTCGCCTGGTCGAGGACGGCGTGGAAACGAGCATCGCCCTTCGCGGCTGCGGCGAGACCGCCACGCTTACTGTCCAGCGAGTCGTCAATTGTACGGGTCCCGATACCGATCTCTCGCGGAGCGCTAACCCGCTACTGCGCAATCTGGTGGAGCAAGGCTGGCTGCAACCCGATCCACACCGGATGGGTGCATTGGCCGACGACCGAGGCGCCCTTTTGCCGTCGCGCGGTGGACGGCGGCCGCCGCTTTACGCACTGGGTCCGCTGCGCATGGGGCCGCTGCTGGAATCCATCGCCATTCCCGAGATCCGCGTGCAAGCCCGAGATCTCGCGGATCTCCTGATGCCAGAATAAGCCACTCCGCTCGGACTACAAGCGATTGGTCTTGACAAAAACAGGCAGTTAGTATATAACGTCTATAGACAATCTTCGATATCGGTAACAGACATGCAGTGCAAGCTCACTTGGCGCCTCTATCCGGCGGCTACGCTGTGTCTGGGGCTTTGCTCTTCGCTGCTGGCGCAGGATTCCCGGATTACGGGCCACATCACGGATGCCTCTGGGGCCGTGGTGGCGGCAGCCGTCGTCACGGCGACGCAAGTCGATTCGGGATCGACGCGTCAGGTTCTCTGCAACGCTCAAGGCTACTTTCAACTGGCACCGCTGCCGCCGGGGGAATATCGGATCGAAGCGGCAAAACCGGGTTTCAAGCCGCTATTGCAGATTGGCGTGGAGCTGAGCCCAGGCTTGACCGCTACCGTGCGTCTGCAAATGGATAACGCAAGAGTTGCCGAGACCTGGGTCCTGGCAGCCCGCAAGGCTGGTACAGGCTCTCTGATCACCTATATGTGCGACTTTTCGCTGGGCTCGGGTTGCGAAATGCTCGAAACAGGAAACTCGGGTTCGGCGCCCGGCGTGACCACAGCGAACGGCCTCCTGTTTTGACCAGCGCCAGCTATTGGGGCTCGCATAGTACAGTGGCACGAGACTTGGACCTTGTGCGGGCAATTCTGCCCGGGGTTCCCTTTGGGGACGGCTTTTTAGCAGGCTTGGCCGCCTGAAAGGCGGCTGCGGCCAAGATTGGCCGCCCCACATCAGCCCCGATGTGTTAGGCGAAACTCCATAAAACTGATTTACAAGCCCCCACCGTGATAGAATTTGGTTGGTTGCGGGGGTGCGACCATGCTGCGACTCCCTGTTCTGGGTTGCGTACTCACGGTGCTCGCGCCGGTTCTGATAGCCGCCTCCCCTGTCGGTGTCTATCTGGAATTCGACGAACCCCCTTCCGAAGCCGCCGTGGCAGCCATGCGGAAAGAAGCCGCTGGTGTCCTCGATCGGGTGGGCATCGGAATCGCATGGCGGCTGGTGTCCCAGAATCAAGGAAACGAGCCCTTTGAGCGGCTGGCAGTGGTCAAGTTTACCGGGAAATGCGCCTGCGGGGGCTTCCTGCCCGCGACTCGCGAGATTCTCGTGCTAGGCACCACCGCGGTAGTCGACGGCCGCGTGCTCCCCTACAGCGAGGTTCGCTGCGATGCGGTCCGCCGCGTGCTGCCCGATATCGAATACGCATCCGACCGCCGGCTGGGCAACGCGGCGCTCGGCCGTGTGCTGGGCCGCGTGCTGGCTCACGAGCTTTATCACGCGGTGCGCGGCACGGTGCATCACGGCGCTTCCGGCTTGGCCAAGGGGTTCCAAAGCACCGCGGATCTGAAGTCCGACGAGATAGCTTTTGACGGCGGCGATTGGGAACTCCAGCCGACTCCCGCCCAGTAGGTTCATTCCACCGCCGTGCCGTATGGCACGAGCGTCTTGACGCCCTCGGTGTTTTCCTGCCTTGCGATTTTCCAGTTCCCGCCGGCCTGCTCCAGGTAATAGATCTGCGCTTCGTTGCGGTCCCGATACACGAACTCCACGCGCAAGCGGACTTCGCGTTCCGCCGTGGACTGCGGCTCCTGAATCGCGACGCCCTTGACCGAAGCGTTGAAGTTGCGAATATAAGAGGCCAGCGCCGCCTCTCCCTTTTCCGCGGCGATCTGCCGCAGGGTACTCTCCATCTGGCCCGTGTAACAGCCGAGATAAGCGCGCACGTCCCCATCGCGTGCGGCGTCCATCATGCGATAGACGGTATCTTGCGGATTCACCCCGGCTGGGGAGCGGGTCGCCACCAGGTTCGAGAGCGACGCCGCGCTGGCTTGCCAGCCGCCGCGCTTGAGGGCCACCAGCGCCAGCGCCGCGAACAGGACGGCCAGCGTGGCAACTTGCGCCTTTCGTTCGCGGGTCATGGATTCCTCCGCGCCGGCGTGTCTCCACTCTTCCGGATGATAGTCAGATCGAAGTTCCCGTTCTTGTCCACGATCAGCTTCTTGATTTTGGGCAACACCTGTTCGAGTGTTTCCAGGTAGAGCCGCCGGCCGTTCACCGCCGACGCGCGGGCATACTCGGCCGACACCAGATTGAAGCGAGCCGCATCGCCGGCGGCTTCGTCGATCTTCGTCTCTTTGTAGGCTGCCGCCGATTCGGTCATCTGCTGCGCCTCGCCGCGCGCCTTGGGGATCTCATCGTTGGCGTAGCCCAGCGCCTCGTTGTAGATGCGTGCGGCGTCCGCGCGCGCGCTAGCCACATCGCGAAACGCCTCGGCGGCGTCTGACGGCGGAGTCATGCTTTCGATGTTGATGCTGGCGACGCGCACTCCCGCGCCATAGGCGTCGATCAGTTTCTGCGCGGCGGCGCGCGCCTCCTCCTGAATGGCAATCTTATCGGTGGTCAACACCGCGTCCACGGTGCGCCGTCCAATGCGCCGCGCCAGTTCGGTCTCGACCGCCGCGGCCACGCTCTTCGCAACATCCTGCGTGCCGAACAGGTAATCGGCTGGCATACCCACTGAGTACTGCACCACGGCGCGCAGGTTGATGATGTTCTGGTCGCCCGTCAAAAACTGCGAGGCGAGCGGCTGCGTCCGGCCGAGCACGCTGTCGGGCAGATCGCCGCCCACTACCAGCCTCTGCAGTTGCCGCACTTTGAGCTTGGTGACGCGATCGATGGGCCAAGGCAGCGACATATGGATGCCCGGAAAAACGCGCGGCTCGATCACCCGGCCGAATCGAGTCACCACCGCCTGCTGGTCGGCGGACACGATGTAAGTTCCGCTAAGTAGCCACAGAGCCACGGCGGCCATCGCCAACTGCTTGCGCCGGCTCCACGGACGGGCCGGGCGGGCCTTCTCCTCATGGGGATGTTCGTGATGATGATGCTCGTGCGAATGGCCGTTGTCGTGATCGTGAGGATGATCGTGACCGTGATGATGATGGTGCTCCACCAGCGGGATCGTGCTCATTGCGCGCCCTCGCCCTTCATGAGCACCTTCAGCAACTCCGAGTCGGAGCTGAGGATGGCGGTGGTCTTGTCGTCCAGAATCTTCTTATAAGATTCCAGCGTGCGCACCAGCTTATAAAACTTGGGATTGCGGGAGTAAGCCTGGCTATAAGTTCGCGTGGCCGCCGCATCGCCTTCGCCGCGCGTCTTTTCCGCTTCCTTGTAAGCGGCCGAGAGGATTTCGTCACGCTGCCGGTCGGCGTCCGCGCGAATCCGCAGCGCCTGCTCCTCGCCTTCCGCGCGGTACTGCCGGGCGATGCGCTCGCGCTCGGCGCGCATGCGCGCATAGACGCTCTGCTTGTTCTGCTCCGGCAGGTTCAACCGCTTGATGCGCACGTCCACGATCTCAATGCCGTATTGCGACAGGGCCGAACTGCCCGTGGCGGCGGTCAGTTGATCGAGAAAGCTCTCCGCCTGCACGCCAGCCGCACTGGGAGCTACGATCGAATCCAGATCGTGCGTGCCCAACACTGCCGACAGCCCGGACCATACGATGTCGTGCAGCCGCATCTCCGCCGACACCGGATCGCCCACGGTTTCCACGAAATGTTTGGGATCGCGAATGCGCCATGCCACGTAGCTTTCAATGACCAGGTTTTTCTTGTCTCGCGTCAGAAACTCGCTCGGCCGCGGATCGTACACGCGCAGCCGGCGGTCGAAGTAAGTGGAGCTCTGGAAGAACCACTTGACGTGCAAACCCGCGTCGGTAACCGTCCGCACCGGCCTGCCGAACTGCGTAATGAGCGCGAACTCGGTTTCGCGTACGGAGAAAAATGTCAGCCACGCCAGCAACACCAGCGCCACTGCCGCGCCGGCCCAATAATGTGTTTTTGTAAGACGCATTGAAGAGCAGGGCCTCCCAACCCTACTGTCCCAAGCTCAAGCTGCCCGGCGGCGCGATTTCCACGCCATCCTCCAGCAGCAATAAATGACGCCGCCCCTTCGCCGAATCCAGGATCAGCTTCTTCTTGCCCGGCAGCACCTGCTCCATAGTTTCGAGGTAGAGCCGCAGTCCATGAATCGCGGGCGCGGTATTGAAGGCGCTCTCGGCCAGATCGAAGCGGCTGCCGTCGCCATCGGCGCGCAAGATGCGGCTGGCCTTGTAACCCGCCGCGGTTTTCAGGCGCGCTTCGGCATTGCCGCGCGCCAGCGCAACTTGTTCGTTGCGGTATCCTTCGGCCTCGTCGATCAGCCGGTTCTTTTCCTCGAAAGCGCCCGAAACTTCACGGAAGGCGTCCACCACTTCAAGCGATGGATGCACGTCCAGCAGTTTCACCCGCACCACCCGCGCGCCCGCGCCGTAGCGATCCAGCTTGGCCTGCAAGGCGGCCAGCACGCGGCTTTCGATTTCCCTGCGCCCGGTGGTCAGCACATCGTCGAGCGGCGCGGTCGATACGGTGGTCTGCAGCGCGGATTCGGCGGCGGTGCGCACGGTGGTTTCGGCGTCGAGCTGCCCGAACAGGAAATCGTCCGGCCGCGCCATCTGGTAATGCACCACCGCGTTCACTTCGATCATGTTCTGATCGCCGGTCAGCATCAGCGACTCTTCCGGCCTGCGCTGGAAGCGGCCGGAGCGATGCTGCACGTTCCACTCATAAGCGGCCGGCTCCGCTTCGCCCGACGCCGCGCCGGACCGGAAGCCGACCTCCACCACGCGCACGCTGCGGCCTTTCACGCGCGTAAGCCGCTCGATGGGCCATGGCAACTTGTAGTGCAAGCCCGGCTCTTGGTAGGGCAGAATCTTGCGGCCAAACCGCTCAATAACCCCGATTTCATTGGGCGCGAGCGAATAGAATCCGCTTACCAGAATCAAGGCCGCTGCTGCAGCCAGAGCTGGACGCGCCAACACCCGCCGGTGCGCGATGGCTTCATCGAACCAGCGCTTGGGGTCGACGTGGTGCGATAGATGCTGCAGTTCGTGCGAAAGATGGTGTAGCTTCGGCGCGACCCAGGCGAAGCGGCCCGCACGTCCCCCCACGTGCAGCAGCCGCAGCGAGTTCAGCACCACCAGCAGCGACGCAATCTGGTGGGTGAAGGCGGCGCCGATGGGGCCCAGCCTGCCGGTGGCGGCGGCTGTGATGGCCACCGCATTCACGATGCCGGCGAAAATTATCATGTTCTGCCAAGCCGTGCGAATCGCCCGGCGGCTGACCTCGAATAGTTTCGGCAACGCTTCCAGCGAATGGCCCAGAAACACCACATCGGCGGCTTCGGCGGTGATGTCGTTGGCCCCGCCCACCGCGATGCCCACCTGTGCCGCTGCCAGCGCAGGGGCGTCGTTCAGCCCGTCGCCCACCATGGCGACCGTGTGTCCATGGGCCGCCGCGTGCCGGATGCGCTCCAGCTTCTCTTCTGGCAACAGGCCGGCCTCGACGTGGTGAAGTCCCACCTCACGCGCGATGGCTTCCGCCGCGCGTTTGCGGTCTCCCGTAAGCATTGTGAGGTGGGAGATTTCCAGGTGCTCGAGATCGTGAATCGCCCGGCGGGCGCCTTCGCGAACACGATCGCGAAGGAGGAGGTCGCCCGCCAGGACGCCGTTTTCGGCCACCAGCACCGCTGTCGCGCCGTAGCGATCGGCCTCCTCCAACAGCGGTTCCAGGCCGGAGATATTGTGTTCCGCGAGGAAGCCGGCGTTTCCCGCGAGGATGGTGCGCCCGGCAACTTTCGCCACCACGCCGCGGCCCGGAACGATGCGCGCTTCGTCCGGCTGCGCGATGGCGATCCCGCGCTGCCGGGCCTCTTCCAGAATGGCGCGCGCCAGCACGTGCTCCGACCCATACTCCGCCGCGGCGGCCAGCGCCAGAACGTCGGATTCGCTGCGCCCTAGCCCGGCCACTTTGACCACGCCGAAACGCCCTTCGGTGACCGTGCCCGTTTTATCGAAGAATACGGCATCGACCTTAGCGGCATTCTGCAACACGGCGCCGCCGCGCACCAGGATGCCGCGCCGCGCCAGGCCCCCCACAGCCGCTACCATGGCCGCCGGCGTAGCCAGAATGAGCGCGCACGGGCACGCCACGATCAGCACTGCCACCGTGCGCATCCAATCGCGCGTGAAGTAAAAAGTCAGTCCCGCAACCAGCAACAGCGCGGGCAAGAAGTAACGCGCGAACCGGTCCGCCAGCCGTTCCACCGGAGCCCGCCGCTCCCGCGCATGTTCCACCAGCTTGATGACCCGCGCCAGAGTGGTCTCCGCGCCCGCGCGCGTAACCGTAAGGCGCAGCATGCCCAAGCCGTTCAGGGTGCCCGAAAAAACCTCGTCGCCCGGGGCTTTGTCACGGGGCAGCGGCTCGCCCGTGATGGTGCTCTCGTCGATACTCGAAGCGCCATAATGAATCACGCCGTCGGCAGGTATGCGCTCGCCCGGCCGCACCAACACGATATCGCCCGGGACCAACTGCGCGGCGTCGATTTCGACCTCCGCGCCGTTGCGGATCACCCGCGCATGCCGCGGAAGCTGTTCCACGAAACGGTGAATGGCGGCGTGCGTGCGCCCGGCAGCGTAACCCTCCAGCGCCTCGCCAATCAGCATGATGAACATGGCTTCGGCCGCCGCCAGATATTGGCCCGAAACCAGCGCCGCAATCACCGCGATACAGATAGCCAGATCGGCCGAGATCTTGCGTTGCAACAATCCGGAGATGGCGGTGAAGAATGTGCGATAACCGGCGATCAAGGTGAGGATCGCCGCGGCATCGATGCCGGCGACCGTGGTGAGAGTACCAGTTACGTTCAGTAATAAAAGGATGCCGATGAACGCGGCAAAGCCGAACTGCTGGATGAGTTGCCTGCGTTCATCGTAGACCGGTTCGGTGGGTAAGTGTACATGCACGCGTTATTTCCCCGTGTAAGTGATCCACATCGGCGAGGCCCACACCAATTCGCCGTTGTCCTGCTCTCCACGTACGTAGTAATAGCTGGTCTTTCCTTTCGAGGGAGTGTTGTCGCGCCAGGAAAACTCGACACTGTTCGAACCGGGCTCGGTCGAATACACGTACTCGTTGTCTTTCACGATCACCACCTTGGAGAACTTATTCGAGCCGGCCAGCTTCACGTGCAGGTTGGGCGCTTCGGCGGTCGAGAAGATATCGCCCATCAGATACGGACCGCTGCGCACGTCCGCCACGATCTGCTCGGTGGATGCGTAGACGTGCCGCTTGCGCAGCGCGTCCATGAGGGCCTCGCGCGTGTTGCCGGTGACCAGCACATTCGCGTAGCTCTGATGCGTCGAGATGTGATCGGAACTGGCCTGGAAGCCCAGCTTGTAGCCCTTCTCCAGCGCCAGGTTGACGAATCCTTTCGGCCGCCATCCTCCAATGGAGTCAGTGGCGGAGTTGGAACGCGGCGCGTCGGGCATTTCATAGTTCTGCCGCATGCCCTGATAGATTTCCACCACGGGTTCCGCTTCCGGATCGTTGTCGCGCCAGTCGGTGCCCATATCGGTCGCGCTGGTATGCGAGGCCGTCAGGCCGTTGAACTTCTTCAGGTACTCGTAGAACAGCAGCGTATCGGGAGCGTGTCCCGTAGAGGTCTCTTCAACTTTGGGAAGCCGCGGCAGCGGGCGGATGCCGCGCTGCGCGAAAACCACGTTGCGATGGCCCTCGGGATAGGAAACGCTGCGCTCGTAGTTGAACAGGGGCGCGAACTTGCCCGGCGTGTAAAAAACGTCGGTGAGTTTCTGGGTGGTCCACCAACTGTACTCGCGCCCGCCGCCGTTATCGTGGTCGCAGCAACCCACCCAGTCGAGCGCCGCGGCGTCCAGGATGTAACGCCACTGATCGATCAGGCTGCCATCCAGTCCGCCGTCCATGGAGATCTCGCTGTGACGATGGAACTCGCCGCGCGCAATCTGCAGCGTGCCCTCCTGGCCATTGATGCGATACGCGCGAACATTGGCCGTGCCCGCCCGTTCCTCCTCCGAAGCTGTGACAACAGCCGGAACGGGCGGCAGACCAACCTCCCGGCTTGGTACAGGCGCCGGGGAAGGCGGTAGGTTCAACAAACTTGCATAGAGATCGTTGTTGTAAGGGTCGGGTATGGCGGAGCCCAGCAGTTGTTGCAGGTTCCAGCCCTTCTTCAGCATGTATTGAATTTCGCGCCGTGAATCCGACGAGCCGATTACCACCAACTCCCCTCCGCGTTGTGAAACCAGGGCTGGCCGGTTGTCCAGCACGTTGTCGCTGCGGAAAATGTAGACCGGTCCGGTCCAGGCTTTGCCGTCGTATGAAATCACATACTCGGACCACGACGTGCCGATCGGCGTCCAGACCGAAGGGTGCATGCTGCGGAACGCCAGCCAGATTCTGCCCGAGGCATCTACCGTCAGGCGCGGCAGACTGTTGCGCGGATTGTTGGCCGGCCAGGGGTGCGCGTTGGAGGCGCGCTGTGTGAAGGCTTCGGGGTTGGAGCGCTCCCAACCTTTGATGTCGCCTTGGCGGCCGCCGCCATCTTCGCGGATATCGGCCAACCCCTGCAGAGCGCTGCCCGGATCGGCTGCCGGCCGAATCAGTTTTCCGGAGCGGTCCAAGCCCACCAAACGGACTCCGCGCGATTCATAGACCGGAACGCCCGTGCTGCGATGCGCTCCGAAATCCTTGCCCCAACTGTCGGGACCCACTTCGTAAGCGATCCACAAGCGCCCTTGAGCGTCATAGGCGATCGAAGGATAGGCCTCGTAGAGCGGCGTCGCGGCCACTGGGATTTCGTTGCCCCATTCGCCTGGCGCCGTGGCGGTGCGCGCATAGACGTCGTAACTGCCGTTGCGGTAGGAGTCCCAAGCTACAGTCACTCGTCCAGACGTATCCGCGGCGATGGCCGGGTTCCACTCATTGCCGGTTGAATTGGATACCGCCGCGGGGGCGGAGAAACTCGTGCCTTCCTGAGTCGCCGCAAAGATGACGCCTTTGCCCTCGCGCCAGCCTTGCCAGGCCACCCACACGCGGCCGCTTGAATCCGTGGCCGCGGCGGGAAACACATCCGACCCCGGGGCGTTCGAAATCTGCACCGTCTTGCCGGGTGCGCCGTTTTCGATTACACGCGCCCAGAGATCGAAATTGTTCTTCTGGTTGGCGGACCAGAACACCCAGGGCCTTCCCGAGCCATCCACGGCAATCGCCGGCCGATACAGGTCGCCGCCCGGCGGCGTGATGGCAATCGGTTCCTCCCACCGGTTTCCGGAGAACCGCTTCACCAGGATCTGATCGCCTTTGGCCGGCGCGTCCAGCGCCGACAGATCCTTCGGCGGATCCTTGTACGGCGCGCGCAGCTTGTCATGATCGGGATGGTGCCGGAACTCGACGTACGCCAGCCAGATGTCGCCATTGGGAGTCACGGCGGCCGCGGGGTAATCCTGCTCATCGGGAGAATCGGTCAATCGCCACGATGGCGGGATGCGGTCGGCGGCGGCGTTGCCCTCAAGCGCGTAGTGGAACTTGCCATAGGGCAAGTCCGCCAGGCGGAAGCTGAAAGGCCCTTTTGGAGTCTTCACAGTGATCTGGCTGCTCTCATCCTCGCCGCTGAGCCACAGGATCACTCCGTTAGGGCCCACCGGCGGCGTCTGGCGCTGGACCAGGTGCAGGAACGACAGGACCGGAGCGGTGGATATTTTCCACGAGCCGTCACTGGCGATCTCATCGTCCTTGCCGAACCGCCACGGATCGATCTTCGCGATCTTGCCCCGATCGATGGAAGCCGAGCCATCCCATTTCTTCCCTTCGCGGTCCATTAGGCCCAGTAACACGCGCACCCCGACTTCGGCGCGAACCGGAATAACACCTAGCAGTAATATGAATAACCAACGTCCCGACATATCTCCACTCTCCCCTCAGCGTGGGGCAGGTTGGTAACCTGCAGGCCGATTGGCAATCGGCCTTTTACCGCAATGTGGGGCGGGACTCCAGTCCTGCGGCCGACGTCCACGTCGGCCAGGTCTGCCCCACAAAGCTGTACGTTCTACTTCCCGGTATAAGTGATCCACATCGGCGACACCCACACGATTTCGCCGTTATCCTGCTCGCCGCGCACATAGTAATAGCTGGTCTTCCCTTTGACCGGCGCATTGTCGCGCCAGGAGAAGTCCACCTTGTCTGAACCTGGCTGCGTCGAGTACACATACTCGTTGTCCTTGACCACGACTACCTTGGCGAACTTGGATGTGCCGTCCAGCTTCACGTGCAGATTCGGCGATTCCGCGGTGGAGAACACATCCCCCATCAGGTTTGGCCCACTGCGCACATCGGCCAGAATGTTGTCAGTGGAACCGTAGACATGCCGCTTCTGGAAACCTTCCAGCACCGCTTCGCGCGTAAGGTCCTTCGCCAGAATATTGCAGTAGCTCATGTGCGTGGAGATGTGATCGGAGCTGGCTTGGAAACCCAGCTTGTATCCCTTGGCCAGCGCCAGGCTCACGAATCCCTTGGGCCGCCAGTTGCCGATCGAATCCTTCTCCGAATTAGAGCGCGGCGCATCCGGCATCTCGTAGTTCTGCCGGTCGCCCTGGTAGATCTCGACCACCGGCTCGGCCGCCGGATCGTTGTCGCGCCAGTCGGTACCCATTCCAGTGGCGCTGGTGTGCGACGCCGCGATGCCGTGGAAGTACTTCAGATACGAATAGAGCATCAAGGTATCGGGCGCATGGACATTCTCGTTCTCCTTGCTGATCGGCAACCGCGGCAGGGTCCGCACGCCGCGCTGCGCGAAGATCACATTGCGGTGGCCTTCGGGATAGTTCACGCTCCGCTCGTAGCTGAACATGGGAACGAACTTACCCGGAGAGTAAAAGATGTCGGTCAGTTTCTGGCTGATCCACCAGGTGTATTCGCGGCCCGCGCCGTTGTCGTGGTCGCAGCAACCCACCCAGTCGAGCGCCCCCGCGTCCAGGATGTAGCGATACTGATCCAGGATGGTGCCGTCGTTGCCGCCGTCCATGGAGATCTCGCTGTGCCGGTGAAACTCGCCGCGCACAACCTTCAGGTCGGGGCCGCTCACTTTGTAGTCGCGAATCAGGCTTACCAGCCTTAGGTCGGTCGAGTCCGCCACCTGCGGTCCGGCAACTTCCACCGGCTTGGCGTCGGTCAAGGCCACTGGCTGCGATGTCGGACCCAGATCGATCTCGTTGGCATACAAATCGTTGTTATAAGGATCGGTTTTCGAACTCGCTACGATGCCCAGCGGCGAGCTGATGTTCTCGCCGAGATAATACTGCCGGCGATTGTCGGACGATCCCAGCACCAGCAGTTGCCCCGCGCGCGTCGAAACCAGCGCCGGGCGATTGTCGAGCAGGTTATCCGAGTGGTTCAGATAGATCGGGCTGCTCCATGCCTTGCCGTCGAAAGACACCACGTGCTCGGTCCAAACCGTTCCCAGCGCGCTCCACCAGATAGGATGGGCGCTGCGGAAAGCCAGCCAGATGCGGCCGGAGTCGTCGACAGCCAGACGCGGCAGCGTGTTCCGCGCGTTTTGCATATTGCGCGCCGTCCGGTCCGGATCGCGTGTCTGCGCGTTCTTCACATCCGGATCGAGCTTCTGAAAATCGTTTTGCGCGCCCGCCTTGTCGATCTGTATGTTCGGCATGCCGGGCAGCACCGCGCCCAGGTCGCCGGCCGGTTCGACCGCGCGCCCGTCCGGCTCGAAGCCGCGCAGACGAATCACGCGCCCCTGATACACCGCCACGCCGTTGGTGTTATAAGCTCCAAAGTCCTTGCCCCAGCCCTTGCCGCCTTCTTCGTACGCTACCCACAATCTGCCGCCGCCGTCATATGCGATGGATGGGTAGGCTTCATAACGCGCGCTGGCCGCCACCGGCGTCTCCGGCCCCCATGCGCCGCCCGAAACCGTGCGCAGATAGACGTCGTAGTTCTGGTTGCGATAAGAATCCCATGCCACCGTGATCCGCCCGCTCTTATCCGCGGCAATAGCCGGGTTCCATTCGTCGCCCGACGATTGCGAAACCGCGGCCGGCGCGCTGAACTTGCTGCCATTCTGCGAGGCTGCGAAGATCGCCGCCTTTCCGTTGCGCCAGCCCTGCCAAGCGACCCAGACATTGCCGCTCGCATCGGTCGCGGCCACCGGATCGATATCCGAGCCGGGATCGTTGGAGATCTGCACCTGCGCGCCGGGCGCATCGTTCTGAATCGGGCGAGCGAAGATTTCGAAATTCGCCCGTCCGCCCACAGGCTTCACGTTCTGCGCCCAGAAGACCCACGGCCGCCCCTGGCCGTCGACCGCAATCGCAGAGCGGTACAGGTCGCCGCCCCCCGCGGTGATGGCGATGGGTTTGCCCCACGTGCCCCCGCTGAATTTGCGCGCGAATATCTGGTCGCCGCCGGTGGGACTCTTCCATTTCGCAAAATCCTTCGGCGTGGCTTCGAGCGCGGCCCGCAGGCTATTGTGGTCCGGATTATGATGGAACACCACGTAAGCCAGCCACACATCGCCATTCTTGCCGGCGACGGCCGAAGGATAATCCTCTTCGTCCGGCGTAGTCGTAAGCTGTACGCTCGCAGGGATGCGATCCACCACTACCCGGCCATTCAACTTCGGAACCGGCTTTCCATATGCCAGTTCGTCCAACGCCACGGTGAAATCGCCCTGCGCCGTCGTCAGCTTGAGTGCGGCGCCCCCAGCGGTGTCGGATAGATTCACGATCAGGCCGTTGGCAACCACGTTGCTGACGCCCCGCGACGAGACCTGCGTTCCCCCATTGAACAGGCGAATCGGGTGCGTGCTCAAATGCCAGGTGGAGCCGACGATGGCGTCGGCTCCTTCGAACCGCCATGGCGTGAGCGAGGCGATCTTACCGCCTTGCGCGGCGATAGTGCCATCCCATCGCACAGACTCGGTGTCTCCGACCCCCAGCAGAATTCGTACACTGACCTGGGCAGGCGCCGCGCATGCCGCGGAAAGCGTCAACAACACAGCCACAACTCGATCTGGTCTCATGATTGTCACTCAGGGGCCGCCGGCTAACCGGCCTTTTCGTTAAAGCTGCCGTTGGTGATTCCCCAGCCTGAAGCAATGTACTGCTCCAGTTTGGTTTGCAGGTCCTTGACTACCGCGGGATGCTGGTCCGCAACGCTATGCAGTTCCTCGGGGTCGTTCTTGCGGTCGTAAAGTTGGGGCGCGTAGCGGCCTTCGTACTTCTCCCTGTTCCAGATGGCCGAATAGTTCCATTCCGGCGTGCGTACTGCCGCAATCCAGCCGTACGCCTGCACCACGTGGTCGCGCGGGTTGGAGCGCTGCCCCGCAACAAAGGGCCAGAGGTCACTCCCAGTCACTCGCGCGGGCGCTTTCAAATCCAGCCTGCCGAGAATGGTGGGCATGATGTCCGGAATCTGCACGAAACCGGGTACCCGCCTGCCTGCGAACTGGTTCCCCGGCACACGCACCAGTAGCGGAACGTGGGTGACCTGCTTGCGCAATCTCTCCGGTCCCTTCACGAACTGACCCTGTTCGCCCAGCATCGCCCCGTGATCCGACATGAAGATGACCACGGTGTTCTCCAGCAGTCCAAGCCCCTCCGCCGTGTCCAGAATCTTGCCGAACCAGAAATCCACGTTCGTAGCTTCGCCCGCGTAGTTGGCGCGCAGCCGACGGACCCCTTCGGGCGGGACCTGGACATCGCCGTAAGGAGGCTCCGGCCAGCTATGCGGGCCCGGCTCTTTGAGATACTTCTCCAGAAACTGCTGCGGCGGATCCCACGGCTCGTGTGGATCGAAGGCCTCTACGTGCAAGAAAAAAGGAGCTTCCTGACGATTCTCTTTCAACCAGGCGACCGCCTTGCGCCCGGTCTGTTCCGCGAGTGAGTCGCCGTCCTTCAGCCAGCGCTTGCGATTGGCGGTGTACTGATTCAGAAACGCACGGAATTGCTGGCCGGCGGCGAACTGCTTGTTCAGTTGCGGCTGGTCCAGATACTCAGCCGGATATAAGTCCAGAAAGTCCGGCTCCTTACGCGGCGCCTGGCCGTAATAGTCGATCTCCTGGCCGCGTACCCAGTCGAAGTAACGATAGCCGCGATGAAAATTGCGGCCCGGCCTTTGCAGGTGCGGCAGATCGGCGATGAGCGCCGTGGCATAACCCGCTTCGCTCAGCACTTCGCTCAAGGTCACATCTTCGTTGTAGAGGTGATGCCACCCGGGCAGTTGTACGGGTTCGTGCTGGTAATAGTAATAAGTCGGGACAATCCGGCGGCCCGTGTACAACTGGCGCCGGATGGGAATTGTCGGCATTCCCTCCGGGTAGGCATCTTCGAAAACAATCGCCTGTTCGGCAAAACGGTTCAGGTTCGGACACTCCACCCACTGGCTTCCATAAGCCGCCAGGTTATCTGCCCGGAATGTGTCGGAAACCAGCAGGATGACATTCAGGTTGTTTCCCTGTTGCTTGGGTGGCCGCTCCCAGTGGGAGCCCGCACTGCTAGCGGCTTGGGGAGCGGCGCCGGCTCCTGCGGGAAGCCCAGCCAGTCCGGCCAGGGCTCCCGCGCTTTTGAATAAACTGCGTCTCGTGGTTCTACTCATTCGAGTTGCCATGTCAGAACTGCAAATGCAGGCCAAGCTGTAACTGCCGCTCGGGCGTGACTACCGTAGTGATGACACCTGTCGTGGACACGCCGATCGTGTTGTTCGGCAAGCCGAATTGCGGAGTGTTGAACACGTTGAACGCCTGCGCGCTGAACTGCAGGTTGTACTTTTCTTTGAAAGTGGCCGACCGTAGCAGTCCCACGTCAGTGTTGAACGTGTTCGGGCCTCGCAGAATGTTGCGTCCGGCGTTTCCGTAAGTGTAGGCGGCCGGAGCGACAAAAGCCGCGCTATTAAACCAACTGGTTCGGCTTGGGCTGGGATAGAACGCCACGCCGGGCACGACATTGGGGCGCGCGGTGGTGCCGGTATTCGTCGGATCGAAGCTCAAAATGGGCGTGAATGGCAGCCCGGTCTGATACGCCGAGACGCCGGAGACCTGCCAACCACCTAGGATGGCACGCGCAATGCCCGGCTGGTTGACCAATGCTTTGCCGCGGCCGAACGGCAACTCGTAGATGTAACTCAGGGACAAGCGCTTGCGCACGTCGAAGTTGGAACTGCCATAGTTCGACGTCCAGTTATAGGGGTTCTGCGGCCCATAATCGAGACTATCGGAAACCTGGCCGCCATAGTCGTTCGAGTGGCTCCAGGTGTAGGCGCCGAGGAAACTGAACCCGTTACGGAAACGCCGCTCAATCTGCGCGATCATTGAATTGTAGTTGGATCGATCCAGCGGCAGAAAGGCCAGAATCTGGCTGTACTGCGGAAAAGGCTCCCGCGAAGCAACGGAGCCGGGACCAGGTTGGGGCTGGTTGAAGTTCGGGTCGACGTACAAATTGTGCGAAGCGGAGCCCACATAGCCGACTTGGAGCGTAAATCCAGATGCCAACTGCTGTTGAAGGTTGAGATTCCACTCGTACGTGTAGGGCAGGGGCATATAGGTGGGCCACGAATTCACGTTCGAGTTAATCACGTCGTTCGGATTCAAAAGATTCGGCGGTATGCCTCCCTCGAGCGTCATCAGCGTGTGAATCTGGTCGCTGGTGTCGATCGAGCGCAGGAAATACGGCGGATTGTTGGTGGGCCGGCTGGAGATGCCCAAGTTCTCATCCGTGCGTCCGTAGAATACGCCGAATCCGCTGCGAATCACCGTCTTAGGCGTCAGTTGATAAGCCAGTCCGGCGCGCGGCGCGAAGTTCTTGGTGTCCGGTGTGGCAAACGAGTTTCTTAAGCCGTACGTGCTGGCGTCCGGCGCCGTCACCAGCAAGCCGTAGGCAGGGCCAGGCTGGAGAATGAAATCGGAAAAGTCATTATGGATTTCGTACCAAGGCATTGCCAACTCGTAACGCAGGCCCAGGTTCACCGTCAGCTTGGGACTGACTTTCCAGTCGTCTTGAACATAACCTTCCGCAGTGTGTTGCTTTTCCCAGTTCCTGGGTCGGGTGGAAACGGTAAGCTGATTCACCTCCCCAAGCAGGAAGTCGGCGAACGCCGATCCCGTGCCGGAGCGGCTCTGTGGATTCTGGGTAAAGACACCTGTGAAAGTGAGAGCGGGGCGGGCTGAAAGAGTGACATACCCATACAGCATTACTTGTTCGACGTCTACTCCGAACTTCAAGGTGTGGCGCCCTTTAACCCACGAGAGGTTATCGAAAAACTGCTGGTTCTTGCCCTGTTTGTTGAGCGGCAGGTTACCAGACCCGGTGGCGCCCAGCGGCAGCGTGCCGGGACCGGTGGTGCCCAGCGTGTTCAGGCCGCTGATGGCGAAAGTCGGCAAACCGTGAACTTCCGGATAATTGGGAGCGCCGGTGATGCCGAATTGGGCGTCCTCATTGACGCCGGGCACCTGCTGTATTTCGCGCGTCTCCATGTAACCGAAACGCAATTCGTTGATCAGGTTGGGGCGGAAGATGTGTGTCTCGCTGGCCGCCAACGAGCGCGCATCCGGCCACACATCGCTGGGATTGCTGGCCGGCGGCGGCAACGGCGCGGGCAGAATGTTCTCGCCCTCGGTCCGCGAATAGCGCGCGAAGAAGGTGTCTTTGTCGTTGAACCGGTGATCCAGCCGGAAGTTGTATTGGTCGTTTGCCAGCCGCTCTTTCTGGTCGGAGAAGTAGTTGCTCGCGCCCGTAAGGTTCGGCAGCGGATACAACGGCAGCAACTGGGCCGATACGGTGTCCAAGTCGCTGGCGGGAATCGTGTTGTGGGGGAAGGGCGTGCGCACATATCCCGATCCTTTGGGATTCGCCACGGTCGAGTTGGGATCGTATATCGCGGTAGTAAATACTCCGCCACGTTGCGCCAGCGTCGGAACAGTCGCCAACTGCGGCACTTCATCCACGGCACGCAAGCTTTGCCAGCTTCCGAAGAAGAACGTGCGGTCTTTGATCACCGGGCCGCCGAAGGTGGCGCCGAATTGATTCAGGTTGTAGTCGGGCTTCTGCCCCAGTACCTGGAAGTACGGCGTCGCGTCAAAAAATGAATTCCGGATATACTCCCACATGCTGCCGTGGAACTGGTTGGTGCCGGATTTTAGCGTTACGTTGACCACCGCGCCGGCGGCTTGGCCGTACTCCGCCGAGAACGTGCTGGTCTCAACCTTGAACTCCTGTACGCCGTCGATCACCGGCTCGATGGCTTGCGCGGCGGAACTGTCGAATCCCACGATCTTGTTCTTGTTGTCGACGCCGTCCAGCAGGTATGTATTTTGTAGCTCGCGCGCGCCGTTCGCGATGAAAGTGTCGCGTTCAGCCCCGCGCCGCGATGGCGATGTTCCGGACCCCAGCGTCGCTAACTGGATATAGTTCCGTCCGTTCAAAGGCAGGTTCTGCATGGTTGCATCGTCCACCACTTGCCCCATCGAGGTGTCTTCGGTTTGGAGCAGTTGAGCACCTCCTTCCACCGTGACGACCGTGCTGGTTTGGCCGGGCGCCAGCGTGAAGTCGAGATTCAGCCGGTCCTGGACCCTGAGATCGATGCCTGCCTGGGTCTCCGTGCTGAAACCGGCAGCCGATGCCGAGATCTTGTACTTACCGATATGCAGCGAGGGCGCCGAGTAGAATCCGTCGCCGTTCGACAGCAGCGAGATCGTAATGCCGGTCTCCGTCTCGACGATGGTCACTCTTGCGGACTGCAGGACGGCTCCCGAAGAATCCTTGACGATGCCCGAGATGGCTCCTGTATCTAATTGGGCGTAAAGAGCTTGAAGGGCTGCAAAAACCAGCAGCGAAACGATTCGAATGGTATTGCGGTAATGCATGTTTGTCTCCGATAGTAGAGTGAGTCTATTGAATAGATAGATTTACAAGTCTAGTTTGCGACCGGTGATGTTGTAAACACCCACTACTTAGTGGTGTGTAAATTTTTTAAGACCGAGCAGAAACTCACGCTGCGTGGCGCGAGTTCCCGGAATTGGCTTCGTTGGTTATCGGTGCCATGTCCTGCCCCGTCGGCCCGGTTACTCTTCATTCTTGGTCTCGCCCGAAATGGGCCGGGGCTTGGGCCGCAATCTCGGATCGAGTTCGTAAATGGCGGTTTTGGGCACGGCCGCGATCTCGGTCAGCAGGCGGATGAATCTGGCGTGCTTATCGGGATGCGGCTCTTCCGGCTTGATTTCTTTCGGCTTCGTCATCGCGCCCAGACGGCTGCAATTGCCGCACTCCTCTCGCTCGCGGAGCTTCGGGCTTGGATCGCCAGCCGAATGCGCCGGAGCATGAACGTTGCAGTGGTTTGGGTAACTCCCAGCAACCGGTGGAGCTTATACGTGCTGACGCGCTGCTCGCTGTTTGCCACCATCCAGATCGCAATCAGCCAGCGGTCCAGACTGATCGGCGAGTCCTCGAAGATCGTGCCGGCCTTGGGCGAGAATTGCTTCCGGCACGAGCGGCACTTCCAGATGCGCCGGGTCGAAATATAAAAATGGCGATCCCTGGAATGGCAATGCAGGCATTCCGTGGCGGCTCCCCAGCGGGCCGTCGCCAGCGTCCGTGTGGCCACATCCGGGTCGCCGTAGAAGCGCATCGCTTCCAAAAGCGTCGTCGGAATCTGCACGGTTTCCTCTGGAGTGATTTGGCTGTGTGTGTCAACTAAGCATGGATGCATGCGGGAAAGCTCCTAGCCTTCGATCTTGTCGAGTTTAGGATATGC
>Ga0181535_10002004_pt1 | contig 25495 bp, 24 predicted proteins | sample PEATcosm2014_Bin_44_FD_119774 | JGI IMG/M metagenome (GOLD analysis project Ga0181535, IMG submission 119774) | Peatland microbial communities from MTU Mesocosm Facility, Houghton, MI, USA - PEATcosm2014_Bin17_30_metaG | ecosystem: Environmental > Terrestrial > Soil > Wetlands > Peat | place...
CGCGACGACCACGGCTGGACCCTGGACGACTACGTCCTGCCCCGGCTCTCCAGCGGGCTGATCGGCGGGCGGGAGCTGCGCGCCGAGCAGGTGGCGGAGGCCCGGCTCGCGATGCGCCAGCCGTCGGAGCCGGATCTCGGGCTCTGAGGGTCGCCGACCTCCACCTCCACGGCCGGCGCAGCCACCAGCACCCCCATTCCGAGGTTCCCCATCAGCACCTGCTGCGGGCGATCTGCGGGATGCCGGAGTGCCGGGGCTTCCCGACCCACGACATCCATCCCCGGGCGGGGGCCGGGCCGACCCTGGCGGGCGGCGACCAGCCCCACCCGATCACCTCCGGTGGCGGGCTCAGCTGAGGCTTCGGCCCGGGGTCGCGACCACCGCCGAGCGGTCCGCTCCGGCCAGCTCCTGGAGGTGGCGCTCCAGGATGGGGAGGGAGCTCAGGTGGCGGCTCCGGCCATAGTCGAGGACCACCCGGCGGCCCTCCAGCCAGCCCTGATTCTCGGCCAGCACCGCATCCTCGGTGAGGGTCACGGCCACCCAGGAGATGGCCTCCGGGCCGCTCTCGAAGTCCACCTCCCCGTCGGCGTCGAAGCTGAACGTCTCCACCGTCTCGGGGACGCAGTAGGGCATGACCAGCCAGCTTCCCCGGGCGGCGCGGCCGTGAGCCAGCACTGGGCAGAGCAGCTGGCGGGTGAGCGGGCCGGCCCGGCGCCAGATCGCCCTTTCGGCGCCGTTCTGGCCGTTGGCCGCGCCGCGCAGGAGGGGTTCCGGGTCGGCCTCCAGCTTGGCGATCAGACCGCTCTCCAGGGCGACCACCAGGCGGTCGTTGCCCGCCCCCAGCACCTCGAGCTCGGCAATCTCCTCCAGCCCGAGGTCGCGCACCGGACGCCAGACCTCCGCCTGAATGGCACTCAGCCGGCGGAGCGCCTCGGCCAGCTGGGCCTGGGCCCGCCCCCAGGCGGTCCCCGCCACGGAGAGGGCGGGGGCGGTGGTCATCGGCTCTGCTCGGCGAGGACCAGGCTCGCGGCCACCAGGACGAGCAGGGCGCAGCCGGCCAGGAGGTAGCTGAGCAGCGGGGGCCACCCGTAGCTCAGGGTGCAGAGGAGGGCGAACAGAGCCCCCAGCCCGAGCGCCACCCCGAGCGGGATGAGCGTGAAGCCGACGACCATCCGGGGAGAGAGCCGCGGGGGCGGGGACGAACCGGGGTTCCGGGGGAGCGGCGGGCGGAGGATCACGTCACCGAGTGTAGCCGGGCCGGAAGCCGTCCCTCTCGACGACCCTCGCTCAGACGGCACGCCCCGCGAAGCACTCGGCGGTCCCGGGCAGGCCCGGGCCCCAGGCCGCGACGGCGAAGCGGACCGGGGCAGGGGGCGGCGGGGGCGGCGGGGCGATCAGCCGGTCGCGGGCCAGGAAGACCGCCTCCCCGTCCGTCATCCGACCCTCCCGGGCGTTGCGGAGCAGCTTCTCGGGGGTGATCAGGACCACTTCGATGCACTCGTCGGGCTCGGGACGGGGGACGAGGGTCAGCCGGCAGCCGAGGGCCAGGAAGTAGTGGTGGGTGGCGTTGGAGTAGGCCCCGCGGGGCATGCTGCCCAGTCCCACCACCGCCTGGGCGGTGTAGCCGGTCTCCTCGGCGAGCTCGCGGAGCGCCGCCCGCTGAGGGTCTCGCTCGCCGGGGTCCATCACCCCACCCGGGATCTCCTCCAGGAGCCGCTCCGGGCCGGGCCGGAACTGGCGGGCGACCACCACCCGCCCCCCCTCGGTGAGGGCGATCACGGCGACGATGGCGGTCCCCTCGGGGTCCATGGTGTCGAAGCGGCGAACCACCCCGTCGGGGAGCAGGAAGCGCTTGCTGACGATGGTCCGGTAGCCCACCTGGAGCGCATTGGCGCGGCCGACGCGACGCCAGCCGGGAGCCTGGGGAAGGCGTTGGAGGGGCCACATGCGGTGCAGTCTGCGCGCCGCCAGCGGCCATCACCGGGCGCGTGATGAGACCGTCAGGCGGTCGTCACCGGGCGCGGACCGGAGCTCCGGTCAGCCGCCCATGCCCCCCATCTCCCGGGGGCGCTGGGCCTGGGCCTTGGCGGTCACCCGCACCGTGCAGACCTCGCCGGTCAGCTCCTTGAGGGCTTCCACGATCACCGCCTGGTTGGCCGGGTCACTGACCTGGCCCAGGTGGTAGCCGGGTCCGGTCGCGATCACCAGCTGGCCGTCGGGGCCGCGCCCGCCGATGCAGGAGCGGAGCACCCCACCGAGCGGCATGTTGCGGGCCGACACCTTGCCGATCAGCGCCGCCCACTCCTCGCGGGCGAACGGGGTGGCGTGCTGGACCGCGCCATTGCTCGGGATGCTGGTGGTCACGTAGGGGGCGGGGGCCGACGTTGTCGGCGCGGCTGCGGGCGGGGCGGTCACGGCTGGGACCGTGGGCGAGGTCACGGGCGGGGCGGGCGCCGCCGCCGCCGCCCCGGAGGCGGTGGGGGAGGGCGCGGGCCGAGCCCCGGTGCCGAGCGCCTGGACCTGGCGACGGAGCTCCTCCACCTGGGTGTGGAGGTCGTCGGCGACCGGGCCCACCTCCAGGCGGTGGGCCTCCTGGACCAGCCGGAGCGCGGTGATCTCCACCTTCAGGCGAGGGTCGATGGACTGGCGCAGATCCTGCTCGGCAAGCGCCATCTGCTCGGTGGTGTCGATCCAGAAGTTGTCGTGGGGGTGGAGCTCGGCGAGCGCGGCGCAGAGCGGCAGCTCGGAGGGGTCCACATCGGTGCCCTCGGGACAGTCCAGGGCGCAGAGCGCGGCGGCCCGGGCCAGCCGGGCGCACTCATGGAGAGCCTGGCGGGGGTCGCAGCCGCCGTCGAAGAGCTGGGCGGTCGCCCGGAGCGCCTCGGCGGGGTCGGCGGTGCCCAGGGCGCGCACCAGCCGGATCACCATCTCGGGGTCGGCGAAGCCGAGCGCCACGCGCACGGTGGCCAGGCTGAGCGGACGCTCGGGGCGGCTGAGCGCCTGATCGAGCAGGGAGATGGCGTCCCGCATCGAGCCCTGGGCGGCCCGGGCCATCAGGGTCAGGGCGTCGGCCTCCACCTCGGCCCCCTCGGCGGTCGCCACACTCTGCAGGTGGGCGGTGATCTCGGGGACGGCCACCCGGCGGAAGTCGAAGCGCTGGAGCCGGGAGCGCACCGTGTCGGGGAGCTTGTGGGCCTCGGTGGTGCAGAGGATGAAGAGGACGTGGTCGGGGGGCTCCTCCAGGGTCTTCAGGAAGGCGTTGCAGGCCTCCGGGGTCAGCATGTGGGCCTCGTCCACGATGTAGACCTTGCGGCGCAGGGTGGCGGGCAGGTACTTCACCCGCTCGCGCAGGTCGCGCATCTCGTCGATGCCGCGGTTGCTCGCCGCATCGATCTCCAGGACGTCCACCGACCTGCCCGCCTGGATCTCCTCACAGGCGGGGCAGACCCCACAGGGCTCGCCATCCTTCTGCTCGGGGCAGTTGACCGCGGCGGCCAGGATGCGGGCGGTCGAGGTCTTGCCGGTGCCCCGGATGCCGGTGAAGAGGTAGGCGTGGGCCAGCCCACCGCTCTGCACCTCGGCGCAGAGGGTCTGGGCCAGCTCCTGCTGACCCACCAGCTCACTGAAGCGGTGGGGGCGATGGGAACGGTAGAGGGCGAGCGCCATGGGATGAGTGTATCCGGCACGGGGGAGGCGGACAAAGGCCCCGCCGGGGCGGGGGAGTGGTGCCGGACCCGGCTACACTCGACGACGTGAGAGATCCACAGGAGATGACCCGGAGCAAGTCGCTGCGGCTCGCCTCCCGGCTGGTCCAGGCCCGGCTGGCCGGGGTCACCGAGGGCGCCGACAGCCCGCTCGCCGTGCTCGAGGACGAGCTCCCCTGGAGCCGCGACCTCTCGCTCCCGGAGCGCCGGCGCTGCCTGCGCGACCTGATGCGGATCGCCGCCTCCATCCTCACCGACTCGCATTCGGTCGACGACCTGGCGGCCATGGCCGGGATCTACCGGGACCGGGCCCGACTGCACCGCCAGACCCGGGAGCGCCGCGAGGCCGGGACGCCGGGGCGCCAGCCCAACGGCCGGGTGCTGCTCCTCCCCCACCGGCCCAATCGCCCCGGGGTCGGTCTGCACTGATCCTGCCTCCTGGCGCATCCGGCTGGTGTGCTGCGCCTGGAATGAGACAATCGTCCTGGCATGGCCACCCTCCTCCACGTCTCCGACCACCACCTGGGGCGGATGACCGGGCGGGTGTCGCGGGCCCCCGACCACGACGCCAGCTTCCAGGAGACGGTCGAGATCGCCCGCCAACTGCGCCCCGACCTGGTCATCGACACCGGCGACCTCTTCGACAGCCTGCGCCCCGCCACCGAGGAGATGCACCGGGCCATCGACTGGCTGCAGCAGATGGCCGGGCTCAGCCAGATGGTCGTGGTGGTGCGGGGCAACCACGAGTCGGAGGAGCTCTTCCGGCTCTTCCAGCGGCTGCTCGGTGAGCACTCCAAGATCCGCTTCTGCGACCGGGCCCGGCGCCCCGACGAGGGCGGCATCGTGGACGTCCCGTGCCGCGACGGCGAGCAGCGGATCCGGGTCGCCCCACTCCCCTTCGTCCACGCCAACCGGGTGATCAGTGAGGTCGGCTTTCGCAGCGAGGTCTGGCTCAGCGCCTACGCCCGCCGGATCGCCGAGCTCGAGGCCATGCTGCTCGCCGGGCTGCGGGACGGCTACGACCCCGGCCGCGATTCCCTGGTGCTGGCCGCCCACCTGCACGTCCAGGGCGGCCGGTTCGGGAGCTCGGAACGCCCCCTCCACGTGGTCGACGCCTACGCCTGCGACCCACTCGATCTGCCCCGGGTCGACTACGCCGGCTTCGGCCACCTGCACCAGCCCCAGCCGCTCCCGGGAGGGGTGCCGGGGGCCTTCGCGGGCAGCCCCTTCAGTCTGGACTTCGGCGAGGCCGGGGAGCAGAAGAGCTGTGTGCTGGTGGAGCTCACACCCGGCCAGCCGGCGGTGATCAGCCGGGTCCCGCTCACCCGGGCCCGGCCACTGCTCAGGGTCTCGGGGTCCCTGGAGGAGCTCGCCCGGCTCGGCCCGGAGACCCACGGGGCCATCCTCCAGGTCAGCGTGCGCAGCGAGCTGCCGGTCGGTCACCTGGGGGCCCGGGTCCAGGAGCTCTTCCCCGACTGCGAGGTGGCCGAGGTGCTGGAGACGGGCGGTCCCGTGCCCCTCTCCCCGGTGAGCGCTCCGGCCGAGGTCGACCGGGGCTTCCCCGAGATGCTGGACGCCTACCTCGCCCAGACCGGCGCGGCCGACGCGGCCGGGATCCGGGGCTGCTTCGACCAGCTCCTGGAGGCGGTCACCGAGGGCCGCCCGCTGGCCCTTCCGGAGGCGGAGGCGCTCGACCGGCTGGCGGGGACGGGCTGATGAGGCCACTTCGGCTGGAGATCAGCGGGTTTCGCTCCTACTCGGGGCGCGAGGTCATCGACCTGGACCGCCACGGCCTGGTCAGCGTGCTGGGGGCGACCGGGGCGGGCAAGAGCTCTTTGCTCGAGGCCATCACCTACGCGCTCTACAACGCCACCACCTGGGGCGAGCGCTCGGTGCGCTCGCTCATCAGTGACGGCCAGCGCACCCTCTTCGTCCAGCTCGACTTCGCCTGCGGCGGGCGCAGCTACCGGATCACCCGCTCCACCTCCCTGGACGGCCACCCGGCCGCGGTCCACCTGCTCGAGTGCACCTCCCAGGCGGAGGGTCCGACCCGGCTGCGGCTGGACCGGGAGCTGGACATCGCCCAGGCCATCCCGCGCCTGGTGGGGCTCACCTACGAGGCCTTCCGGACCTCGGTGGTGCTCCCCCAGGGGCGCTTCCAGGCGCTCCTCCTGGCCCGTCCCGCGGAACGCTCCGAGATCCTCCGCCAGGTCCTCCAACTCGACGAGCTGACCCGGGTGCGTGACGGCGCCGAGGTCGCGGCGCGCCGCCTGGGCGAGGCCGTCGCCGGTCGCCAGCTGGAGCGCGACCGGCTGCTCGCGGACCCCGCCGGGGCGGCCCGGGCGGCCCGGGCGGAGGGGATGGTGGCCCGCCGGGAGGCGGCGGGCGCGGCCGGCCGGCTGGCCGCCCTGGACCGGGCGACGACCCTGGCCGCCGAGACGGGCCGGCTGGGCGCCATCGGGGACCGGCTGGAGACGGCCCTGCAACGGGCCCCCGCGGCCCCGGAGGCGGAGATCGCCCAGGCCGCCCGGGAGCTCGCCCGGGAGCTGCGGGGAGCCGGGCGGCGGTTGGGGACCGCGCAGGGGCGCGAGCAACGGGCCCGGGCCGGGCTGCCCTCGGGGATGTCGGCGGCCAGCATCGCCCGCCGTGGCTCGACGCTCAGCCAGCTGGCGGCCGAGCTCCAGGCCGTGGCCCGGGCCATGGGGCCGGCCCGGAGCGGGGCGGAGGCGCTGGAGGCCCAGCTCGCCGCGGCGCTCGGCGCCGATGAGGAGGCGGCGGCGCGGGCCGCCGAGGCGAGCCTGGCGGAGCGGGTGGCCGGGGCGGAGCGCTCCCTGCTGGCCGCCCGGGAGGAGATGGCGGGCCTGGAGGATGCCCGGGCTCGATTTGAGCAGGTCACCGAGGCACTGGCCCACGATCGCGGTTCGGCGGCTAACCTGCGGGGCGAGGTGGCCACGGCGCGGGAGCTGGCCAGTTCCACCCAGGCGGCCAGCCGGGACGCCGCGGCCCGGGAGGCACGCCAGCTTGAGGAGCTCAGCCGGGTGGAGCGGTCGGCCCTGCTCACCGTGGTCGCCGGCGAGCTCCATCACGGCGACGCCTGCCCGGTCTGCCGGCGCCGGCTGCCCGGCTCCTTCACCCCGCCACCGCATGCCGACGGGGCGCTTCTCGAGCGGGCCCGGGCCACCGCCGCCCAGGCCGGTCTGGACGCCCGCCAGGCCCGGGACGGAGCGGTGCGGGCCCAGGGATTCCTGGATGCGGCCCGGGCGGCGCTCCCGGCGGCGCGCCGCCAGACCCTCCTCCACCGGGCCGAGCGCGACGCGATCCGGGCGGAACTGGGGGCGGATCCGGTCGGCGAGCGGATGGCGGCGCTGGGGGCTCGGGTCGTCGCCGCGGGGGCCGAGCTGGCCCAGGCTCAGTCCATCCTCGACCAGCAGCGCCAGGCCGCCCGCCAGGCGGCGGAACGGCGGGGGGAGGCGCTCGGGGCGTTGCGCGGGCGGCTCGAGGCCGGGCGCCGGCAGGTAGGTGATCTGGAGGAGCGCCGGCGGGTCGCCCGGGTCGGCCTGGCCGAGATCGGGGTGGAGGAGGCCGGGCTCAGCCTCGCCCTGGCGGAGGCCGCGGCGTTGGAAGTCCAAGTGGAGGCGGCCGACCGGGCCACCGCCGCACGGGCGGCCGCCGAGGCCGAGCTGGCCCGGGTTCAGGAGCGGTGGCGGACCCGGGTGGAGGTCCCGCTCGCCGCCCAGCGAGCGCTCATGGTGAGCCTCGCCGCGGTGGCCGGGGAACTGGCCCGGGGGCTCGGGCTCCCCGAGCCGGCGCTGGCGGGAAGCGCACCCACCCCGGCCACCGGGCTCGGCCAGTGCCGGGCGGTCCGCCAGACGGCCGTGGCCCTGCTGCGCCGGGGCCGGGCGGCGGAGGCGACGGGGCGGGCCCGGGCCGAGCGCTGGCGCTCCCGGGCCGGGGGCGCCGATCGCGAGAGCCTGGCGGCGGCCCACATCGAGGCCTCGGCCCGGGCGCTGGAGGCCGGCCGGCGGGAGGCCGAGGCCCGTCGCCAACAGCCGATGGTGCTCGGTCTGGAGCGCTCTCTCCGGCCGGCCCGGGAACGGCTCCGACACCTGGAGGCGGTGCGCGCGCTGCTCGCCGACGGACGCTTCCCGGCCTTCGTCGCGGCCGAGCGGCAACGGCGCCTGCTGGCGGTCGCCTCCCACCTGCTCACCGCGATGACCGGCCGCTACGGGTTCGACGGCGACTTCTCGGTGGTCGACCGGGAGACCGGCGGGCGGCGCGACCCGCACACCCTGAGCGGCGGCGAGAGCTTCCTCGCCTCGCTGGCGCTGGCACTCGGGCTGGCCGAGATGGCGGGCCGCCAGGGGGAGCGGCTGGAGGCCGTCTTCCTGGACGAGGGGTTCGGGTCCCTCGATGCCCACAGCCTGGAGGCGGCGCTCGCCGAGCTCGAGGCCGGGGCCGCGGAGGGCCGGATGGTCGCCCTGGTCAGCCACCTGAGCCAGGTCGCCGAGCGGATCGACCAGGTGCTCCAGGTGGAGCGCGACGCCCAGGGGGTGAGCCACGCCCACTGGCTGGACGAGGCGGCCCGGGAGCGGCTGCTGGGGGCCGGGCTCGGGGCTGGGCTCGGCGCCGGGATGGCCCGCTGAGCCGGCGGGGGGCGGAGCCGCTCAGTCGGTGTCCAGGTAGTCCTCGAGACGGCGGCGCTCGTGGGGGTGACGCATCTTGCGGAGCGCCTTGGCCTCCAGCTGGCGGACCCGCTCGCGGGTGATGCCGAGCCGCTTGCCCACCTCCTCCAGGGTGCGCTGGTGGCCGCCCTCGAAGCCGTAGCGAAGGCGGATGATCCGCCGCTCGCGGGGGCTCAGGGTGTCCATCACCTCGACGATCTGGTCGTGGAGAAGGCTCTGGGTGGCCGCCTCGCTGGGTCCCAGCACCCGCTCATCCTCGATGAACTCCTCCAGCGCGCTCTCGTCCTCGTCGCCGACCGGCTGCTCCAGGGAGACCGGGTCCTGGGTCATCTGGCGGATCTTGCGCATCTCCTCGGGGGTGGTGCCGCACTCCTCGGCGATCTCTTCGTCGGTGGGGTCGCGCTCCAGGTACTGGAGCAGGCGGCGGCTGATGATCTGTTGGTGTCGGAGGATCTCCATCATGTGGACCGGGATGCGGATCACCCGGGCCTGGTCGCTGATGGCGCGGGTGATGGCCTGGCGGATCCACCAGGTGGCGTAGGTGGAGAACTTGAAGCCGCGGGTGTGGTCGAACTTCTCGACCGCCCTCATGAGCCCCAGGTTGCCCTCCTGGATCAGATCCAGGAAGGCCATGTTGCGGCCCATGTAGTGCTTGGCGATGCTCACCACCAGGCGGAGGTTGGCCTCGATCATCTGGGCCCGGGCCGTCTCGTCGCCCTCGGTGATCCGGATGGCCAGGGCGATCTCCTCCTCCTTGGTGAGGAGGCGCACGGTGCCGATCTCCTTGAGATAGGAGCGGACCGGGTCGGAGAGGTCGGGAGCCGACTCGAAGACGACATCCTCCTCCTCGTCCTCGGTCTCGCTCAGGTCGGGGCTCGCCGTCTCGGCGCCGGAGAGCACCGGGATGCCCATGTCGACGAAGGGCCGGAGCAGGCGGAGCATCTCGTCGGGATCGGCGGCGACCATGGGCAGGAAGGCGGTCAGCACCTCGTCGGCGGTGAGCGAGCCCTGCTCCTTGCCCCGGATGATGAGCGCCTGGGCGATGTCGACCAGGACGGTGTCGACCAGGATGTCCACCGGGGTCGCTTCGGCGTCGGGGCGGACGGGGAACGCAGCGGCGGGGTTGACCATTGCTGCTCGATGCTACGCCCGGATCCGAGGCCAAACCGCGAGCGTCACGAGGTCGCGAGAATCCGGGACCGAACGGCGACGCAGGCCGCGCCAGACGTCGCGAAGGGGCCAAGATCGGGTTGCGCTGCTGTCGCGCGCCCAGCGTCCGGGGCCGGGGTCGACTAGGCTTGGCTCCATGCGTCAGGCTGGTCAGGAGATGAGCGGGTGAACCCCACCCTGCACCAGTGCGCTCACTGCGAGAACCGACTCCCCGACGAGGCGGGACGGTTCGTCCGCCAGGCGGTGGAGATCTCCTGCTGCGACGAGTGCCCGGAGGCGCTCCGCAAGCAGGGGCCGGATGGCGCCATCTGGCTCTGCTGGACCGACACCGACCAGGGCGATCGCGACGCCCGGGTGGAGGTGCCGACCGAGGCCCAGGCCCGGCTCGCCATCCTCGGTCGCCAGGCGGAGGCGGCCGCCGACCAGCTCCAGGTGGTGGTCGCCGCCATGGAGGAGACCGAGAACCGGGACGCCTACCTGCAGTGCTTCATGGGCGGCACCGCCACCGAGGCTCAGTTCACCTTCAACCGGCTGGTCGAGAAGTCCCCGGTGGTGGTCGTGGAGCTGCGCCAGCTGGCCTCCCTCTACGCCCGGCTGGCCGGGCGGCGGAGCGAGCGCCCGGTGCCCGCCCCCAGCTCCTCGCCGGCCCCCGCCGACGAGGAGTGACCCGCAGGTGCGCCCCCTCACGGTCCTGTAGGCTGCGAGCATGGAGGCAGCGGCGGCCGGGGCGGAGATGCCCCGGCTTCTCATCGTGCACGGCGGCGAACCCCTGCTCATCGACCAGCGGGTGGCGGCCTGGCGGGTCGCCGCCGAGCGGCTGGCCCAGGTGCAGGTCTGCCGGGCCCCCGCCACGCTCCGCGAGGCGGCCGACGCGCTCGGCGCCCAGTCCCTCTTCGAGACCGAGCAGATGATGCTGCTGGTCGACCCGCTCCAGGTGTCGGAGCGGGCGAGCAGGGCGGCGGGGAGCCCCGACGAGCTGGCCCAGCTGGTGGTCGCCAACTCGCGGTGGGGTCACATCTGCGTGCAGATCCACCGTCTCCTGCCGCTCACCCACCCCCTCATCGCCCGCGGCATGGAGGCGGGCGGGACCATCGCCGCCTACGCCCAGCTGCGCCCGGGCGAAGTGCGCGGGTGGCTAGTCACCCGGCTTCGGGAGCGTGGGGTCCGGCTCGACGAGGCGGGGGTCGCCCACCTGCTCGCCTGCTGCGGCCGGGACCTCTCCCTGCTCGACCACGAGGTGAGCAAGCTGCGGGTCTACGGCCGGGGCGGCCCGGTCGCCGGTGAGGCGGTGCGCCGGCTGGTGGGCGGCGGCGAGCTGGTCGCGGTCTGGGACGTCATCGACCGGCTGCTGGAGCCCCGCCACGGCCGGGGGGCGGCGGCCATCGCCCAGCTGCTGGAGGAGGGGGGCTCGTCGCCGGTTTCGCTCATCACCCTGCTCAGCGCCCAGGTCTCGGACCTGCTCTTGGTCCGGCAGATGGCCCGGGCCGGCCACGGCTCGCCGGACGAGGTGGGCAGCGAGCTCGGGCTGCCGCGCTGGCGGGCCGAGCGGCTCTGCCGGCAGGCGGAGCGGGCCACCAGCGGTCAGCTGGCGGTCTGGCTCAGCTCCCTGCAGGAGCTGGACGCCCGGCTCAAGGACGGCCAGATCAACGGCGCGGACGGGCTGCGGAGCGTGGGGCTGCGGATGGCGGCATCCTTCTCGGGGCGGCACCTGTAACGGCTCTGCGATGCCCGTGTGGGGGGCGCGGGCGGGTGGTAGGGTTTCCTCAGCGGTTCACACGCCCTCCCTTCCCTGGAGCCGGCCCATCGTGGGACCGGCTCCCTCTTTGTCCGGAGGCGGGGCTGACCTGTGGCCCTGGGGAGTGGCCAAGTGGTACGGCAGCTGACTCTGGATCAGCCAATCGCAGGTTCGAATCCTGCCTCCCCAGCCAGGGGGGGACCGCCCGGTGCCCGGGAGGCCCCCCTCGGCTATGCTGTTCGGGCGGTGAGCAGGTGAGCCGGGCCGGGTGGCACGGGTGCGGGCGGTGAGCGGGGTGGGCGGCTCCTGCGAGATCTCGCTCGCCTTCACCGACCCGCGCCTGCGCCCGGTCCGCGAGGCCCTGGAGGGGGTGCCCTTCCCCGCGGGCGGGGTGCTCGTCATCCCCCAGGGCAGCGGCTGCGGGGTCGAGGACGTGGTCGATCGACGGGGCATGCTGCGGGTGTGCGTCGAGGCGGCCTTCCTGGAGATGCCGCCGGCGCGCCAGCGGGCCCTCATCGCCCTCCGTCTCTGCATGGATCAGGCCATCCACCGACCGGTGGTCTGGCGCGGTCGCCCGGTTCCCCTGCTCCGCCACGGCTATCGGGGCTTGGGCTCGTTCGGCGATGCACGCTTCTTCGAGCGGGTGGTGGATCGGGTCGTCGCCCGCGGGGTCTCACTGGAGGACCTCGGTCCGGCCGTCAGCTGGATGGAGCGCCGGCTTCAGGTGGCCGTCGATCTCCTGGCCATCGATCGCCAGGTCATGCCCGCGATCGAGAGGCCGGCCTCCTCCTTGCTCCTGACCAGCGGGGCCTGGCTGGATGCCACGGCCAGGGTTGAGGGGATTCTCCGGGGGCGCGGGATCGGTCCCACTGGGCCCCCGGCCATGGGCGCCGAGGAGCTCGAGCGTCCCTTCCTCTACGCGGTCCAGGGCGATCGCGAGTTGCTGCGCCGGCTGCTGTACCGGGGCAAGGACCTGGAGGTGGTCGACACCCTGCGCGACCGACGAACGGGGCGGGTGCTCACCACCTGCCGCGAGACGGTCTCCGGCCGTCAGCTGCGGGTCCTGGGGCTGCCGTCTCCTCGCCCGGGCGGCGGCTGAGGCTGGGGTGCGCTGCCCACGCCTCCTACACTTTCAGACCATGAGCGTCGAGATGGAGTTGGAGACGCGCGGGGTGGCGTGCTTCTGGTGCGGCGTGGTGTTCCAGGATGGTCCGGACGCCCCCGCTCTGCGCCGGCGCACCCGCGACCACGTGGTGCCCCGGTGCCGGGGCGGCCGGGGCGGCCAGAACGTGGTCTGGGCCTGCGTGGAGTGCAACATCGACAAGGGACAGTCGATGCCGGCCCAGTGGGCGGCCAGGGTCTCGCCCACCTTCTCTCCCGAGCGTCAAGCCCGGATCCGGGAGCGCTGCGCCGCCATCATCCTCAGCCTGGGGGCGGACCTCCTCCCACCCCAGCCGGTCACCCCCAATCGTCAGCACCGGGTGAAGCTCGTCCTGGAGGAGTACCGCTGGGCCTCCCTCTACCAGGCCGGCCTGCTGCCGCCCGACTTCCGGCTCTGAGCTTCGCGGGCAGCCGAGGCCCTTTGTGGAGGATCCTCGGTGTGGCGGTCGACCCTTCTGCCCGCGCCGCCCTTTTGGGTCACTGGCCACGCAGCTGCGGCGCTTCGGGTGGCCGCTAGCCCGCTCGCGGTCACCGCTTCCTTTCGCTCACGTCCACAACAGAAGCTCGGGCGGAAGACAGTGAGGTCGACTGTAGCATCGGTCGCGGCGGGGCGCGTGACGGTGGCGTCGAGGCTTGGCAACCGCCTGCCCGGGCCGATCGCTAGCTCTCGGGGGCGGGGAGGGCCCAGGGCACGAACTCCGCATCGGTCGTCTGCACGTAGTGGACGAAGACGCGCAGACCGACCGGCCGCCCGGCCCGGTGGGCGACCACCAGCTGGCGCAACTCGGCGAGGGAGCGGCTGTGGGCGACCACGGTCATGGCGCTCACCGCGATCCACTGCTCGGGGTAGGCCCGGAGCAGCTCCCTGCGGTGGGCGATCACCCAGTCCATCTCCTCCCGGGAGAAGGGGTCGCCGGTGGCCGACGTCGCCTCGCTCAGGGTACCTCCCGGGGCCATCTCCCCACTTCTGACCGCTCCGGTGTCGCCTGGGTTTCGATCCACCCCCGTCCTGCCTCCCACCATCGACCCACCCGCCGTCCGGCGGCGCGCCTCGCGCACGCCTCACTCTAGCCGGTGACCCGGCCGGGCGTCGACCCTCAGCTGTTGGGGGTCACTCGGTAGAGGCGCCAGGAGGCTCCCTGGTAGGGACCCGCCGTGAAGGTGCGGACCAGGGTCGCGATCCCGGCCCCGGTCCTATAGAGGCTCGGGTAGGTCCGGTTGATGGCGTCCAGACCACCCCCCTGGGTGGGGTCCGGGATGAGGATGTAGGCCACCCCGAAGGCGCCCGGGTCACTCAGATACTGGGTGAAGTCGCGGTCACTCGTGATCACGTACTGGTCCTGGTTGCTCGAGTCCATGTAGATGACGAAGCCGTTGAAGTCATCCATGAGGACGCGACCCGGGCCGAGGTGGAGGGCATCCATCCGGGCCGAGACCGCCTGGTCGAGGTCCCACTCATGCTGGAGCTCACGCTCGATGACGGTCGTGCGGGCGGGTTGGAGCATGGCCCGGATCAGGTAGGCGTCGCCGTCGTTGGCGGCCGGGTCCAGCACCGTGCGCCAGCCCGAGGGGAGGGCCAGCAGACAGCTGGCGAGCAGGAGCAGGCCCAGGAAGCCGGGGGCGCGCCGCCACCAGTGGGGTGGCCGGGCGGGCAGGGCGACCCCGCCCAGGGAGAGGAAGAGGGCCACCATGACCAGGGTCAGCGGGATCGCCGAGATGTCGTAGCGGAGGTGGGGCTGGGTCGCACCCAGGCTGTCGGTGACGATCATGAAGGCGAGCACCGCCCAGAGCACGAGCGGGGCCCCGAGCGCGGTCCACTCATGGTGGCGGAGCACCCGCAGGGCGAGCAGCAGAGTGGCCAGGATCAGCCCGGGGGCGAGGAGGAGGCTCCAGCCGATGGTCTGGAGGGCGTGGCTCAGGTCGGCCCCCAGGCCGAGCGTGGTGATTCCGGCCTGGGCGATCTGACTCGAGTTGCCGTAGGCGCTGCTGAACTGCTGGAAGGGCTGGCCGGTGATCATGTAGCTGAGCAGCGCCCAGACCGAGAAGGCGATCAGGAAGGGGAGCCCCACCACCACCCCATCGACCAAAGCCCGGCCCCAGCGCAGGCGACGGCCGCCGGCGGTGCGGAGCACGGTGGTCAGGGTGACCACGACCACCACGGCCAGGAAGGCGGCGGTCGACTCATAGCGGGTGAGGTAGGCGAGCCCCAGGTAGATGCCGCAGCCGACCAGGTCGCTCAGCCGGTCGGTGGCCATCCAGGCATGGAGGCGGCGGACCACCAGCATGAGGAAGAAGAGGAGGGCGGCCTCACTCATGCCGTTGGCGGCGTACTCCAGGATCATGGGCTGGAGCGCGAAGCAGAGGGTGAGGATGACCTGGAGGCGGCGGCTCAGGCGCAGGTCGCCGAGCAGACGGGCCATCTGGTAGACCGCCCCCGCCATGAAGAGCGCGGAGAGGAGCGGCGCCGCCAGCGCCTGGGTCACCATGGCCGGGATCAGGGGGGCGAGCACCACAAAGGGGAGGAGACCGAGAACCGGGATCGGCGACCAGACGAAGCCGACCGCGGCCAGATGGGGGTCACGACCGAAGATCACCCGGTCGGCCATCTCCACCCGGGAGATGGCGTCGCCACCCACCGCGTGGCCCCAGAGGGCGAAGATGATGCCGAGGCCCAGGTAGAGGGCGAGCGAGCCGGCGAAGAGCGCGGTCGGCAGGTCGGGCCGGCGCGGCCGCCAGAGCAGCCGGGCCCGGGCTCTCACCCCGGGGGTACCGGCGAGGGTGGTGGTGGTCATGCCGCGACCTCCGGGCCGACCAGCCGGGCAGGCGGCGTCCGCGGGGACGCGGGGCTCAGCGGCGCCGGTGGGATCGTTGGACTTGCCGTGATTGGTCCCATCGGGACAATCTTACGGGGCGGGTGGCCGCCTGTCCACTCGACGCCCGGTCCAGCCGGCCAGCTCGGCGGACCAGCCGGCGGCGATGCAGGCCGGGGCCAGCAGCCAGATGCCAATCGGTACCATGGCGGCGGCGCCGACGCCCGCCCCGACGAGGAGAACCAGAACCAGGGCCGCCCAGGTGTGCCAGCGGGGGCGCCGGGGGCGGATCACGACCCGGGCGGCACCAGGAGGCGGCGCAGCGAGGGGAGGCCGGAGCGGCGCTCGGCCGAGCCACAGAGGAGGATGGAGAGCCCGGAGCCGTGGCTTGACCCGGCGACGGCGAAGTGGCGGCAGAGCGCCTCGCCGGGGGCGTTGCGCTGGGCGACCAGTAGGGCGACGACCGCGCGGGCCACCTGCGGGGGCGGGCTGAGCGGGTCGTAGCTCAGCCGGTCGCCGTCCAGGCGGACCTCGCCGATGACGGGGATCTCGGCGGGCTGGAGCTGCTGCAAACGGGGGGCCAGGTCGCGGTCGAGGCGGGTGGCGGCGTGGGCGATGGCCCGCCAGCGCGCGGTCCGCATGACTTCCTCCTGGGCGGTGGAACGAGGCTCCGGTGGGCGCTCATGGTAAGAAGGGGTGCGGAGGCTGTCTAGGGCCGAAGGACCGGGCCCCGGGCAGTGCTTAGGGCCGCTCAAAAGGGGAGCCCCAGGGAGGGCTCGGCGTGGCTCGGGGCGGCCGCGCTCCGGGCCGGGGCCAATCGCGGGGCCAGCTCGGTGGCGCCATAGGCCCGGGCGCGGGCCACGGCGTGGTCGCTGAAGCACTGGGCGACCGGGGCCCACTCGGGTTGCTCCAACCCGAGGTCGGGGACCATGCGGGCCAGGAAACGGCTGCGGAGCGCCTCCTCGCGGTGGGCGAGCAGGCGCTGGGGCACGGTGGCGGGGACCCCCAGGCGGTGGCAGACGTCGGGGGTCAGGCCGCCCCGGGCGGCAACGGCGAAGAGGGCGTCCAGGTCGCCGCACTCGGTGAGCAGGGCCACCGCGGTGCGGGGTCCGATGCCGGTCACCCCGGCGATGCCGTCGCCCGGGTCGCCGGCGAGCGCCTTGTAGTCGGTCAGCTGCTCGGGGCGCACCCCGAAGAGCTGGAGCGCCTCGCTGCCGTCGCAGAGCATGTCGGGGCCGGCCGAGCGGAGCAGGTTGACGGCCACCCGCTCGGAGCAGAGGGCGAGCATGTCGCGGTCCCCGCTCAAGACGGTGACCCGGCCCGGATAGAGAGAGGTGATCGAGGCGATGACGTCGTCGGCCTCGTAGCCGAGGGCCTCCACCACCGCCCAGCCGCAGCGACGGAGCAGGTCGGCGGCGGTCTGCTCCTGGCGGATCAGGTCGGGGTCGCGCTGCAGGCGCTTGCGCTTGTAGTCGGGGACACTCTGCTTGCGGAAGCTCACCGGGCTGTCCATGGCGACGCTCAGATCACCGGGGACGGTGGCCCGGGCCACCCGGGCGACGGTCGTGAGCGCCCCCGAGATGGCGTGGATGGGGAGCCCCCGGGCGTCGCAGAAGACGGGCTGGGCGTGCCAGCAGCGGCTCACCAGGTTGGGCAGGTCGATGACCAGGAGATGGGGGGTGGCGGGGGTGGTCTCCACACCCCGCATTGTGGGGTCTGCCGCGATCGTTCCCATTTCGGGCGATCCAGGGGCAGATGTTACGAAAGCGCGATGGCACCCTATTGGGAGCGTCACCCGGAGCCGGCCCGGGCCGGTAATCATGCGGAGGTCGTCGGGTCCGCTAGGTCCCGGTTCAATCCCAGCCAGGAGGCTAACCCACATGCTGCAGGCATTCGTTTCCCGGATCCGTGACCAGAAGGGACAGGGCATGGTCGAGTACGCCCTGATCCTCGTCCTCATCGCCGTCGTCGTCATCGTCGTGCTGACCACCCTGGGCGGCCAGGTGTCCAACACCTTCTCGACCATCTCCAGCGCCCTCTAAGCTCGCAACGGCCCCGGCTTCAAGCCCCTGATCGCTTCGGCGGTCAGGGGCTTTGCCTTATCCGGGTCCAGGCCCGGAGGGGACTGTGTTACCAGGTTGCGATGAGGCCCTATTGCCCTCGTGACCACTTCTCATCGGGGGCAGGCAATCATACGAGCGTTGTCCCGGCGCCGCCCGGCGGTCCGGCTCTCACCCCAGCCAGGAGGCTAACCCAGATGCTGCAGGCGTTTGTTGCCAGGATCCGTGACCAGAAGGGACAGGGCATGGTCGAGTACGCCCTGATCCTCGTCCTCATCGCCGTCGTCGTCATCCTCGTGCTGACCACCCTGGGCCACCAGGTGTCGAGCACCTTCTCGACCATCTCGAGCGCCCTCTAGGCTCGAGCGGCGTCAAGCCCCTGGCTGCTTCGGCGGCCAGGGGCTTTGCCAACTCTGGGGCAACGTCCGGGGTGTTACGAGGTTGCGATGAGGCCCTATTGCGCTCGTGACCCACATCCCCTCGGGGGCAGGTGATCATACAGAAGTTGCTCCGGTCACCGCGAGACGGTCCGGTCCCTCATCCCCCAGCCAGGAGGCTAACCCACATGCTGCAGGCATTCATCTCTCGGATCCGTGACCAGAAGGGCCAGGGCATGGTCGAGTACGCCCTGATCCTCGTGCTGATCGCCGTCGTGGTGATCCTGGTGCTGACGACCCTGGGCCACCAGGTGTCCAACACCTTCTCGACCATCTCCAGCGCCCTCTAAGGGCGTCCCTTCGACACAGCGGGCCCTGCGGCCGGATTTCCGGCCCGGGGCTTTGCTGTGTCCAGGGTAAGAGCAGCACGACCAGTTGGATTGAAGTGGGGGGTGGTTCCGTAGAGGGCGCGGAGTTGCTGCTGCAACGGACTGTCGGGCGCCTGTCGATGGGCCTCGGCGGCGGCCGCGTGCCGCGGCATTGAGGAGGCCGGAGGCGGCCATCTGCTGAGCTCTGACCTGGGCTAACGGAAGCTCCGCCGAAGGGCCGTGGCTGAGGTCGCGGGGGCGTTCGGCGGCGCCTCGTCGAGGGCGCGACTCTCGTTGCCGGCGGCGACCGGCGTGAGGCGCTGCTGGACGAGGGCGACGGCCGGCGCCAGCCAGAGCATGGGCAGGTAGTAGGGGGTGATGTTCCGCCAGGCCATCCAGAAGGCCACCCAGCAGACGGCGAGGACCGCCCACGACCATTCGGGCCGGCGCCAGGCCAGGGTGTAGCCGGCGAGCAAGGTGCAGATGAAGGCGAGGTCGAAGACCCCCGAGCCGAGACGGGCCGCCGGCAGCAGGTCGATGAGACCGATGCCGAGCGGGTAGAGGGGCAGGGTCACGAAGGCCCACTGCTCACCGATGTAGGCGGGGTCGTACAGGCTCCAGCCAGCGACCACGACCACCAGGGTGAGCCCGAGGGCGATGAGCCGGGGGCGCAGGCCGGGTTGGCGAGCGGCGATGAGGAGATAGGCGGGGAGGGCAAACCAGGTCAACTGGTTGTCGCAGAGAGCCAGTCCCACGAGGATGGCGGAGAGGATGGGGCGATCCAGGTAGGCGACGGCCAGGATGAGGGCGCAGAAGGCGAGGATCTCGGGATCCCCCTGGAAGGCGAAGATGAACCAGGCGAAGCCCAGCCCCATGCTGGCGAGATGCCAGGGGGCATGGCGGGGGTCGCGGCGGGCGACCAGGGCGAGGGTGAGCAGGACGAGCAACAGCACCCACCCGGTGACCGCCCCGAAGCCGAGCTCGGCAAAGGGGAGGATGGCGATGAAGCTGAGCGGCGGGTAGCCGAGACGGGGGAAGCCGGCCGACGTGCCGTCGGCCAGGTCGGTGCGCTCGGCCGCCTTCAGCTGGGCGTCGGTGGGGTAGACAGCGGGGTTGAAGGGCGCGGTGCGCACCGGGGTCACGTCGACGTCGATGCCGATGCCCGCTTCCCGCAAGCACTGGGGCTCACCGGTCCGGTAGGGGTCGTGACCGTGCAGGGTGTCCAGGGCGGCGCAGAGGGTGGTCGTGAATTGGTCGCCGTTGGTCGGCCGGGGATTGCTCACCGCGGTCACCATGGCGAGCCCCAGGGCGAGCAGCCCGATCAGCATGCAGGTGGTGGCGTGCCGTGGCTGAGGGCGCCAGGGGAGGCGCCCCAGCCAGGGACGGGGACCGCAGGCGTTGCCGATGATGATGGCGGTGGCGAGGGGCGCGAGCAGGGTGGTCCCGGCGGCCAGCCAGTGGCCCAGGACGCCCGACTCGGTGGTGAAGAGAAAGAGGAGCAGGCCTCCCAGAAAGACCTGGAGGCCTCGGGCCGGGGCGTCGGGGCGGGTGAGCCGGTTCATGCCACGGCCGGCTCGATGCCCTCGAGAGGACGGGCCGGGGTCTCACCCGCCGTCGGGTGGCGCAGGTTCCAGACCAGACCCGCGCCGATCACCCCCAGGGCGAGCAGCATGAGGTGGGCCTCCGGGGCGATGCCGACAAGGCTCGCGTAGGGCAGCGCGGTCAGGCTCAGGAGCAGGGCGGCCCCGAGCGCCTGATGGGGCCGGCTGCGTCCCCAGATGCAGAGCGGCAGGGCGAGCAGGCAGGGATCCTGGAGATTCACATGGGGGGCGAGCAGGAGCGAGGCCAGGATGCCGAGGCCGATGGCCATGGCCGGATCGGCGTGGAGCGGGCGGCGCAGGCTCCAGAGCAAGGCGACCGCACCCAGGGTGCCGAGGGCGATGGTCAAGTCGATGAGAGGGGAGGCGACGCCGGCCAGGGCCAGCAGCCCGGGGATGCCGACGGCCATGGTCGCCTCCACTGCACCCATGGCAGCGTCGACCTGGATCAGCTGGCCAGCGCCGTGCGGCCCGACCATGACGAGGGTCGAGGCGACCCACACCAGCAGCCCGACGCCGAGTCCGAGGAGCGGTCGCCACTGGCGGGCGATGAGCAGCGCCACCGGCACCATCCAGACGAGCTGCGGCTTGACGAAGAGCAGGGAGAGCAGGACGCCCGCCAGCACCGGGCGCCGGGGCAGGAGAATGGCGGCCCCCACCAGGGCGAGCAGCATGTAGGCGTCCCAGTTGGCCATCAGGATGTTCCAGGCGGTGGGGACCGACAGGGTGGCGACCACGACGAGCAAGGTGGGCAGGGAGAGGAGCGGGGCGGGCAGCAGGTGGCGGTGGAGTAGCCAACCGCTCAGGACCACGGCGGCCATCCCCAGGGCGGTGAAGGTCGCCAGGGCGGCCGCGAAGGGGAGGTGGACCAGAGGGGTGAGGAGCAGCGCCGTGAGCGGCGGGTTGAGGAAGAAGAGGGCGTTGGGGGCGATCTTGGCCCCGCTGTAGAGGAGCTCCGCTCGATACTGTGCCGACGGCGTGTAGAGAAGCGCGGCGTGCCCCTCGACGAGCAGACGGGCCGCCGCCGCGAAGGCGCCGAAGTCGCCGGGGCCGTAGCGGAAGGTGCGCTGGGGCTGGATCAGGAAGTAGACCGTGAAGATGACCGCCACGGCGACGCCCAGGTCTCGCCGCCAGGTGGCGGTGGGGGTGGTTGCGGCGGCGGGGGCGCTGGCGGTCATGACGCGGTCCTGGCGAGCGCCGGGGTGAGCGGCTTGACAGCAGGGTTGCGGTAGGTCAACCAGGCGGCCGCGGTGATCGAGATGGGGATGAGATAGGAACTCGGCAGGCTGGTCTGGAGCAGCAGGATAGGCAGGGGGATGATCAGGGTGGTGGAGACGGCCAGCGCGGTGGCAACCTCCTCGGGCCGGGCCGCGCGGAGGGTGTCCCAGCCCCTCAGGAGGAGCAGCCCGACGAGGAGGAGCAGCCCGGCGGCGGCGGGCCAGGACGCCCAGGTCGCCAGCATCACGGCTCCGGTCAGCGCCAGACAGGGCGTGAGAACGTCCCGAGCCAGGGCGCCGGGGTTGCGCAGGATGACGAGGGCGAGCAGGGGATAGAGCAGGATCAGATCGTCGGTGTGGACGTAGGCGGTCGCGGCCAGCCAGACGGCGAGCCCGGCGAGCGGCAGCCAGCGACGGGTTTCCGCCGCCAGCGGGCTGCGCCGGCCGCGGCGGACGGCCGCGAGGGCGAGCAGGACGACCAGCCCGGCGCCGGCGAGGCTCAGGGCGTCGTTGGCGAGCGGGGCCCAGGGAAGGGGGGCAAACAGGCCGGGCAGTCCGGCCAGGTCTGGCTGGGCGGTGTCGATGGTGGCGGCGAAGCCGCTCAGGGTGTGAAAGAACCCCGCAGCCCCGGGGACGAGCAGGAAGCCGACGCCCAGGCCGATACCGGTGGTGGCGGCGAAGGCGGCGGCGAAGCGGCTCAGCTGGTGGCGATCCGACGCCCAGACGGCGGCCACCAGCAGGGGCAGCGGCCAGAGGATGTGGGGCTTGAGGAGGACGGCGGCGGCGCAGACGCCGGCCACCCAGGGGCGTCCGGCCTCCATGGCGAGCAGGGTGGCGACCGCCGCCGCCAGCATGATCAGATCGAACTGGCCAACCTGGAGGCCGACCACGGTGGGCACGGCGAGCAGGGCACCCAGGATCCACAGCCCCGGCCGGGGCCAGCCGATGTGATCGGCCCAGCGCCGGAGGGCCAGGGCGGCCAGGGCCAGGCTGAGCGCTTCGAAGAGGAGGAAGCTGGACCAGAAGGGGAGCCAGAGGAGGGGGCGGGTGATCACGGCCACCACCGGGAGATCGACGAAGCTGACCAGGGCTGGGGCGAGGGCTCCGGGGTTGAAGCGGATCGATTGCTCGGCGGCGCTCAGCGCGGCGAAGGTGTAGGGGCTGCCCCCGTGGGCCGTGACCTGGGCGGCGGCGCAGAACACCCGCCAATCGGCGGCGATGCCGTAGTCGTAGGAGGGGTGGAGAGTGTGGGTCGCGAGGGTGGCGAGGACGCCGGCCGCGGCGATGGGCAGCAGGGCTGCGGTGCCGCGATGCGCGAGGCCGGGGGCCGGAGGGCTCGGGTGGGGCTGGGCCGGGGCAGCCGGGGCGCTGACGGTCACGCCGGATCGGGTCCGATCGCGGGGGTGGCGCCGCGCCCAGGCAGCCAGGTGCGGATCAGCAACCAGAGGCAGACGACGATCACCACCCCGGAGAGCATTCCCTCGACCACCTGGATGGGGGGCGGGGGCACGCGCAGGCCGCGGGTCGCGAGCACCAGGCTGATCAGGCTGAGGAGCAGTGGGATGAGCGCCCGCCGGCCACCCGGCGTCCCCGGGGTCCGGGCCAGCCACCAGATGGCGGCGAAGACGTAGGGATCGCACATGTAGTAGGACCAGGTGGTCTTGGCCAGGAGGGGGACACACAAGGTGGCGATGGCGAGCAACCCGCAGGCCAGGGCTGGGGTCAGGGGCCGTCCCCGGGCCCGCCAGAGACAGAAGCCCGCCAGGGCGAGGGCAGCCAGCGCAAAGACGGCGGTGTCGGCGTGCTGGATCAGTCCGGCCCAGGGGAGGCCACGGGCGAGCAGCACCCAGGGCGAGCCGCCCGCGATGGGGAGCGCTCCCCGGTAGGTGACCAGGGAGTAGACGACGTCGTGGCGGTCGGCGAGGTAGAAGGGCAGGATGCCGAGGGCCGCCACCGCCAGGGCGACCACCGCCATCAGGCTGGCCCGGCCCAGACGGCGGGCGAAGCTGGGAAGTCTCCGGTCGGCGACGACGATCAGGATGAGCGCGAGCAGGGCCGCGACCGTGGCGGTGCGGGTGAGCAGCACGAGCCCCATCACCACCCCGGCTAAGACGAGGTGACGGGAGAGCACGAGGCGCAGGCCGAGCAGGCTGAGCCAGAGCTCGAGTGGCTCCTCGACGTGCCCGTAGCAGGCGAGCGCGATCAGCACCGGCAGAGCCATCAGGAAGGTGACGTAGGTGAGCAGGGGCCGGGCGCTCCGGCCCCGGACCCGCTCGATGATACGGACCGCCTCCTGGGCCATGAGCAGGGTGAACCCTGAGAAGGCGGTGACGGTGAGCGCCGTGTAGAGGGCCGGGTTGCCACCGATGCCGAGCGCGTTGGCGAGCAACGCCACCAGGCTGAGCGGCAGCAGGCTGAGCGGCCCGTTGGCATTCGGATAGGCCCCGGCCCGCACCGAGTAGATGAGCAGGGGGTGGCCGTGGGCGGCGATCTCGGCCGCCGGCCAGAAGAACTTGGTGAGGTCGGACTGCGAGATCCGGAGCTCCAGTCCGATCAGGAAGGCGAAGCCGAGGTAGGCGAGCACCAGACCAACTCGCAGCCAGCGACGGGCGGCCGGGGAGAGGGCGTCGGCGGGTGAGTGCAGGGCGATAGCGGGGGCTTCGGACATGCCGCCCCTATCCTGGCAGCCGTGGGCGGCCCGGGTCAGGTGGGTTACAACACCGGAACCGGGATGTTGGGTCCGAGGCCTCGACCGGCGGGTGGGGGCAGGGTGGTGGATGCGCCCCGGCGCCTCAGGCGTTCCATGCCGATGATCATGGCGACGGCGAGGAGGAGGGGCTGGGCCAGGTAGTTGGCGTCGGAGCGCCAGCTGATCCAGAGCACGGCGAGAAGCAGTGCTGGGGCCGTGTAGGCCCAGGCGCGGTGCCGCCAGGTCAGCCAGCCGGTGAGGGCGAAAAGGGCGACGAAGGTACCCAGGAAGATGGGGTGCCAGACCGGGGAGATCTGGCCGGGGCCGAAGATGGCGACCAGCCCGTCCCCGAAGTTGAAGACCGGCTGGGTCACCAGGTTCAGCATCGCCTGGGCCGACCCGGCGTCGATGAGGAGCCAGGGGCCGATGCAGGCCAGCAGGGTCCCCACGCTCCAGAGGAAGCGCCGGCGGAGCTCCCCGGTGTGGGCGGCGAGCAGCCAGGAGCCGAGTAGCGGGATCAGCATGAGCAGGTTGATCGAGGCCGCGGCGGCCATCAGGACGCTCGAGCAGCGAGTGCGGTCGTAGCAGGCGAGACCCAGGGCGGCGAGCGCGAAGGCGGCCATCTCGGCATCCCCCTGGGTGGCGGCCGCGATGACCGAGCCGGCACCGAGTTGGAGGAGGAGGAGGGCGAGCACCGCGCTCTTGCGGGCGGGGGCGAGGCGGACCATGGCGATGAGCCACAAAAGGGCGAGTAGGACGGTCCAGAGCACCCAGGCGGTGTGACCGGCGAAGGCGACTGGCAGCATGAGCAGGAAGCTGAGCGGTGGATAGCCGAAGCTGGGGAAGGTCTGGGCCTCAATCGGACCGGTCGCGGTGCTCGCCGCCGCCGCGAGCTGGGCCGGGGAAGGGTAGTCGCGCAGATCGGCAAAGGCGCCGCGCTGCAGCGGGGTGGCCAGGCTGGCACGGGCATCGAGGCGGGCCAGACAGGCCGTGACGTTGGTCGCGTAGGGGTTGTCGGCGCGGAGCGTGTCCTGGGCGGCGCAGATGATGCTCGGGGTCACGTCGTCCTGAATGGGAGCGTTGGGGGCGGCGAAGAGGGGCAGTCGCGCCATCCAGCCGAGGCTCAGGGCAATCGCCAGGACGGGTGCCCAGCGGAGGATGCGCACGTCGCGGGGCGGCCAGGCGCGGAAGCGGGCGGAGGGGCGGAGCAGCCGCGCGGTGCTGAAGACGAGCAGCGGATAGGCGGCGACGGTGAGCCAGACCATGAGGGTATCGATGGCCCCGATGTTGGGGAGGTGGCCGTCGACCGCCAGAATCGCGAGCCAGGCGAGCATGACGGCGAACATGCCGAGGAGACGGCGCTCGTACCCCGGCCCAGTGGGGCGCGGCGCGGGGTCCTGGGCGACGGTCATCACGGCAACGCCCGACCGGGGAGGTTCAAGGCTGGCTGAGGCGACCTGGTTACTGATCCGGGGCATTCCGATCCTATGCTGGCAGTCGCCGCCCGTCGTCGGGTGGCGCGGTTACAGCATTGGAACCGCGTGCATCGGTTCGGTGCCCTGACGGTCGGGATGCGCGGGAGGCTACACGCCGAGACCGGGCCCCTCGACCGGGACGCGGAGGTCCCTGAGCGCCTGCTGCCAATTGCTGTCCCGGACGTAGACGCTCCCGGTCGTATCGATGTAGTCGTCCTCGCAGAGGCGGCGCACCAGGCGCTCGAACCGCCGCGGGGAGAGCCGGGTACCGCCCAGGCGGCGCCTGACCTCCTCTCTCAGGTCGTCGACCTCGTACTCGCTCATCAGGGTGTCGTCGAGCGCGGGATAGCCCTCCATGGAGAGGGCCATGGCACACCACTCGCGCCAGGCCGGGGTGACCTGGCCCTGGTCGTCGCGGGTGCGGACCCAGAGGTGCTCGCCGCGTCCGA
>Ga0181535_10002005_pt1 | contig 25489 bp, 18 predicted proteins | sample PEATcosm2014_Bin_44_FD_119774 | JGI IMG/M metagenome (GOLD analysis project Ga0181535, IMG submission 119774) | Peatland microbial communities from MTU Mesocosm Facility, Houghton, MI, USA - PEATcosm2014_Bin17_30_metaG | ecosystem: Environmental > Terrestrial > Soil > Wetlands > Peat | place...
ACACTGTGTCGGGGTAAAATCAGTCAAGCGAAAGTCCTTTTGTGCCGTAAACACTGTCTAGTCAACATGTTTGTAGCACATCAGGCTTTCGCTGCATACTGCTTCGTGCATTATTCAGGCTAGTTCCTCGGGAGGAAGACATGCTGCATCCAGCAATTTCAGTATCCCGGTTCTTCCATTGATCGGCAGCGAGTCAACGAACCCATCGAGTGTTTCATTCTGCATGACTCTGTTTAGGAGCTTGATACGCAGCCCCGTTCTGACGATGTATTTCGCGGCGCTTTCAAGTAGCGCATCGATTTTAAGAATGAAGGCCCAATCGCTATCAGTCTTGATGATTTCGCGGATTAGGTCTTTGTGCAGGCCGACGCATTCGCAGAATTTCTCAGACTCCTCAAGCATGATGGTGAAACGTTCGGGCCCTTCAAGTTGCGGCTTGGATTTGGGCGTGCGTGGTTGAGCTTTTTTCTTGACGGGTTTTCTAGATGCTAGCGGCATGGTCGTCTGTGGGTATTTGCGACTATTCCATTGTATCCACCGGAGGCGCTCTAGAAGCAACTGAGGAACGCTGGCTGTGTCGACGGGTAAAACGGCGATTTGCCAACAATCCAGAATCCATTCTGGCGCAATCGGCGTTTAAGAGGAACGATCCTGGAAGAGGCATTTTTCTTCAATCTCCGGTCTCCAAATGCGAGGGACCTGGGCCACACGACAGAGCGCATACTGGATTCAACGAGTGACTTCGGACGATGGATGAGATGACGCGAAAATGGAAGCTCGACGCGAAGGATCAAGATGGAAAGGACATCTCGGCAGAGGTTTCCGCTGAATTCGAGGCGGTGATTGCGGCGACGCGGTTGGAACAAATTGCCCCGGGCCGCATCAGCCTGCTGTTCCTGTTGAGCCTCTTTGCTGCTTTCAAAGCTGGCAGGATTAATCCCTTCCAGGTCGCGACTGAGATCGAGGCTCTGGAAAAGGGTAAATCTACCGGTCTGAAGCCGCCAACTCAGAACAAGTATCCTCCCCTGAAAGGTCTTTGGCACAAGCATTACATGCAGACCGGAATCGGCTCACTGGCCATAAACATTCAGCATGGCCTGAAACAGTTCGGGATTCCATATCTCCAACAGAAGGTACGGGAAGCTCAGGAAGCGGGGGAGATGCGGTATTTCACCGTTGAAGACGTGGCACCGCTCGCCAATGACGCTGTGAGTGGGAACTGGGGGCGCCTTCGAGAGGCCGAAAGGCTCACGGGGGAATGGATTGTCTTCGCGAAGTATGAAGGACTGAACTATTACCTCAGCCTTGCCACGCATGACAACTCAACGCATGAGAACCTGCGACAGCAAATTGAAGCTCTCTGCTGTCGAGAGTTCCCATTTCTCGGTAAGATACTGGCCGATGGAGGCTGATTGAGAGTGAGTGCTTTAAGAGAGCTTAGAAATCGAGTTTAGAGACCGATCCCATATCTCCCGCAGAGGCTGTCAATGAGCGCATCATCGCCAATGGCTCACCGACCGAATTAGTGCCGAGATGTCGCCAAGGCTCCGCCGATCAGCTTCTGCGTAGTTCTGGGTTTACGGTAACAGCCCGAGTCACTCATCCAACTCGATGCGGGGAATACCTGCAAGTTCAGTCCAGCCTTTGCCGAAAATAACCCTCCCCCGGCGCACAATGGAAATAGAGGAGAGTGGACCGCATGAAAACCCCAGCCGCCCCCAGCCGGAGTCGCCTGAAACTACCCGATCCGCACCCTTTCCTCCCACAGACCCCCTCCCCCCATTTCCCTGTGGAACTGTGAGAATTCGCGTAAAGTATTCTGGAATAAGCCTCTTACAAGCGGGAATGAGCCTGCGTACTGGCGCTGTATGCCTGTAAAACGGACACAAAAAAGCAGCCAGCGGACGTGTCTGCGGGCTGCTAAATCTCTCTAGATAAAGGGTTAACGGGGGTTACCGGAATCGCTTCGACGGCTCGTCGGAGAAAATCTGCCCGTCGCGAATATGGACGATTCTATGGGCAAATTCGGCAATATCGGGCTCGTGCGTGACCAAAACGATGGTATTTCCCTGCGCATGAAGGCTGTCGAACAGCGCCATGATCTCGTTGCCGGTCTTCGAGTCGAGGTTGCCCGTCGGCTCGTCGGCCAAGATGATCGAGGGATGGTTAACCAGGGCGCGCGCAACGGCCACACGTTGCCGCTGGCCGCCGGAGAGTTCGTTCGGCTTGTGATTCATGCGCGATTCCAGGCCAACGTCTTTCAGAGCCTCTTTGGCGCGAGCAATCCGTGCGGCGGCTGGCGTGCCGTTGTAGATCAGCGGCAGCTCCACGTTGTGCAGCGAGGTTGCCCTGGCCAGCAGGTTGAAGGTCTGGAAGACGAACCCGATCTCCTTATTGCGGATGCGCGCCAACTGGTCGTCGTCCAGCTCGCTGACAAGCTGGCCGTTAAGCCAGTAGCGGCCCTTGGATGGTGTATCGAGGCAGCCGATCAGATTCATCAGCGTTGACTTGCCGGAACCGGAAGGGCCCATGATGGCTACATATTCACCGCGCTTGATGCGGAGCGAGACGCCGCGCAACGCCTGGACCTGCTGCTCGGAGCCCATATCGTAGGTGCGCCAGAGGTCCTCGACCACTATGATGTCGTCCGCGGGCGGAGCTACGGGTTGCGCCAGTTCTTCGGTGATTGTGCTGTCGGTTGCCATCAGAATCTCATCCTTTGTCCCGGTCGTGCGTTTCCGGTTCAGTCCGCCGCAAGGGCGGAAAAATGCCTGTCTTTTCTCTTGCTGCCGGACTGCCCTGGCCGCTAACTACTACTGCCTGACGGAAGAACTACTTTGACGGTATCGCGCTTCAGCAGTGAGCCGCCCTTCAGGTCGCGCAGCGTCTTATACGGGCCGGTGACGACCTCCTGTCCGGGGCTGAGACCGGAGAGTACCTCGATGTTGGTTGCGCCGGTAATACCGGTGGTTACGGGAACGAACTTGGACCGCAGCTTGCCTTTGGCATTATCGACGATAAACACGCCCTGCACCGGATTCGGCTTTGCAGGCGCGCCGGTCGAGCTGGAAGCGGCCTGAACGCCACCCTTGCCCTTGGTCGCGTCCATGGCCGGGTCGTGCATAGTCAGCGCCTGGATGGGCAGCGTAAGCACATTCGGCTTGTGCGCCGTGGTGATCTTCGCAGTGCAGGAGAGCCCAGGGCGCAGCTCGTCGTTCGGGCTATCGAGCGTCACGACGACCTTGAAATCCTTGGCTTCTTCCGTGCCGGTGGTGGATTGGGACGTGGCAATGCCTGTCGAGCGCAGCAGAGCCTGATCGCCCACCAGCGTCACGTGCCCCTTGAAGCTCTTTCCGGGCAGCGCGTCGACGGTGACATCAGCGGGCTGGCCGAGCTGGATGTTGACGATGTCGGTCTCGTCCACCTTGACCTCGGCGGTGACGATGCTCATATCGGCCAGGGTCATCAGGGTGGAGCCTTCGGCATTCTGAATGCCGACGACCACGGTTTCGCCCTCGCGCACCGGCTCGTTGGTCACAATGCCGTCAAACGGGGCGATGGCGATGGTGCGGTTCAGATTGTCCTGGTTGACGCGCAGAGTGGCTTCCTGCGTATGCATGTGTCCGCGGGCCGAGTCGGTATTGGCATTGGCCTGGTTGACCCCGGCCACGGCCTGGGCCAGCGAAGCCACATCAAGGTCGTAAGCGGCCTTCTTGGCGTCGAAATCCTGCTTGGCCATAATGCCTGCAGTGTAGAGAGCCTGGGCGCGGTCCCAATCCAGCTTCTTCTGCTCCAGGTCGGCTTTGGCGTGCTCCAGGTTGGCCTCGGCGGTCTTTTCGGCGGCCACATTGGAAGCAATGTCGGTTTTGGCGGCGGAGATGGCTGCCTGCTGTCCGGCGACCGAGGCTACCTGCTGGACGTTTTCAATGGTGGCCACCGTCTGGCCCTTCTTGACCCTGTCGCCTTCTTTGACGGCGAGGCTGGTCACGCGGCCCATGGCAGTCGCGCCCAGGTTTACATAGGTCTTGGGCTTGATCTGGCCGGTTCCGCTCACGACTGTCGACAGATCTTCACGCACAACCTTGGCCGTCAACACCTTGGTGTAGCCCGACTGCTGCTTGATGACCATGAAAGCAACAAGTCCGCCAGCTACAAGCAATCCGAGAATAATCAAAAGAATTTTCTTCATGTATGAAGCGTGCTCCGAATCTCTCCATTCAGTGTACGCAATCGCATTGCATACGGTTCCCAGGAGTTACCAGTCTTTATCCCCGAGGTTCGCGATGGGGGAAGCCGCAGGTGGGAAGCGAACCTGAGGCGGCAAATTAGGAGGATTGCATTTGTCCATTGGACGGCCAGGTTGGCCGAAGGGTTTCGATGCCTTCCCTTTGGCAATGATTCTAACGCTATTTCCCTGGCGTACCGGTTACATTCGGCACAAATGCCCGTCCAACGGGCAGCTCGCTGCGTAAGAGATGTTGCCCAGCCTTAACCGGACCCGTAGAATAGAGGCTTGCAGGAGTAATGAAGGTAATGACGCTTAAAGGTCGTAGTGTTCTCTTCATCCTGGCCGGTTGCGGCCTGGTGATAGCCCCCGTAATCGGTCTCGAGTCCCTGAAGGCGGCGACGCCCCCGGTTCAGACCCAGAGCCAGCAACAGAGCGGGACGGCTGCCAGCCAGGACCAGGAGGTTGATCCCCTCAAGCGCCAACGGTCTGACAAAGACAGGTATAGAGCCCAGAAGGCCCTTCGACAGGAGTTGAAGGGGACCTACAAGACCTGGCTGAATACCGAGGTCCCCTACATCATCACCGACGAAGAGCGCAAAGCCTTCACGACGTTGAGCAACGACGAAGAGCGCGATGCTTTCATCGAGAACTTCTGGCTGCGCCGCAACCCGAATCCCGATTCGCCCGAGAATGAGTACCGCGAAGAGCATTATCGGCGCATCGCCTATGCCAATGAGCACTTTGCAGCCGGCAAGCCGGGATGGAAGACCGACCGCGGTCACATCTACATTGCCTATGGCAAGCCCGACGACATCGATGCCCACCCCTCCGGCGGCAGCTATGAGCGGCCCGCGGACGAGGGCGGCGGCACCACCTCCACGTTCCCATTCGAGATTTGGCATTACCGCTACCTGGAAGGGATCGGGGAGAACGTCAACATCGAGTTTGTGGATACCTGCCAGTGCGGGGACTACCACTTCACGATCGATCGCAGCGAAAAGGACGCTCTTTTGAACGTCCCCGGCGCCGGGCTTACCCAGTATGAGGAGATGAACCACAAGGATAAGACCGACCGGTTCAAGGGCGGCGGGATCGAGAGACTCGGTGGCGGCCCCATGGGAGATCAGCAACAAGGCAAGGAGTTCGACCGCATCGAGACGGCCGCCAAGCTTTTTGCGCCTCCCCCCATCAAATTCAAGGATCTGGACGCTTTCGTCTCCCAGCACAAACTGCTTACCGGTCCTGTCTTTCCGTTTGACGTGCGCACCGACTTCATGAAGGTGACAGAAGGAATGGATCTGGTCCCGATCACTCTGCAAATCCGGAACCGCGACATTACCTTTGTGACCAAGGAAGGCGTGTCAAAGGGGCTGGTGAACATTCTCGGCAAGGTGACCACGATTACCGGCAAGACGGTGCAGACCTTTGAGGAAACGGTTGAGGTCGACCAGCCGGCGGAGCTTCTGGAGAAGTCGCTTGACCGTCAATCGGTCTACTGGAAGGCTCTGCCGCTGATGCCGGGCCTCTACCGTCTGGACATTGCCATCAAGGACGTGAACAACCCGGATCATATCGGGATCTACGGGCGCGGCATTGAAGTGCCGATCTACCACGATGAGAAGCTGGGCGCCTCGTCGCTGATTTTGGCCGACGAGATGCATCCGGTATCCTCGCGCCAAATCGGCGCCGGCAACTTTATCATAGGCGGCGAGTACGTCCGGCCGCGCGTGGCTGCTACCACCATTCCGGCCACGCCGGTGAAGTTCAAGCGCAGCCAGACTCTCAACTTCTGGATGCAGTTTTACAATCTCGGCATCGACGAAGCCACCAAAAGTAACTCCGCCACTGTGACCTACGAGATTACCGATGTTGCAACCGGAGCGGTGATTTTGCAGAAGCAATTGGAATCCAAGGATCTGGGGGCGCACAGCGATCAGTTGACGGTGGAGAAGACACTGCCAATCGCCGGTTTGCAGCCGGGCAAGTACAAAGTGACCGTAAAAATAAATGACGCAATTTCGAAACAAGAGATTGCGCAAACGGCACCTTTTGTCGTGGAATAGTAATTATCCCAGCGCAGACCAGAGCCGGACCCAAGATCCGGCGAGCTGCACGGGTTCGATTTGCTGCAAGATTGCCAGGGACGACGCCAGGTCACACACGCGAGTGATGAAGCGCAGAGCCCATTTCGCCGGATTTGCGATGCTGATCGCCCTAGGCGCTGCTCCTGTCTGCGGAGCAGCATCGGCATCGGTGTCTGGAATGGTGCGCGACTCGGCCGGTGTGCCGCAGATTAGCGCCGAGGTCCAGTTGCTCCGTCCCGACCTGACCGTGGTGGCCAGTGCCTATACCGACGGCCAGGGCCGATTCAAAATCTCAGCCGTGCTTCCAGGCCGCTACGCGCTGAAGGCGATGGCGATGTCGTATTTGCCTTCGCTGCGCGAGAACGTCCGCGTGCGCACGGGCACCGTCGTCAATCTGACGCTGAATACGCTGTATGAAGTGATGCAGTGGCTTCCAGCCGAGCCGCGTTCGGGGAACTCGCAGGAAGATGACTGGGCCTGGACCTTGCGTTCGGCTGCCAACCGGCCGTTGCTGCGCTGGCTTGAGGACGGGCCGCTTGTGGTTGTTTCCGACGGCACAGGCGCGGCGCCCAAGCTGAAGGCGCGCCTGATGGCAACCGGGCAGGCGGGGACCTTCGGCGAGAGCGGCGAGCGCTTTTCCGCCACGGTCGAGGACACGCCGTCCAACAGCCGTGAGCTGCTTGCCCGCGTCGATTTCGCCCCTGACACCAACGCCGGAATGGAATCCATGCTTGGCTTCCGTCAGGATTTGGGCTTTTCCGGCTCGGTTCAGTCCGTGGCCGCTGTTGCCATTCATCCCGAGATTGGCGGTCCCGATGGAGAAGTTGGCCTGGACGAGGCCGCTATTCGAACATGGGAGACATTGCACCTTGGGGATGAGTTCAACGCCGAAGTGGGCTCTACCGCGGTTGTGGCGCGCTTCGCGGATCAATCCTCCGACACTGTGTTCGCGGCGCTGCCCGATGCCTCGGTGGACTGGCGCGATGGCAATTCTTCGATAGGCTACCGTGTGGCGACCATGCTGCCTCGCCAAACTCAAGGCGATGAGTCGCAGGCCAGTGCATGGCTTCCGGAGTTCTCAGTACGCGAAGGCGGCCTGGTTCTGGAGCGCGGGCTGCACCAGGAGATTCGCTGGCAGCGGAATACCGATAGATCGGGCTTGACCGTCCAGGTGTTTGCGGACAACCTTAAGAATCCGGTCATCGAGGCCATGTCTCACTTTGCCAGCGGCGATTCCGGCGTGTCTGCTGTTACGCTTTTCGACAGCGAGAGTGGCCTGCTGCGAGTGGCTGGACCGGGCTTTTCAAGCCAGGGCATTGTGGCCAGCGTCGAACGCCGCCTGCCCGGCGGCAACCAGGTTCGCCTCAGTTATGCCAACGGCAATGCGCTGGTGATGCCGGCTCTGCCCCAGTCCGCGGGGATAGCCCAGATGCTGAGAGCGGCTCACTCCCGCCGCGCTCAGACCTACTCCATCGCGCTCTCCGGCACGCTCGACGGCACAGGAACCCACTGGCGGGCGAGTTATCGATGGCAGCCCGAAGATACCGTGACCGGGGTGGCCCCCTATGCCATCAACGCCGCCGAACCTTACCTGAATCTCCACGTGCGCCAACCCATCCACCTGAGCCGCGACAGTTCGACCGGGATTGAAGCGCTGCTCGATGTCCGAAACCTGCTGGCGGAGGGCTATCGCCCCTACCTGCTGAACGACGGCTCGATGCTGGTTTTCGCTCAACAACAGCGCGGCATCCGCGGCGGTCTGGCTTTCACCTTCTGAACTGCTTTCCGTATTTCACAGCCTCCGACCTGCAAACTTCAGTTCTTTGATGGCAGATAGTCCGATGGGATCGTCAGGCGGAACTGACTGCAGCCGTGTTGCTCTTCAATGCGCGCAAGACATCCGAGAGAGTAAAGTGGGAGTGAAATCCGCCGCTTCCATGAAGAGGCCGGGAGGAAGAAGATGAGCCTGCCTGAGATAAGCCGCCGCGTGGCGCTGAAGACCGGCCTTGGCGCAACCGCACTGGCGTCGTTGCCCTGGAGATTGCAAGGGGAAGAAGCGCGCGCGAGGAAGAAGAGGATCAGGCAGTCAGTCTGCCGGTGGTGTTATCCCAAGATGACGCTGGACGAGTTATGCGCGTCGGCGGCCGAGTTAAGTTTGGTTGGCGTGGATCTTCTGCAGCCCGCGGAGTACGAATTTCCGCGGCGTCACGGGCTCATCTGCACGATGGGTTATGCGGGCGGAGGTGAGATAGCCGAGGCGATAAATCGGACGGAACATCATGCCGCTATCGAAGCTGCCCTGCGAATCAACATTCCTCTGGCGGCAAAAGCGGGCGTGCCCAATGTAATTACGTTTTCGGGAAACCGGCGAGGCATGACGGACGAGGAAGGCGCGCGCAACACCATCGCCGGGCTGAATCGCGTAAAGAAGATCGCCGAGGATAACGGAGTTACCATTTGCCTGGAACTGCTCAACAGCAAGGTGAATCACCCCGACTATATGGCGGACCACACTGCGTGGGGCGCGCGTGTGATGCAGGAGGTGAATTCGCCGAACGTGAAGCTGCTGTACGACATTTATCACATGCAGATTATGGAGGGCGACCTGATCGCGACGATTCGCAAAAACATTGCGTGGATTGGGCACTTCCACACCGGCGGCGTGCCGGGGAGGCACGAACTGGATTCGACGCAAGAGGTACAATGGGACGGCGTAATGCGAGCCATTGCGGTGACAGACTTCAAGGGTTACGTTGCGCATGAGTTTCTGCCTTTGCATGATCCCATCACCAGCCTGCGCGCGGCTGCGGATTTATGCGACGTATAAGTTATGCGCACGGACGGCGAAAAATTCAACTGAGTAGAGGATTCGAAAAGCTATGAAGTCATTGCTCCTTTCCGAGTACAGCCACCTAGAAATCGCAGACCTTCCTTTGCCATCAGCCGGGGAGGACGAGGTGCTGGTGCGCGTGGAGGCCTGTGGCATCTGCGGAAGCGACGTGCACGGATATGACGGCTCGTCGGGCCGGCGCATTCCGCCTATCGTGATGGGCCACGAAGCAGCAGGTACGGTTGCGTCTGTTGGCGCCGATGTAAAGAACTATTTCCAGGGCGACCGCGTGACTTTCGACTCGACGGTTTATTGCGGCAAGTGCGACTATTGTGCGCGCGGCCAGATTAACTTATGCGACAACCGACAGGTGATTGGCGTCTCCTGCGGAGACTACAGGCGGCACGGCGCATTTGCCGAGTATGTTGTGGTGCCAGAGCGCATTCTTTATCCGCTGCCGGCGGACTTTTCGTTTACCGACGCGGCCATGCTCGAAGCAGTTTCGGTGGCGCTTCATGCGGTGAAGGTGTCGCAAGCTGTGGGAGGCGAGACGGCTCTCGTAATCGGCGCCGGGATGATTGGCTTGCTTACGTTGCAGGCCGCACGGGCCGCTGGCTGTGCGCGTGTGCTCATTGCGGATGTCGATGCATCGCGGCTGGACCTGGCCAAACAGGTCGGCGCCGAAGAGATACTGCATTGCTCCGGCGCTGAACTTGTCGCCGAAGTGCTGCGGCTGACGAATGGTAAGGGCGTCGATCTGGCCTTCGAGGCAGTGGGTAGAAACGAAACCGTGGCTGCCGCCATCGATTGCACGCGCAAAGGAGGGACGGTAACTCTGGTAGGAAATATAGCGCCCGAAGTTACGCTTCCATTGCAAAAGGTAGTTACACGCCAGTTACGATTGCAGGGATCGTGCGCGTCGTCTGGAGAATATCCTGAAGCGATTCAATTGATCGCGAGCGGCAAGATTCAGGTAAAGCCGTTGATTACTGCCGTGGCCTCTCTTGAGGAGGGACCGCGGTGGTTCGAGCGGCTCCATGCGCACGAGCCGAATCTTATGAAAATCATTCTGACACCGAGGGCATCATGAGCGACGCACTTTTCGATCTTACCGGGCAGGTTGCGATTGTGACCGGCACCAGCCGCGGGCTGGGACAGTATTTTGCAATGGCGCTTGCGAAAGCGGGCGCGAACCTGGTGCTGACAAGCCGCAAACGCGAGACACTGGCGCCGTTCGAGGCGGAAATTAAGGCGCTTGGGCGGCGCGCTGTTTCACTTGAACTCGACGTGCGCAACGAGGAGAGCATCGCGAAGATGGCTGTCGAGGCCGAGGCTGCATTCGGGCAGATTCATATCCTGGTGAATAATGCAGGATGCAATATAAGAAAGCCAGCTCTCGATGTTACCTGGGAGGATTGGAACCAGATACTGGACACGAATCTGCGCGGCACTTTTTTTGTAGCGCAGGCCGTGGCTCGTGGAATGATCGCGAAGGGTTACGGTCGCATCGTGAACATCGGTTCTGTGACGAGCGTGGCCGGCTATGCGGGACTGGCGCCCTATGGCGCGAGCCGTGGTGGGGTGCGGCAGTTGACGATGAGTCTCGCCGACGACTGGGGCAAGCATGGAGTGACGGTCAATTGTCTTGCGCCGGGATGGTTCCGCACTGAGCAGAACAAGGTTCTCTACGAGAACCAGGAATGGGTCGATTATCTTACCGATCGCATTCCCGTGAAGCGGCCAGGCCAGCCGCACGACCTGGATGGGGCAGTTGTGTTTCTGGCCTCCGAGGCCAGCCGCTATGTTACCGGGCAAACGCTGCTGGTGGATGGCGGTATATCGACCGGGGCCACACGGGCAACGGTGGCCCAAAAGAAGCAAGGATAAGGCGAGGCTACTTAGCATCTACTTGTATTCATAAAATAGCGAGCAAGGTTGAATTGAAATGACAAGTTGCAGGTTGAGCGTAACTGCCGTCCTCATTGTTGTCTGTATAGCAAGTTACAGCGCGCCGGGACGGGCGCAGGCGTCTTTGCCGCCGAATACACCCGCCCCACTGGATGCCTTGACGCGCGAGTTCAAGGATCCGCCGAATGGAGCTCGGCCACGTGTATGGTGGCACTGGATGAACGGGAACATCGCTCCGGAAGGATTGAAGCTCGATCTCGAGTGGATGCATTCGGCGGGTCTGGGCGGAGTCACCATCTTTGAAGGTGCAATCGCCACGCCGCAAGTGGTGCCGCACCGGCTTATTTACATGACGCCCGAGTGGAAGCGGGCGTTTAGTTATGCGGTGACGACAGCCAGAGATATGGGAATGGAAGTGGCGATTGCCAGTTCACCAGGATGGAGCGAGACCGGCGGACCCTGGGTACCGGCAAAGCAGGGGATGAAGAAGATGGTGTGGAGCGCGACGCGCGTCGGGGGCGGCAAACCATTTTCCGGAATGCTGGCGCATCCGCCCGAGGTGGATGGAACCTTTCAAAACTTTGCTGTGATGGGCCGGCGTGGCGTAGATGGAAGGGCCTCGGAGCTTCCGCAGTTTTATGCGGATGCTGCCGTTGTAGCTTACCGGATTCCCGACGGAGATAAGACTCAGGAGGAATTGAATCCGCGCGTTACTTCAAGCGGCGGCACTGCCAATGTTGCGGCGTTATCCGACGGGGATGTGAATACGGTTGCGCTTGAGCTGCCGGCGGTCGCGGCTGGAAGCGAGCCGTGGGTGCAGTTCGATTACGGACATCCGCAGGCGATTCAAGCGATAACTCTGGCCTCGCTCGACGATATGATCAGCGTCTTCGATCATGAGAGCAGTGATGTTCCACCACGGATCGAAGCGAGCGACGATGGCATAAACTTCCGCAAGATTGCGGATATTTCGGCCAGCAGCCTGCCTGAGCGCACGACTGCGTTCAATGCGGTCACGGCGCGGTATTTCAGGGTCATCTTTACTACGCCGGCCTCCGCGAAGCCTGCAGTGGAGCACAAGATTACGGAGTTGGTGCTGACGAGCGGAGCGCGCGTGAACGAGTTCGAGAAGCGCGCGGGCTATGCAAACGCGCGCGACTACTATGCAATCGCCGATCCGAAAGTTGCGCCGGAGTTTGTGGTGCCGCAAGCGGATGTTATCGATCTCAGCGGCAAGATGAAGCCGGATGGAACGCTGGATTGGACACCTCCGGCGGGTAGGTGGATGGTTTTGCGGATAGGTTATTCACTTACCGGACATGAGAACGGGCCGGCGCCTCTGGAGGCTACGGGGCTGGAGGTCGACAAACTCAATCGCGAGTATGTGAAGGACTATCTCGACGGTTATCTGAAGATGTATTCGGATACCGTGGGCGCGGACAAAATGGGCAAGGACGGAATCTCGTTCCTGTTGACGGACAGCATCGAGGTGGGTCCGCAAAACTGGACAGACAACATGCTGGATGAGTTTCAACAACGGCGCGGCTACGATGCGCATCCGTGGTTGCCCGCGCTGACAGGAGTTGTCCTCAAGAGTACGGCGGACACCGATAGATTCCTATGGGATTTTCGCCGCACCATCGGTCAACTTATCGCGGAAAGCCATTACGGCGAAATATCGGATGAGTTACACAAGCACGGAATGAGTTATTACGGCGAGGCACTGGAGTTTCATCGCCCGTCGCTCGGCGACGACATGGAGATGCGCAGCAAGACCGATGTTCCCATGGGGGCGATGTGGACCTATGAGGGGCCGAGAGAGACCGTTGAACGCACTCCTGACTACTCGGCGGATATTCGCGGGGCGGCGTCGGTGGCGCATATCTACGGGCAGAACCTGGTGGGCGCGGAGTCGATGACCTCGCGGGGGCCAGCATGGTCTTTCTCGCCCAACAACCTGAAGCAGGTTGCTGACCTGGAGTTTGCGCTGGGGGTGAACCGCTTCGAGATTCACGAGTCGTCGCACCAGCCGCTGGCGGACATGGCGCCGGGGCTCACGCTGGGGCCGTACGGGCTGTGGTTCAATCGCAATGAGACCTGGGCGGAAGTGGCGAGGCCATGGGTGAACTACCTGGCGCGCTGCTCTTACCTGCTGCAGCAAGGGCATTTTTACGGAGATGTTGCCTACTTCTATGGCGAGGAGGGCCCATTGACGGCGGTGTTCGGCTGGAAGGGACAGCAGGACGCGCCGGAGGGTTATGGGTTCGACTTCGTCAATAGCGATGTGGTGCTGCATCAGCTCTCGTTCATGGATGGGAGGCTTCAAACTCCGGGAGGCACGAGTTACAGGATTCTCTATCTAGGCGGGCGAAGCCAGCGGATGACTCTGCCGGTGCTGAAGCAACTTAGCGAGCTGGTCAGGCAGGGCGCAGTGATTGTCGGGAAAAAGCCGGTGGATTCGCCGAGTCTTTCTGACGATGAAGATGAGTTTCAGCGCGTCGCGGATCAGTTATGGGGAAGCGGTGGATGGGGGAAGGAATTGTTCGGAAAGGTAACTCTGCAGTCCGGCCCCTATCACAGGTTTGGCAAAGGAAGAGTTTACTCGGGCATGACGGCGAACGAGGTGCTTGCGGACCTGGGGACCGCGCGGGACTTTGAATACACGAAGCCGGAGGGCGATACGAGTTTGATTTTTCTGCATCGGCGGCTCGACGACGGGGAGATCTATTTTGTGGATAACCGCAACAACCGCGCGGAGAGCTTGACTGCGACGTTCCGCGTGGAGGGCAGGACGCCTGAACTATGGGATGCGGCGACAGGAGACTCGAAGCCGGTTTCCTACCGGATCGCGGATGGGCGCACTACGGTTCCGCTCGAACTCGATCCGTATGGAACGGTGTTTGTCGTGTTCCGCGCAAAGGCGGCCGCGGCGTCGCTTGAATTGCCGGCACTGAAGGAGACACGGGTTGCGGCGATTGACGAGGCGCTGAACAAGGACTGGAGCGTGAGCTTCCAGTCGGGTAGAGGCGCGCCGGAGTTGGTGGCGTTCGATCGGCTTAGTTCGTGGAGCGATCACGCGATCGACGGAGTGAAGTATTTTTCGGGAACGGCTACTTATTCGAAGACGATCGAGATTCCCGAGGGCGCGCTCGCAGACGGGGCACATTTCTGGCTTGACCTGGGCGATGTGCGGGACGTGGCTGAAGTGGCGGTGAACGGCAAGTACATGGGCATTTTGTGGAAGACGCCGTTCAAGGTGGACCTGACCGGAGTTCTGAAGGCGGGGAGTAACCAGATTACGATTGGCGTCACGAATCTGTGGGTGAATCGGCTGATCGGCGATCAGCAATCGTACGCGGTAAAGAAGTACACGTTCACGGACTTCGCGCCGTACAAGGCCGATTCGCCGCTGCTGCCTTCGGGGTTGCTGGGGCCGGTTCGGGTTGTTTCGGTGAGTCAGCAATAAGGCTCCTGGATGGAAACAGCAGACGGCCGCATTCCTTGACTGGAGTGCGGCCGTTTGATTTACGCTCGCGTGTTCAAAAATGAGCGCTCGCGGCCCCAAAAGTGGTTTGGAGGGCAATTCTGGGCAAGAAAACCGCTGAAAATGCACGAAAAATGACGGCATGTTTACTACTTGTGCACTGAGTCTCTCCCGCATTGTATTGATTATGAATGGTTTATTTTTACGGTGCACCATAATCGGTGCAATTGACAGGGAGGGGGGTGGGGGTCGCCCTTAGGGGTCCCCGGCCGTACAAGGGAAATAGGGAATAGGGAATAGAAAAGCTGCCAAGTTGAGTTCATGCTGTCTACGGCGCGGGCTGTGGGGGATGCGGATAGAGGGACCCATGTATCAATTGTGCGCCGGCGGGGGATAATTGCCTGCAAAAGGAGGGGAGTGGAAAGCAGACTTGTCGAGTGTTTTGCGATCCCACCCTTGCCGCGATGAGGCGATGAGGCTGCGGGAAGGATGGGGCGCCCGGCACTATTGCACGGTGAGTGTGATCGTGTTGGTCGCAGTTGTCGTGTTGGAATTGCCGGTGAGGGTGATGGTGTAGGTTCCCAGGGTGGTGCCTGCAGTGACGACGTTACTGCAGGCAGTGCCCTGACTACCGCCGCCGCAGGCGAGTATGCCACCGACAAGAGCAACGAGAAGCATCAGCATTCCAAGCACTGCACGACCCTTGCGCCGTGGAGCGATGGCGAAGAGCAGTACGCACGCCAGAGCTGCGCCACCCTGGGCATACCAGGGGATTCCGCGCGGCGTTTGATTGATCGCGGTGCAGGTTGATTGGCTTGCGGTGGTGGAGACGGTGAGCGTGGCCTGGCCTGGGCTGGCGGAAGTAATGCTGACCGGGCTGGTGGAACCGAAGCTGAGCGTGGGCGGAAACTGAGCGCCGGATGGGCTGGAGGTGATGGCGGCGGTGAGGGCGACGCTGCCGGTGAAGCTGTTGGCGGGCGTGACCGTGATGGTGGAGGTATTGCCGGTGGTTGCGCCGGGCGTGGAGATGGTGACGGGTGTGCCGGAGACGGTGAAGCTGGGCAGCACTGTAGCCACGGTGAGCGTGACGGAGGCTGATGCGATGTTGTAGTTGGTGGTGTCGGTGGGGGTGAAGGTGGTGGAGAGAGTTGTGCTGCCGACGGTGGACATCACGGTTCCGGCTGCGGGGTTGTAGACGAATGTTCCAGGGGTGTTGGCGGTGGCGTTCAACTGTGTAGCACTGAGCGCTGTTCCAACAACGACCGCAGCCGGGGTATTCCATGTGATGACAGGCGTGGCCTTGTTCACTGTCAGCGTGACGGTTCTGGTAGCGGTGTTGTAGTCAGTCGTGTCCGTTGGAGTGAAGGTCACACCGAGTACTTGTGAACCTGCCGTGAGGACTGTAGCTGCCGCGGGGCTATAGACAAATGTTCCGGCAACGCTCGCCGTGGCATTGAGCTGAGTTGCGCTGAGAGCAGTGCCGTACGTGATTGCAGCCGGGGTGCTCCAGGTGACGGTGGGTGTGGCCTTGTTGACTGTCAGCGTGACGGTTCCGGTAGCGGTGTTGTAGTCGGTCGTATCCGTGGGCGTGAAGGTAACGGAGAGCACTTGCGAACCAGCGGTGAGGACTGTACCAGCCGCGGGACTATAGACGAATGTACCGGCGACGCTGGCGGTGGCGTTGAGCTGAGTAGCGCTGAGCGCAGTGCCATAGTTGATGGGCGCCGGCGTGGCCCAAGTGATTGCGGGGGTTGCCTTGCCGACAGAGACAACGCTGGTTCCCGATGCGGCGCTGTAGATGGAAGAGCTGGAGGAGTCTGGCGTGTAGGCGGCGGTGAGCGTGGCCGTACCGGCCGCCAAGGCGCCGGCAGAGACGGTGATGATTGCGCTGCCGCCGACAAGCGGAGTTGCGCCGGAGGAGTAGGTGCCGCTGGTCAAGGTTACGGAGCCAGTGGGCGTGGGGTATTCGTTTGAGGGATGAGTGGCGTAAATCGTGACAGTGAGCGGCTGTGCCGTTGTAATGCTGGTTGGGGAAGGGATCACGGAGATCAGAGGGGACATCGGGGTACTTGACCCTGTACCAGTGAGCGGGACAGACTGCGGAGAATTCGTCGCATTACTCGAGCTGATCGTCATTACGGCGGAGCGAGATCCCGCTGCTACAGGCTTGAACGTGACCTGAATCATGCAGGCGCTTGCCGCGGTCAGGGCGGATTGGCAGGTGTCAGTCTCGGTGAAGTCGCTGGCGTTGGTTCCGGTAATGGCGATGGTGAGCGCGTTCAAAGTTGACGAACCGGAATTCTGCACCACGAGCAGTGCAGTGAGCGGGTATCCGACGAACTCGGTGGGGAACGTCAGGCTCGGCGGAGTGGCGAGAATCTTGATTGTCGGTCCAATCGAGTAGTTGTTGAGGAAGACAGACACGTCAAGGGAGCCGAGGCCGGTGGCTTCGTCGTAACCGGTGGTGAGCAAATAACCGGGCTGCGCGCCGCTTCCGCTGAGGAGGGCGATGCTGTTGTTGCACATGCTGGCCGTATTGACATCGCAAGCGGTGACGCCGCTGGTCGCAACCGTTACGTCGTGGAAGGCAGTGGGCACGGTCGTCGCCATGGAGTAGATTGCCGGGTTGAGATTTCCTTGCGGAGCGCCAGATTTCTGATCGAGCAGCGCGGTGATGCCAGCCATGTCGGGGGCGGATGCTGAAGTTCCGGAGAAGGCCTCGAAGGTGTAGCTTCCGCCTGAAGAAGGGACACAACTGGCTCCGGCGGCGGCAAAGCAGGCGAAATAGCCATCGTGGCCGGAGGCGGAGAAGGAAATGTCCGGCGTATAGCGGCCTGCCTGCGCTGCGGGTACGCCGGTTCCGGTTTGCCAGCTTGGGGTTGCGATGACAGAGCTGACGCCGCCGCCAGTTGCGGCCACTTTGCTTGCAGTGGATTCGTTCCACGCGCCCTCGGGAATATAGCTGAGAACGGATTTGAGGCCGGAACCGTTGCCGGAAATCCAATATTGCGAGGGGTTGCTTGTGTCGTTGAATTGAGTTCCTCCGACGCAGGTGGCGTAGCTGGAGGAGCATATGTAATTCGGACTGTTGGGCAAGGGGCTTGCGGGTGGCGCTGATCCGTGTGTGTCGCATCCGGAGGCGCCGGCGTCGCCGGAGGAGACGAAGACTGAGATCCCCTCTACGGCGGCCTGCTGAAACAGGGTGTCCCAGAAGGTAACACCCGAAGTCCCGGCGTTTGACTCACACTCTCCAAAGCTGATGGTCATGACCTGCGCGGGAACAGGCGTGGTTTCGACCAGATACTGCGCATCGGCTTCGATGCCGCCACTGGCGGCGGTGGCAACGACGAGCAGCAGATTTGCTCCGGGAGCAACGCTGCCGGCGCGGAGCACGTCGAGCGTCGCTTCACCTTGCTCGCTAATGGAGGTGGTGCCGCCCGGCGGAGCAGTGTAGGCCGCACCCGGATCAAGACCGCCGAACGCGGTGGGAACGACTTCATTTGGATTGGGGAAGGAGGAACCGGTCAGGGAGCGGAAGTTGCTGAAATCGGCAAAATCGGTTCGCGATCGATCGAGGATACCGATCGTCATTCCTGCGCCCGTCAGGCTGGAGGGGAGATCGTAGATGGTGGCGAAATCCGCGGGCGCGAGGTAATGGTTGCCACTATTGGAAGTCTCTTGAGGGGAAACCGACTGCATGGCCCGGGCTTGATGGAAGGGGCGCTCGTTGATGGTGTAGAGGCCGCGAATGGACTTGATGGCGGGGGCCAGGGCCGCGGGGAGCATGGGGTCGGAGCTGACCGAAAGACGCTGCTCGCCGCTGACGTTGTAGTAGCGCATCTCGGTTTGGAAGGCGCGGCCGACGTCCGCGGCAGTTCCACTGAAGCCGATGAAGATGCGGCTGGGCGCGACCCAGTTGACGTGCAAACCTTGCGACTGAAGCCAGGCGGCGATGGTGGCAATGTCCTGGTCGGAGAGGCCGAAGCGGTCGCCGACTTCAGCCGGAGTGAGCCAGTGATGATAGTTGGGCGAGGCGGGGTTCTGCTGGTCGGCGAGGAACTGCTGGAAGGCGGCTTCCTGTTGGGCCGAGCGGGAGAGAACCAGGGTGATCTGATTCAGGGGCAGATCGGCGGGCGCGAGGCCGGTGCTGTTGGCGGGGCTGGCCCAGAGGGGATGATGATGGGGCAGCGGCTCGGCTTGGGAGGTGTCAAGAGCCTGCGTGATGCGATTGACGGCTTGGGCTGAGAGAGCGGGGCCGGCAAAGGCGGCAATCGCAAGCAGGACGGAGGCAACGAGAAGGAGTGTCCGGCGGGATGCGACGCTGGAACGCGGGAGCAGAGAGGAACGGAAGAAGCAGGAGGAACCGCTCATTTGCGATCGCATAAATTGACTTTCTGTGCCTTTAATACGCTTTGTTTGTGAATACAGCGTATTCTCCGCTCTTTATATGGATAATTCAATATCGCCGGTGAGTTGGCCCGGTAACCGTGCTGTCGCGGGCAGGAAAAAAACAGATTGCAAATCGCAAGGGAAATCCGGAAGAATAGCGGAACGGCGTTCCCCAAAACCGGGCAGACGAGCCCGTGACGCCGGTAAAGCTCCAGTTGATGGAGTGGCCAAAGAGGAGGTCGGGCATGAGTTGTGTGCGTGTGCTGGTGGGGACGCGGAAGGGCGCGTTCCTTCTGAATTCGGACGGAATGCGGAAAAACTGGGCGGTCAGTGGGCCGTTCTTTGCGGGGTGGGAGATTTACCACCTGAAGGGATCGACAGTGGACCCGAACCGGCTGTATGCGTCGCAGTCGAGCAGTTGGTCGGGGCAGGTGGTCGAGCGGTCGGACGATGGCGGGGCGACGTGGGCCGCGGTGGGCAACAAGTTTGCGTATGCGGGCGTGCCGGGTACGCATCAGTGGTACGACGGGACGCCGCATCCTTGGGAGTTCAAGCGGGTGTGGCACCTGGAGCCGTCGCTGAGCGATGCGGACACGGTGTATGCGGGCGTGGAGGATGCGGCGCTGTTCAAGTCGGCAGATGGCGGGGCGACGTGGGAGGAGCTGAAGGGGCTGCGCGAACACGGAACGGGGCCGCAGTGGCAGCCGGGCGCGGGCGGAATGTGTTTGCATACGGTGATCCTGGACCCGAGCAATGCGGAGCGGATGTATATCGCCATCTCCGCGGCGGGGGCGTTCCGGACGGACGACGCGGGCAAGACATGGAAGCCAATCAACAAGGGGCTGGTGTCGCAATACATTCCCGATCCGACGGCGGAGGTGGGCCACTGCGTTCACCATATTGCGATGCACAAGGAGCGGCCGGGCGTGCTGTTTATGCAGAAGCACTGGGACGTGATGCGGAGCGACGATGCCGGGGAGAGCTGGCATGAGGTGAGCGGGAATCTGCCGACGGATTTTGGATTTGTGATTGACGTGCACGCACACGAGCCGGAGACGGTGTTTGTGGTGCCGATCAAAAGCGACGCGGAGCACTTTGTGCCGGATGGCAAACTGCGTGTGTTTCGCAGCCGGACGGGCGGCAATGAGTGGGAGGCGCTGGAAAAAGGTTTGCCGCAGAAGGATTGCTATGTGAATGTGCTGCGCGATGCGATGGCGGTGGACCAACTGGACAAATGCGGCGTGTACTTCGGAACCAGCGGCGGGCAGGTGTACGCGTCGGCGGATGCGGGCGACAGTTGGACTCCGATTGTGCGGGATTTGCCTGGGGTGCTGTCGGTGGAGGTGCAGACACTGAAATGACGGAAAGCGGAACAACGGACGGCGTGAAGGAGATTCGCGTGGCGCTGCCGTACCATCTGCGGATACTGGCAAAGATTGAGGACGCGGAGGTGCGGCTGGAGGTGCAGGCTCCGGTGACGGTGCGGCGGGTTCTGGATGCGCTCGAGGCGCGCTACCCGATGCTGGGCGGGACGATTCGCGAGCATGGGACGGGACAGCGACGGGCGTTCATGCGGTTCTTTGCGTGCGAGGAGGATTGGTCGCACCAGCCGCTGGATGCGGAGTTGCCGGAGGCGGTGGCGGAGGGCAGGGAACCGCTGCTGATTCTTGGGGCTATTGCTGGGGGGTAGGGACAGGGAATAGGGAAGCCCACCGTCGAGCTTGCTGCTATGCGGTGGGATGTGTACCTGTGCAGCGGGCTTCGTAGGCGTGCTGGTGGTCGCGATGATAAGCGCGACCTTCGTCGAGGTCGGAGAAGGAGGCTTGACGGGAGGTGTCGCAGCCGTACTGGTTCTGGTCGAAGTCAGATTGGAAGTAATTCAGAAACGGGGCCGATTTTCTACTTTTGCGGAGGTTGAGGATTGCGGCCAGAAAGAGGATGCCGACGAGAGCAAGGGCAACGATTCCAACAAAGAACTGGAGGTCCGACAGGTGGGGTTGCATGGCGATCTCCTGAACTCCCAGCGGCGGCTGAATGGGAATGATCCGGACGCGAAGAGGTAATAAAAGTATCAACCTTATCGACGGGGAAAAGTTGCATAGGAGAGCCGCGGCGAGGGAACGGGAACCAAGAGTCTAATGTTCGTCTTTGCCGGGGCGGAGCATGAGGTCCTTGATGGCTTCGCGGGGGTCTTTGCCTTCGTTGAGGATCAGTTCCATCTGCTCGGTGATGGGCATCTCGATGCCGTGTTGGTGGGCGAGGCCGAGGGCGGCGCGGGTGGTCAGCACGCCTTCAGCAACTTTACCGCCGAGGGAGGCGAGGATTTCGGGGAGTTTGCGGCCCTGGCCTAATGCTTGTCCGACAGTGCGGTTGCGGCTGAGGGAGCCGGTGCAGGTAAGTACCAGGTCGCCCACGCCGGAGAGGCCGGCCATGGTTTCACGGCGGCCACCGCAGGCGACGGCGAGACGGGTGATCTCGGCGATGCCGCGAGTCATCAGTGCGGCGGCGGAGTTGTAGCCGAGGCCGGCGCCGGCGGCGACTCCGGCGGCGATGGCGATTACATTCTTGAGCGCGCCGCCGAGTTCAACACCGATGAGGTCGCTGGAGCGATAGAGGCGGAGGGTTTCGGAGGAGAAGTCCTTTTGGATGCGGGCGGCGATGGACGGTTCGCGGAAGGCGACGGTGACGGCGGTGGGCTGGCCCTGGGCAACTTCAAGGGCGAAGCTGGGGCCGGAGAAGGCGCCGATGGGCAGTGTGATGCCGCCCTGGCCGGAATCGGGCGAGAGACTGGCGGCGATGACCTGGCTCATGCGCAGGAAGGTCTCGTTTTCAACGCCCTTGGTGGCGGAGACGACGATCTGGCCTACATGCATCTGTGGGCGAAGGCGCGCCAGCGTGGGGCGCAGGAATGCGGAAGGGATGACGGAGACGACGATTTCGGCGTTGGCTACCTGGGCGTCGTCGGCAGTGATCTGGATATCGGCGGGGAGGGGAAAGCCGGGAAGGAAGAGGATGTTTTCGCCGGCCGCGGAAATCTGGCGAGCTTCTTCGAGGGAGTGCGACCAGAGTGAGATCTGGTGGCCGCCGCGGCGGTGAAGCGAGAGTGCGATGGCGGTTCCCCAGGCTCCGGAACCCAATACGGCAATACGGCTCATGCTGTTTTCTTTGCTCCGAAGCGGGATTCCGTCCCGGCGAGCAGGCGGCGGATGTTCTGGTGATGTTTGGCGATGATGAGCAGGGCGACGGCGCACTGAACGGCGATGAAGACGGGCGGGCGCGGGCCAGTGACCAGGAACCAGGCAAAGACGGGAAAGCAGGCCGCTCCGAGGATGGAGGCCAGCGAAACATAGCGGCTGAGAAACAGCACGAAGAAGAAGACGGAGATGGCGGCCAGCGCGGCCCAGGGGGCGGCTACGAGGAAGACGCCAAAGCCGGTGGCTACACCCTTGCCTCCGCGGAGGCGAAGCCAGATGGGGAACATGTGACCGAGAACGGCAACCAGGGCGGCCAGAGCCTGAGCGGAACGCAACGGAGTACCGGGCAGGAGGAGTGCGCCGAGAAATCCGCCGAGCCAGACGGCGAAGCAGCCCTTGAGCATGTCGAGCAGGAACGTGGCCGCGCCGAGGCCCTTGCCGCCGGAGCGGAGGACGTTGGTGGCGCCGATGTTTCCACTGCCGACCGAGCGGATGTCCTGATGGCGGAAGAGGCGCACTAGCAGGTATCCGGTGGGGATGGACCCAAACAGATAAGAAGCGAGCGCGATCAGGATGATTCCGAGGAGCATGACGAATGAGAGTTTAGCAGGTGAGGGGAGGAAGCAGGGAATAGGGTTCTCTTCCAACACAAGATGAGCCTGAAGGGTCGGTCATGTTGGGCAGCGAATATCCGCATGGACGAGGGAAGCTCTGATTAAGTTCTATTCCGCGTCGAGCATTGCCACGAGGGCTAAACAGGTTGCGGAAAAAGGGTTGATTTTGGTTTTTGGGGTGGAAATGGATTTTGCAGGGGCTAAAGCCCTCATTCATTTTGGGACATTTGCGGCCCGACTAAAGTCGTGCCCTGTTACAAAGCCTTGTAGTTTTGCGCCAAAGATGAGTTTTTCTGCAGTCTGTGAAGCCGTTTCCTTTCAAAAACATCGACTTAATTAGAGGCTCACTAGAGTTGGGTGATGGCGAGGCGGGCGGAGCGGACTTCGGCGGCCAGCACTTGCAGGACTTTGACCAGCAGCGGCAACTCGGATTGCATGAGGGAGTTGAAATCGTCTCGGGCAATAAAGCTGACCTGGGAGCCGCGGCGGGCAATCGCAGTGAGCGAGAACGGCTGATTGCCGATGAGGCCGGGCAGGCCGAGCAGGGAGCCCGCGCTCGCCTGGACAGACATGAGAGGTTCACCGTCCTCTCCGTTCATGGAGATGGTGGCTTCACCCTTGGTGAGAATGTACAGGCCGGCCGGAGTGTCTCCCTGATGGAAGAGAATACGGTCCTCCTCACAAGGGAGGGGGGTGGCGCGTTTCTGGAGCGCCTGAAGCAGGTCTGGGTCAGCAAGGAAAGCAGATGGATCGAGTTGCACGTACAGCCTTTCTGGGGAAATGAATCAGCGGTATTCCCTGGGGAACACGAAGTTCATGATTGCACCCTGGAAAGGTCTAAATTTGTGATGTACGTCACCTATTCATGGTTAACGATGGAGGGCGTAGAACCTAAGGAGTTAGCACGGGTGGCGTGCTAGATGGCGAGAACGGGCTGGTCTGGGCCGGCTTCTCGACGACTCACTGGCCATCCTGAGAATTGGTTTGATTCTTGAAGGCTTCAATGGCGCGTTCGAGATGAACGCCGCGCGAGCCTTTGACGAGCACGACATCGCCGGGGCGCAGATTCTGGATAAGCCAGAGGCCGGCGGCTTCGGCGTCGGGCAAAAAGAGCGAAGCCACTCCGCCGGAACATGCGGCTGTGGCCAGATGTTTGGCGTTGCCCTGGACGGCGGCGACCAGATCGATTCCGGCTTCGGCAGCGGCCTGGCCGCAGGCAGTGTGAAGCTCGGGGCCATGCTCGCCTTGTTCGAGCATCTCGCCGGCCACCAGGATGCGGCGGCCCGCGGCGGGGCGCGCGGCCAGGGTTCGAATCATGGAGCGCAGCGCCTCGGGGTTGGAGTTGTAGCTATCGTTCAGAATGGTTGCGCCGGCGATTTCAAGGATTTCGCCGCGCTTGTCTCCGGCGGCGAGCGTTTCGAGCGCGGCCACGGCGGCGACCAGATCGACGCCGGCTTCAAGAGCGACGGCAAGACCGGCGATGGCGTTGGCTGCGTTGTGCTGGCCCAGCATGTGGAGAGTGAAGGCGCCTTCGCGGTCGGCGGCGCGATAGTTTACGTGCAGGCCGGCGAGGTCTTCAGTGGCGGAGATGATTTGCGGATCGGCGCAGGGGCCGGTTCCGAAGTAAACGACGCGGCCGGGAAAGTCGCGGCCGAATTGCGAGACGTAGGGGTCGCAGCAGTTGAGGAAGACGACGCCGTTGGAAGGGAGCGCCGCGACCAGCTCGAACTTGGCGCGGGCGATGCCGGCCTGGCCCTCGGCGAAGTTTTCAATGTGGGCTGTGCCGACGTTGGTGACGAGGCCCCAGTCGGGCGCGGCGATGCGGGCCAGAGCGGCGATTTCGCCCGGGTGGTTCATGCCCATTTCGACGACGGCGATCTCGTGCTCGGGCTCGAGGCGCAAGAGCTGCAAGGGCAGGCCAAAGGCGTTGTTGAGATTGCCCAGCGACTTGAGTACGTGGAACTTGGGGGCGAGTGCGGCGGCGACGGCTTCCTTGGTTGTGGTTTTGCCGGCCGAGCCGGTGATGGCGACGAGGAGGCGGCCCCACTGGCGGCGGACATGCGTGGCCAGGGATTGCAAGGCAAGCAGAGGATCTTCCGCGATGAGCAGGGGCGCGGCGAGCACCTCGTCGGGCAAAGAGGCAACGCGCGCGCGGGAGACGACGGCGGCTACGGCGCCGCGCTGGATGGCAGCAGCAACAAAGTCATGGCCATCGAACCGCTCGCCGCGCACGGCAAAGAAAAGATCGCCGGGACCAGCGGTGCGCGAGTCGATGGAGTAGCCGGTGATGGCGAGCGCGCCTGGGTTGGGCACAGAAGTTGGCGCTTCAAGCACTGCGCTTGCGCCGATTGCCGCTTCTGCCAAGGAGAGTTTCATTGACCCTTACGATAACAGCGGACAGCGAGCAGTGCACAGTGGATAGGGAGTGTCCGCAAGTTTGGATTTATTGTTTGTTGCCGGATTGTGGTGAAAGTCGAAATTTAGGGAAAATCGACCCTCAGGGGCTAAAGCCCTCATTCGTTTTTGAGGCATTTACGGCACGGCTGAAGCCGTGCCCTTTCAAATCATCGTTACAAAGAGGCTTTTTCAGCGAGCTGTGGAGTCGTGCCCTTTCAAAACAAGACTTCTATCGCAAGCTGATAAGAAACAAAAATGCAAGTTCAACAAAACGCGATGTCGTCATGAAGTTCTACAGACTCCCACCCATCGGACAAAAACAAAGACGTCCGATGGATGGGGCACAGTTTCATTCCCCGCG
>Ga0181535_10002006_pt1 | contig 25473 bp, 25 predicted proteins | sample PEATcosm2014_Bin_44_FD_119774 | JGI IMG/M metagenome (GOLD analysis project Ga0181535, IMG submission 119774) | Peatland microbial communities from MTU Mesocosm Facility, Houghton, MI, USA - PEATcosm2014_Bin17_30_metaG | ecosystem: Environmental > Terrestrial > Soil > Wetlands > Peat | place...
CAACAATCTCGAACTGGTTGAGCCCCGTGTTTTCTATGACGACCTGAATGTCAACATCATCACCCGGTGAAAACTCGTTGGTCCCTGCAATGTGTGCATTCAGCTCGGGGCTCCCGGTCATGAATTTTTCCCCGGCCATGACCGGAGAGATCATTACCAGTGCAAACACCAGAAAAACAAGGCACCCCCACTGTAAAATATTCTGATGTGATCGTGCGCCAGACAAAGTAAATGGTGAATTATCAGACGATAATAAACGATTGCTGTTCTTCATGAAAATCCTCAAATAGTATCGTAAAGCTTAGCCTATGTTGGAATTTTTTGTATATAATTATTTGTCTTATCAACAATACATAAAAATTATAAATATGGATTTTCAATGATTCATATTCATCTGGAATTATTGTTCTTCTCACCTGGTCCGACCAGAAGGTGATTGTGTGAAAGCAGAAACTGTCATCTATTTCACCGAAAAAGAGGAAGAGTTTGCCAATTTGCTCACGGAGATCGGTATCACGAGGAAGATGGCAAAAGTGCTGGTGTTTTTAGTAAATATGCCCGAGGCAACAACCCATATGATTGAGGCCGGGACCGATATGCGCCAACCCGAAGTGAGTTTCGCTATGGGTCTTTTGAAGAAGCGAGGCTGGATCACGTCAAGTGAGTATAAGAATGAGTACAAAACCCGGCCGGCCAAAATCTACAAACTTGCAAAACCGATAACGGAAATCCTTGATTCCATTAAGGAAGAGGTAGAAATTAAGGCCAATAATGAACTTGAAAGCATCAAAAAATTGCAGAACTATCTGAAAAATTAACGCAGAATGCCGGGTACCATTTCATTTATTTTGTTTTTCGAGTTGGGAAATCCGATCCAGCAATTCCTTTTCGCGAAGGGCAAAGGTCGTCACATCGGTCATCGTAATGTAGGTGCTGATAGTTTTTTCACGGCAAACCGAATTGATATGCCCGTAGATAGTTTTCTTTTCGCCGTTTTTACAGACAATCGAGCTCTGAAAGGTAATGGGTGGTTCTGTACAGGTCATGGATTTTTTTAAGAGTCTCATCATCTTCTGGTGTTCTTCCGGCATTACGAGATCATCCGCGTTCATCGAAGTGAGTTCATCCATAGAATACCCGCTGATTTCCGATAACCGTCCATTGGAATAAACAAGCTGTTCATTCTCGATGATCATAACGGCATCCTGGATATTCTCTGCCATCATCCGGAACCGCTGCTCGCTTTCAAGAAGGGCCGCATCTTTGGATACCAGTTCTGTGACATCAGTCATGATGACAAAACCATAACGGATGTGCTCATGCTGAAGACTGGTGTTTCGTACATATACGTGCCGATATACCCCATCTTTTCTCCGGAGGCGGGCATGAACGTCAAAATGGCCATCGGGGGGATTTTTCTGATATTTCATGATGCGTTCTACGGTGACCCGGTCTTCTGGGGCAATTATGCTCAATGGGTCCATTGCCCACAATTCTTCAAAAGAATACCCGGTAATTTCCGCGAAACGGTTGTTTACGAACGTGTTTTTATCATTCTCCAGGATAAGCAGGCCGTCCTGGATGTTTTCTGCCATCATCCGGAACCGTTCTTCACGATTCCGAAGTTCCCGCTCCCGGAGGATCTCTTCTGTCACATCTGAAAGAATAATGGTTACTCCCTTAGCACCATCGTTAAAAACGGTGGGAATGGATTTTTGTTTGAAGATTTGTTCACCGGTCTCTTTTAAATGAAATGAAAGGGTGTTGACCGTCTCTTCTGAGGGTGTTGTCACAAGGGAATTAACCAGCTCGTGGACATCGACGCCCGGAGCCTTGAGATATGCAAGATTTTTCCCTAATGCCTCTTTTCGGGTGATTTTGAGAAGATTGAGGAAATTATCATTAATTTCTGTGATGCGGGACTCCTTATCAAGAACCATGATCAGGTCTTTCGAATAACTGAGCACCGCCGAGAGGGGAACTCTCTGGGAAAGCGTAAAGACCTTTGCCATGCCGTACGTTCGCATATCCACCTGCCCGGAGATCAGGAGGATATCGAGATAGCGTCCGGTCGTGTTCTTGTTCTTGTTGAGTGCTTTTGCGATGTCGGTAACACTCATGCCTTCAGGGTTTTGCCGCAAAATATCTTTTATCGTGGCGAGTTCCTGCGGGTAATTCTGCATCATGGAATATGCTAACCTGAATTATGTATAACTTAATCCACATTTATAATTATTGTAGGTTATCCATATGTATTGTTAATAAGAGAAACTTATATATACAAACACGATAAATGTAATTTGTAAATTTATCAAGAAAGAGGAAAATCGTATGGTTCCGGTATTTGGTAATATGACATATCAAGGATATGCGACCGCTATGATGTACGGTCCAGGTATTGTAGGTGCACTTGTCGTTCTTCTTATCGGCTGGATTGTTGGCCGCCTGCTGGGAAAGATAGTCCGGATTGGATTAGACAAGATAAGTGAACAGCATATCGTCGAAGAAGGTGCTGATGTGGTATCGGTACGCGGTGCGTTCAAAAGTGCCGGAGTCACCGCAGGTTACCTCGGGGATATTGCAGTCCGTATAATTATATACCTGATTGCCATTCTCGCGGCGGTAAACATCCTGAACCTGGATTATATCAGCCAGCTGATGATGATGGTTATCGAGTACATCCCGCACGTTGTGGCATTTGTGATAATTTTCGTTGTGGGTTTCATACTCATTGACTCGTTTATCGATTTTCTCAACAGATACTACACTCAAAAGAATGTCCAGTTTATCGAACCAGTACTGGTTCTGGTCCGTGTCTTTTTGTATTTCGTGACAGCAATACTTGCACTCTCGCAGCTGGAACTTGATCTCACGATAATCTACACGTTTATTACGCCAATTGCATGGGGTATTGGCATTGGTCTTGGAGCGGCAATCGCAATCATTGTCGGGTTTGGACTCAAAAACCGTAGTGAAGCGATCATGGACAAGCTTATCGAATCGTTTTCCGAGAAACGGGAGTAAATTATCGTTCCCCGCCATAGAACAACAAATGGTCAAGGGAAGTATGGGTGTGTCCGGGGCACGTTATCTGCCATGACACTTCTCACATTTTCCTTTATCAAACACTCTGCTAATTACGCCCATCAAATAGGGGGCATATTTATTCCTAAAAATCACCGCTGCCTCTCAGCAGTATTCCGGTACGGAGTGATCGTAAAGATTCCGAAATCTGTTATATTGGAGAACTTACCGTGAAGAAGATTCATCCGCAGTACATGCTTCTCATAATGATTGCACTGATCATAATTCCTGTTGCCGCAAGTACCCAGAATGTAACAAATGCAACGATGGTCCCGACACTTACGGAAATCAACCTGACAACAACAACAAAATATCCGGTAAATTCCACCACAACAGTGATTCAAACGAATTCTACGACCGATCAGATAGTAACGAACATATCAGTGTCAAACACAACCGCAACGATTGTAGTACCCACGGTCACTTCAACTGCTCCGCCATCACCCGGGAATATTACTATCGCATCTTCTCCCCTTGGTGCAAGCATCCTGATTGATGGGGTTCTCTACGGGAACACCCCGGAGAATCTCACCAGTATTGCAGCGGGAAATCATATTATCAGGCTGACTTTGAGCGGTTACTACGACTATGAGGGAACCATTTATGTCGTTCCCGGCCAGGTCACGGACGTATTCGGGACGCTACCTCCATTAAGCGCTTCCTCTTCCGGGTCATCAGCGAAATCTACAAACCTGCCGACAGTTACTCCTTCACCGGTTGCAACGGTGCAACCCGCTGTGACATCTTCCGGGGGGCTGTTGGATAATCCGACAATTGTTGCATCTGTACTCGGAATTATTGCAGCAGGTATCGGTGCAGTTGCAGCGATAGTTCCGCATCTGTCGAAATTCAAAAAATGAGAAATGTTCCGATGTGATTAGATCCACAATTCTGCGATCCTGTGGCGAAAATGGGGTTATTATGGATTATGAAAATCTGATGATTAAAGCGCGGCAAACCGTTAAAGAACGTTACCTGATAAACATGGATGATGATTTCATCCCGCTGCCCCTTAATTTGATGATATGTATAACCACTGCAATTGCCGCGATCCAGAATGGGATTGCTACAGATGATTTTGGGCCAGTTACCGAAGGACAAGCGATGCTTGAGGTGGCTCTTAAACATCTTGAGATGCTGATACCCACTCTGGACTCTCAATAATTCGTTCAACCATTTTCACATTCTTTGTCACTATTATTGAAAATTGAGAGGGCACAAATCGGTTTTGTCACTATTTTCCCTCGCTATTTTCCTGATCATATTGTCAGCTGATTATTTTGAAGGTGAGATTTCCTCAGAAAACAGTGAATTCTAAAACGGTTACAATAGAGATTTTACCGTAAATAAGACCCATTCGTAGTTTATCCGGTCTCTGCCATCGGGTTCACAAAACCTGAAATGTCCTGGACGATACCGTTGATAAACACAAGGTTCTTGTCCTCGTTAAATTCGGCAAGGGCGGTGACGCTGACGGTTACAGGCACGCCATCGTTGCGTTTCAAGTGGAGAATCCGGTTTTTGACAAACCCTTTCATGTGCAATTCCTCAAGGAGCCTTTTTCGCCCGTCGGGTTCAGAGAAAACCGCGGTAACATCAATATCCTTGAGATCATCCATGGAGCCGAAGCCTAGAATCTGGAGTAATGCTGTGTTTCCCCAGACAAACCTGCCCCGGGGATCTCCCGTACTCCGGTATACCCCGACATTCATATCCTCAACAAGGGTGCGGTAACGATCTTCGTATTCAAGTGCTCGCTCACCGAGTTTCTCATACGTAATATCCTGGATAATCGATGATGTTCCGGTGATCACCTCCTGCTCATCCCGGATCGGGCAAATGGTGATCTGGGTATCGATTACCTTTCCCACCTTCAGCATCATCCGCATATCGCGCCGCTGGACGCAGTCACCCTGCCGGATATCCTGCAGGAGCCGGTCAAGATCCCCGGAGGTTTTAGCAGGAACAAGCCGGCTGAAAGGCTGTTCCACGATCTCCTTTTCCGCGTAGCCAAAGAGTCGTTCAGCCGCATGGTTCCAGCTGGTGATTATGCCATCTGCGGTACTCCCAATGATCGCCTCACCGGATGACATAACAAGGCCCCGGTACCGGGCTTCACTGAGCTCAAGTTTCTGCTGGTAGGTTTTCTGTTCCGTGATATCCTCTACAATAAAGGTATATCCCTGGCTTCCATCTTCAAATGCTGTGGGTACTTTTTTTGTGCGGAAATACCGGCTCACGTTTCTTACGGTGCTGTTCATCTGGCCGATGTATTCTTTACCGAGCCGGTCATTGGGATCGTGATCTGGCACACTCAAAGAAAGATCCCGGAGGAAGGGGTTGTCGATATCTTCAACCTTTTTTCCGATCAGCGCCTCCCGGCCGATGTCAAGGAGGGTAGGGACCTGTTCGTTGGTATACACGATCGTACCCTCCTGGTCGACCATAATTACCAGATCGGAGGAAAATTCGAGCATGGACGAAACAGGAACGCGTTTTGCCAGGAAATACACTTTTGCGGTGCCGATGGGCTGCATCTCGACCTGTCCGGAGATCACCAGCATGTCCAGGTTTTTGGCGATAAGGTTCCGGTTTATCTGCATTTTTTTGGTGAGATCAGAAATGGTCATCCCCCTCGGGTGCCATTTGAGCATCTGCTTGATCCTTCCCACCCGTTCCTGATCGATCACAGCCATACTAGTAAGTCACCGGAAAGTGTACTTAAAATTATTCTTTTAAAATAAAAATCAGGACTGCATCCGGCTTGCCATACCAAGCAAAACGATCAGATGATAGCCTAGGTAAATCAGTACCATAATTAAGGCAGCGACAAGGGATTTACCATACGAGATGGCTTGGGTTTTTTCCATTGCACAGGCCCAAAGATAGCCTGCCCAGAAAATAAACAGCAGGGAAAGAAGATTGACTCCCCACATGACCCCAAGATCAAAGGTCCCGGGAATTTCCCCGAAATCACTCAAGAATATACCCTGGATGAGCGGGAATGTTGAGATAATGGTGAGCGGCAGGACGCCATAGCCGGTATTCTGGAGGGTCAGGATAAACGTCCCGGTGCCAGATGCTAGTTTACAGATGACATAGAGGATACAGGAAAACAGGAACCAGGCAACAAACGGTCCTAACAGGTAGAGAGGAAACGCGAGGGCCGGGATACTTATGTTTACCGGTTCCAATCCGTAATGGGAAAAATAGCTGACTACGTAGGGGCTGATAAGGCCGATCATACCGCCAATAAGAACAATTGCTCCGGGTATCAGAAGATTGAATTCAGGTCCTGTTTTCTTTGCGAAAAATGCATGCGGGGAAAAAAGCAGTTCCTTTATTTCATTATACATACCTGATGATTTTATCGTTACATTATTATGATTATGGTGCTGGTTTCCTCCTAGTGCATAGCGTCGCTGATGACTTTCCCGTCCCTGAGCTGCACAATCCGGTGGAAATAGTCCTTGTGCCAGTCTTCATGCGAGACCATGACAATCGTCTGCTGCATTTCCTCGTTGATCTCCTTAAAAAGATCAAGAACTATCCGGGAGTTCTCTGTATCCAAATTAGCACACGGTTCATCGGCAAAGAGGATATCCGGCTTATTCACGATAGACCGGGCAATCGAAACCCGCTGCTGCTGGCCGCCAGAGAGTTCCCGCGGGAGGTGGTCTCTTCTGTCATGCAAACCGATTCTCTCCAGTATCTCCAGACTATCCTTTTTAGTCTGCTCATCGGTACGGTCTTGCCGGAGCATCGCAGGGATGGAAACATTCTCCATAACTGTGAGATCGGGGACCAGCGCGTAGTCCTGGAAGACATAGCCGAGCTTATAGAGCCGGAACATGGTCTTTTCATAATCATCTAGGAGTGAAATATCAATACCGTCAATCGTGATCGTACCGTAGGTCGGGACATCAAGAAGCCCCAGCATATGCAGGAGCGTGGTCTTACCGCTGCCGCTTGCTCCCATAATGCCGAGGAACTCACCTTTTTCAATATTGAGGGTTATCCCGTCAAGAGCCCTGACCTCTACATCTCCCATACGGTAGATTTTCTGTAAATTATCGATCGCGATCATTTAAGCCCTCATTGCAGACTGGATATCTTCACGCGATACCTGGTAGGCCGGGACATAGCCGGCAACCATAGCAGCGATAAAGAGGATCAGGGAATTGGTAAACAGGTCCATGGGGGTCAGGTACAGGGTCGCAGACCATGCAGGAGTCACAATGGGGTGAAGGGCCATGTAAACTGCCAAGAGCGACGTGAGAATGATGCCAAGGATAATGCCAAGGACTGCGAGGATCATGACCTGGAACCCGTAGCTGTGCATGATAACCTCTTTATCTACACCGATTGCTTTGAGGATCCCGATCTGTTTACGGCTGTTGAGAGTCTTGATCGTTATGACGATGAAGAGAACAACCGTCGTGATAATGATACTTACAATCAGGGACACGAGGTTAATGATGGCAAAACTCTGGAACGCGGTTCCCAGACTCTTTGCGAGCAGATCGCCTGTTGTCTGGACCTGGTCGGAAACCCCGTACGAGGTGAGTTCATCTTTAACAAAGTCCTCTGAATACCCGGGCGCCGTCTTGACCGTAATATCGTCCGCATAATCAAGGGGCTGATGACCAAGCACCTGTTCCATATCTGTCCAGCTCACATAGACTGCACTGTCTGCTTCGGTCCATCCAGTGGAATAGATCCCTTTTACCACGTAATTTTTTGTATACCCGTTCGCGTAATCGATCGTGATCGAATCCCCAACACGAACACCTCCGAGGGATGGCTGGTACTCGTCTTCCTGTCGGATGGCAGGATTTCCTGCAACCGGTTTACCGATGATGACCTCACCGGTATCAGTGTTGCCGAGATAATTGCCGGCAATCATTTTTGTGTAGAGTGGTGAGACGTACTTCTCGTCATCAGGTGTGATGGCCCGGACCGATACCCCGAGGATACGATCCCGGTATTTGAGCGTAGCACCTTCGGATATATGGGGTGTCGCCCGTTCCACGCCGGGCATGCCATTAATAAGACCAAGGGTATCACTCAGGTTGGTGACATACTGATTACCTGAGCCCAGTTCGGGGCTCACTAACACATTCCCGACTTCATAGTCCACAAGCTGGGACGTGATACTCTGCTCGATACCGTTGAACAGGGACGGTAAAAAGATCATATTGGTAAAACACATCCCGACAATCAGGATGGTCAGGATCACACTTGACCTGCTGCCCCGCTGGAGCGACCGCAGCGCAAGCAGGAAGGCGACCTTTAGTTCTTTTTTACCCATGGAAATGTCCCGTCGCCTTTTTTATGGGGGAGGTACCAGTAGCGGTATCCCAGATACCCGAGGATCACAAGGACAATAAGCCCGAAGATCACGTTCCCGTAAGAATCAGATGGAGGCACCCGGAGGCTCATGGGCTCGGTGAAGATATGAACACCCATATCATCGGTGTAATTAACGATCAGAGTATACGGGTAGGTGCCCCCCTTCATGTTTTCGATGAGGAAAAGGGCGGGTGCGTCATCGCCCGGCTCGATTTTACCGATAAAGGCCTGTTTTGTTCCGTCCGCCGGGAGATCTATGGTTGCGGAGACCTGTTTTGCATCACCGGTGCCGGTGTTCTCAATCCGGATCGTAATATCAAACGGCGTCCCCGCAACAATTGGTGAGGGATTGGTATCTACGGAAACGATGCCGAGTTCCGCTTTTCCGTCAAGCGTCAGGTCGATACTCGATGCCTGTGTCACCGGTGTGCCATCAATGGTTTTGTAGCTGATACTTACCGGGACTTGGATAAGGCCCGGGTTTGTCTGCTTATCCGAGAGGAGGATGACGTTGACGGATTTCTGGTCGCTTGCGTTAAGGAGACCCAGATCATACGTATCGGTATTCTCTGGTGCAATATCTGTACTGACATTGGAAATTTTCAGGACAACATCGTCAGCGAGGAGCTGGCCGGCGTTACTGACCGTCAGCGTTACCGGAATCTCATCGCCGGGATTAACCGGCCCGGTAATGTTACTGTCGAGGATAATAATTGCCTGTTTCTGGATCCCGATTGCCGTATCCACATTGACCGGGATCGGGAACTTTGCACTCTGGCCTCCCTCTGTATCGATCCAGATCTGGGGATAATATAACCCCGGCTGATCCGGGGCCTGAATGGAGAACGTGAGGGGGATAGACTGGCCGGGACCGATATCGCCGACCTGGTCAATATCATTGGTCAGTACCGTAATGCCGTTTCCTTCGAGATGGACATCCACTACATTGACACTGAAATCATTGGTTCTGACTTGGGTGTAGGTCGATGACTGGAGCTCCCCGGACTCTTGGGTGATAGAAGCACTTTCAGCGGTATTATTGACGGTGATCGTGATAGTGCCGAAGCTGCCGGGCATAAGCACGGAGGGATTTACCTTAAAACTGCCGACGTTTACGGTGGGGATATCATCGGCATAGACCGGCACCACAACCATGGCTATCAGGGCAGAGATGAGGATACAAATAACGATAGTACTGGGTCTCATGTTTGTCCTTATTTTGTTTTCTTAGGGGTTACTCGTTTGGGTTATTTCACCAGCTTTCGCGAAAAGCTGCATGAGCATCACACGTCAATATTTGCATATTGACAATATAATTGTTTCATGCACTTTTCGAAAGTCGTTTACCGGAACCGGTATTTCCTCGTGGATTGAATCACACTATCACCCTATGCTCTTCCACGAAACCTTTTACAAAAAATGATTCGATGATTTATAAATAATCTCGTTTCGGGGAGGTAGTACGGAAAACCAAAAAATAAATGATATATTTCGCCAGATTCAAGAACCCCAAAAACGTATCTATAATAACGGCGATGAAGTCCGCCTCCAACCGTCACCGTTTTTACGGGACTGATGACTTCTACAAAACAAACGGTGATTGGGGGAGTTTAAGCGGTGTCGTCCGGCAGTCTTCATACGGCATTTTTTCATTCTGTTGAGTTGTGCATTGCGTTTGCTGCCGTGGCTTTCGGCGGGTTTATTGGTGCTGTGCTGCGGTACCTGGTCGATACCGGCATTGTCCTTACCCTTCCAGGCACCCTAGTTGTTAACACGACCGGCTGCTTTTTCCTGGGTATCTTCATGTACGAATCAATGTACCTGGGAAGATTTTCACAAACCACCCGGCAGTTCTGTGCAGTTGGTATTATCGGTTCGTATACGACGTTCTCTGCCCTTGAAGTGCAGTCCTTTGCAGCAGGGCCGCTCATCGGTGTTGCAAACCTCGTGGTCACGCTGCTTTTAGGTTTTTTCGCCATCTGGCTCGGGAGACTGGTCATCCTGTACAGGAGGTTTTCCTGAATGGATACCCTCATTCTTGTTGGCATCGGAGGCGCGGCGGGGTCAGTACTTCGCTTTATCTTCTCGCGCATCGAGGCAATCCGGGGTATCCCTTCCGGGACATTCCTTGTCAACATTGTCGGCAGTTTTGCCTTCTCCCTCCTGGTGTTTTCACAGGTCAAAGGCGACCTGTATTATCTTATCGGGACTGGGGGTCTTGGTGGGTTTACGACGTTTTCCACGTTCTCGTATGAGACGTTTCGCATGATGGAGGATCAGGATTATCGCACCCTTGTGACATATATTGCGATCAGTGTCGGAGGTGGCCTGGTTGCGGTGGCTGCGGGATACCTGGCCTGCACCGGGCTGTCGCTTTAAAAAAACCTGAGGCTGAAGTATGATAATGGACGGGATATTACTCAAAATTTACATCGCTGAATCGGCAAAGATTGAAGACCGGCCTGCATACAAGTACTTGGTGAGCTATTTCAAGGAGAAAGGGTTTCACGGGTGTACCGTCTTCCGGGGTATGGCGGGGTTCGGTCACGAAAGCATCGTCCATACGGTGGACGTGATCGGGCTCTCCCTCGATCTCCCGGTGACCCTTGAGATCGTGGATGCGGAAGATAAGATTATGGCGGTGCTCCCGGAGATCGAAAAATATATTGAGCACGGCCAGATCATACTGCAGAAAGTCCAGATGATCCGGAAGTCAAAAGAATAGTACCACGGACTCCGGGTATCTTTGAGGGTCATATCCCCTTTTCTTTTCATTTCTTTTGAGATTATTCTGATTTTCTGTTCCGGCCATAATGTTCATCAGCTGATACGCGTATCATTTCCGTGTCCAATACGGGGCCGGTTGTAGGGTATGAAATGCTCTGTTATTACCGGGCCGGTCTATGATCGCCACGACTGCCCGGGCCATCCCGAATCAGCTCGCCGTCTTAATGTGATTGCTGCGCATTTACCGGCTGGCATTCCGGTGCTTGATCCTGTCGCGGCGACGCCGGGGGATCTGTGTCGTGTCCACAAGGCCGGTTATCTTGCATGGCTGCGGAGCCTGAGTCCTTTTCCTGTTACCGGTAATACCCGGGATCCTCCATCCGTGCAGTGGTTTATCGATGCTGATACCTATATCACACCGTGGTCATATGAGGTTGCAACCTATGCCGCAGGAGCAGCCTGCAGGGCAGCGGATCGTGCACGTGATGGAGAAAGCTGTTTTGCGCTTGTCCGGCCACCGGGCCATCATGCTCTTCCGGCGTGGGCGATGGGATTTTGCCTCATTAACAATGTCGCGGTCGCTGCCGCACGGGCACTTGATGCTGTCGATAAAATTGCAATTATTGACTGGGACCTGCATCACGGGAACGGAACGCAGGCAATATTTGAAAAAAGCGACCGGGTAGTGTACTGCTCGGTCCATGCAGAGGGTTTGTTCCCTTATTCCGGAGCTGCGGTGGAGACCGGCACCGGCCCCGGTGCAGGGTATACGGTGAACGCCCCGCTGCTGCCGGGGAGCACTATCGGGGATGTGGCACATGTTTTTATGGATCTTTTTTTCCCGGTGCTGGAACGGGTGCATCCCGATCTTATCATAGTTTCAGCAGGCCAGGACATGCTTACTGATGATCCCCTGAGTGTTATGGGTCTTGTTCCGGAAGATTATGGCACGTTAACCGGTCTTCTTGTTGATGCAACGGGTCTTTCCCCGGCATTTGTCCTTGAAGGCGGGTACGGACCGAACCATCCTCTGGCAATCAATGCCATCCTTGAGGCCGTGGAGGGAAAACGGAACAGGGATCCCCTGCCGGAACCTTCAGCTGCAACCCGGGCCCGGGTACGGATGTACCGAAGACTGCACGGCATTACAAATGATCGAGCACGCTAATTAAAAAACACCGTTTCAAAAAGTATGACTAAAAATCCCTGATAAAAAAAAGATTATTTCTTGGGAACGGGGTTGAACACGTTTTGGTAGATCATGTCGCTTCCGGTGTTTGAGAGCCGGGCGCGTTCTTCGCGCTCTTCAACAAACGCCATGAGCGGCAGTTCCATGCTGACACCCGGGACATGGCCGAACATCTTTTCAAGCTCGACCTGCTGTGCATGCATGAAAAGTGCATTCGGGATCTCTGCAGGACAAAGTTCCTGGCACTGGCCGCAGTTCACGCAGGAGTCTGCAATGTGAGCGAACCGGATGAGGTGGAACATGAAGTCCGGCGGGACTTCGCCGGGTTTCACATAGACCGGGTTCTTGGTTGTGCAATCGACACAATAACAGATCGGGCAGGCAGAGATACACGAGTAGCACTTAATGCACCGTGAGGTCTCGGTCATGATCTTCTTGAGCCGGTCTTTTCCTTCACCAAGACCGGTGAAATCTTTAACGCGCCACTTCTCGCCGAGCTTGAGCATGGCACCTTCGACTTTGCCGCGGATCTCAAGACCTTTGGGGTTAGCGGCTTCGGTCGCAAGGATACCTTTCTTGACTGCACTGTCGAGGAGGTTTGAACCTTTCTCACTGCATACTTCGACAAACGTCGCTTTGCCTGCACGGGGTCCGATGACACCCCAGTTACCGCAGGCGAGGTCTGCCTGACGGGGGACTTTCATCTTGCAGCGGCGGCAGTTGGACCGGCGTCCGTAGCCGTGCTCTTCAAGTTCGTCGACGGTTATTCCCTTGTGGCCGCCTTCGTACTCGATAATGAACTGACCCTTGTCGATCTCTTCTTTGTGAACCGTGTCCGGGTCAACGCTGTACTTGTCAGCAATCATCTTTCGGGCGAGTACCGGGCTGACGGATCCTCCGCAGTTGACACCGATCATGAAGATGTTGTCGAGGTTGATCTGCTTTCTCTTGGCCAGTTCGTAGAACGCCATTGCATCGCAGCCTTTTACGGTGACACCGATCCTGGTGTTTGCCGCGCCGTCAAAGTACTTCTTGATGAGCTTTGGCAGGAGGAGCGTACCGCAGTGGAGTGAGCCTGCCGTATTTGCAAGCTGTGCCGGATCGGTCACGAGCGTGGGTTTTGCATCGTAAAGATCCTTACCCTTGGATATGACGAGGACTGCATCGATGGTCTTGGACTCGAGCGCGTGCTTCCAGAGGGACGTGACCGCACCACCGAGTTCGGCCTTCTTCTGGATCTCTGCGTCGTTGGTCCACGCGTAGAGCATATCGCCTTTCTTTGTCATGGTTAGTTCCCTCCTGTGGATTTCTCAAGCTTGACAACTGCGCCAACATTTGCAGGTACTCCGACGACACCTTTCTTGATATTCTTTGTCACATCAGCGGTAAGGGTAATCGAGCCTGCTTTTCCGGTGACCTTGACAAAGGTACCGTCAAGAATGCCAAGTGCTTTTGCATCTTCCTTGTTAATCTCGACTTTTGGCTCGGGCCATTCGCGCATAATGGATGCGGTGTTGGAAGAGAGGGTTCCAAGCGGCCAGAGTACTGATGCAGCAAACGGGTAGTCCCCGCCAGCTGCTTCGACAGGTTTGTACTCTACGGCGGCAAACGCAGCCTTTCCGTCCTTTGTGCCGAACTTGTCTGTGTACAGGATTGCTGTGCCAAATACGCCACCGGCGGCAGGCCACTGGACAGCTTCTGGCTTTTCAAGTTTTGCATAAGTGATGCCTGAGTAGGCCGGGACAGCCTTTGCAATTTCGTTAAAGATGGATTCTGCGTCCTTAAATGCAAAATCCTTTTCGTGACCCATTGCCTTAGCGATCTCGCTTATGATCTGCCAGTCGGGCTTGGACGAGCCGATGGGCTCGATGGCTTTTCTGACCCTCTGGACACGGCGTTCGGCATTGGTAACGGTGCCGTCACGCTCTGCAAAGGAGGCAGAGGGCAGGACAACGTTTGCCTTTGCTGCCGTTGAGGTCATAAAGAGGTCCTGGACGACCAGGAAGTCAAGCTTTGCAAGGGCGTCAGCGACATGCGGACCCGCAGATGCAATGTTTTCTCCGACCACATAGAGTGCTTTTATTTTTCCGGTTGCGGCCGCATCGATCATGGCCGGAACGGTAAGACCGCCCTCTCCGGGCACTGCGCCGACATCGGCTGCTCCTTGGGCATTGGTTTTGCCGCGGAGGAGATTAACACCTGCGCCTGATTTACCGACATTACCGGTGACTAACTGGAGGTTTGCAAGGGCCCGGATCAGGTCGCCTGCACCTGCGCCTGCGGAGGTAACGACTGCCGCTGGCTGTGCTTCGGCAAAAATCTCGGCCGCCTTTGTGACTACATCAGCGCTGATACCGGCTGCTTTTGCCACCGCGTCAGGCGTGCAGACTGCTGCGGCTGCCTTTGCCTTCTCGAAGTCCTTGGTGTGCTTTGCGATATAGTCCTTGTTCTCTTTACCGGCCTTGATGATGGCGGTGATAATACCGTTGACAAGGGCCACACCGGTGCCCGGGTTGCAGGAAATATGGAGGTCAGCGAGCCGTGCCGTTGCCGTGTTACGGGCATCGGCTACGATGATCTTTGCACCGTTTTGCTTTGCAATGATAACTCTTCGTCCGGCGAGCGGGTTCTCTTCGAGAGGGTTGCTTCCCACAATAAGGATGGCTTTTGCCTGTTCAAGATCGGCAAGCGAGTTGGTGGTAGCGCCGCTACCGAACGCGTCAGCAAGACCCTTCACTGCGTCAGCGTTGCACCGGCGGCCACAGTAATCGATGTTTGCTGTCTTGAGCACGTTTGCTGCGAAGTTTTTCAGGACAAAGGAGTCTTCGTTGCTGTTCCTTGCAGAAGCAACAACACCGATAGCATCGCCTTTGACTGCCTTAAACGCAGCGGCGATCTCCTTATAGGCGTCTTCCCAGTTGACTTCCTCGAACTTGTCGCCCTTTTTAACGAGCGGAGCCTTAATCCGGTCAGGGCTGTTGACAAACTCATATGGCTTGTTTCCGCGAATGCAAACCTTACCCTCGTTGACCGGGTTGCGGTGCCACGGGGATATCCCAACAAACTTGCCTTCCTTTACGACAAGGTTGACACCACACCCGTTGCCACAGTAGGGACAGGTGCTTGGTACATATTTGAAGTTCATGTTCTAACCTCGAACAAAAAAGTTCTGTCACCGGAGTATTTAAGGGTGATCAAAAAGTAATAAAATATGATGATTATTAGTGGGTTTAGGGGAAATTTTTCCTTGCAGCATTGCAACCAATATCATAAGAAGGAACCGTAATGAAGAGTCCCCGTATCCCGCCAATGCTCACTATGATCGTCCAGGCCGGGCTCATTGCGGTAGATGGGGTAACTTTTTGTGAGCTTGCAGCCTGTCCGGCCTGCGGGGGGCCGGTATCAGGGTACGACACCCGGAGTAAACTGTTTGCAATTATCCGTGAGAATGATCATGAACGTACGCTCAGGGTGTCGGTAAAACGTTTTTCCTGTAAACTGTGCGGTAGGATAGTAAACGCCGATGAGCCGTTCTACCCGGGCACACGGATGGGATCCCCGGTGGTCGATCTCTGCCTGACACTTGCAACCATGATGCCGGTCAACCGGACTGCAGCATGGCTTGATGCTGTGGATATTATCGTGGACCGGACCAGTTGCCGGCAGTATGTACAAAAGCAGGCCCATGAAGTACCTTCCTCGGATCTGTTCGGTATCCGGATTCCCCTTTCGTTGATCTCACTGTCTTCCGTTTCTTCCGGGGCTGGAAAGGGCAGTCCCGTCCGCGGGGCAGAAATTATCGCTGCCTGTGGTTTCCCATCCTCACATCGGACGCCGTCTAACCGGCCGCTTTTTCAGGAACGGGAAAAGCAGTATACAGAGGAAAAGGAAAAAGAACGGCCGGTGCAGGTTCCAGAGTAATGCCGTAATTCCCAGGGAACCGGCAAGGGGACCATGAATTTAGGTTCCACCCTTCCATACTGCCACCTCTCTGACAGCATATGCGGGGAGCGCGTCAGATGCTGGCCCGAGTACGTGTGCGAGATCTGTCCCCCGGCATGCCCGGGCAAAGAGTGTTGAACCCAGACCGGCGACAATCACCGAGGAAGCATCTGAATCGTCAGTAACCCGGTGCACCGCATCGCAGACCAATGCCTGTTGCCGGTCCCAGAACGCTTCTGCTATTTGCCGGGCACCGGTCTCACCAATCTCTTCAACATCGGCGCAGACCACCCGGGCGAGTCGGCGCAGGCAGGCATTGCGGGTCTTTTCCTTGTGGTCCGGAGTTTCGCACCTGTAATCTTTTTCCGTGATATGGCCAAGTACAAGGTGTGCGTCAGCACTCGTGGCAAAATATTCGGTGCTGACTGGTGTCGGGATCCCATCAAGGTTCACGGAAGAAAGGATCGTGGTCACCGGAGTACGGAGCATACCTGTGTACACAAGGTATCCTTTGCGGAGCCGTGCAAGATCAGAAAGTCCAATCAGAGAAGAAAAACGGGAGAGCGGGATGATGTCGGCAGTTGTGCTGCCGATATCGAGCAGCACTGCGTCAGGATATGTTTTTTGTAAAAAATCAGCCGAAGCAAGCCAGTTTGCGGCTGCAAGTTCCGGCACCGGGCGATCATGGAATGCGGCGTCTGTGCCGTAAAACCGGGCTGCCGGGAAGACCTCCCGGATCGCATTGACAATGAATGTTATACCCTGGAGCTTGTTTTCAAAACAGTCAGCAAGCTCCCCGCTCATAACAACAGCGGCCTGTGTATCCCTGCCCCTGGTGTACTGACGTAGCAAATCGGAAAGAGGTGCCCCGGACCAAAGCGGGCAATAGTGGATATGGACACCGTCGTCGTCCGCAACCTTGAGGTTTGCCCCGCCAACGTCAATCCCGATCATAACGGGGTAACCGTCCCACGGGTATCGAACCGCACGCTGCCTGTGTAGGTAATCTTTTTAGGGGTATTTCCTTGAGATGCGTCTACTAGCAGTGTGGCGATTTCTTCGTTCATGCAGGCAGCAATGCCGACAAGGCTTGTGGTGATTCTCGGATTTACGTCTACCACATAGACCTTGTCTCCGACCACCACATCAACCCCGCAGTAACCCTGGCAGCCAAGCACAGTTGCAGCTTTTACCGCTGTTTCTATGATTTCCAGTTCCCGTGACGGATGGACTGGTGTTTCTCCTCCTGAGTAGGTGAACGTGCCATCGGCATTGAGCATCACGGCCTGCCGGTTGACTGCGAGCACGAGTGGGGGATTGCCGGAAAAGTACAGGCATGCTTCTCCCACGACCCGGCTTATAATAATGCTCACCGAGTAGTGCTCTCCCTCGATATATTCCTGGGCAAACTCATTATTTCCCGGGGCATCGGTCGTTAACCGCACACCCAGAGAATCGCAACTGTCGACCGGTTTAACGATATGTCTTTCCGAAGGGGCATCGGCTGGCACCGGTATACCGTGGCTTTTGAGGATCCGGCCGGTCGTGATCTTGTTTGCGCAGAGCGCAGCGTTCATGCTACCGCAGCCAAGGTTATAGGAGTACTGCTCGACCGGGAACGTAAACTTAGCAAGCAGGCGGTCAGGGGCAATAACAAGGCCCATTTCACAGGATGGAGAAAGCCGGTTTATCTCTTCAAGGAAATCACCGGGACCGGGAAGAACAACTTCATAACCACACCGGGTAAAACTTTTGGAAAGGACATCGAGCATTGCCTTTCCTTCAGGGGCAAGAACAGAGTCGCGGGCTGACGCATACTCGGCAAGCAGAACTTTCATTGCTTTACTATTGTAACTTTGCAGGAAATTACCCTATCCGTTAGTGCCCGGCCTGCGATCCGCGTGGATCGATCAGTTATTTGGCAAGGGTGTTCCAAGAGTACCGTGTTATGAGACCCACGATCCTGCTCACCAATGACGATGGTGTGAACTCCCTTGGTATATGGGCGGCGTATGAGGCGCTTTCCCCCATCGCTGACATTACGGTCGTTGCACCGGCGACCCAGCAGAGTGCGGTCGGCCGCTCGATCTCGATCTTCGAACCTATCCGGGCAAACAGTATCCGGATCAACGGTATTCCCGCATGGGCAGTTGCAGGGAAACCTACTGATGCAGTCATCATCGGGCTGTACGCACTAAAGCTCGCACCTACGCTTGTGGTAAGCGGTATCAATATTGGCGAAAACCTCTCGTATGAATCGATTATGACTTCTGGTACTATGGGTGCCGCTCTTGAGGCATCAAACCAAGGTACTAAGGGGATTGCATTTTCATTGCAGGTAGAGGACCAGGGAGACAAGTTCGATGATCCCGGCCAGTCAGCGCAAAGTTTTGACGAGGCAAAAAAAGTCGTGCGGGATGTTGTAGAACGGGTGCTTGTTGCGGGATTCTGCCCGGATGCTGATGTCATCAATGTAAATATCCCTTCGAAGGTTAAGGGCGGCTATGAAGTAACCCGGCTTGCACGAAAACTCTTTCATACCGGAGTCGAAAAACGGCTCGATCCAAGGGGCCGGCCATACTTCTGGATTAACGGCCCTCTCATAGAAGATGCCGAAGAAGGAACCGATGTGCACGCGGTCAGGAAAGGAAACGTTTCCATTACACCCATAACGCTGGACTGTACAGCCCATACCGCAGACGCTGATACACGGAAAGTCTTCGAGGATTAAGCGTTCCTCCTAATCCGGAGGACCAGGGTCTTCACCAGTTTTAATTATCCGGCACCCCAACCCTATCATCAGTATGGCTGGTACAACAGATGCAGCCGCGGCGAAGCGGGCTGCAGGATATATGGCGGCAGGAATGGTCGAGGACGGGATGGTAATCGGCCTTGGGACAGGTTCTACGGTTTATCATGCCATCGAATGCCTTTCTGGCAGGATCCGGGAAGGTCTGTCGGTGTATGGAGTTCCCACGTCCTACCAGACCGCGATGAGAGCACGGGAATACGGCATTCCCCTTACGACGCTTGATGACAACCCGGTACTCGATCTCGCTATTGACGGCGCCGATCAGGTCGATCCGGGCTTCCGGATGATCAAGGGACGAGGTGCAGCCCTCACCCGGGAAAAATGTGTGGCTGCCGCGGCTTTCCGGTTCATTGTCGTTGTGGACGAGTCAAAGATGGTTCCTAAATTATCCGGTACAGTACCGGTCGAAACGCTTCCCTTTGCGACAAAGCCGGCTATGGCACAACTACGGGGACTGGGCTGCCGGCCTTTCATCCGCGAAGCCGTAAAAAAGGATGGCCCGGTCATAACTGACAACGGAAACTTTATCGTGGACTGCCAGTTTAACGGGATCGAGGATCCCGGTGCCATTGAAGCAGCAATCGCAGCAATCCCCGGTGTCGTCGAGAGCGGTCTTTTTACCCGGTTCCAGGGAAACACGACGGTAATCGTCGGCAATGATAAAAAATGTGGGGTCCTAAATTCAACGAATATAATCGCGTAATTTCTGGATCATCGCGAGCTGGTTTGTTGCTTCTTTCTTCTTTTCTTTTTCGATACTATCCATAATATCCGTGATGGGCTTTGCCAGTTCGTAGATCTTGACCGGGCGCCCCTTACTCTCGGCTTTGCTTTCGCGGCTGGTGATCCAACCCTGGTCCATCAGGTACCGCATGGCGATACTTACCTCAGGCTGGCGAAGGTCGGTTCCACGTTCTATTGCCCGGGAGGTTGCCTCGGGTATATTGGCTAAAAATACCAGCACTTTTGCGACGTTCTTCTTAGTGCCGATCTCTACGAGAAGGTTTGCAAATTCTTCTTCCTTTTCCGTAAAATACATCACATTTTCTGTTCTCATGCACATTCCTCCGTTATTTTTTTCCTTTCTTTGACCATAAATTATCAATTCTGCGATATATATCCTCTGTTATTGATGAACAACAAACACAACTTTTATATACCTCACCAAATGGGTTGGGTGATATATTACAACTAATCTAAAATTAAACTATCACTGTTACCAAATTACTATTAAAAAAAGTTACATCAGGCCGAGACTTCGCAGATCGGCGAGGATCTTGACTACGGCCTTCTTTGCGTCTTCCGGTTCCTTGCCACCGGTTATAATGAGTTTTCCTGAGCCAAAGAGCAGGACCACAACTTTGGGGTTTTCAAGCCGGTACACGAGGCCGGGAAACTGTTCCGGTTCATATTCGATCCGGTCGAGGTTAAAACCAACCGCGATCTTGTTGAGATTTATCGCCGTCGCAAGGTCAGCAGAAGTGACAATATTCTGGATCTTATAGGTAAGTTTTTTTGGGATGTCGATATCCAGACTCCGGAGCTGGTTTCCAAGAATTGTAAGCCCTTTTGAAAGGCTGTCGACACTTTTTGCACCCGTAAGGACTACTTTTCCCGATCCAAAAACGAGCGCAGCAATCTTCGGGTTCTGCATCCGCAGGACAACCCCGGGGAATCGTTTCTTGTTGTATTCAGCGTCCTTGATCTTGGAAGCAAGTGCCGGAAGGTCGAGATAATCGCACACCTTTGCGGAAGCAACAATATTTTCTATTTTCAGTGAGTCCTCTGGATTAGCCTTCATGGTATCATCACCTTTACCTTTTCCCGTGTGTTTTTAAGGCCGGGGAGATCCTTGGATCGGTGTCCCCGTTTATAAAGCATATAAAGAAAGGGGAGCACTCTATAAAAAGGCATCGGGTATTCCCGAAGAAAAACAGGGAGACCGATATAAAGGTCTCACTCATCGAGCGTGGATATGTCTCCTGGGTCCATGCCCAACTCTTTTGCTTTTAAGATACGCCGGACAATCTTACCGCTGCGGGTTTTAGGCAGGGATTCCGTGAACTCGATCTCTGATGGCATTGCAATCGGGCCAAGGGTGATTCGCACGTGATAGATAAGTTCGTTTTTAAGTTTCTCGCTTGGCGTATGGCCGACACGGAGCGTAACAAAGGCTTTTATGGTGTTTCCCTTGAGGGGATCGGGTTTTCCTATGACTGCAGCTTCTGCGACGGCCTTGTGGGAGACAAGTGCACTTTCTACTTCTGCAGTACCGATGTTGTGGCCGGAAACTATGATAAGGTCGTCGGATCTGCCGATTACCATGATATAGCCGTCTTCACCTTTTATCGCGAGGTCGCCGACAACATAGCAGCCGGGAATGGTTTCCCAGTATTTGCGATATCGTTCGTCGTTGTTGTAAATAGTTCGCATCATCGCAGGCCATGGCTGCCGGATCACAAGGAGCCCGCTTTCCCCGAGCTTGACACTATTACCGTCCTTGTCTACAACATCGGCTATAATACCCGGGATTGATTTGCCCACATATCCCGGTCGCATCGGTTCTCCAAGTACGGTTGTCACCATGTGCATACCGGTCTCTGTCTGCCACCATGTGTCGACAATGGGGCACCGGTCCTTACCTATCACATGGTAGAACCATTCAAACGCCTCGGGGTTGAGCGGTTCGCCGACAGATCCAAGCACCCGCAGGCTGCTGAGGTTGTACTTGTCAGGCCATTCGCTTCCCAGTTTCATGAACATCCGGATTGCGGTCGGTGCCGTATAGAGAATGTTGACGCCATATTCCTCAACAATCTTCCACCAGGTGCCCGGGTCCGGGTAATCCGGGGTATTTTCGGCAATAAGAATTGTTGCACCCACTGAAAGCGGTCCGTAGACCACGTATGTGTGCCCGGTGATCCAGCCGGGATCTGCGGTACACCAGTAAACATCGTGTTCCTTGATATCGAAGATATATTTGGTTGTATAATATGCCCCGACCATGTATCCCCCGCAGGTATGGACAATGCCTTTGGGAGCGCCGGTGGTACCGCTCGTATAAAGGATAAATAAGGGATCTTCAGAATCCATAACTTCTGCGGGGCAATCGGAGTCCAAGTCTGTCATTAACTCATAGAAATCAATTTCCATCTCGCTATGGAGCTCGACTGGAGTACGCTGTTCCCGGCGCAGGACAATAAGACGTTCGACCATCGGGGCGTTGATGACTGCCTCTTCAATCACATGCTTGAGCTGGATAGCTTTACCCCGGCGGATTGCCATATCTGCGGTTATGACGATCTTTGCACCGGCACCCACGATCCGCTGGTTGAGAGCAGCAGCGCCATATCCGCCGAAAACCACTGAATGAACGGCCCCGATCCTTGTACAGGCGAGCATAGCGATGATCTGTTCCGGGATGACCGGCATATAGATACAGATCCGGTCACCTTTGGTAACCCCGAGTTTTTTAAGGCCGTTTGCAAACCTCTGGACTTCACGGTACAGCTGGCGGTATGTGAAGACCCGCTCATCCTCGGGAAACTCACCTTTCCAGATAAGCGCCACTTTGTTGCGCCGGTCACCAAGCACATGCCGGTCGAGACAATTATAGGTAATGTTGGTCTTACCGTTCACAAACCATTTTGCGTACGGATAATTCAGTTCACTGACCTTATCATAGGGAGAAAACCAGTGAAGTTTCTGGGCAATGTGATCCCAGAATTTGTCTGGATCCTTGACAAATTCATTATAAGTCCAAGTATAATCCCCCATCCAGCTGTGCACGCGGTAGGAAGGGTCGGGTGTGTAATATCCGGTCTTTTTCCCGTCATCTGCGCTTTTGTCCATGATGCACCTTTAATCTACATTATCAATAATGATGAATTAAAGTTAATCTTTGCGGTCAGAATGGTCAAATTCGCTTAATTTTGAGCCCGTTTACCCTGTATCGCGCATTGCTTACAATTCAGCACATTTAAATGAGGTCTCGCCAAATTTGTTATCACATAAATAACAGGTGTATGCACTCGTGTCCTTTGTGGACCTTTTTCCTGCATACCAGCATTTATCGGGAGTGATTAAATCTCCTGACCCATAATTCGAGGTGAACGACTGTGACCCAGAAGATGCTCTCTGAAGCGGAAGGATATGACATTTTACGGAAATACGAGATCCCGGTACCGGAGTACCAGATAGTTAAAAATGGCGAGGACGCGGCGTTCGCAGCCGAGAAGATGGGATGCCCGGTGGTGATGAAGATCATATCCCCGCAGATCGTGCATAAGAGTGATGCGGGAGGTGTGATGGTCGGTATCGGGAGCAGGAAGGCGGCACTGGGTGCGTTTACCAAGATCATCGATAATGCAAAGAACTACAACGCTGAGGCACAGATCGACGGGGTTATGGTCGAACAGCAGGCAGATCCCGGCCTCGAGCTTATCATTGGGGGAAGAACCGATCCGGCTTTTGGCAAAGTGATTACCTTCGGCATGGGTGGCACTATGGTGGAACTCATGAAGGATGTGACGCTGCGTATCCTTCCGGTGACTGAATCTGAAATCCGGCAGATGATCCATGAGATCAACGCATATCCGCTTATTGCCGGTTACCGGGGATCAAAACCCCGTGATGAAGAGACACTGGTAAAGATCATCACTAATGTTTGCCGCTTCTTCATGGAAAATGAACATATCATAGAGTTCGATATCAATCCACTCCGGTTGTACGAATCCGGTGCCTGTGCCGTGGATGCTAGGGTTATAGTTACTGATGTCATCCAAAAAGCAGAACAAAAAGAACGGCCCCAAGTACCGATAGAATATTTTACACCACGTTCAATTGCGGTTATCGGTGCATCTCAGGACTCATCCAAAATGGGGTACGCAGTTATGCACAACCTATTGCATTTCCCGGGACAATTATATCCGGTTAACAACAAGCGAGCAGAAATCCAGGGCCTAAAGGCGTATCCCACCATTACGGCAATTCCCGCACCGGTCGATCTGGCGGTCATCACTGTTCCTGCCATCAATGTTCCATCAGTGGTTGAGGAATGCGGGGCAAAAGGCGTTCCGATGGTTATTATCATCACTGCCGGGTTTAAGGAAATGGGTCACGAAGGCAAAGCGCTTGAGGACCGTGTCGTGGCAATTGCACGAGGTCATGGCACACGGATTATCGGGCCAAACTGCCTTGGTATCATTGTTCCACCCCGGGGCATTGATACCACGTATGTCCACCAGTCACCGAAGCCGGGAAATATCGCTTTTATTTCCCAGAGCGGGGCTATCATCAACACCGTAGTCGACTGGAGTCTTGCAAAAAATATCGGGTTTTCCAACGTCATTTCTGTCGGCAACCAGTGTGACCTCGATTTCCTTGATTACCTGAGATACGTGGAAAAGGATCCCAAGACAAAAGCCATCATTATGTATATCGAGCAGATCACTGACGGTAAGACATTCATGGAAGTTGTTGCCGAGGTCGCTAAGTCAAAGCCGGTTATCGCGATTAAAGCAGGTTCTTCCCGCCGGGGCCAGGCTGCTGCTTCCTCCCATACCGGGTCACTTTCCGGTTCGTACGATGTGTATATGGAAGCGTTCCGTAAGTCCGGAGTTATTGCCGTCCACACCCTGACCGGGGCGTTCCTTGCAGCACAGGTGCTTGCCCATCCCAAACGGTATCCAAAGGGGAAGCGTGCGGTCGTCATTACCAATGCCGGTGGGTTTGCTGTTCTTTCCTCCGACTACGCTGAACGGTATGGTATCGAAATCGTCGATCTTCCCGCAGCCGTCATTGATGAGCTCAATGAGTTCCTCCCCGAATTCTGGAACAAAGGAAACCCCCTCGATCTTCTTGGCGATGCCACGGAGAAACGCTTTGAGAAGACTTTTGAGATTCTGGCAAAACACGGCGATCTCTGGGACATGGCGTTTATTATCGGGTTCCCCAACCTCGTGCTCTCGTCAGAACAGATGGCAAAACAGATTCTCAAGTTTTCAGAGCGGACCGAAAACCGGCTTATTGCGACACTACTCGGCGGCGATTCGATGAATGTTGGTCGTGAGATGCTCAAGGAGCATGGTATCCCCAGCTTCGACGAACTTGATTTCACCTACCGTGTTATGGGCCGTGTGCTGTGGCAGATGTACCGTGTCAAAGCACCGGGTCTGCTCTGATTTTATTTTTTTTACTAACGCTTTTTTTTAATTATATCGACAAGTGTAACGATATTTATTTAAGTCAACGAATTTTCTCATTCGAGAGATTTAACAACTAGGCACAGATATAAAAAATCAAAAGAGATTATTGGTATTTTTAATGAACGAAAAAGATAGTTTACTCTCTAGTCATATTGCCGCCA
>Ga0181535_10002009_pt1 | contig 25443 bp, 19 predicted proteins | sample PEATcosm2014_Bin_44_FD_119774 | JGI IMG/M metagenome (GOLD analysis project Ga0181535, IMG submission 119774) | Peatland microbial communities from MTU Mesocosm Facility, Houghton, MI, USA - PEATcosm2014_Bin17_30_metaG | ecosystem: Environmental > Terrestrial > Soil > Wetlands > Peat | place...
CGGGGCGCCTTGCTGCGCGAGCATGGCGTCGAGGCCACCTTCATGGGCATCGGCGTGGAACGCGTCGATTACACCAAGGGGATCATCGAACGCTTCCGCGGCCTGGAACGCTTCCTGGAAAAGTATCCGAGTTACCGCGGCCGCTTCTGCCTGGTGCAGATCGGCGAGCCCAGCCGGACGCACATCAAACGCTACCATGATCTCTTAGGAGAAGTTGAGGCGGAAGCCGGACGCATTAACTGGCGTTTCCAAACGAACCACTGGCGGCCGATTGTTTACTTGCCCTGGCATCATTCGCATCAGGAAATCCAGAGATACTACAAGGCCGCGGACCTGTGTTTGGTCACCTCCCTTCATGACGGCATGAACCTTGTTTCGAAGGAGTTCATTGCCGCGCGCGACGACGACCAGGGAGCTCTCATCCTGAGCCAGTTCGCCGGCGCCAGCCACCAATTGCGCGACGCTCTGATTGTCAACCCCTACGATACCGAGCAATTGGCAGACGCCATGCATTTCGCCTTGGAGATGGACCCATCGGAAAGAAGCGCCCGCATGCATCGCCTGCGGCAGGTGGTGAAGGAGTTCAACATCTATCGTTGGGCAGCCGACTTAATTTCGGGACTCTCTGAGATCCGCCTGGAGCCGGACGGAGACGCGGAGCCGGGCCGGCACGAGACTCGGGCTCCCGTCAAGCTGATTCCAGACACCGCCCCGAATGAAGGGGAAATCTCCGCCCGCCGGGAACTGGCCGGGTACTAAGGATGGGAACGTTGGCAGAGGCTATTCTGACTGAGCAGATCGAACAAACGGTGGAAGGATTGGGGCCACTGGAACTGGTGGTTGGTATCCCCAGTTACAACAACGTCTCGACGATCGGCCAGGTCGTCAAGGCAGCACAGGCGGGCTTGGCAAGCTACTTCGGGAATCGCAAGGCATTGATCGTTAACCCCGACGCTGATTCGAATGACGGCACCCCGGAGGCCGTGGAAGGCGCCCGCACGGAGGGGAATGCCCTGCTCCGGGTGAAATATCTTCTGGAGCCGGTGCACCGGCTGACTACACCCTACCATGGGTTGCCGGGCAAAGGCAGTGCCTTCCGCACACTCTTTCAAATCGTGGAAGCAACTCAGGCCCGAGCCCTGGCAGTGGTGGAGGCGGACCTGAGCAGCGTCACCCCGGAATGGTTCAAGTCCCTGCTCGATCCAATCCTATCCCTCGACTTCGATTACGTGGCTCCTTATTACCAGCGCCACAAATACGACGGAACGATGACCAACAGCATCGTCTATCCGCTTTTGCGGGGGCTGTACGGCCGTCGAGTCCGCCAGCCGATCGGTGGTGAGTTCGGGATCTCCGGGCGCTTGGCAAGCCATTTTCTCAAAGACCAGATGTGGAACTCGGATGTGGCTCGCTTTGGCATCGACATCTGGATGACGACTACCGCCATCGCGGACAACTTCAAGGTCTGCCAATCACACCTGGGTGCCAAGGTCCATGAGGCCGAGGAACAGGGGCTGGACCTGAGCGACGTACTGGTTCAGGTCGTTGGGTCCCTCTTCAGTCTGATGGAGACTCACGATACGGCGTGGCGCAACGTGCTGGGATCTCTGCCGGTGCCGCTGCTGGGCTCGCCGTTTGGCATCACGCCCGAGCCGGCTTCGATCAATTTGCAACGGGCCTTAGCCTCCTTTCAGCAGGGGGTGCGTGATCTTCTGCCGGTCTACGAGCAGGTGTTTTCGCCTAAGCAACTTAAGATCCTTCAATCCTGCGCCGCACAGGCGCCGGACCAGTTCTCTCTTGATGACGAACTGTGGGTGAGTCTCATCTATGATCTGGCGCTTGCCTACCACCGGCGCGTAATGGATCGCGAACACCTGTTGAAGTCACTCGCTCCGCTCTACCTGGGTTGGGTCGCCTCGTTTGTGCGCCAAACCGACACTGCTCCCGACGCACTGGCGGAACGCCGGATTGAGAGACTGTGCTTGGTCTACGAGCAATTAAAACCGTACCTGATTAGCCAGTGGCCGCTCGCAAGCCGGGAAAAGAGGTGAGATATCATGGAGGGAATCTGGTCAAGAGTTGTTTGGGAACCGCTCCGCCAACTCGGCGAGCAAGCCGTTGCGAGTTTTTCCAGCCTCCTCGGAATGTTGATTCTAGTTCTGCTGGGACTGGTTGTGGGATGGCTGGCCAAGCAAATCGTCTACGGCGTGCTGCGCGCGTTGCGATTCGATCGCCTCTGCGACCGGATCGGAGTGGGGATGGTGGTGGAACGGACTGGCTTGGCCCGGTCGTGCTCCAACCTGGCGGGTGAGATTGTGCGGGGGCTCATCGTTCTTACAGCCCTGCTCGCAGGCTTGAACGCCTTGGGCACACCGCTAACCCGAAACCTCGTGGAGCGGACTTTCCTCTTTTTGCCGCACCTTCTGGCCGCGGTGTTGATCTTGATTGTAGGTGTGCTGGTGAGCCGATTCTTGGGACGCAGTGTGCTGATCGCTGCCGTAAATGAGAACCTGCCTTCGGCCCGGCTGCTGGCAGGCTTGACGCGTTTTTTCGTGATGGTGGTGACCGTTGTGGCGGCTCTCGATGAGCTGGGAATCAGCCGCACCACAATTATCGTCACCTTCGCGATTACCTTCGGGGGCCTGGTGACTGCTGCGGCTATCGCCTTTGGCCTGGGAGCTCGCGATCTTGCTAAAGATTTGCTGCTTTCTCAGTTCCGGCCGAAAGCCCCCGTCGATGCCAAGGACACGATGCACCATCTCTAAAAAGCAGGGCCTTACAACATTGTAGGGGCAGCCGTTGCGGTTGCCCTAGGGTGGCACCAAGGGCCGCCCCTACAGTACCCTCCTCCGCTGCGTCGGTCAGGGGAGCATTAAACCGCCTTTATGGAAGACGCGAGACAGATTCGGCAGAAAAGGCCCCGTCGTGCGGTTTACTTGTTTGAGTCCTGGCCCCGAGTGGCGCGGCGCATCAGGGCCGCAAGCAGCATTGCATTGTTTCTCGATTTTGACGGTACCCTGACGCCGATTCGGCGTCGGCCGCAAGACGTGCAGCCTTTGGATCTCGCAACCCGAGGCTTGTTGCACCGCCTGGCTATCCACCACAGGCTGAAGGTCTTCGTGATTAGCGGGCGCCGGCTTGTCGATTTGAGGTCACGGGACCACGCCCCTGGTGTGCACCTGCTCGGATTATATGGTTGGGAAGGGCGTGGCACCCCGCCTCTGCGCACGGAGCGGAAACTCCTTCAAAGGGCAAAACGGCTGCTCCGAGACCGGCTTTCCGAACTGGCGGGGATTTGGATTGAGGATAAGAAACTTGCGATCGCCGTCCATTACCGCGGCGCTCTGCCCTCCGAGGTGCAAGCGGCGCGGCGGATTGTGCGCGAGCTTCTGGAGCGCTTCCAGCCCCATCTTCGCCTCATCCAGGAGAAAAAAGCCTGGCAGGTGCTCCCTTCCGCTATCGGCGGCAAGGGGTCCGCAGTCCGCAAATTACTGGGAGAGCGGCGTAAACAGAGGCTCGTCATATTTGCGGGCGACGACTTGGCCGACGAATCGGCGTTCGCCGCTTTGCCGTATGGAATTACTGTACAAGTCGGGAATACTCGACGGACCGAAGCCCTCTTTTACCTGCACAATCCCGGCGAGGTTCTCACATTCCTGCGAAGACTGGAGGCCGAAATCACTTGAAGAAAGCTGAGCAGCCCTTTCACTTCATGACCGTGTCCTATCTGACGCGGATCGCCAACGAAATGGCAACCACCCTGGCACAACTGAAGCAGGGTTTGGAAACTTGCAGCGACACTTCCATCTTCTACCACACCTTCCAAACCTTGAGTCACCATCACTTTCTTACCCAGGGATTCTCAAACGATTTTGCCCAGTGGGTATTGGCAGGGTGCAATCGTCCTGAACTGGCGGAGCATCTTGCCTCTCTGGATATTCGGGACTACCTTTCGCTGGCGGAATTGCGCGCCGACCTCCAACGGCTCGTGTCTGATTACTGCGAGCAGTACCCCCATGAAGCCGAGCAGTCTGCATTCGAACCTTTTTTCTTTTATGAAGCGATTGGGGTCGAGGTACCCCTTCAGATGGAGGCCTGGACGCTCCAGGAGTTTCGAGATGGCTTGGAGAAACTGAGCCATGCGGCATTTCACTTCCATTTCATTGCTTCGCGCCTGCGATTGCATTTGCGCACCAACGACTTTTCCTATTGGCTGGAGAGCGCCCTCGATTTAGGCAAGCTCGCCAGGCAAGTTAACCGCATCGACATCTACACCAACACGCTGGGAAGCGCCTTGGATAGAATTATCAGCCTGGTTGAAAAGGAATTGCACTCATGAGCGAGACGATGCCCATCCCGCTGTTAATCACTCTGGATGACTACACTCCGGTGCTTGGAGAACCGGAAGTTGCCGAACTGCGGACCTTAGCTGCGCGGCTTCAGATGCGCACGGTGCAAATGGTGAACTCCACGGCCATGGGAGGAGGGGTAGCCGAAATGCTCAACCGGCTGATTCCCATCCTTCAGGAGCTGGGGCTCGCCATCCGCTGGGAAGTCATCACCGGTGGCAACGACTTCTATGAAATCACCAAGGCCTTCCATAACGCCCTGCATGGCGGGCCCTATACCATGCCGCCGGAAAGCTTCGACACCTTTCTTGCTTACAACGAGCAGAACCTGCTGCGGCTACAGATGGAGGCCGAGTTCATCGTCATCCATGATCCTCAGCCGGTGGCCCTGATCCGCACGCGCCGCGATCGGTCGGGCCACTGGATCTGGAGATGCCACATTGACCTCTCGCGCCCCAACCCCGCGGTTTGGGGATTTCTGGAACCCTGGGTCAACCGATACGATGGCGCGATATTCTCCTCGGCCGAATTCGCCCGCCACTTGCCCGTGCCTCAGTACCTCTTCTACCCCAGCATTGACCCGCTCTCGGAGAAAAACCGCGAGCTGGAACCTGAGCTGGTAAGAAGTACGTTGGAGCGCTTCGGCATTGACCCGCAGCGCACCATCCTCACGCAAATCTCACGCTTCGACAGGCTGAAAGACCCGTTGGGCGTCGTGCGCGCCTTTCAGATCGTGAAGCGCTATTTCGATTGCCAACTCGTCCTGGCGGGGGGAGGGGCCAGCGATGACCCCGAGGGCGAAGCCGTGCTTTCCGAAGTTCGCGAGGCTGTGGGCAATGACCCTGACGTCCATCTCCTTAACTTGCCGCCGTGGAGCGCCACCGAGATCAACGCCCTTCAGCGGGGCTCGACCATCATCATTCAAAAGAGTCTGCGTGAAGGCTTCGGGTTGACGGTTACGGAGGGACTCTGGAAAGGCAAGCCGGTTGTGGCCTCAGCAGTGGGCGGAATTCCTCTCCAGATCATCCACAAGCACACGGGATTGCTTGCCCATTCGGTGGAGGGGACGGCCTACCAGATCCGATTCCTGTTATCCAATCCGGCCATCGCCGAACGACTGGGCGAGCAGGGACGCGCCTACGTGCGCGAGCATTTTCTCATTACCAGCAGTGCCAAACGCTACCTTACGCTGTTTCTCCACCTCTCAGGCGGGCGGTAGACGCGCGATCAATCATCATCGAATCGGTGTGAGAACTCGGCCGTTCCCAGGCAGGGGAAGGCGTGAAAAAAGACCAAGGCCTGTCATTCTGAGCGAAGCGAAGAATCTGCATTTGGTTGTTTTCAAAAAGATAAAAGCAGATTCTTCGCTTCGCTCAGAATGACAGACGATGTTTTCACAGATTCGCGCACCGCAGGCACGCAGAGTCTCGCTCTTTCGAGACTCTGCGGCTCTTGGCGTGATCCGACGCTTATTGTTGAGGGGTGGATGGGGCAGATGTTGGCTGCTGCGATTGTGATTCGGAATTGGCCGCTTGCCCTTGTTGAAGGTCTGCTGTCGCGGAGGACTGCGGAACCAGTATGCTGACATCGACACGGCGATTCTGCTCTCGTCCACTGCGCGTCTTGTTAGGGGCGGCAGGATCGTCCTCGCCGTAGCCGGCCTGGTAAACACGCACCAGCGGGATCTGTTTGTCCAGTGTGAGGTACCGCACGACGGCGTCCGCTCGCTTGCGGCTGAGCTGTAAGTTGTACTGTTTCGGACCGCGGTTGTCCGTGAATCCGCGAATCTCGATGACATAGTGTTTCATACCGCTCACGGTCTGTGCGAGAGTATCCAGCGTCTCGATGTCTTCCTGGGTTAACTTGCTCTGGTTATTTCCAAACAAAATAGAAGCCTTCTTGAGGGGCTGAAAATTGTCTGCGTTTTCGACTTCCTGTTTCGCCGCGGCAGCATCTGAGATTCCCTGTTGAGCGAGCCCCCGGGCATCCACCGCAGACTGCTGGGCTTTGCTGGCGGCTTGATTGGCCTCATCCGCGGAGGACTGAGCCTGGGAAATGCCCTTCTCTGTTTTGTGGTCAAGGTCGGTAATGCGTTCGCCGTCTTCAGCCACCTGCTTGTTGGTATTATCGAGCTTCACCTCGAGTGGCTTGATGTTGTCCTGAGTGTAGGTCTGCACGTATTTCTTGGTTGCGCATCCCGCGCTGAATGAGACCAAGCAAAAAACCACTGCTGCAGTTGCAACCTGCCTGTAATTTTGTGGGTTCATTGGATTTGCCTCCGTCTTAACCCCTCTTGTAGAAGTGTTGACGTAAAAGGCAGATGCAAATTGATGGCCAGAATGTCCGGCTTCCCTAACAAGCTGATATGTAATGGGTTAGACTGAGCTTGGGGAGCCCGTGGAGCTGTCTTTCTTATACGACCAGGAAAAATCTACTCGGTGGTTCTACGTGCTCGAAACACGATCCGTCAAGGGAGGACCCGCGGCGTGACGCTCAGCGTTGGTCAATCGTGTCCGTCCCGGGCGGCGCCACAAATTGGAACCAAGAACGGCTTAAGGGCACATCCCGCTCGATGTGATCGAAGTCAAATTCCATGGTGCTCTGGTCGGCAAGCGTCACGAGCAACCTGCGGATGTCGAATTGGGGGCCTATATCCATGAGCACCTGTCGATAATCGTCCTGCAATGCTTTCTTGGGATAGCCGCGCAGGACCCGGTCAGTGGGTTGGTGCTGGAGGGCATCAGGCGCAAACTCGATCCGCGAAAAGACGCGCCGCAATTCCAGCCTCGAGAGCAGCAGGCGAAATGGCACTCGAATGTCGTCGCTCGCCTTGACCGCGGTACGGGTTAGCTGTTTCTCCTCCGGCACGTAAAGCTGCAGCGTCTTCCCATCGGAGAGGAACAACTTCGGTTGAGGCTGCTGGTAGTCCCACCGCATCAAACCGCCGCGCGCAAAGTAAACTACTCCAGACTCGGTTTGCGTTCTGCCCTCGGTCACGTAGGTCTGCTTGAAGTCTGCGCGAATTGTCCTGACCGCATGGTAGCTTGACTCGAATTGGCGCACGAAGTCGTCTAACGATTCTGTCCTCGCATCGACGGCTTGGCTGGCAAGCGATGTGAGCGAACTTGCAACCCCCTCACCCGGCCCGCCGCGGCTGATGAAAGCGCCGGTTGCGGCCCACCCTCTCCCCCAAGGGGGAGAGGGACCGAGGTTGAGCGGGAGGCCGAGGAATAAGGCAGCAATGAAGCATGCTCCGCTCTTGTTCACCCGATCTCCCGATCTCCGGATTTCCCGATCTCTCGCTCTCCCGATCATTTTGATAGCTTCTTTAACCGCTCCACCGCCTCGAGGGCCGTGGTGTTCCTGGGATCCGTCTGAAGGCCTGCCGTGTACTCTTGGAGCGCTTCGATGTTTCGGCCTTCGGCCTCCAGAACCGCTCCCAGTCCGAAGTGCGCACGGCTTTCAAATGGATCCAACGCCAACGCCTGCCGAAAGGCGCGCTCGGCGTCTTGCCAGCGATGCCAGCGGCTATATATTTCACCTAACGAATTCCATGCCTGAACGGTGCCGCCGCTCGCTACGGAAGCACGGTACTGCGTTTCCGCCTCGGAGAAGCGGCCGGCATCGAAATAGAATTCCGCCAGCGCATTCCGGGCCTGAACGTAGAGAGGGGCAAGGGCCACCGCAGCTTTCAATTGCGCTTCCGCCTTATCACTGGCGCCGGTTACCGAATAGGTTCGCCCCAGGTTTATATGGGAGTCGGCATAGTTTGGTCGAAACCGTATGGAGCGCTCGAAATCCTCGATGGCTTCGTCGTAGAGCTTTTTTCGCGCCGCGACGAGTCCCAGGTTGTTCAGGATCAGCCAGTGATCAGGGGCGCGGCGCAGCGCGGCGCGCCACTCCGCTTCGGCCAGATCCGAGGCGCCCGAATTCCAGTATACCGCGCCCAAGTTGATTCGCAGAGCGACCGCGTCGGGCTGTTGGGCCAGGGTGTGCTGGTAGAACGTCGCGTCATCGCGCCAAACGCGGTTGCGGGTGACAATCCTGACCACGCAGAGGGCAGCGACGATGATCAACGCCACAGCATAGACCTTGCGAGCGGCGCGTTGTTCCGCCAGTCGCGTCCAGATCGCCTGCCCTCCCCACGCCGCAATCCAGCAGAACCCCAGCGAAGGGAGATAAAGGTAACGCTCGGTGAATACGTTTGCGCCCAGCCAACGCCCATTGAGAACCGGCGCGAGGTTCAGGAATAACCATAGAAGACCGAACGAGACAAGACGCTCTCTTTTCCAGGAGTAACCGAAGGCGCACAGACCAAGTCCCAGGAGCACGAGTCCCGCGACGGATCGAGGATCGAAGAGGGAAAGGCTCTTGTGAAAAGTGTAAAACCCGCAGAGATTCACCGGCCAGACGATCTTCCAAACATATTGCGCGATCAGTGCGAAAGATGAATAGAAGGCCTCCCGACGGCTGATCTGCGGCAACTGTAACACCGGCGCCAGCCCGCCGAAAATGTGGATTCTAAACAAAAGATAGGCAGCGTCAACCAGCCACAAGCTCAGATACCGCGAGAGTTTCTGCGTCAGAGTCGTTCGCTCCCGGTCGTCACGAAGAAATTGTTCATAGAAGGTCGCCAGAAAAGGCAGCGTGGCCGCCGGCTCTTTGGCGAGCAGCGCCAGGGCGAAGCACAAAACCATGCCAAGTTCTGCGGCACCACCCCTCAGTCCCCTCCTCAACGAGGAGGGGAACCGCAGCCGAAGCCCGGAGAAGAATCCCCTCCTCTCCGAGGAGGGGACTAAGGGGTGGTGCGAGTCTGGGCCATGATCCCGCAGGAATAGCCAGAAGGTAAGCAGGTAGAAAAACGTGAGCTGAAGGTCAGTCACGGCGGCAATCCAGTCCACTGACTCGCTGTGCACCGGATGCAGAGCGAAGATGACCGCCGACACAAAGCCTAAGGTTCGGTTGTGGAACGCGCGTTGGGTAATCAGAAAGACCAGGCAGACCACCGCAGCATTCAAAACCAGGTTGGCCAGATGAAAACCATAGGCCATCGGTCCGAATAATTGGTAGCAAATCAGGTAACCGAGCGTCATCAGCGGGCGATAGTAATTGGTCATGCCCTGCGCGCCCACATACGACCATACATTCGTTGCGAAGATCTCCCGCAAGTGTGAGAAGTTGCGCAGGTAAGGGTTGGCCAGGATCTGCCGGTTATCGTCCTGGACAAAGCTGTTCCACAGCGAATTCACATAAGGCAGACCTGCGATGACAATGAGCAGCGCGAGCAGTTCCTGCGTAGCCAATCGGGCCAGGCCCCGCCTGGAAACCGTTTCGGAGTTGCGTTCAGGGGATCCCGAATTTGGGTGTAGAACCATGGCTTAGTTTGGCCCAAGGTGAGCCAACCTCTCGGCCCATTTCGCCGGTACAGGAATCGCGACTGCCAGATCCCCGAATCGGCTGAATAGCCAGTTCGCCAGGAAGAAGCTCGCGGGAGCCAGCAACAAGCCTGCGGCCACGTCGATGAGGTAGTGGTAGCGGAGGTAGACTGTCGAAACCCAAAGGCTCAAAATCAGAGGCGACAACGCCCAAAACAGGGCCCGCGAGTTGCGCCAGGCGTAGAGCCACACGAGAAAGGAAATCGCCACATGCATACTCGGAAAAACGTCGCGATGAATGCGGGCCAGATCCATGAACGCAAGTTGCTGATTGAAGAGCGCAATCGGCTGGCTCAGGGAAACGGTATAATCATCGCGTAGGCTATACAGGGGGCCGACGGCCGGGACCAGGATGTAGCCAAGAAGCCCCAGAAACGTGACCACCATCAGGCCGTTCATCATTTCCCGGAAGCGTCCACGGGGCCGGCAGAGATACACAAAGCAGGCGACCAGGGGAATGTTCAGGATGTGGTAAAAGTAAGCAAACTCCATCCACGCCGTGCGGCCGGGCGTTATGAAGCGCTGTATGGCCACGCTGGCCTGAAAGCCAAACAGCCGCTGGTCGAGCGCAATCAGTGCCCCGTCACAGTCGTGCCGGACGAGGAGGTGCGTCGCGTCACCCCAGAGCGAGTAGTACATCAACAATATCGCCAGAAACGGGAACCAGTCTCTGACGATCTCCCAATAAGGCCGTATAAAGACCCGCGGGTCGACAGAAGATGCAGACGACTCCTTCTTCCCAGCCACGAAATAGTGAATCAGTTCTTTCGCCAGAAGCAAGCTCATAGCGGGAACGATAATCAGGACGTCGGCAGGGCTTAAGTTGGCGTGCGCGGCCCCTCGGAAAACCAGGCGGAAGCCCAAGTTGAGCCCAAAGAAAGCCAGCGCCACCAGGTCTTCCAGGCGGGGATGGAGAATCAACCGGCCGTCATTGGCCATAGAGGCCTTTCAGCGCTTCAAACCTCTTCTGCGCTTGCACGGGAAATGAGAACTTGGATGTATCCTCAAGCACCTCGAGGGCCTGCCGGCGGTTCCCTTCCAGAAAGTAAGCGTGCGCCAGGCCTTCCACGGCTAGCTGGTCAGCAGGAAGAATGTTGAGAGCAGACGTCAGGGCGCGCTCCGCTTCACCATACTTTTTTTGGGCAATCAGGATGTATCCCCGGAGGATTAGAGGTGGCAGATAAAGGCTATTCTGGAGGCTTAGGCGGTCGGTAATGGCCAAGCCCTCCTCGTATCGCCCCAGATGGTAGAGGCAGACCGCTACTCGGTACGAATCCACCTCGTCCAAATCCCGGCCCGCCACGCGCTGCATGGCAGGCAGGTCCTCCACCACCGAGGCCCACTGGCCAAGATTGAATTTGGCTGACTCGAGGGCTCGCCAATATTCCAATCTTCCCGGCCTCAACTGGACCGCCTGAAGTGCGTTCAGGTAGTTCTTTTCCGGGTGCCTGCGCTGAGCATCGCTCACACTGGACCGATAATATACCTCCGCCGCGATGTCGTAGCCGAAGTTCCAGGCGCCGAACACCGCCATCGCCAGAATGAGGCCGTACAGCAATAATCTGGCGCGAGCCAGCCGGGTCGCCGGCACGCCCGCGCCTGTCGCCCGCAAGCTCGCCACACCCTTGACGGCCAGCAGGCTGACGAAGGACACGCCAAGAACCTTCAATAATTCCCAGAAAATGAAACGAATCTGCTCCAACTCGTTGCTCCTGCTTCAGAGGCCCGGAGGGCCGACAGAGAGTAGCCCACGGCGTAAGAAGCTGTGAAAAAATCGTAGCGGCGGGTTTATCCCGCCATCACGGTTCTGAAACCACAGAAGATATGGCGGGGTAAACCCGCCGCTACCTCTTGCGCCGGCGATTATTACCCAGCCCCGGCGGGGCGACAGAGTCTATTCCCAGATGTACCGTTCGTCGTACGCAATCCCATGGCGCTTCAGGTACGCGATGAATTCCTTAAACAATCAACTACGAGCCGCTACTGTAGCAAGCTTAAATCCACCGAGCTCCGCGGATTCAGCTTCACCTTCCCGTCCGCACCCAGGGTGTAGGGCCTGCCCGAAGGATCGCGCGGCAAAGCTCGGAGATAACCAGCCGCAACCAGCGCCTGGAACGAGCGCGCGGGCTGTCCCTGCCGCTGATGATAAAGGCCCACCAGCTCATTCAGTTTGGCGATCTCTTCGGTAGCCTGGATGGCCATCAGGTGGTCCTCGGCGTTCTTGCGAATCTGTTCGTTTCCAGCCTGGCGGGCAATCTCCGACCAGAGGAACTTCGAGGTCGCCAGTTCCCCGCCCTGCGCCGCCACCTTCGCCGCCAGGGCCCGCATCCAGGTCATGGCGCCGGGCCTCTCGCTTCCGGCTTGAAACGCTCGTGCGGCGGCGGCGTAATCCTTCAAGTCCCAATAGTAGACGAAACCCAGATCCTCCCAGAACCTCCAGTACTCGGGGTTAGCAACAATGCCACGCTGCAGGAGCACCAGGGCCTGCAAGGGCTCGCCGGCTCCGCGGGGCGGCTTGTCCGCGAGGAAGATCGAACCAAAGCGATAGGCAATGATCAGGTGGGGGTCCAGGTCCGTAGTGATCTGAAGCAGTGGCCCTAACAGCTTGAAATCCGTGGAGTGCGCCAGCCGCTTCCCGCCGAAATACTGCACCACGCGAGTCCAGTATATGTCAGCAAGCAATCCTTCGTAACCCAAGCTGAGCTGCCGAAGAACCCTTCCTGACGGCAGATAGAGGACCTCACCCAGCGCCTGCTCATTTCCGCCTCGGAGGTCAAGGCTCCGTTGCAGTGGGATCAGCCCCAAAAGGCATAGCAACACCAGCAGCCAGCAGGCACGGCGGCGGGTACGAGGCTGGGAAAAAAGGCCACGAAGAGAAGTCATCGGAATTCCCGTTCCTCGAAGATGATAATTGCCAGGCCTAATAGGATCGTTACATAAAGAAGTGCGTAAAGAGAGTTTCCCAGCCAGAGGTAACCGGGCAGCTTCTGCGCGTGAGCCACCAGGCTGATGACATTGAAATCCGCGAAATTGGGCAGCGCATAATAGAGTGCGCCGCAGGCCGTCGCAAGCAAGGGGCTCTGCGTTTGCTGGCTCAAGGCGCGCAGATCGGCCGAAAAATTACCTATGACGAAAAGGCAAAATGTATATACCGCGGATAACACTGGAGTGGATATACACGAAAAGACTAAGGCGATTCCCACCACCATGGCCAACTGGAGCAGAATGAAATAAACCGCGCCCAGAAAGACCAGGTCGCCGCGCCCCAGCGATCCCCTCTGGTAGTACAAAGTCGCATAAAAGCCCAGCGTCATGATGGCAGTGTTCACCAGCAAGGTGAGCAGAAGGCCCAGGTATTTCCCAACCACGAATTCCGCGCGGGTCACGGGTTTCGAGAGAATGTTGTAAACCGTGCGGCGTTCGATCTCTTTCGAGACGAGGTCGATGCCGATGAAAATGGCGATCAACAGGCCGAAAACCGAGATCGAAGTGAGCCCCAGAGTGATCAGGATTATCTGCTCGACCCCGACCGAGATGCTCCCGAACAGAATGGAGGCCCCGATCAGCAGGAGGGCAAAGGCCACCAGGTTGTACAGAACTTTCTGGCGGACCGATTCCTTGAATGTGTGGATGGCGATCGTCACTACGCGCATGGCAGTTCTCACGAAAGTCCAGAATTGGTAGCGCCGGCCTCCACAGGCGGCCGAAATCGCCCGGACACTGTCATTCTGAGCGATGCGAAGTCCGAATTCCGGTCCGATTCGGATCGGACCATCGGACCCCAGAAATCGGGGAATCTCGGTAGTTGTAATTTCAACAAACTACGGAGATCCTTCGTCGCCTGCGGCTCCTCAGGATGACAGGCGGAGGTGTTTTTTCCCAACCTGTTTAGGCCAGTATGGCCGACCTAAAGGTCGGCGCTACCCTCAGACTTCTCGACTTCCTCTGCACCTACCTTCTGAAGAAAATAATCCTCCAGCGACCTCTTGACCGGATTCATCGAGATCACCTTTGTTTTGCCTCGCAAGATAATCTCCAATGACCTCTCCACTTTGCTTTCGTCCGGAAGTTCCAGGCGCACCCGCTCCCCGGTGCGAGTCACTGATGAGGCGCAGGGCACCAACTCGGCCATGACCTGTGCTGAAGGGGCCTCGAGCACCAACTCGGTGGTGGTAACTCCCAGGCGGAGGATTGTGGTCAACTCGCCACACCCTTGCAGGCGGCCGTGGTTGAGTACCGCCACCCGGTCGCACAACGTCTCCGCGTCGGAAAGGATGTGCGTGGAGAAGAAGACCGTCTTCTTCCGCTCCTTCAGCCTCAAGATGACCTCGCGGACTTCCCTTCGCCCCAGCGGATCGAGGCCGGACATCGGCTCGTCCAGGAAAACCAGGTCCGGGTCATTAATCAAGGCCTGAGCGATTCCCAATCGTTGAATCATGCCCTTTGAATACTTGCGCAACTGAACATTGCGGGATGAGGAGAGACCCAGTTGCTCGATCAGTTCGCCGGAACGGCGGCGCCGTTCGGAGGCCGATAAACCAAACAGCGCTGCCGCGTAGTTCAGAAACTCCTGCGCCGTCAAATGATCGTAAAAGGCGGGATTCTCGGGCAAATACGAGACCCGGGAGCTGACCGAAAAGTCGTCGAGTTGTTTGCCGAAGACGCGCACAGTACCGGAGGTGGGAAAGATCAGGCGAAAGATCAGCTTGAGCGTCGTGGTCTTTCCCGCGCCGTTCGGTCCAAGCAAGCCGAAAACTTCGCCCGCCTCGACGCGGAGATCAAGCCCATCGAGAGCTCGCTTAACTCGATTGTGCCAAAACCCCAGTCGGTAGTCTTTCGTCAGCTCGATCGTTTCAAGGGCAACCATGATGAAGGAACCGTCTCTTCGCCAAACTCCTCAGAAGCGCAGGGCCTGCTAGCACCTCGGAGGAAGAATAATATACCCGATGGCGAGACCTCACGAAAGTGCGGACTCCCGGTCTTTTCCGGCCCAGTCGTCCTGAAGGTGTGAAAAAATCACCAGGCTTCATCGTTCAGCCTGCCCCGACTGCTTCTCAATCTCCCTGATCTGTGTGGCCGCTGCCTGTTGTTCAGGATTCACAGCCAATTCTGCTTTGAATTCCCGAAGGGCGCCGCCGAAATCGCCTTGGGCTTTCAGCATTACACCTAATGCAAAATGGTAGGCAAAACCGGCGGGGTTTAAGGCGATGGCGCGGCGCTCGGCCGCGATGGCCTCGTCCGTGCGTCCGGATTTCAATAACGCCATCCCTAAGTAGAAATACTCATCCGCTTTATGGGGATTGATACGGATTGCCTCCGAAAAGTACTTCTCGGCTTCCGGCAGATGTCCCATTTTGTAATGAGTCAGGCCCAGGTTGTAGACTGCGGGCCAGTAGGTAGGATTGTGATCGACGACGTCGTTAAACTTTTCCAGAGCCGGCGCGTACATACGCCTTTCCGCCAGAATGGTTCCGTAGTTGGTTTCTGCCGCAAGGTTATGCGGCGCCATGGAATTGTTGTAGGCATAAAAAGTTAAGTTATCGCGGAAGTAAAAGCTCTGGGTGACCGTTCCGTAGCCGAGCACAGCGGCAAGACACAACGACGCAGCCAGAAGTGCCTCCGGCATGCCCAGCCGGCGCGCTGCGCGCCCCCACAGCGTGACCCTGCCCTTCAGGTCAGCACTCAGGGATTGGACCCTGCCCACACACACCTTCTTCAAGCCAAGACCTGCCAGAATAGCAAGGCCGACCGAGGGCAGGTACAAATAACGGTCATGAGCGAAATCATCGGCTGCAAAGACACGCAGATCAAGGAGCGGAATCAAAGGCAGGACCAGACAGACCACGGCAAAAGCGGCGCTACGGCTTCGGCGAGCTACGGCCACCAGCAAGGCTGCTGCACCAACGTCGAGAATCAGTGGAAAAATGAAATTATTTAGCGTTGGGTGGAGCACCGCTGGCAAGTCATAAAAAGTGCTGAGGCCCACGGGCCAGATCAGGTGGCGGATCCAGAAATAGATCAGCGACGGCCAAGTCATAGCCAACTGGGCCATGCTGACCGGGGTCATCGGGTGGCTCAGTGCTTTGAGCGCGTACACGCGCGCGGGAAGATAAAGCAGAATAACCAGGAAGTAAGGCCAGATTCTGCGCAGGACATCGCTGGCGCTGCGAAAATGACTCCCCTCCTCCGCAGGAGGAGGGGCCGGGGGTGGTGGTCGCATGCCGGCAACCACCCCTAACCCCTCCTTACCAAGGAGGGGAATCATTTTCATTGCTTCCAGGTGCGGGTCGGTTGAATGCGGTGTGCGACTGCCGGTGAATATCCAGTCGTAGGCCAGCAGGAGGCCGGGTAAGATCATGGCGGTCTCTTTTTCGCCCAGGGCAAGAGCGAATAGAGCCACAGAAGCAAGGCGCCAGTTGGGCCGGCACGTCCGCCGCCAGCGTATGTAGGCAAGGAATGACGCAATCAGAAGGACGCCCAGAAGGGGTTCGGTTGCGCCCGAAATCCAGGCCACGGCTTCGATGTGTGCGGGATGCAGGCCGAACACCAGCGCTGCGATCAGGGCCGCGTCGCCGCTGACTCCCAGACTCAATACAAACAAATAGGCGAGCAGAGTCGCGAGGACGTGTGCAAGGACGGTGGTGAGATGCCAGCCCCAGGCGTGATTTCCAAATGCCGCGTCGTTGATTCGCAGCCATAACAGGAATAGCGGCCGGTAGTAGTTCCCCAACTCGTCCGGCATAACTCCTGCCCAAACCTGTGAAGTAAAGTACGAGGGAACGAAATGCCAGGAATGAACAGCCGGGTTTTCCACAATCTGCCCGCGGTCGTCGTGCACGAATTGGTAACGGAGGGTGGGAATATAAACGGCAAAGGTCAGGACGAGGACAGCGGCAATTCCCTTCCAGGAAGGGAGGCTGTAAGCGTTGGTGGAAGTGTGTGGAACTGACAAACCGTATCGACTTCTGTAGGATGCCAGGGCGTCGCCGCGGAGCCGGCGCAGTCGGACCATCCCATCCAAGGGACGCACGCGACGACGTCCTGGAAAGTGCTTCCTCCAGCGGGGCATCGCGCCCTGCCAACCTGGAGGAAATCTCGCGACAAGGGGACAAATCCAACGAAGGCCTCGCCGCCTTCCCTGTCGCGAGCTGCAACGCCTACCCAGCCAGCGGCGAGTCGGTCGAACCGGCCGTTGTCGTGCTGTTTTGACGGATTACGCCCGACATGTCAGTGTAGTAATAATTCGTGCCTGTCGTACCTACAGTTATGGGCGTCGCAGTAATGCCGTAGGTATTGATCCTGCCGCTCGCATCGGTGGCGGCGGGCGTGTAAATGAACGAGTAACCGCTCTTAACGCTAGATGTGGCTGTAGCGGTTCCGCCGGAAAGCAGGCTGTCAATTAGTCCGGCAGCGGTGGCGACGGGGTTCGTACCTGCCGCCGGCGGGCCCAGGTTACCCAGCGTCGCGGTGTAGCCGGTATTGTACGTAGTGGCATAGGTAATCTCCGCCGTATTAAGCGTGCGTAGAGACCCCACCGCCGAAGCTTGATTGGCGGCAATGCGCGAACGCAGCAGATTCGGTATGGCGATTGCCGCGATGATTAGGATGATCGCGACGACGATCAGCAGCTCAATCAGTGAAAAACCTCGTGAACCCTTCTTCATTCTTCCTCCTATCGAGATTCAAAGCGCATGAACGCTGGCCGTTCATTATTAGGCATTTTGCGTGCCAAGGCAACTCCTTGATGTTTTTTTAAATCTCATCTAACCTGTGTGTATTCAACTACTTAGACAAGCCTCTGCGGAGACTTCCGCATACTCTCGTTGGCTGCAAGCCATTTTCGCCGATTTTTGTCCAAACGGCGCGACGAATTTTGTCACTCCCGGCGTCAACGTGCTGACACGGAGTCCGTTTGGCATAAGCAAGAGTGTCCGACTCGCTCCCCCGGCTCCGCGCTATCGATCGTTTTCCAGCTTTGTTACGGCTATCTGCACTGTTTCGTCTTTGGGGTCTAGCGCCTTAGCTTGCTCGATTTCGCGCCGGGCGTCGCTAAGTCTTCCCGATTGCAAGTATGCCATGCCAAGTTGAGCATGAGCCAGTGCCGATTTCGGCTGAGCCGCAATCGCTTTCTCCAGGGCCACGATGGCCTGGTCTTTCCTTCCCATTTTCAGCGCGAGGACGCCCAACCTGAACTGGCCATTGCCTGAGCCCGGGGCAGAAGTCACGATTCTCTTATAGAGCTCAAACGCTTCCGCTTGTTTGCCTTGGTCTTCGTAAACACCGGCAAGCCCCAGATAGGGCGTCTCATCTTGTGGAGTCAGTTGGATGGCGCGCTGGAACTCGGCTTCCGCAAGGGCGAACTTCTTCTCGCGCCCGAAAACGGCCCCCAGGTTGAGGCAAACCACGGCTGATAAAGGTTGAACGATTGCATCACGACGGAAGAGATCCTCCGCCTGGGCGAGCCGGCCATCCTGCAAGGCCAGTATTCCAAGCTGAAAAAGAGCCTCGGAATCATTCGGATCGAGAGCCAAGGCTCTCTCGAAGAACTCGCGCGCCTCTTCCTTGTTGCCCCGGTAAAGGGCGACTTTGCCTAAGGCGAACATGGGCTTCGAAAATGAAGGGTTGAACTGCGCTCCGCGCCGCAGGATGTCCTCACCGGCGGCGACGCTGCCGTCATCCAAGAGGACGCCCGCCAGGTTAACAAAGGCCTCGCCGGCTGACGGATCCAGGGCAATGGCCGACACCAATTCACTGCGCGCCCGGTTCCGGTCGCCCGCCTCCCTGTAGCCGTTCCCCAGGAACACGTGGAAGATCGCTGCGGTGGGATCATCGCGCACGGTAGCCAGGCCCAAGGTGAAGTTGTTGCGCCAAGCCGGCAGTCTCACCAGAATTCGTAATGCACCCGCCACAAGCAACACCGTCCCCAACGCGACCGCGGCGACCCGGCGCACGCTCCGTAGAGGCAACCCTTGCGGCCTCCCCTGGGCGGCCGCTAGAGCCTGGCCCGCGAGCCAGCAGATTCCCACCGAGGGGATATAGAGGTACCTCTCTCCATAAGCTGGCACTCCGAGACCGGCGATATTGAGCACCGGGGCGAGGGTCAAGACGAACCAAACGATGGCGAAGCTGACCGCGCGGTCCCGGCGCCACCAGGCAACCACCATTCCCATCGACCAGAGGGCAAACAGCATCCCCATCAGCACGGCTGGATTGAGCCAACCCAAAGGGGGGTGAAACTTCCAGGAATACGAAAGATGCTGAGGCCAAATCAGCTTCGCAACATACTCACCGAGCTGCGTCGAGCCGAAAATCACCGTCTCTCTCAGGTGCATCCGGTTGGGCGGGCCGACGCTGGATACACCGCCGATGACAACCAGATGAACCACCACATAGAATGCCGCCAGCAAGAAACTCGGCAGATAACGGCTCAGGCGTTGGAAGAATCGCGTTTCCGCGTCGCCCCGCAGGAAGTGCTCGTAGAAAACCAGTAGCAGGGGCACGGCCAGGGCCACTTCTTTGCACAGCGCCGCCAGAAGAAACATGAGAGCACTCATCCAGGCCCGCCGCCGGGAGAAGCCTCTGGCGCCGGGCGGGTGAGTGTAAATAAGAATTGCCGCCAGGAAGAATGCGGCGCATTCGAGGTCGGAGAGACCGGAAACCGTCGCGACATCCTCGGAATGAACGGGCAAGGCAGCGAAAAGCAGGGCGCCCCACAAGGCTCCCTGCCCTGTAGGCCAGAGCCGTTTCCCGAGCTGATAGACCATCACGACCACCCAGGAATTCAAGAGGACATTACAGAGGTGGAAAGGAGCAGGTCGCGGACCGAACAACATCGTCTGCACGAGAAAGGTGAACATCACCAGCGGCCGGTAGTAGATGCTGTCGCCGCGCGCGCCGCGAAAGGCCCAGAAATTCTGCGTGAAGATCTCGCGCAGAAAATGGAAACTCCGCACATAAGGGTTGGCCCCGACCAGGATGGCATCATCCCCAACCAGTTCGTAGCGGGTGGTGACGAAATATAACGCGATTGAGAAGAGAATGAGGAGTGGGATTGCCAGGCTGTCGAGATGCTGATCCCTCTGTGCGGCGGAGAGGGTGGAGGGTGCGGCCACGTCAGATGTCATATTTCTTGGCATAATGACGAAACGAACGGTAGGACATGCGAAGAAGTTCCGCCGCGTGAGTTCGGACGCCGTCGGAAGCACCCAAGGCCGCAAGCAGGTATTGCTTCTCGATCTGCGCGATGCGGGCCTCGAAATCCAGCCCGTCAGCGGGAATCTCTACCACGGCATCTCCGCTCGGGGTCATACCGGTCAGGGACTGTGGCAGGTGTTCCAGGCGGATTCGGCCGTCCCGCTCCCCGCACATCGCGACCGCATATTCGATTGCATTCTCGAGTTCGCGGACGTTTCCGGGCCAGGAATAGCGTGTGAGAAGTTCCAAAACGTCCCGGTCGAACTCCAACTCCCCTTTCCCCATCTGCAAACCGAACTTGTGCAGAAAATGGCGCGCCAAAGACGCAATGTCGTCGGGGCGCTCACGCAAGGGCGGGACGTGGATCGGGATGACACTGATACGATAGTAAAAGTCCTCGCGAAATTGCCCCGCCGCCACCATGCGCTTGAGATCGCGGTTGGTGGACGCTATCAACCTCACGTCCACGGAGACATCGGAGCTTCCCCCCAATGGACGCACCCGCCTCTCCTGTAGAACGCGCAGCAGCTTGACTTGCATGGTGGGGCTGGTCTCCCCAATTTCGTCCAAGAACAAGGTGCCCCCGTTGGCAGATTCGATGATTCCCTTGCGGTTGGTCTCGGCGCCAGTGAAAGCGCCTTTGAAATATCCAAACAGCTCGCTTTCCAGCAGAGTTTCCGGAAACGCCCCGCAGTTGATCGAGACATAGGGCTTTTCGCGCCGCAAGCTGGCCTCATGAATGGCTTGCGCCACCAACTCTTTGCCCGTTCCACTTTCGCCCGTAATCAAGACTGTGCTGGCGGTCGGCGCCACCGTGCGGACTAATTCCAGGATTCCCTGCATCTGCCGGCTCTGGCCAACAATGTTGTTGTGCGCAAAGACGTGCAACAACTCGCGGCGCAGGCGTACATTCTCTTCCTTCAACGCCGAGTGTTGCAGCGCCCGGTTAACGGTGAGTTTCAGTTGCTCGACCAGTTTGTCCGTCTTGATCACATATTGGTAGGCGCCCAGGTTGAGCGCGTCGATGGCCGTTTCCATACTGGCATAGGCGGTGATCAAGATGAACGGGGCGGGATTGCGGGTTTCGCAGAAAAACTTGAGCAATTCGATGCCCGAGATGTCCGGCATGCGAATATCGGAGATGACCAGGTCGTAGACCTGGGATTCGATCTTCTTCCTCGCCGCCTGACCGCTGAAGACCGTTTCGACCGAGTGGCCGTCCTTGCGGAAACCAATCTCCAGCATCTGGCACAACGACTTTTCATCATCCACGACCAGCAGCCGAGCCATCTACATCTCCCTGCGAAGCTAAGAGTCGACGCCCGAGGGCAAGGGGCAGTTCGCGAACCGCCCCTGCTTCGCATCACTGAATAGCGGTCGCCGACGTGAAGGGCGCCTTTTGGGCCACCCCGGGAGCAGCATGCTTGGGTAATTCGAGTATGAAGCGAGTGCCTTTCCCGGCCTTCGACTCCACCCGGACAGTCCCGCCCAAGCCCTGCATGATCTGGTAAACAATCGCCAATCCGAGGCCGGTACCACCGCTGAATCCCGGTTGGAAGGGCTCGAAGACTTTTTCGAGTTGCTGCTCCGAAAACCCTATTCCTGTGTCGATCAAGGTAACGCGGACCACCCTCTCGCCGGCTTCTTCAGCCAGCACCGTCAAAACGCCCCCATCCGGCATGGCCTTGAGTGCATTGTCCGAGATATTCCAAAAGACCTGCCGCAGCTTGTCGGGGTCGGCCCAGACTGTCGAAAGCCTCGATGGAAAATGCTTCTCCACCCTCACATTTCGGCCAAATAGCGGATGGTGTGAAAGTAACACCAGCGTCTCTTCAATTACATTCACCAGGTCCACTTTTTGGGGTTCATGGCGCTGGTCCCGGCAGTAAAGCAGAAAATCCGAGACCAGTTTATTAAGCCGTTCCGACTCATGACTCACAATTTCGATAAGTTTGGTTTGGTCATCGTCCAATTGCGAAATCGACTGCAAGAGCTTCACGGAACCGGTAATGGACGCCAGGGGATTCCGGATTTCATGTGCGATTCCCGCCGCCAGGCGCCCCAACGTCGCCATGCGATCCTTGGTCCGGTACTCGGCGTCACGGCGTTTTTCCTCGGTCAAATCCTGGAAGTTGTACACCAAACCGGCCACGCCAATCGCGGGCACCATCAGCGGAGATACCGAAACACTCAGGACGCGCTTTTCGGAGCGAGGACTCACGTAAGCCACTTCCTGCCGAGCGGAAAAGCCGTTCGCGGAGGGAAAGGAGACGGTGCCGGTCTGTAAACCGGGGAAGAACGACTGGATCAGTTTTCCCCGCAACTGCTCCGGCTTCAGGCCCAGTATGGCGGCTCCGGAACCGTTCAGTTCGCTCACCACACCTTCCAGATCGGTCGTCAGCAATCCATCGCGCATGCTTTCCAGGATGTTTTCTGTTTTGGCTTGCAGGTTAGCCACTTGACCGTTCTTGTCCCGCAGTTCGGCTCCGACTTTTCGCAGGTTTTCCGCCAGTTGGGCGGACAGGTAGGCAATGGCGAAGAAACCAAAGAAGCTTGCCCCGATCTTGACCTGAAGGGTTCGCAAATCGACCGGCAAGGGGGAAGAGGTCACGAGATATCGGAGGGCCGGATAATGAACCGCAAAGTCCGGGAGTATAACCGGAAGATACGCCAATTCCAGCATCCCTCCCATGCAAACAAAACTGACCGCCGCCACCAGGAAGACCCGGCCGCGTGGAAGCAGCGTGCTGGAAAGGATGATGACGAGCAGGTAGAGCGAGATGTAATTGCTATCCAGATCTCCTGTAAGGTGGAGTATGGCGGTGATGACGGCAATATCGGAAAAGATCTGAAGGTAGGCCTGTAACAGGTAATCCTGGCTAAGCTGATTGTAGATCAGGTAATAAAGGCCGAGGATGTACCAGAGAATAATGGCGATGGCAAAGTATTTGAAAGATGCGGGGTTAGGATTGGCAACCAGGGCTCGAACGGCGAAATCGATCGCAAAAACGAAGCTGATAATGACAAACCGGATCTTGGTTACCCAGGGCAGCCATTCTTTTAGCTGGTCGGGTAATCCCGCAAATAGGCTAGCCGCACTGGGAGAAGAGTAGTTTGACATAATCTAGTCGGTCAACCGACAATTCTACGCACTCTGACGCCCCCGTCAATCTTTCTTTTGCCGAAAGTGCGGGGTCTCGGCTTGCGCCCTCCTGTACCATTCTGAGCAACGCCATGCCGTACCCACGGAAGCGGGAGTCCATTGGCCTCCAGACCGGCGGTCTGTCCCCCTCTCGCGGGCAGAGATGAATTCCGACTTTCATTGAAGTGGGTCGGGTACTGTTCTACCACGGGTGGTGATGACAAGCCGGATCTAGCCGGCGAGTTTCCCGATCAAACTGAATAAGGGAAGGTACATCGAGATTACAACACCTCCGACGACTACACCCAGGAACAGGATGATCAACGGTTCCATGGCCGTTAAGAGGTCCCCGACCGCGACATCGACTTCGTCTTCGTAGAAGTCCGCGATTTTCTGAAGCATGGAGTCCAACGATCCGGTCTGTTCTCCAACGCCGATCATCTGCACCACGAGGTTCGGGAAAACGCCGGTTTCGCGCAACGGATCAACGATGGTCCGTCCCGCTTCGATAGCCAGGCGAACTCGCAGAATGGCGTTCTCGACCACCGCATTGCCCGAAGTGCGAGCAGTAATCTCCATAGCTTCCAGCATGGGAACGCCACTGAATAAGAGAGTGCCCAGAGTGCGCGTCACCATCCCCACTGAGATCTTGCGCATCAGGGGGCCCACCAGAGGCAGTCCGAGGATGATGCGGTCAATGATCAAGCGTCCTTGAGGTGTGCCATAAAACATCTTCACGCCGTATCCCGCCAGCCCAAGGAAAATCGCCGCCGGCAAGGCAAAGGTGCCGACCGCATTGCTCAATCCAATGACGATGCGAGTCGGCAGGGGCAGAGCCACTTCCAAACCTGCAAAGAGCGTGGCGAAAATAGGTACGACCTTCCACAAGAGAAGAGTAATCACCGAGCCCGCGATGAATACTACGACGGTAGGATAGATCAAGGCGGACTTCACTGCCCGGCGCAGCTTGACAGCCTTCTCAATGTGTGTAGAAAGCCGCTGAAGCACTCCGTCCAGTATTCCCCCCGTCTCGCCCGCCTCGACCATGTTCGTAAAGAGCTCATCAAACACCTTGGGATATTCGCGAAGCGCATTGGCGAGCGTGGAGCCACCCTCAACCGTTTTGCGTACTCCACGCAAGATATCGGCGAGGGCCTTGTTCGCCTGCTGGCCGGCGAGGATGTCAAGGCATTGAACCAAGGGAAGACCCGCGTCAATCATCACCGAGAACTGCCGGGTGAAAATCGAAAGCTCGCGGGGGTTTACTCGCCCTTTCACCTTCGGCTTGGGGACTGCCGCTGCGCGTTTCGGCGCAACGCGGCCCGGGGCGGCCGGCTGGCGTCGAAGCGCCGCGCCCAGCGCCCCGCGCGTTACTGCCGCTCGCGCACCGCTCGCCGCCGAAGCGACCCGTGAAGCACCTGGAATTCCAATCTGTGGCATCGTTCCACCTCAACATCAATCGCGGGTCCGCATGGCCATGCGCCCCGACTACACACTGCCGCCGCTACCTTCGCACAGAACCATGGAGAACACTCGCTGGCTGCCCACCCACGCTCGCGGTGCTGCCTCGGTCGATCATGTCCTGAAGTTCGTCGACGTGGCTGGTGCGCGTCAAGGCAGTATCCGAGCTGATCAGCCGTTGCGCATAGAGAGAGTAAAGCGACTGATTCAAAGTCTGCATGCCGAACTTCTCTTGGCCCAATTGCATGGCGGAGTAAACCTGGTGAATCTTATCTTCCCGGATCAGGTTGCGAATAGCCGGGTTTGGAATCAGAATCTCCAGTGCCATAACGCGGCCCTGGCCGTCCGCCCTGGGCAAAAGCGACTGGCACAAAATACCTTCCAATACCATCGAGAGCTGTGCGCGAATTTGGGATTGTTGGTACGCTGGGAAGACGTCGATAATGCGAGTAATGGTGGAGGCCGCCGAATTGGTATGCAAGGTCGCGAAGGTAAGGTGCCCCGTCTCGGCTATCCTCAGCGCCGCCTCGATCGTTTCCAGATCACGCATTTCGCCGATCAGCACAACGTCCGGGTCCTCGCGGAGAGCGGCGCGCAACGCGTTGGCGAAGGAGAAGGTGTCCGAGTGGACCTCGCGCTGGTTCACCAGGCACTTTTTGTGCGAATGGATGAATTCGATGGGGTCCTCGATGGTAATAATGTGCTCGTGGCGCGACTGGTTGATGAGATCGATCATGGTCGCCAGGGTGGTGGATTTTCCGCTGCCCGTTGGACCCGTCACCAAAACCAGCCCGCGAGGCTTCTCACAAAGCGTTCCCAAGATGGGCGGAAGCTTCAATTCCTCAAAGCTCTTGATTTGAAA
>Ga0181535_10002011_pt1 | contig 25441 bp, 28 predicted proteins | sample PEATcosm2014_Bin_44_FD_119774 | JGI IMG/M metagenome (GOLD analysis project Ga0181535, IMG submission 119774) | Peatland microbial communities from MTU Mesocosm Facility, Houghton, MI, USA - PEATcosm2014_Bin17_30_metaG | ecosystem: Environmental > Terrestrial > Soil > Wetlands > Peat | place...
AATCACGTACCGGACAAGATCGGTGTAGGACTGCTGCCAAAACGGCTCCCTGCCTTTTCCCCAGATGGCGACGATGACGGAGGCGATGTTGAACGCCTGTGCGTAAGCATCAGCATCGTTGTTCAACGGGTTGTAGCGGATATCGCCATTGAGCGAAACATCGATATAATCTTCCGCTCGTCCGCAGTCTTTGAGGATGCGCCGAGCCTTGCGGCAAAGATCGCCCTTGACTTCGAGCACGATGCCGGAGAGTTTTTGTTCCCGGTCCCCGGCCTTGTAGGCAAATAACTGGCGCATGGCTGGGAGGATAATTGCCCGCGTCTTTCCACTGCCGATTGCGCCCACCACGCAGATGCCCGTGTACAGGCCCAGTTCTGAGATCGAGAGCCAGCGCGGCGCGGGCGACGGGTCTGGCTTCAACTGGTGGTGCACTTCGCCGACGATCAGTTCCAATTCCTCGCGCAGCAAGGGATCGGGATACGGAGGCAATGGTCCGGTGATCTGTTCACGCTGGGGCGCATACAGGTGAACATAGGCCAGCGAGAACAACATCGAGAACAGCAGGAACGGCGTGCTGTAAAGAAACAAGTCGTAGCTCAAGACCAATCCCCGATAGATCGCGGGCCGTTCCAATGCCACGAGACGCAACAGTGGGTCGGAATCGTGGACCGGATAGAGCGTCTGAAGCACGATGCCGCAGGCCGCGCTCAGGCCGATGGACAGCAGCAGGCGGTACTCGATCAGAAGATGAAGCGCGTCCTGAAGACGCGAGGAGAGTTTCATGGGGAACCTCCACATCTATACGTGAACTGTTGTTGACGAATCAGTCTTCGGCGCAGCATCGGCGCTTGTCCTGGCCGGTGACGATGACGGCTTCATGCTGTTGCCAGGCTTAGCTGGATTCGCGGCAGGGCTGGCCTTGTACTTTTGGAAGTCTTCTTCCTGTGCCAGTGCGAAGCGCAGCAAGTGATTGATGACATACTGTGGCTCGTTGTTGGACCAGTCGGCCAGCGCCTGAATATCTTCAGCAACGGATTGATCGATGGATACCTGGAGTTTTGCGCGGCGTACCCGGCTGACTCCGTGTTCGATCTTCAGTTTGCTCATGGTGTATCCCTCCTTTACTTCGGAAAAACTTGTTGTGGATCAAAGCTTGATCATTCGCAGATGCCGGACCGATCAACGAATGATCCGCATCGGATAGCATTCGTATCCGGCAGAGATCGGTTCGAGATCAGCGCCAGATATTTCCGGAACGCTCTTCTGGGGTGTGGGCGGGAGCGACAAGCGCGGCGGAGCCGGCGCGGCAGGCTGAAAGCCGGGTCGCTCCCGCCCACGTACTACCCCACTTATTGACCCCTATCCGCTTCGTATTTGTTGATTTCATGCGCGTTACCTCAACTTCCATAGCGATGCCAATAGCGCCGTGTTTAGCGGACTTCCAGGCTAATGCCTTCCCCGATACCGTGGTGTTTGAAACGGATAGCTCTCTTCAAGCAAGTAAGTCTCAAACCGAAATTCCTGTGTGGTCCGGGAATCTCTGCGAAGTTCCTGCTCCGTTACCGCTCCATTCACAAGTCGGGCGTACAGGGATTCATGGCCCGCCGTCCGGTAAATCTTCTGGCCATCCTGAAGCGTTGCGAGCTCCGTCAATTCGACTCGTCCCCCGCTCCGCTCCCAGTGCAGACGTGCCCTGGCGAAACTCAGGAAATGTTCCACTCCACGCGGGAACAGGGGCGATGCTCCGGCTGGCGGAAACCGGCGCAGAAATTCCTCGGTGGCGGCTGGAAAGTTCACATCGGCATCGGCGGCGTAAACCACTTCAAAGGCGGGCAACTTCCGCAACAACGCCTCATACTCGGAGAGGAACCGGCGGAAAGGCTTGATCGTCTTTGACCCCTCGTCCACGAAAGCAAACCGCACCTGCCAACGATGTGTTTCATGCTGCCGTATCGAAGTTGGAGCCTGATCGATAAAGAACCGGCTGCTTGCGTCGGCATTTCCAAAGGAGGAGCAAGGCAGCACACCCATCGGGATGCCAAGATCGCGGGTGAAAAACTCTACCTTCTCCTCCGCCGTCACGAGGAATTGCTGGTGCAGATCGTCGAGCACATAATCCAGGACCATGAGGCGGTGCTTGATTCCCGCTTCGCCCTTCATGCGCCGGTTCTGCGAATCCTCGGCGCCGCAGAGCCGGTAAATGGTCTTCGACTGCAAGTGATAGACATGGCGATTCTGGCTGAAGGCCAGACGGCGCACATGACCGAGGTTGTCGGCCTTCGCCAGAAAGTGAGTACACATGGCTCCATCCACGCGGTCGAGAAGACGGGCAAAGTGCCGCCGCATGAAGTAGCCTGAATGCGCGGCGACGAGATAGAGAAACGAAGCCTCGCGCAGGGTGTAGCCCTGCCGTTCGATTGCCGGGATGCAGTCTGTGCTCATAGGTCAAGAATGTTGTCCAGCAGGTGATGTTCGTTCTCGATCAGGGCCCCGAGTTTTCCCGCGTCCCGCCCCGAGACATACATGCGGAATCCGGCCTGCGACTTACCCCGCAGATGACCGGGCCGATAGGCCGCTGTCACAACCTCGATGTCGGAAAACGCGGTTCCTCCGCCCTGGGGCATTTCGTAATGAACCCGCGCGTCGGGAATCTCCATGTGCCCGTCCACCATCGGCAATTGATGCTGCTCGGCCACCTGCCGCTTGATCTCATCCATGTCGCGGTCGGGTTGCGCCTTGTGCTCGGCATACATGGCGCTCTGCACCTTCGACTTCAACTCGAAATCCAGTTCGACACGGGTGGGCTTTCCACCTTCGCGCTCGATGCGGGCCGCCTCTTTGCGATAGGCCCCGTAAATCTGTGTGTCGTGCTCCACCTCGCGGGGTTTCACCAGGCGGGCATAAGTTTTCTGGCCGGGTTCCAAGTCGCCGACGCGCGCAATCAGCTTGCGCCCGCGCTCCGTCAGTGTGACGACTTCGATTCGCTGGACACGCACCATGCCGTCTTTGAAATAGTCGCGGGCATTGTCGCGGCGCGCATTGACTGTGTCCTTGGTGAGTAATCCCTTCGATTCCAGATAGTGGAGATCTCTATCGAGAGCGCCCGCGTTGCCGTTGTAGATGTGGCGCTCCAGATCGCGCGTCGCGATGACGCGGAAGCGCGCCACATCGGTCATCAACTGACGTTCTTCCGGGCGGAGCCGCACGTCGATGCTCACCGCGACATTACGGTCTCGACGGTCCCGGCGGTCATGTCGATCCACGCCGCGGCTCACTTCCACATCGCGCTCACGCCGGACTTCCGGGTTTACGGTTCGTTCCGGCTGCGGAATCCTGGGAGGGCGGCGATCTTCGGCAATGGAGTCAAGCCGCTCGATTCGAGAGGCTACCGGGCCTGGCTCCGGCTCTGGCGGAGGCAGCGGCTTGACGGGATGGGCAACTTCCCTGGGAATATCGGGTGTGAAATCATGTCTCACGACTCATCTCCATCTGTTTCCGCAGGAACCAACGGAAAAGCAAAACCGGCCTGTGCCCCGGCTGGCGGTTCATCTTCCTCGTCCTTCTTCAGCCCTTGGATGATGGCGATGTCGTATTCCGAAACATCGCCGAAGGATTCCATTTCGCGCTGCGCGGCCTCCCTGGCAGCACGGACGCGGGCCACCAGATCCGGCGTGCGTTCCGCATAAGGATCATCGAAAGACTCGCCTCCGGACGCGGCTGCTGCCGGTTCATTGGAGACTGCCGTATTCCTATTCCTCTTTGAAAAGGGACGTGATTTCTTCTGAGAGTTCTGAGTGTCCACTGTGTATCTCCTGGTCAAGATGTTTGAGCTTGCGTCCGGTGTCGCGCAGGAAGAACTTGCGCTCGATCCAAATGGTCAGGCCGAGAAGGTTGGCAAAGAGCAGAGCGCAATAAAGCGCGATGCTCCGGAGATAGCTGTGCAGAATCAGGCTGCGCCAGGGAGTGAGAAAATGCAGTTCGTGCATCAGGCCGAACCCAAGCGCAAGAAAGATAAGAGTGGCGACAAAAACTGCGTTGGCGATCATGGCATACCTCCTGCTGAAGAGGAGCGCGGCCTAAGCCGCGTCCTCATCATCGACGGGCTAAGCGTCCAGGTTTTCCCGCGGACTTCGCGGGCGGCGTGAGCGTGCGAACGATGCTGGCCAGCGCTGCCCGAAGACCCACCGATGTAGACAAGCTCGCTCATAACGCGCTCCGCCGCATCCATCGGCTGAGCAGAATGCCGGCAAGAACAGACCCCGCAATGCCGGCCAGAACTCCCGCGGCACCATGCCGGACGGCATGACGCACATAAGGATCAGCGGAGTTGCCATACTCCCAAAGCCAGCGAAGCCAGGACCACGGGGAATAGAACTCGGAGTCCCATGACACGTAGAAAGGGTCGCCGAGCGGTACGCGGCCAGCGAGCAGTTCGCCGGTGAGCTCCGTTCCGATCTCGCTTGAGATCGAGACTCCAGATGCGCCGACCATTGCGGGAAGGAGCCTGCGAGAGAGGGAATAGTCTGTCGATGGTTCTGAAGAACGCGATTCGGTCATACCATGCTCCGGCGTTTTGGTCCATGTCTGTGCACGCAGAGCGTCTGAAGCGCTCCGAGGATGTGCTGCATGGAAGTGTTGCGGCCATAAAGCACCATGTCTGCGTAGCGGACAGGCGCCAGGTCGCCGGCGCGGTCCACCAGCAATAGAGGAACGTGCAAATCCGATTCGAGCAGACGGTGAATCAACCGCCCAGCCGAGTCGCCTTGCTGGGCGTGGATCAAAATGCCGCAAACAAGCTCGGTGCAGTCGGCCATCATGAGCGCCGCGGCGTTGCGGCTGTCATCGACAGCCGTGACCTCGTAGGGCTGTAGCCGCAGCGCGAACGCTGTAGCCGAGAGCAGCCCGCGATCGGCGCAATAAAGCAGGATAGGCTTCTTCGGTCGCATAGCGGCTAGCTCCCGAACGCCTGGTCTTCATGGACGTAGCTGATGACCAGACCAAGCGGATTTGTCAGCAGCATCTGATTGGGCACTTCGTCGCGGAAGACGTAGATCACATTGGCGGTCCAGCGCTCGCGGCTCTGCTCCTGCTGGTCGCCGGGCGAATAGAAGACCTTCTCGAACTCGATGTGCGCGCGATACGGAACCTGTCGCGTATCGTCGAGCACTACGGCCTTGATCTCGATGTCCACGTTGGGCGCGCTGGGGTCAAGGAGAAAAGTTTCCAGCGTCTTCGCCTTGTTTACCCGCGCGAGCGTGGCACTCTGTAACTCGTTCGAGAAGAAATTCAGCGATCCGGAGAAGTCGCGCTGGAGCGTGGCATGGTTACGCCCATAGTAGAGTTCCGTCCAGCGGGCAAGGTAGTATTTGCCGACGCGCTCGACGGGCACCTTTGAGAAGTCCGCGTAATTCACGACCTGGCCGCGCCCGGCATCGGTGATGGAAATAACCAACGGCTTCAGATGAGACGCCGCGGTCTGCGCCCGGTAGAGGAGCGCAAGCAACGCGAGCGCGACGACCGAGAGCACAAGGATCGCAACTTTCAGATAAGTGTTGGTGACGACCGGCTCGGCATAGAGTTCCAGGAACCTGTGGCCGGCATCGGTGGTTGCAAAGTTTGTTTTTGTCATGGTGTCATTTCCCACTGAGGTCCACCCAGGTTCCGGCGCGTCCGCTGAGGATCGCGCCTGTCAGTTCCGGTATCTTGTTGAGGCCGTAAATGCACACGAAGGCCAAGGTGAGCAGCGCGGGCAGCAGCGTGACAATATTTGAAAGTGAGAGTGTGCCGATCACGCCGAACATTCCGACAACGACCTTGGAGAAGATAAAGATGAAAGCCGAAGCCACGACCTGATAGAAGCTGAAGCCGATGAAGGCCTTGAACCAACCCCAGAACAGCCAGTCCATCTTCGGCACGATGAACCACGGGATGAAGATGGGGCCAATGAGCACGCAGACCGCCGTGGCGACATAACCGTAGGCGATGACGGCGAAGACAAACGCCTGCATGACCATCAGCGCTAGGCTTGCGATCATCCAGGTCAGGTCCTCGGAGAAGCTGAAGATGCCCGGAGGCGCACCCAACTGCTTTTCGGCAGCGGTGATGGAATCGACGATCTGCTGCGTGTTGTCCGCCTGAATTTGGGCCGAAAGTTGAATCGCCTCTTTGGTGATGAGATCGCTGAAGCTGTACCCGACGCCGGGAATCGGCGACGAATAATACGTCAGCATGCCAAGGCCGAACGCAATCATCAGGATCAGGTCGGCGAAGTTAGCGAAATGGAATCCGCCGCCATGTCCCTGCGAAGCGGACAGGGCGGATTTCACGCCGAACCAGACAATAAGGATCACGGCCAGGCCACGGAAGATGTCGAGCCCCGTAGCCTGGATCGCTGCGCTCTTTGTAGTCAGCAGGTCATTGATGGCCTGCGACAGAAAAGTCAGATAGTTTTGGGACATGGCCTACCTTCCGCTGGGGCTGAGCGAAATAGACTGGATGGCGTTGCCGATGCCGCTCGTCGTCTGCTGCATCACGTTGGAAAAGTGTTGCTGGAAGTAAATGGCCTGGTTGATGAGCCGGTTGCGTTCGTCCAGCTTTTCCTTGGCGTCGAGCGCCTGCTGCGCAGCAGCGGCGGAGAGGATTTGGTTGGCGTCCTGCTGCGAGTGAATTTGAAGCATCGTAGCCGTGTTGATCTTCGCCAGCACGCCCACTTCCGTCTGCTGGCTGGGGTCAGTCGAATAGGTGTCCGATTCGAGATTGGCGAGTTTCTGCTGGAAGGTCTGCGAGTCCGAACGGATGGTGCCAAGCGTCGAAAGCAGATTGGTCACGTTAGCCTGGCCGATTTCAGAGCTGGTGTACTGGTTCTGGACCACAGCCTGCGTGGTGGAATCCATCGCGGACAGGCTACTCGACGGATAACTCTGTACCTGAATCACCGCGCCACTATAAGCGGATGCGGCGCGCGTCGGGTTACCGAGGTCGAGCGCATTGAGCCACGCCGAGGTGGTGCCGGAGGTATTCGAAGTCGCCAAGCTGGGATTCGAGAAAGCGGTCCACTTGGAGAAATCGGATTGGTAGCGCGCCGCGAGATTCTGCGGCATCCGCGACATCTGGTAGGCAAGGTTGTAGGCCGCGATGACTTGGTTCATGGTCTGATACGCAGTCGTATAAATCTGTTCCTCTTTTTGCAGGTGCTGTTCCCACTTCTGAAGTTCCTGCGCCCACTTCTGGAGTTCTTGCTCACCCTGACTGAGCTGTTGAATGGCGTGGGCGCTCTGAGTGGGATCGTAGACGATGCCCGAACCGAACTGCGCGTGCGCGGCAGGCGCGAGCAATGCAGTAAAGGTGACAAGCAAATACAGGAATCTCGACTTCATAAAAAGCTCCTTTTCATCAGCGCTGGGTTTGCGCCAGCGCAGTTTGTGGGTAGTGGCAGGGTGATGGCTTCCTCGGCGAGTGCGAGGGGCTGGCGCAGCCAGCCACAAGCGCGCAGCCGAAGAGGCCAAGGAGAAGGACACGCATCACATCACCCCAGGCATGTCGTGGTTTTCATACGCGGGCAGCAACATATCTTGCGTGATGTAAACCTTGATGCGGTGGCCCTCGCGGATGGTGATGGTGGGCGGAATGTTGATGAACTTATCGAGCACATTTGCGCCGGTAGCGGCAAGGCTGGAGGCCATGCCCTGGCGATACATATCGGAACCGCTTTCCGAATAGCCGCCGTTGGTCGTGGCCTCGGCGGCGCCGGAGATGATCCCCAGAGCGATGGATGCTCCAAAGATTTGCAGGTAATGGTTGTTAACCTTATCCTTGAGGCCGGTTTCTCCCACCTGATCGAGACCATGAAACTGGTCGAGATCGACGGAGTATCCATCCGGCATGAGCAGGCGGTGAAAGACGACGGCAAGGCGCTTCTGGCTGAAGCCGGAGACTTTCTGCGCATCGCCAAGGATGAACGTGCCTTCCGGGATGAGCACATGCTGGCGATCCTGGCTGTAAACCGGATTCGTCACCATGACCTTGACCGGCCCGGCGAACTCGCCGTCCAGGCGATTCACCAGGGCTGTGTCGATGGTTGTGCCCTCAAACAGCACATAGGGGTGGCCGTGCGCGGAATTCACATTCACTTCAGGCCCGCGTTTCGGGTTGTTGCCAGAAGCAACCTGCGTAGCAGGAGCCTGCTGCGGGAACTCAGATGGACGAGTCGCCATCGCATCTCTACCTGCACTGGGGCTGCCCACCGCATCGGCGGAGTCCGATGCCGATAAGTGTGAAGCGCCATTATCGGCAGAGACAAGATTTGAGGCAAAGCGCGCTTTGAACGACAGAGCCTTTTCTGCGTCCGCAACCGGATCGCGCGGCGGCTCGGTCGGTTGCGCGACAGATGTAGCGGCAACTGGCGTTGCAGTGCCGGCTGGAGCTGCACTCCCCGCTGGTGACGTACCCGCACCGCCCGCGCCCGCTTTCTGCGCGAGTGCCTGCTGTTGACTCTGGCGCTGATCGGCGGTCAAGTCCTGCTCCAACTCCTGAATCTCGCGCTGGTTGGCATCGGTGGAGGCAGACATCGGCGAAGATGCCTGCTCTTTGGGCGCTGGCTTCGGATGGTTCTTCGAGAACATCACCGCCAGCAGGATGAGCACGGCAAGTCCGGCCACCACATAACCCTGCGCCTGCCTCGGCACCACGCCCTCGGGCAAGATGCGCTTGTCATGGACTGCCGGAGCCGCTGTCGGCGGCGATGCGCTTTGCGACTCTGCGGACGGCACCGCGCTGGTCTGTTTTTCCTCTGCCATTAGTTATTGCCCTTTCCGCTGGAACTCCAGCCGGTGCTTGCCGATCTCGAGATATCCCTTGTCCACGACTTTGGGGAGGATGTAAGTGCCATCCTTCAACTGGAAGGTGATGAGGTCGGGCTTGCTGTCCTTCTCCTCATAGATGGCGAACTTCTCCGCTGCCGACGACTTGATGTAAGTGAAGCGGTCGTCGTGGTAGATGGCAGTCACATCGAAGGGCGATTCGCTGCGATAGCTGTAATCGAACTTCAGTGCCTGCGTTGGATACTCGGCGCGAAATTCCTCAACCGCAGTGGCGGCGCGGGTCTGGGCGATCTGCGCCTGGGCGCGCGCCGCATCGACCTCACCGGCGGACACGAGTTTGGTGACGCCGTTGGCGGCAGCAAGCGACGACGGGTCGGACGGCTCGATAACGACCTTGAGGTCGGGATCGGCCGTTTCCACATCGTCCAGCGTGAACGAATACACCGTGCCCTTGTCGGTAATCAGGTTGAGGTTGGAGTGGATGCCTTCTTTGGCTGGATGCAGAAAGCAATAGTTGCCTACTGCGTCGATGACCCAGAAATCCTTGTCGCCGGTAGCAACTTCCAGAATCTTCTCCGTGGAGGGCAGTTGAATGAGCGTGGTGTAGCGCATCTTCGCGCGGACACTGACGATGTCGTTGGCGTGGTATTTGACGATGCGGGCCTGTTGCTGACCGTGGGCAACGGTCGCGGCAAGGCCGAGCAAGAGCGGGATGATCGGTGATGGGCGCATGATTCTCCTTATGGGTTGGGGTAATCGTGAGCGAGCCGGATCAAACCTTGCTCCGGCCCGAAGCGGGCGAAGTAATCCTGCTTGCGCAGGTTGTCACGGGCATTGTTTGTAGCGATCCAATAGGTCAAGGGATCAACTTCGAGCACCAGCTTTTTGGTCCCGCGCGGCTGAATGATCAGCAGCTCGCGCTTGGGCACCAGCGATTCCAGCAATTCAAGCTGCGTGTCGTTCAACTGGAAGACTTCGGCGTACAGCTTGCGGTCGATGTTGGGATTGGCGAGAAAGATTTTGGTGGGGCAGGACTCGTTGACGATGTGCAGCATGTCGGAGGCAGCGAGTTCCACCACGGATTGTGTGGCCAGAATCATCGCCGCGTTCTTCTTCCTCCAGGTCTTTTCGGCCCGGATGATCCAGTCGCGGATGGTTTTGTTCTTGAGAAAGATCCATGCCTCATCGATCACAAACACCTTGAATGTGGCGGTGTTTTGAGTTTTCTCGATCTCAGACGATGCACGCTGCAAGACATAAAAGAGCAGCGGCTCCAGAATGTCGGGGTAATCGCTCCATCCATCGAAATTGAAGGTCTGGAAGCGGGAAAAGGTGAGCGTGTCGGTTGCGTTGTCAAAGAGGTAACCGAACTGACCGGCCTGGGTCCACCGATGCAGGCGTTCTCCCAGCGGTCCGAGGATGGAGGCGAAATTCGTGAGCGTACGAATTTCGGAGGGTAACTTGTAAGCGCGCTCGATGGCCCTGAACAATGCCTTCTCGTCATCGGGCGTCAGCTCGTACCGCCCGCCGGCCTCGATAAGAACACGCAGAAACAGGTACAGGAAATTCAGGTTCTCCGGCGTCGGCTCCAGGGAGAACGGATTGATGGTGAAGCCGGGGCTCTTGAGACCGACATTCAAATAGGTTCCGCCAAAGACGCGCGTCAGCGATTCGTAACTGCCGCCCAGATCGAAAATGAAAGTCAGCGGATCGTATTTCTGGACGGACTGGATAGTGAACGACATGCTGAACGATTTCCCACTGCCAGTTGCTCCGAGCATCACCGCATGGCCCACGTCGCCCGCGTGAAGATTGAAGTAATAAGGAGTACCGTGCGTCGATTCGAGGACGGCGGCGTATTCCCGCTCCAGATGCGGGTTCCACTGGGAACCCGCATCAACCGTGAACAGAAACGACAGGTCCGCATAATTCGAGTTCAATGCCCATTGCTTGCGGAGGTTAAATTGGCGGTTGCCGGGAATGGTGGCGAAAAACGCATTGAGCAGGTTGTAGCGTTCTTCATAGAGCAAGCCGTCATGCTGGGTGAACAACTTCTGAAACTCCGCGACGGCGTGCTCCACCTTCGCGCGGTCCTCGTCATAGATCACAACAGACAGCGTGAACTCGCCGAAGTTTTTGCCTTCCATACCCAGTGCGGTCAATGCGCTGCCAAGCTCCGCAACAGCGGCCTCTTTGGAATCGTCCACCAGCTCGTCGCGTGGGCCAGTGTTTTGCCGATCCTGAAGATTGGAGACAAAGCTGGTCTTGGAATTATGGTGATGCCGGCGGCTCGACGCAATTTCCTTCCGTGCTTTGCTGTTATCGACTGGATGCCATTCGGTGACGACATGGAAGTTGGCTGGAACATCGAAGAGGCCCTGCAACAGCAAGGGCCGCGTCTCGCTGGGCAGTTCTTTCAGCGTCAGGACACGCACATAGTCGTCATCCATGCGCAGATAGCCGCGGTGCGCTTCCAGCTCCGAATCGCATATTTGCCAGTCGAGATGACGTGCGCCGCATAGTGGCGCGTCCTGGATTTTTGAAGGGCGGAAGTTTACGAGACGCCGGTCAAGCCGGAAGGTCTTCTCCGCCCCTAGCAGCTCGACCGTGGTGAGGTCGCTAAGCTGCCCGCTCAAACTTTGTACCTTTTGCTGCAATCGCAGCCGGTCGCGCTCTACCTGCTCCCGCAGCAAGGTGCGTTCCTTGCTGCCGGAGAACAGCGCGTGCAAGTCACGCAGCGACGAGCGCGGCTGTTTCGGCAACTGCGCAAGGGCGTGCAGCAAGCCAGTCTTGGCGTAGCTGCCGTCGATCATGACCACCCAGAAAATCTCTATTGAATACAAACGATCCGCTTTGGACTGCAGAAACTCGCTTCGCTGTTCCACGGAGGCCCGCACCAGCGGGTTCTCATATTCCGCGTGCGGGATCGCGGGCCGGTTGCGCTTGAAAAGAATCTGATAAAGCCGGGTGTTCTCGTCTAGCGACCGGAAGGCCGCTTCGAGCCGCTTCACTGCGTAATCCCGCCCGGCATAGTCGAGGCTTTCGTAGTCCACACCGCCGACCTTCAAGACGCTCCCGAGATCGCCTGATTTCGTGAGAAAGCAGTGCTCATCCCAAAATCCGTACAGATTGATCTGTGCGGGGAACGAGCCAGCTTCTTTCCAATCCTTCGTGATTTGCTCAACCTTATACATTGCGATTCCTGATGGTGATTTCTGTTGGTTCCCACTTCATGGGGTCGTAACGTCTACGGAATTTCGTGGAGTTCATGAGCACTCGCAGAATCTCTACGTCGTGCTTGGTGGCGATGCGGGCGACAATCACGCTCACGATGAAGAATCCAATTCCGCCAAGCAGGGAGTGCATGAGCGAGAAGATTGCCCCGCCTGTAATGAGCGCAACGAAGAACAGCCGGCGCTCTGCGCCCAGAATGGTCAGCGGGCGGTTCATCGCTTTATAAACTTTGTTCTGCCGGAAACCGCCCTCTGCCATACGCATCTCCTCTCTGCCTATCGAGCGTGTTTTGTGTTTTGGTTGCGGCCTGCCGCTATGGCTTACTACGGGAAGAGCCAGGCCATGAAATTGACCGCGCCGATCGCCATGCCGACGCCGAAGACGATCCCGGCAAGCATCTTTTTCGATTGGCCTTCGCCATAGGCGAACATCAGCCCACCAACCACAATGGCGACTAGGCTGAGTCCGGTTGCAATCGTGCCGGTAAAGGCGGTTTTGAGGACGTTGACCGCGTTATCCCACGGATCGCTGCCGGTGCCGCTTTGCGCGTACACAGGCAGAGCAGCTCCGAGAACCAGCAGACTCGTGAGGATACGTGGGCGAGACGAGCGCCGAAACGCTTGCCTCATCGACGGGAGAGGCAACTTCAAATTCATATCCCTCGCTTTCCAGTCCAAAATCTCGAACCGTTTCAACGGGTCGATTGCTGAACTGTTTCGGAGAGTAGGGGGAAAGCGCCGAAAAAAGAAATCATTATTTCGCTGAGATGAATCACGAATTCTTATAGGTGTGGAAATCGCAGCAGGAAGGCGGCGGTGAGGTGCATCCCCAGTCCTTGCGCGGCAAGGACTCAGCCCGGCGGGCGGGCCAACAAAGTCCGCCTGCGCAGCAGGCGCACGGCAAAGGGTGGGAATCGACGGGCGTTTGCGGAGCAAGAAAAAGGCGCCCGGTGGGATGCCGAGCGCCTGTTGAAAGAATGGATTGGAAATTACGCCGCTGCCTGTGCTTTTACTGTTGCCTTTTTTACGGGCTGCTTTTGCTTCGCCTGAGCCTTCTTCAGCTTGGCTGCAAATTCGGCCTCGACGGTCTGCCGCACCTTCGCCATATCCACCCGATGCCGCTTGGCTGCCGCGATGAGCATATCGGCATCTCCTTGCGGGGTTGCCTCCACACTGCCGAGCAATACAATTTCGACAATCAGCTTGGACAATCCGCTTTCGTCCAGTTGCCGCAAGAGCCGTTGCAGTCCCTTCTGCACCTGCGGGTAGGTAACTTCGCTGGCTGTGGCATCGACCATCTTGTGACGCCGCGCCAGTGCTTCACGGCGCAACGGCTCCGTCTTTTCGAGCATGGCATCTGCAAGGAATACAAGGTCGCCGCGCTCTATTGGTGAACCAACCTTCTTGAGCACTTCGGCCAATGTGCGGTGCCGCACGGTGATTTCGAGCTTCCGCTTTTCAAGCTCCCTGCGGCGTAGCTCCCGCTCCCGCGCCACTTGTGCCGGGTCGGGCGTCTTGCTCGTGCGGTCGGCAAAGTGAACCGGGCAGTTGGTATCCGAGCAAACTTTGACCGTGTGGCCCTTCTCCGCGCCGTCTACGACAATCGCTTCGGCCATGTGCTTGCACGGCTTTTGATTTGCTGAGAGTGGCTGCTTGGCCTTCGCGGGCTTGGCAAGGTTGAGGGCGACGTATTGGTTGCGGCCCAGCACCGGGCCATCACCGCGTGTACCGTAGTTCGTGGTGATTTGCACAAGTTTGGGTTTCTCGGCAATCTGCCGCTCTACGAGTTTTGCGAGTTTGTTGTTGTAGCAGGCCCCATCCGTGCAAGCGTCATGGACTGCCGTACCGAAGAGCAGTGTATTGAATCCGGTTCGCTTGGGGCACTCGGCACAGCTACCGGCTTCGGGCACAAGCGTTGCATCGCTCTTGTCGAACGGTACGTTATCAAGCGAGAGCAAAATGTTTTGCTCAATCCACGCCGCCAGTTCCCGCACCGGGAGCAGTATTCGGTTCTCTTTGCCGCTGTTCCACACGGTGCGGAATGCTGCATCGAAGGCTTTCTCCTGCTGGTCCTGCGGTAGCTTGGCAATTTCGAGCGCATGGCCCACGCCGATGCGGTCCACCAGAAACGCCTCGGCAATGGATGGGTGAAGCTCCGTCAAACGCATCCTCTGTGTGAGATAAGCCTGAGACTTGCCAAGCCGAGCGGACAGGCCAGCAATATCGTAGTGAGCGCCTTCAAGTTGCAAGATTCCCTTGAGAGCGATTGCTTCCTCGTAAGGATGCACATCTTCCCTGAGCAAATTTTCAGTTAACTGGCTCTCGCGCACAGCGGCATCGGAGAGCATGACCACCCGCACGGGAACCTCGCTCAGTTCGGCGAGTTTAGCGGCGCGGAGTCTGCGCGCCCCGGCGACCACTTCATACTGGTCATCGGCGATAGACCGCACAAGCAAGGGCTGCAATATGCCCTGGCTTTTGAAGCTCTCGGCCAGCTCGTTCAGACCGCGCTCATCAAAACGGCGGCGCGGATTGGTGGGTGATTCCTGCAACTGCGAGAGTGGCAGATTGCGATATTCACTGGTAACTGCAAAGGTTTTCGACATGACTTTTCTCCTCATGGTGAATGAATTGTGGAGGTCATGCGGACAGGCACACCTCACCTGTCCGCGCACATTGGCGGTGGTGATAGAAGCTGCTGTTTATGCCGCTTCCGTGGTGACTGTCTGGATGCGGGAGCGCCGCGCCCGCTTGTGTTCGGGCGCTGGCTCCGTTGCCGGTTCGGAAACTTCCTGCGATGACTCCGGCGTTTCCTGCGAAACGGATTTGTCCGCCGTGATTGCGGCAAGAATGGCCGCTGAAGTCTGCTGCACAGCTTCAAGACTCTCCATCAGCAAGGCAGCGTTGCCGTGGTAAAGCTGAATGTAACTGCTGCTCTGCTCCGACTTGAGTCCGATGCCCTGCGCGACCACAAAGGCCACGGCCTCGGCTTCCGTTTCGCGTACTGTCTTGGTTGTGGCCGTGCGGCGCTCACCATGCTTTAGCATCAGATGTGCTAACTCATGGACCAAAGTTGTGAAGGTTTCCGCGTCCGCTTGTCCCGGCAAGAGTCGGATGGTATTTCCGAAAGCCGCGCCCAGTGCGGGTGCAATGCTCTCGTCGTATTCGAGCGTGACACCCTGCGTGTTGACATACTCACGCAAGCGGTCCAGATATACGCCAGCCTCGCCCGTGATCGCTTCAAGCTCCGGCAAAGGTGCGCCTTCCGTTTGCTCCTCGGCCCACACGTAAACCTTTCTGAAACCTAGCAGCAAGGGCTTGTCATTGCTGGTTGTTTCGCTATCGCGCTCTTTCGCTTCGCGCGGCTTGCCAACCATCGGCGCAAGAATGGCAATGCCTTTTTCGCCCCGCTTGACCCTGCGTCCAAGCTGGTTCCACGTCCACATCCCGGCCACATTTGTTGCTCCGGGCCGTTGTCTCGCTATGCTCAAGACATTACCAAAAGAATAATTTTTGAAGTGCGCCATCGCATTGAGAAACGCGGTTAGTGTCTCGCTGTGTCCGGCCTCTAACTGCTCGATGAGATACTGCACGTTTTCGCGCACAAGCTGCTGTGCGGTTGCAGGCTTCCGATTATTGCTGTCGGAAGCCGTGTTGCTGGCGATGCTGTTGGTTGAGCCATTGCTGGCGGTGAAGGCTGCGCCGTTGCTGTTGTTGCTCTGATATTCCATTGTTTTTGCCTCTGTTCTGCCCTGTGGGGCGATTTTTTCTTTCACCTTGGAGCGAAGCGAAGGAAAAATCGTACCCACAGGCAGACAGAGCAGAACGAGCAGAGCGATGGTGGGAGAGCGGGGTCCCCGCGGACAGGTCTTCGTCCGTGGGGTGCGAAGCCGGAGAGGCAGGCGCGGCAAGTGCCAAACACGCATGATCGTTTGGCGCGCAGCCGGCGCTCGTCCGAACGGCCGGAGAAGGCCCGTTTAGCGCGTTCTTTGCACTGGGCCGTCCACCGGAGCGACGCGAAGTGGGGCCAGATCGCGCGTAGCGCCTCCGCGCTTCTGTTTTGTTCTCGCCATCAAAAGGTATAAAAAAATCTGATACATCTGAGCGAAATGATGATTGGACTCCGGACGAAGCCTTTCCGAGAATGCCCACATGCGCGATTCTTCCTACAAGGCGTCGGCGGGACGGTGGAGCGGTGGGCAGTGGGTGGAGCCGGAGCCCACTCCTGGCGATCCCGCGCTCGAAAGACATTACTCAGTCAGGGAAGTTGCCGCGTTCTGGGGACTAAGCGGGAACACCATCCGCAGGATTTTTGAGAAGGAACCGGGAGTGATCGAGTGGGGAATGCCGGAGAGAAGGTTTACGCGCGGCTATAAAACTCTACGGATACCGGAAAGCGTTATGTTGCGTGTTCACCGGTGTTTGCGAACATCCGGCACTGAGCGGTAACTGGCCCCGCCTGAGGTGGTTCATTGGTCTTGTTTGCCGTATAATCTAATCTGGAGTTTTCTTATGCGGAGCCGCACGATTACGATTCCAGTTGACCCTCAAACGGCGCGGGCCTACGGCGCCGCCGGTGATGAAGCGAAACGGAAGATCCAAGTCCTTTTGAGTCTCTGGCTGCGCGAGTTGTCCGTCCGGGAACCGGAATCTCTGAAAAAGGTGATGGAAGAGGCAGGCCGTGAAGCTCAGGCCCGGGGTTTGACGCCCGAGAAACTGGACTCATTACTGAAAGGCGCATAGTTGCGCGTTGTTGTCGATACGAATGTTGCGGTCAGCGCGCTGCTGTTTCCGTCTTCAGTGCCCGGCCAGGTCTTCGATCTTGCGATGCAGCGAGGATCGATCTTGATTTCATTGCCGGTTCTCACTGAACTTTCCGAAGTACTTAACCGGAAACGGTTTCGTCGATATGTGAGCGAAGATGTGGTTCGCCGTTTCGTTGCCGCCCTCGCAAGGGAATCGGAATGGATCGATATTGATGTTCAGATAACAGCTTGCCGTGATCCCAAAGACGACAAATTTCTTTCGCTAGCGGTAAGCGGTCACGCGACGCACATCATCACGGGCGATTCCGATCTGCTTGTGCTTCATCCCTTTCAGGGCATCCAGATTCTCCAACCCCAGCTCTTTCTTGAAAGAGAACGGCAGTAACGAAGCTGCGGCGAATAGAACTCTGCGGATACCGGAGAGCGTCATGTTGCGCGTTCACTGGTGTTTGCGGAAGTGAGAATCCGAATAACGGCGTTCAAAGATCCGCTGCCGTGTTTCCGGCAATGTCGCCAGGAGAGCCTTTTGCGTGACTCCGGCAGATGTCAGAGCCGAGTCAATTCGTTTGCAGAAGAGATTGAAATGCCGCTGCTCCGGCAGCAGAATAAGTCCGTCTCCCAGTCGCAGCACGGCAATGGGCGCGCCGGTTCCAAGGCCCAAGTTCTCACGGAATTGTTTGGGAACGGCGATCCGGCCTTTTTCGTCAATCTTCGCGGTCATCAAGTATTCGAGAGGCATCTGGCGAGCCGCCATTGTCAAGACCTCGATCGGGAATATCCTACCCAGGGAAAATCCCACTTAGGTTGGGGAGTGGCAAAAATGATCGCTGATTGGGGCATACCAAGATCAGGGTAGCTCAATCTCCTGGATGACCATTTTCTCTTTGTGAAGATCAATCTCGATGACACGATTGATGAGATTCGTGCGTCCTGCCAGGTATTCGAGTCCGCGTCGAAACAACTGCCGCTGGACCTCGGGGCGTACCAGCGGCAGGATCAAAACAAGCCCAGGATGAATTTCGGATTTACGAGAGAGTTTGCGAAAGTCCTGTGCGTTGTTGGTGACGAAGATCGAATCGTCTTGAAGTGCCCGCTTCCATAGCTGCCAGTCGGGAGCGCCTTTCAAGCCGAGATGCTCGATATGGTAAGCAATATGCCCCATGCCATTGGCAACCTCTACAAGGCTGGCATGGAGACATTCATCGATCAGGAATGAGAGCGCATCAGGAGGCACGCTTCAAAGGATAAACCTTTCGAGCGATGACACGAGCGCCTCGCGGTAACCGCGTTTGAGCCTTGGGACCGCGCCGGGGGTGAGCTTGCACGTAAAGCTCTGCCAATGCAACGTGCTCACGCGTGATGCTTGGATACCCTTCCAGAATTTCTTCGACCGATGCTCCCTGCCTCCGCATCTCGGCGACGAGATGCACAGGAACTCGCGTCCCCCGGATCACGGGTGTCCCTCCCATGATTTCGGGGTCTACGACGACCATCGCATGAGCTTTCTTGTAGCCACTCATGGCGCTCTTGAGATCCGTTCTGGCCCTGTGTACTTCGATGACGACCACTTCGGATTCTTTCAATTGGGGAATATTTGGTTGGGCAAGAACAGCACGATAAATGCGCTTGCGATACGCAAGCGGAAGCCGCCCGACACCAAGTTGCTCTAGCTTTAGGCAGAGCAGACCCTCGCCGGAAATGACCCTTTGTACGACGCGTCCAGAACGTACACTTTGGGATGGCACTGCGTCGTCCTCAAGCGCTCGGCGGACAGCGGTCAGTGGCAGTCCGGTCAGTAGCGATGCCTCGGTAGGCGTATAGCCAGTCATGGGAGATGTCTCCTCGCGTAATTATACCCTATGCGGGAAGCAAATAGCACGCTACGAGGCCGTCACGCCACTTTTGTAATGGCAGGTCTTTTGCTCCGTGCAGGTTCGGGAACGTGCTTTTTCTCCGGCTGCTCCCATGCCATCCGAGCCGACTGTGCCAGTTGTGCCTGCCGTGCTTTGACAAAGCGCGCGTAGTGCTTCTCTGTTACCTTGACGCTGCTGTGTCCGAGCAGCAACGAAACTTGGTCGATGGGCACGCCAGCCAGCAGCAGTTCGACCGCAAAGGTATCGCGGAACATGTGCGAATGGCAGCGTTTGAGAGCGCCGTCCGGGTTCTTGAGGGCCGCATTCTTGAAGAGGAGAGCGAGAGAACGTACCCATCCACGCTTGGCGGTCTCCCGGTCGCCGTTGCCGCTCCAGAAGAAATAATGCGGGTTGGCGCTGGGTAGCGAACGGAGCAGAGTGTGTACCTCGGGCGGCAGCGGCACGTACACTGGGACGCCGGTTTTGGCCCGGTAGAGAAACAGATTCCCATCCTCACTGAGGCGTTGGCGCTCCAAGGTCACCGCGTCGGTGATCGCGAGACCGGACCAGCGCATCAGCAGAATCAACGCCCGCAGCCGGTCGCGGCGGTGCTCGAAGTCATGGCCTCCGCGCCAGTCGCCATAGGCGTAGGTTGCGTCCACGAGCGCCCGAAACTCCTCCTGGGTGAAGTAGCCGGTGGGGACCGTGGAGGTCTTGATGCGTTTCAGCACGATGGCCGGATTCTTCGCAATCCAGTCCATGCGGACACAGAACCAGAGAAACGCGATTAACCGTTCGTGCTTGCGCTGCGTGGTCTGCGCGGCGTTTCCCCATCCAGAACGAAACTTCGTTAGCAGTGCCGGCGTGAGCTGATCGAGATAGACGAGTCCCTCCGTCCGAGCCCACTCTTTCAACTGCGTCTCGAAGAAGTAGCGGCTCTTCTTGACGGTGCCTACGGTCAGACGGCGCGAGTCCTCGTCTTCCCGAAAGGTCTGGATGGCATCGACGATCTTCGCGCGCGGCCGGGCCTCGGGTTTGTTGGGGTCCGACTCATCTTCGAGTCTCCGGCAGAGGGTCTCCGCTTTTTCCCAACTGCGAGTCTTCGCTGACTTGCGCAGGTAGCGGCCATCAGGCAGGGTGCCCTGAATCCATTTGGGGCACTTGCAGCGGCGGTAGGAACTATCGGTCTGTTTACAGGGCGCGTAGTGGCGGGTGTAGGGGGAAAGCATGGAAACCTTATCCTTTCCGTGCGTAACGGGCGGGCACAAGGAAAGTATAACCGGCTGTACGATTTCTGTACGGTTGGTTAGAGTGTCTTGTAAGCTATTGAATTTACTATAGCTTAGTTGGTGGACCTGATCGGGATCGAACCGATGACCTCTTCCATGCCATGGTGAGCACGGAAACGCAAAATATAGACGGCAAAGCACTTATAAACCGGCATGACCGGCAAAAACGGCATAATTGGCCCTATTTGCTGCCAAAATGCTGCCAAATTTTACCCAGCGGGCCAAAGGGCTGATTGTGTGGATCAGCCCGATTTTCTCCTCAGCGCTTATCAAAACTTTTGGGCCAGAGCGTCCAGATAAACGATGAGCGTAGCCTATCAGCCTCCGATTTAGGTTTCATAAAGTGTCAGAAACTGATATATACTTCTGACAGAGGTTCACATGAAGCGGCTCACGGAATCCATTCTTCAAGAAACGGCTGCTCTGCCCGAGGGAACACCGATCACAGCCAAAATGTGGCTTCACCTTGGAAACAGGGCGGCTCTCGACCAGGCACTTTCCCGGCTGGCGCGTCGCGGCAAACTTCTGCGCGCTGGGCGAGGCGTGTATGTCGCGCCCGTTGCCAGCCGTTTTGGGAACCGCGCTCCGGCCGCGCAGAAGGTAGTTGAAGAACTGTCTATACAGCGAGGAGAGACGATTGTTTCTTCCGGGGCAAGCGCCGCCAATGCCCTCGGGCTGACAACGCAGGTGCCGACTCGCACGGTCTATCTCACCTCTGGACGGAGCCGCAAAATCACCTTGGGCAAACAGATCGTTCAATTGCAGCACGCGCCTGCATGGCAGCTCACGCTCGCCAAAGAGCCAGCCGGGGAAATCGTCCGCGCCCTCGCCTGGGCTGGTGCTGAAGGAGTCAACCAGGCATTGAAAGAGATTGGGATCAAAGTGCCCCGGTCAGAGTTCCAGCGGATTTCTCAGCAAAGCTCCCTGCTGCCGCTGTGGATGGCAAACGCACTGAGTCAGGCGGTACATTATGCCTGAGAGCTTCTTTCAACTGAATGTCAAAGAGCAGGAGGAAGCCCTCCAGGTCGCGGCATCTGCGTCGGGGCGGCCTCCCCATCTTCTGGAAAAGGATATTTGGGTCGTATGGGCGCTTTCTGCGCTGTTCGAGTCCCCACTTGGCTCACATCTCGCATTCAAAGGGGGCACGGCTCTTTCCAAGGCATATAAGGTCATCCGGCGCTTTTCTGAGGATGTTGACCTCACCTACGATATTCGTGCGCTTGCGCCGCAACTGGTTGGGGAAAACCAGACGGGACTGGACGTAATTCCTCCGAGCAGGAGCCAGGAAAAGAAGTGGTCTGACGCGATCCGTAAAGAGCTTCTTCCGGCATGGATTCACGATCAGGCATACCCCATTCTTCAAAAGAGTTTTGAAGGGCTCGAATCTGCAAGCTGCCGCCTCACCAACGAATGTATTTTCATCGACTACAAGCCCGTTGCCGCAGCCTCCAGCTACGCCCTGCCCAGGGTGATGTTGGAATTCGGAGCGCGTTCGACCGGAGAACCGACCAACGTGCACGAGGTACGATGCGATATTGAAGAACACATCGGAGGCGTCGTGTTTCCCGTAGCCCGGCCACGGGTAATGGAACTGTCCCGAATCTTTTGGGAGAAGGCGACTGCAATTCACGTGTACTGCGCACAGGGCGAAGCTGGCCTTCACGGTCGATTCTCCAGGCACCTGCATGACCTTATGCGGCTCGAAGAAGCAGGATTCATTGACCAGGCGATCCAAGCGCGGCACATCGCAGAGGCAGTTGCGCTCCACAAAGGCTCATTCTTTGTGGAGAAGGATTCAAGCGGCAATCGAATTGATTATCTCGCCGCCGTTCAGGGCGGACTGTGCATTGTGCCAGAAGGACAAGCTAAAGAAGCCCTACGGACCGATTATCAGCGAATGGTCGAAGACGGACTTCTGATGGAAGATGCAGAACCGTTTGACCATCTGATTGAAGCGTGCAGGAATATCCAGACCAAGGCAAACAACGCTCATAATCCCCAAGACATACAGAGCCACTCGTAGAGCAATTGCGAATGGAGTCGCCGAGCGGTAAGGGCTGTTACCAACAGATGAACACCCAATCTCTGGAATTCCGGCCTACACTCGAAGCAGCTCCAAGACCTGGGAAAACGTCCGAAAAGGCGACTTCACGTTGCTGACCCACCGGCTACATTTTCTAATTGGCGGTAATCCTTGCAGTACCCGGTCCGCAAGGTTCGGCGTTGTTGCATCGCTTTAGAGCGCAGATAATAATTGTGTAAGCTCAGGAAGGCTTCGATGAACGTCTACCTAGACACGAACCTATGGAACGAACTGCTTAACCAAAACATTGATCCGCCGTCGCTTCATGCAGCGCTGAGTCAGCGAGGCAAACAATTGGCGCTAGGCGATCAAACGATATACGAACTGGCGCGGACATTTGCAGTGAACCATCAGAAGGGACAAGAACTTTTCCGATACATCAAACAATTCGCTGACACAGGAATTACTGTCACTCTCGATATTCAGGAGCTATTACACCGTGAGGCGAAGGCGCATGGGCAGCCGATTGAGCCGTTCGCAATTGGGGCTGAGTATCAGGCGTTTCTCGCTGAAATTGACAAGTTGGCCGCGGGAATAGTCGATGCAACTGTTCAACAGGATGCGGCGCTACGCCAACAATCGGTCCCAACCAACAGGAACGCGCAAAAAACTCATCTGGTGAACAGACCGGACAAGCAGAGTGATTTTCTGCTGATTGATGAGGGCCAGCTTGAGGATTGGATGGCTTCGATAATGCAGAAGATCGATGGAGCAGCCATCTTGACAGGGCAACTCATTAAAATGCTCGGGATTCCCGATGTCCTGGCAGTGCTTTGTGCTCAGAAGCTAATCTCTCTTCCATCGACCCGCATTGCGAAGGGGCTGGTTCGGGCGGACCTATATTTCAATTGGAGAGGTGCTCATATGGGTTCGATCAAGCAAGATCTGCAACACGATATGCATCATGTCCTAAGTTCCTCCTACTGCGATGTCTACGCGACAAAAGAAGCAAACCAGGCGAGGTATGCTCATCTGTTGCTGACGCCAGCAACACGTGTCTGCATTTACGAAAATAAAATACCGATAGACGATTGGTTATTGGCCTTGAATTAGAGGGAATCTGGCGCCTTGGAGAGCAGGAGCATTGGGGCAAAAATGTACGTCGCTCGATTTTCAGGTCGATCCTGAAAAAGCCGTTGCCGACTGGAGCGTTTCTGGGATGGCGCAAAAGCGCCGGTTGACTCGCCGACGGCCACCTGCCCCGGTGAGAATATGGGCTGTTCGTGCCGATTGAGAACTATCACGGAGGTTTCCGCTTGATCGATTGCGACACATTCGAATAGCATTAGTGAGCCGCGCTAGGTACCGACATATTGCATCGAAAGTTCACGATGACAATCGATGTTGGGTACGCAGTGTCTTCTGGGAAGCGCCTTTCGACAACGGTGACACATGACTCCAGATTGACAGTTGGAAAATCTGCATTGGGTAGATCCAGAATTGCGACAAGGCCGACTCGTGAAATTGCGGCATAGGCTGCGGCTTGACCGCTCGGACGAAATGCATCATCGACTACTGTCAAATCTAATGGCCCCATGCGTCCCCGTCTGACCTTGAGTTCAATCGGAATCAAATCATCAAATAATATGTCGATTTCGCCACCGAAGCGCTCGGGTTTCTTCACTACTCGCGATTGAAAGTCGTTGCGCAGTCGCTCATAAATCTTCGGAAGGAAAAAATCATCTTCCATTTGGATCTTCTTGTCACTCCTATGCTGCGCGAGCCACTCGGTGGCCGAAGTAGCCAGGAACGAAGGCTCTTCAAGGCAATAGGCGACTTTCCTGATGAACCAAGAGCAGCATGTCCCGAACGACAGCTCAAGGTTGGGTCTCCCTCCAAATGTCAGGTTATCCCGAAGGCGGCTGTGCACACGCGTATACAAGGAAAGCATAGTCTCGTCTAATTTGCTGCGCACCTCGGAACTTAAGCCTTGAGCTGTAGCGTTGAAGATATTCTCACTGGACGGCCTGTGCAGGAAATATCGGACTACGACGTCATGACGTTCGGAAGGATCACTCTCGATATCCATCGCAAGAATATCTAGGAGGCCGTTCAGTTCGAGAAAGAGCGGAAGAAGTACCCTGTCCTCTGGAGTCGTCGTCCCAATTGTCGGTGCTGTCAAGGCTGGACCGAGCGCCGACACTTGAAGCGCCCAACGGAACGGAATCTGGCTAGATAGAATCGTAAACTCGACTTCAGATGTTTCCTTCTGACGCTTTTCAAGGTATTCCGTCATTAATTCAACTTGCTTGCGGAAATCGATCCTCAACCCGGGATAGACCGGATTCTGGGTCGTCATGATGGTGCGGACAATCTTGGCCTTCATTTCAAGGTATGATTCGATGCTTTTCGCTAATACCTCCACTAAGATGGCCGGTCGAACCGTAATGTCGAAGACGATGAGCTGACCATCAGTGCGCTTGGTGAAGCCGTCTATGCAAGGTGGGATCTTGCCGAATTCATCACCTGAGTATAGCCACCTTAGCCGCGATTCAATACGGCTGTGGTAATAGTCAAGCGCCGGCGTTGTCTCGTAGTTAGCTTCGAGGTCGGCACCACACGTCGCCTTGATGAAATCGGCAAAGAGTTCAGTTTCCTTTGATGCGGACGTAAAGGATAGACCTACCAGCTTATCTTCAATTTCCTTTGCGTTATATCTCCGAAAGAGATCCCGTAGGGAGAACGGAACAACAATTGGTTCCCTTGACTTTAAATTGGGGCATTTTGAAGCGATCACCCTCGCAAAAAAGGGTTCAACTAGTTCATCGAAGTAAAGCCTATCGTGTCGGCGGCCAAAAAATCCGCCAACGTCGTTCAGGGAGGGGCTACTTCCTTCGTAATCCATATGGATCCTCCAGCACAGAGCGGAAACACATGCTTTAGCAACGGCTCGCTGTCAGGTGAGTCCCTCGATGTGTTGATGTACTTCGAGGAGATTGCGGGTCGCGATAGATACGCGATCAGTCTACAACTTTGTTCCGGGGTATGGTCGAGGCTGTGGTGCATGGGATTTATCCCCGGAATTCCGATTGCGTCCGGATTATCCTCACTTAACGTCAAATCCCCTTACCACTTGGCTAGCGTTGCTGCTGAAGAAGCCCCGACTTCCGAGTCCTGGCAGACTCGGAAGTTTGCCGCAAGGCAGGCTTGAGTCAAACCACGATCCGCTTCAGCCAAGTAAGCAAGCGTTCAGAACGCCACTTTATTGTTCTTTGACACTTGCCTAAAATTTCGCTCTTCAGAATGCCCTGAAAAAGTGATCTATGCGTGGCGGGAATACCCGCATTCCCAAAAAGCATTGGACGCGGACCCAAAACAGCCATAACTTTGCGCCATAGCTGACGCCCAAGTCAGCGGAGGTGCAAAGTGAATCGATTCCGCCGTCTCCTCCGATTCGA
>Ga0181535_10002016_pt1 | contig 25397 bp, 22 predicted proteins | sample PEATcosm2014_Bin_44_FD_119774 | JGI IMG/M metagenome (GOLD analysis project Ga0181535, IMG submission 119774) | Peatland microbial communities from MTU Mesocosm Facility, Houghton, MI, USA - PEATcosm2014_Bin17_30_metaG | ecosystem: Environmental > Terrestrial > Soil > Wetlands > Peat | place...
ACGAAACCACGGCCAGGCAGGTGTTCCGATAACTCCAAGCGCGATTGCGAAGAAGGCCAAGATCGCCAGCGGCCAGGTCATTACCGCCGGACTCTCATGCGCCGGCTTGCCGCCTCGCCAAGTGCCGAAGAAAACATACGCGACCTGCCGCGTCATATAAAAGGCCGTCAGCAGCGCGCCAAAGACCAACATGTAGAAAGGCGTCCTCGTCACACTCCAGTGCTCCGCGGCCTCAAGAATCCCGTCCTTGCTCCAGAAGCCCGAGAAGAGCAGCGGAAAGCCGCAGAGCGCCAACATGCCAATCCCGTAGGTCGCGAAGGTGAGCGGCATGTCGGACCTCAGTCCGCCCATGCGGCGTATGTCCTGCTCGTCGTGGCAGCCATGAATCACTGAGCCGACGCCCAGGAACAGAAGCGCCTTGAAGAAGGCATGAGTTATTAGGTGGAACATCCCCACCGCGACTCCCCCCAGCCCCAGGCCCGCCATCATGTAGCCGAGTTGCGAGACAGTCGAGTAGGCCAGAATGCGCTTGATGTCATTCTGCGCGACGGCAATTAACGCGGCAAAGACAGCCGTGAATGCGCCTACCCAGGTAATGACAGTCAGCGCCGTCGTCGAACCTCCGGCAAGCGCGCCTGCGGCCATCAGCGGATAAACCCGCGCAACCAGATAAACGCCCGCTGCCACCATCGTCGCCGCATGAATCAGCGCGGAGACCGGTGTCGGTCCTTCCATCGCGTCCGGCAGCCACACATGCAGTGGAAACTGGCCGCTCTTGCCCACCGCTCCAGCAAAGATCAGTAGGCCGATTGCTCCGGCTGTCGTCAGTCCGAGACCCGCGTGTTGCGAGAGCAGACCCGCCAGTGCGGCTTGCTCAATCGCCCCCGCGCCGCCTTTGTAGAGGGCCAGCGTGCCGGTTTGCGCAAAGAGCCAGACAATTCCGAGCAAAAAGAAAACATCGCCGACCCGCGTGGTTAAAAATGCTTTCTTGGCCGCCGCAGCCGCTGAAGGCTTCTGATACCAGAATCCAATCAATAGATACGAAGTAAGTCCGACGATTTCCCAGCACATGAAGAGCAGCAGCAAGCTGTTCGAGATCACCACACCCAGCATCGCTCCGGCAAAGAGCGAGAGAAAGCAGAAGAAGCGGGTGTAGTTCTCGTCGTGAGCCATGTAGCCAGTGGAGTAGATAAAGATGAGCAGCCCGACAAAGCTCACCATCACCAGCATCACGACCGCGAGCGGATCGAGCACCCAGCCTAGTTCGACGCTAGCCGTGCCCACCTGAATCCACATGAGATTGAACGTCTCGCGAGTCGCAACGCCATGCGTCCAGTCACTAAGCACGTGTGCAAATTCGAAGAGTGAAAGGAACAGCGAGAGACTCAATGACCCGATGGCCAAAGTCGCTGAAGTCTTGCGACGCGGCTGCTTGAGCAGCGCAATCACCCCTGCCGCAACGATGGGGACCGCGGGAATAAGCCAGAGAATGCTCGCGGCGAATGAACCGCAGCATTGATTTGTCGTCGCAAAGGATTGAGTCAACTCTTGCATCAACCGGCTTATCCCTTCATCCTGTTCATCTGGTCCAGGTCCGTGGTCTTGGCGTGGCGATAGATTTGAATTACCAGCCCCAGCCCAACCGCAGCCTCCGCCGCCGCTACGGCAATCGAGAAGATAGCAAACATCATGCCCGTCAGCGCCTCGGGATGCGATCCGTAGCGCCAGAAGGCAATCAAGTTGAGGTTGGCGGCGTTGAGCATCAACTCAATTCCGATCAAAACAAGAATGGCGTTGCGCCGTGTAAGCGCACCCGCGAGGCCAATCGAAAACACGAGAGCCGCAACCAGCAGATAGCCCCCAAGGGGCGTGACTTGACTCATCATTTCGGAGCACCGTTTTTCTCGTGCATAGCGATGATCACCGCGCCGATCATGGCGGCCGTCAGCAGCACGGCCACAATCTCCAGCGGCAAAACATAGCGGCCAACAAGAGCCTGGCCGATCTGCTGTACGGTGACCGTCGGCGCAGGCGCGGATTTAGGCAGCAGGTTCGCAGTCTGAATTACCGCCCAGCCGAGTACCGCAAAAACCGCCGCCGCAACGGCTAGACCCGCAAGCCAGGTGCGACTGAAGACCCCGTCGGTTGGGGTATCAGAACCCCTGGTCAGCAGAATCGCAAAAACCACCAGAATCGCTACCGCACCGATATAAACAAGAATCTGCGCAAAACCTGCAAACTGCGCGTCGAGATTCAGAAACAGCAGCGCCAGACCGGCAAAAGCAACCGTCAGCGCCAACGCGCAATGGACTGTGTTTTTGAGCAGCACCGCAGCCAGAGCGCCAGCCACCGTGAGCGTCGCTAGGACATAAAAGACGAAACTCATCGGCTGGCGCTCCTTTTCGCAGCAATGGAATCCCACCCTAGCCGCAAGAACAAAGACGCGGCGAGGGTCGGGCACCCGATCTCAATTCGATGGGACACGGGGCTCAGACAGAGATCACTCCGCATAGCGATACCTCCGAGGCCCGATCTGTTTTCTGCGCAGCTCATTCAGACCCATGCCCGCGTAGGCCGCAACCAAAATAGCCGAACAGACCACCCATCGCAGCCAGCCTTCGCCAAGGAAGCGCCATAGCGCAGCCACCATAAGATTCAGCAGGCACATGGGCAGAATAAACTTCCAGGCGAAGTTCATCAGTTGATCTTGTCTCAGCCGTGGCAGCGTGCCTCTCATCCAGATGAAAACGAAGATCGACATCATCAGCTTTGCGAAGAACCATATCCACGATGGAACCCATGCGAGTGACGCAAGCGGCGACGACCATCCACCGAGAAAGAGCGTCGTGCCCAGCCCGGAGATTGAAAACATGGCCAGATACTCGCCCAAAAAGAAGAGTGCAAATTTGAAGCCTGAATATTCGGTATGGTAGCCGGCCACCAACTCCGACTCACCCTCCGGCAAGTCGAATGGCGACCGGTTGGTCTCCGCCGTGGCCGCGATGGCATACATCACAAAGCCCGCCAGGCCCCAAGGCGAAAAGATGAACCAGTGCGGAAGCCCCCATGTGTACTGGTTCTGTGCTTCGACAATTTTCGTCAGCGAGAGTGAGCCGGTCATCATCACCACAGTCACACTCGACAGCAGCAATACCACTTCGTAGCTGATCATCTGCGCCACTGCGCGCATGGCGCCCATCAGCGAATACTTGTTGCGGCTCGACCATCCGGCCATGAAAACAGCCAACTCGGTAGACGCGCCCATCGCGAAGTAAAACAGCAGGCCGGCGTCCATGTCCACCAGCACCATGTTGCGCCCCATGGGCAGCACAGCAAAGCCCATGAAGACGGTCACAACCAGCACTACCGGCGCCAGAAAATGCACCGCAGCATCGGCGCTCAGTGGAACAATATCTTCCTTGGTCAGCGACTTGATGCCGTCGGCGATGGGCTGCAACAGGCCAAACGGCCCGACGCGATTGGGCCCGATGCGATTCTGGATACGACCAAGCCCCTTGCGCTCAAAGACCGTCGTCAAGGCAAAGAGCGCCGGAAAGACGCAAACGATGGCAACCACACCAAGCACGACGCCGCCCAGCGACTGCCAGGGCGCGGGTAGAGCGCCCATCAGCCGATGTTGGAGCAAAACAAAGATCTGGTCCAAAGTCTCTTGCATGGGCTAGTTCCCTGCTCCTTTTGGCCGTTCAGCAGCAGTTCTGGTCGCAATATCTTCTTGAGCACTTTCAGGAATGGGTTTCGGCGCAACTCGGGCCGGCAACTCCGCGCCCCTGATCGCCGCAGAAATCGCCCCGGCCGTGATCTTTGCATCCGTCTTCGCTCTACCTTCCGACAGCCGGTCGTCCACCTCGGCCGCTTCAGTGGGATGAATCCGGTGGTAATACTCATTTGATTTTGCCAGTTGCTTACGGTCCAAGAGAAGACCGCCGAAGCGGTCCACCGTGCTCAACTCAAACTCCGTGTCCATCTTGATCGCTTCAAACGGGCAGACTTCGACGCAGATTTGGCAACTCATGCAGACCGAGATGTCGATGTCAAAGCGCGCCGGATAGAACTGCTGCTTGCCGACGGCATCCGGCTTTTTGTCTTTGGATTTGTCGATATAAATGCACTTGGGCGGGCACTCCTTCTCGCAGATCTGGCAGGCAACGCAGCGCAGCCCAGCCTCCCAGTCCGCAGGGTCCGCCGTGTTCTTTGAGTCGTAGACAAGAAAGGGAAAGACGCGCGCAGCTTCGTAGGGAGCGATCCGCTCCTCCGGATATTGGACGGTCGTCAGCCGCTGGGCAGAGAAAAAGCTACCGACGAAATTCCTCGCCGTCTCCGCCATACCCTTCAGTATTCCTTCGCCTAACAAAATATCCTCGCTATTCCCTGTTCCCTGCTTCACCGATCCACTTCCCCAAGCACAATATCCACGCTGCCGAAGATTAGCACCACATCCGCTACATCATGCCCCAGACACATATCTTCAAGCACCGTCAGATTGATCAGGCTCGGCGGGCGAATCCGATAGCGATAAGGATTCGGCCCGCCGTCGCTGATCAGATAAAAGCCCAACTCGCCCTTCGGCGCTTCGATCCGCCCGTAGGCCTCGCCCGGTTTAGGCCGGAAGCCGCGCAGCTTCGCCTTGGGGTCCATAATCGGACCACCGGGGATGTCTTTGAGCGCCTGTTCCAGAATCGTGATCGACTCGCGCATCTCCAGCAGTCGGATCATGAAGCGATCATAGACATCTCCATGATCTCCCAGCGGCACGCGGAAGTTGAAGCGGTTGTAGATGCCGTAGCCGTCCACCTTGCGAATGTCATAGTTGATGCCCGAGGCTCGCAGCATCGGCCCCGTCACCCCGGCGTTTACGGCCAGATCGGCCTTCAACACGCCCACGCCCTGCGTGCGCGCCATCAGAATCTCATTCGAACTCAGCAGATTATCGAACTCGTCAACAAACTCCGGCAGCCCGGCAACGACCTTGCGCGTCGCGTCCAGCCAGGCCGGCGAAGCATCCACGCGGCAGCCGCCAAAGCGCATGTAGTTAACCATCATCCGCGCACCTGTCAGCTTTTCAAAGAGGTCGAGAATCTTCTCGCGCTCGCGAAAGGCATACATGAGCGGCGTACCGCTGGCGCCCATCTCTTGAATCAGAAAGCCAATCGAAGACGCGTGGTTTTGGAACCTTGTCAGCTCGCCCAAAATCACGCGCAGATACTCGGCACGCTCTGGAACCTCCTGGCCGGTCAGCTTCTCGACCGCCAGCGCATACGCCCAGTTGTTGGTGATCGGGCAGATGTAATCCAGCCGGTCGGTATAAGGCATCGACGCTAGATAGCTCACGCCTTCGGCGATCTTTTCATGGTTGCGATGCAGGTAGCCGAAGACGGGCTTCAGGCGAATGACCCGTTCGCCATCCAGAGCCACATCCATGCGGAAGACGCCATGCGTCGAGGGGTGGTGCGGCCCCATAGCCACTTCCAGCAGCTCTCCATCGCCGGAGGGTTGAATCAATGCAGGACGGTTCCAGCCTTCGGGCCTCTCTGCAATTGCCGAGGCGTGAATTTGCGACTCACTCATTGGCCGGCCCCCGCTTCCTGCTGGACGCTGGCCATCTGATGCTCTTTTACTCGCCTGAGCACTTCGTCGTGGGCCGTCGGCTCGTAATCGAAATCGTCGGGCTCGCGGTAATCCCGCCGCATGGGGTGGTCTTTAAAGCCATCCCACATCAACAGCCGCCGCAGGTCTGGGTGCCCGGTGAATACGATTCCGTAGAGGTCGAAGATCTCGCGCTCCTGGAACTCCGCCGACCGCCAGATTGGCGTCAACGAGGGCAGCTCCACCTCATCGGCACGGTCGATGGTCCGCATCCTGAGGATCACCGGCCCGTGCTCTTTAGCCACAGAATAGAGGTGATAGACCGCCTCTAGACAACCCGGTTCAAGGCGCTTTCGCGTCTCCTCGATTGTTTCGTCGACCGTCTTTTCCACACCATCTACGGTCTCGATTACCCGATGCGCTACTTTAACTTTCTCCGTGATCTCCTTGTCCGGCCAGTCAATACCTGTGACATTGGAAAGGTAGTCGAGGGCAAGCTCCGCGTCGTCGCGCAAAAACTGCGCCACCGCGACAGCACACTCTGGAGCGAGCCTGAGCGAGTGCTGCCCGGAGACGCTGGGGTTCTGAACGATCCCCACACGCGCGCCTGGCACAGCCGCCTCGATCGCCGCCTTGATCTCTTCCACTGTCTTCATCAGCGAATCACCACCGGCACCGGCCAAACGCCTGGATTGGAAGCGGGCTCGAGATCGTGCTCTCCCTGCACCGGCACAGGAAACTCGCCCTGCGCCCCTGCGTCGAGATGCCGCGGGCGGTCTTCTCCAGTCAACGACTGGCCATCGATCTTCTTCTGCAGCGTCATAAAGGCCTGGATTAGCGCCTCTGGCCGCGGCGGGCAACCGGGGATGTGCACATCGACCGGAATGTAGCGGTCGATCCCTTTGAGCACGTTGTAGCCCTGCTTGAAGGGACCACCAGAGATGGCGCAGGCCCCCATGGCGATCACATATCTCGGCTCGGCCATCTGGTTGTAGAGCCTGACGACTTGCGGAGCCATCTTCTTGGTGACGGTACCCGAGACAATCATCAGATCGGCCTGGCGCGGCGAGGGCCTGAAGACTTCTGCGCCAAAGCGGGCCAGATCGTAGCGCGCCATGGTGGTGGCGATCATCTCGATGGCGCAGCAAGCCAGTCCAAACTGCATCGGCCAGACGGAGTTTCGCCGGCCCCAGTTATACAGCTCCTCGATGGTCGTCACGAAGACCCCCTGCTTGCCCAGCTCGATCTTCAGCCCTTCATCGACAGCCATACTTCGCTCCGCAGTTTTTTCTATTCCCTATTCGCTACTGCCAGTTCCCTGCAATTACGCCCACGTCAGCACGCCCTTGGCCCATGCCCATGCCAGCCCCTCGATGAGCAGCAGCACAAAGACCAGCATCGCCCCACAAGCCGCTGCGGTTAGTCCGGTAAAGGCCACCGCAAAGGGCAGCAGAAAGACCGCCTCAACGTCGAAGATCAAAAAGATGATCGCATACAGGTAATAAGCCGAGTGGAATTGCATCCAGGCATCGCCCCTGGACTCAAGCCCGCACTCGTAGATCGAGTTCTTGACGGCATTCGGCTTGGACGGCGAAAAGATCCGCGCCCAGAGCCAAGCCAATCCCAGCGGAGCCAGCCCAAAGCCCAGCGCCGCCACGAACAGAACTACCAGAGAAAAATAGGGATTTGATGCCATCTTTAAAAACAACATCCTTCTGAATCAACGTACCAGTTTTATGGGTGCTTTGGCCAAAAGATGCGGAACGTCCGCACCGCCCATTCCATTTTGCCTCATTCATCCCATTCTGTGAACTGTTGATCGAGACCAGGCTTTCCCTTTTGGCTCAACAGAGTTCCGTGCCCCTATCCTTGCCTGCCATTCTGAGCAGGTGAGCGGAGTCGAAGAACCTGCGGATTGAAAGCTGGCGCAAGGGTGGGGGAGCATGAACCTGAAACCGCCGTCAATCGGCTCTTTCATTCTCTTCCACAGGCGAAGCCACCCTCCCCGGCGCCACAATCCCATATTTTCTGTCCAGGAACTCCTGCAACACCTCCGGCAGCATCGCAGCCAGTTCCTGCCAGGTCAGCGCTTTCAGCCGCACGCGCATCTCGACGGACTTGACAGCGGCCATCACCTCAAACCACGCCTCCCGCAGATCAGGCCGGCGCTCGTCGTGCACCACGCAAAAGCTGCACCCCTGCGCATAGGCCGCCAGTGCATTGCGGATCAGCTGGTAGCTCGCATAACCGGCCTCCGCGCTCGTCGAATCGGCGACTGCAAGATACGGCGCAGTATTGAGGAGCAACGCTGCCGAGTCATGTGCGCCAATCATGGGAGAGTTCCTGCTCTCTTCTAACTCCTGCGAATAGTCCTCGGGAAACTCAGCCGCCTCTCTCCGCCTCTTTGTCGCCAGTTGCACTCGCGGTAACAGCTCCCGGTCAAAGACCGCGTCGAAGTCCCGATAGCCCTCGACCACCGCCGCTGCCCTGGTCTGAAAATCGCCTTCGGTCAGCTTGGCCTCGACGAGCAGCGAACCGATCCTCATGTCCACCTCGGTGCGATCAAAGCGCCCGTTCTGCAGAGGCACCCGCGCCTTCCAGCCGAAGACAGGTGGAGCCTCCCCATCCACTCCAAGGGTCTGCCGTACCGCAGGTGCCTCGACCACACCGGGCGTGCAAAAGATATTCATCAGCAGCGCATCGGAACTCATCGACGAGTCTAGTTCCCGCCAGCGCCGGGCTGGTCCTGACTCGGACTCCGCCTTGGGCAGCGACTTTTCCCTGGGATGGATTTTGTCGAAGCGCCGCATCCACTCTGGATGGCACGCAATCGCCGCATAAGCCTCATCGAAGAAGTTGCCATGCAGCTTGCCCTCTGCCGAAGCCCCAACCACCAGGCTCTCGTCTGCGTGTTGCTGCGGCGGATAGACGATCACCGGCGGATCGCCGTAGCTCTCGACATGCGCCCGCCCCCGCGCCCATTGCCGGTTGCGCAGCCCCAGTTCGCGCCGCAACTCACTCGCATACCAGCCTGATCGCACCGTCATATTGACCAGCCCAAACCGGTGAATTTAGCGCGTGAACATCGGTGATCGTCACAACAGCCCATCATCACCAGGCTACGCCTTTCCGCTGCTAATTCATCTCCGGTCAACACATCCGAAACCCTATATTCATTTTGGATCGCTACGCTCCATATAAGGCAGGGATAGGCCGCGCCCTGTCTTCATTTGCAATCAAAACAAGAAAACTTTAACTCATCTTTTGGAGGCTCTTCTTGTCACATCCCGCCCCGATTTTGCGTAAATGTATAACCGCAATGTGTTTATCGGTTGTTATTCTCTTCCTTGGCGCTCTACTGAATGCTCAGTCCGCCGGTGCAAAACTCGAAGGAACGGTCACGGACGCGCAGGGAAAAGGCTTGGTCAAAGCCGTCGTCACGGCAAAGAACAATGCAACCGGAGCGCTAAAAGCAACCCGCAGCGACTCGAATGGGTACTATTCAATCGGTGAATTGCCTGCCGGAACCTACGCCGTCGAAGCTTCCTCAGATGGGTTTGCAAACCTTTCCAAATCTGACGTCGCACTGAGTGCTGGGCAGACCCAGTTTGTGACTCTGTCTCTAAAGATCAGCTCAGTCCTCCAGGAGATCACAGTCAACGCAGGTGTGGATTCGGTCGCCGCACAGACAGCCCCGAGCGGAGGATTCCTCGAAGAGCGCTCTGCGCAATCACTGATCGCGAACACCTACATCCGCAACTTCGTTGCGCCTACCGCCGACTACGGCGAGATCGTCCAGATTGTACCCGGCGCCTTCACCATCAGCAGCGATGGTGTGGGCCTGGGCCAGAGCAAGACCTATTTCCGCGGCTTCCCCGACGGCGATTTCGACATTGATTTCGATGGCATCCCGTTCTACGACACCAACTCGCCGACCCACCACTCTTGGGCCTTCTTCCCCTCGCAGTGGATCGGCGGAGTGGACTTCGACCGCAGCCCCGGTTCGGCCTCCACCATCGGGCCAACCCCCTTCGGTGGCTCGATCCACTTGCTCTCAATGCCACTCACCAGTGAGTTTGATTTACGCGGCACAGTTTCGTACTCAACCTGGAATACCAAGCTCTATGATGGCGCCTTCAACTCGGGTAGCTTTGGCTTGTTTGGCAGCCCCAAAAAGTCGAATCTCTTTGTCGACTGGCATCATATGTCGTCAGACGGTTATCAGACATTCAACTACAACACCCGCAATGCCGGTTCTCTGCTCTACCAGTACCAGTTCTCGCCCAAGACCGTGCTGACTGGCTTCAGCGGCGTGATTCAACTCGACGCCAATACTTATGGCCTCAATCCGACCCGCTGCCAGACCTTGAGTTCAACCCCTTCTTCCCTCTGCACCGCCACCACAGCCTACAAGGGAGTGACATATAACACTGCGCCCAACGGTATGCTTCCTTACACCGGCTACGGCTACAAATTTATGATGGTCAACAACTCCGATCCTGCCAATTGGCTCGACTATCAGTACAACCACTACCATGTCCCCACGGACTTCGAGTATGTCAGCTTGAAGTCCGATCTCGGCAGGGGTTGGTATATGGAGGTAAAGCCTTACACATATAACTACGACAATGGCGAACTCTATACCAACGCCACCGCTATCACTGACGTAACGCAGGCCGCCGGGGTTGCCAACCCATCCTTACTCCCAGGCTCGCTCGTGGCTCCTAATAGCAAAGGCGTTTCGACGCTTTACTATAACGGCACTGCGGTTGCTCCCTGCAATGTCATTGCACAGGGCAAAACCAGCGCAACCACCGGACTCACAATATGGTCGGAGCCTTGCGCGGTTGACAAGTACAACAGCTATCGCAAGTACGGTGAAACAGCCGTTGTTACGCAGACTTCAAGCCTCGGCGTCTTGCGCGCCGGCCTGTGGTATGAGTGGGCGCGCACCGACCGGCATCAATACCCCACCGACCCGCTCAACAATTGGGCCGACCAGCCGCTGCCCAACTTCGCCGAGCAATTTTGGACGAACTCCTATCAGCCTTACGCCGAGTATGAGTTCCATGCGACCCCGCAGTTCAACATCACAGCCGGGTCCAAGTTCGCCTACTACACCTTTGACATTCTGCATCACGCCGACGATGGCAAGACCGTGGGTCCGTTGACCTGCACCAGTCTTACCGCCGCTTGCTCGGCTACTGCCGAAGACACTGGCACCTTCTTCGCCCCGCTGCCTTCGCTCGACATCAACTACCGCATCCATTCCGACTGGTCAGTCTATGCCCAAGCCTCGACTGGGAGCATCGTGCCGCCAAGCAGCGTATACGACTTTTCCCACACGCCCACGACGCTCGTTCCCAAGCCGGGTCTCTTGACGCCTCCCAAGCAGCAGAAATCCACCACCTACCAGGTGGGCAGCGTCTACAAAGGCAACAGGCTCACGCTGGATGCCGATGCCTATCGTGTCCGCTTCCAGAACAGCTACTCCAGCTTGATCGACCCCACAACTTCGGAAACGGTCAACTACCTTCAGCCGAGTTCTGTAACTCAGGGCCTCGAGTTTGAAACAACTGCAGTCCTCTTGCCGGGCCTCAATCTTTATCTGAATGCGACCGCTGCCAACGCTTTTTACTCGGGGACGATGAATGCCGGCACACCGTCAGCACCCTACTACGAAACCGCGCCTTCGGGCCTGTGGGTGCAGCAGACTCCTGCCGACACAGAGATGCAAGCATTAACCTACCAGAAGCACGGCCTCGACCTGGGCATCTTCAACAAGCGCGTGGGCGAACAGCGCGTGGACAATGGCCAATACCACAACCAGGCGATTGTTCCCGCCTTCAGCATGGTCAATAGCTACTTCAACTACACCTTTCGCAATCACTCCATCTTTGACGGGACCAAGATCCAGTTGGGCGCAAACAATATGCTCAACGATCACAACCTCACCGCACTCACATTGTCAGGTGCGGCGAACACGATCTTCGTTAACGGGGGTAGCGCCTGCACCAGTTCAACTGCGACCGCAACGAATCCCTGCGATGCCTTCAACACCAATGGCCCCACACCGATCAGCGGAGCCGACCAGCCGACCTTCATGGCGGGACGCAGCTTCTCGATCTCTGTCACCTTCGGCTTTGCGCCGTTAGGTCGCTAAAAGAAGAACCCTAAGCCGCGTATTGGTTCACTGACCCAGGCCGCGCCGTTGGAAACCATCCAACGGCGCGGCCTGAGCTAGTCGTCACCAAACATTTTGATCAGATCTCGGTGCGAAACTCAGCCCTCGATCGCTGCGGCAATTCTCGCGCGCACCGAGTCATGCAATGGCGGCATCGCGCCGGATTGAGAGGCCATCCAAGCGCCCCAGCGGTTGCCGGCTTCGTTCAGCGTGGCTAGCCTTGCCCCGCGCAGCAGGTAGTGAGTCATGGCCGCCGCGAATGCATCTCCCGCGCCAATCGTATCGGCCACCTGGATGGGAATACCGGGATGCACATGCCATTCGTCGCGCGTGACCAGCAGACTGCCGCGTCCGCCGCGTGTCACCGCCACCATCTGAAGCGAAGGAAACTCCGAAAGCAGCCAATCTGCGCCCAGCCGAATCAGACCGCGCCGCTCGACAGTAAAGCGCAATGGGATGGACTCAGCCTGCTCCGGCAAGCACGGCATCGCGGGCATTCCAAGCTTCGCCAATACCTCTGGCATCTCGCTGTCGTTCATCTTGATGACCGTGGCCAGTTCCAGAGATTCCTGGATCACTTCGCCAGAGTAAAACGGAGCTCGCAGGTTTACGTCGAAGATTCGCACGCACGAGGCTGAGCTCTCCGCAACCAGCATCTGAATGGCTTGACGCGATTGAGCAGTGCGCTGAGCCAGCGAACCGAAGCAAATAGCGTCGGCCCTCTCAGCCAGTTGTACCCAACTGTCGGTCACCTCCAGAAAATCCCACGCCGCCGGACGATGAATTGTGTACTGGGGCTGGCTGCCCTCAAAGGCCACCGACACCTTGCCCGTCTCATGCGCCGGGTCCACCTCAAGAAAACTCGTGTCGACTGGCAATGGATCCAGGCGCTCAACCGCCTTGCGGCCCGGTTCATCGCGACCGATGCGGCTCAAGATCGCGGCATGATTGCCCAACCGTCCTGCCATCACCGCAAAGTTGGCCGGCGCACCGCCCAGCCGTGGTCCTCCAGGAAGCAGGTCCCAGAGCAGTTCACCGATTCCGAGGATCAAATGCGGTTGCTTCAAGGCGATACGACCTTTCACGGCTAAAACACCCGTAAATCCGGCCTGTCCCTGCTCTCCCACCCTGTCCGCGTTCTGCCTGCGGATGGGATAGAGCAAGGAATTGTTGAGGGTAGACGCGGATCAGTAGCTAAGACAGTCTTCACGTTCCGGCGCATTTCGTCAACCGCATTATCTGCGATTCGTTTTAATCTCTGCTCCCAAGTCCCTGCCGGGTTTTTCCAAGTGCCAAATCGAGCAATCCTCGACATTCGACGAGGCATACTCGCCCTCCGGTTGGTTGGCCAGAATCCTGTGATCCGCAATAGCGTCAACCTGGGAACGGCGAATCTGGCCGAGGAAGAGCCGGGCAGCCCCCGCACGCCGACCCAGTACGCTCTCCAGCACATGCTCTTGCTCATTGTTCACATAGATCAGATCCAGTTGCCGCCCCGGCTCGGCCAGGCTCCTGCCCCATGCTTTGAGCAAACGCCGCATCACCGTCGCGCCAAAGGGATTGAAGAGAAACGCCAGGCATGGTCCCGCTGGAAGCGGAAATTCGACCGCATCGCAGCAGATCATCTTCATCGGCGACAAGGCCAGGCCAGCCGACCGCCACGCTGTCAGATTCCGTCGTGCAATCCGCACCAGTGTTGGATTCAGCTCCACTCCCGTCACTTGGCGGAAAGGCAGTTGTGAAGCCAAAAGCACTGCCCGCCCCATACCCGCGCCAAGATCAATGAAGCTATAGTGCTCGATTGGCGCGGTTGGCCGACTTCTCTGCCAACGGCGCAGCAGCGCGTGAAGGACCGACGGCGCAACGCCGTAGTAAGCAGTTGCATGACGATCATGCTGGTGACCGCTCTTTAGGTGCCGTCCGGCTACCAGCCCACTGGTGCGCATGCCAAACTCTTCGTCAAATGGGTGACGAGTGAACCCGTCCGCAACCCTGAGCCCAGGCAGCAGCCGGCGTCTCGTCTTCCCCTGGGCTGTCATTGAGAGAGCTTCGATGTCCTGCACCAACCACCCGTTCATTCCCACAAACTAGAGAGGCCTCCCACTCTGGGAGGCCCTGAAATGATTTGCGCCGACTTACCTAGCGCAAGCGAAACGCCTTGATTGCCGCGGGCAACCGCTCTTCGATCAGTCTGGCGCGCTCGACTGCAATGCCGCCCAGGTACGACGGCGCCGGAGTGGCCGTGAGCACCAGAAGCAAGGCAATCACTGAGAATCCAAGCCCCGCGATGCCCGCCGACACCAGCATATGGTAGGTATCGGCAATATCCAGGCCGAAGACATTGAATGCAACATGCTCCAGCGGCTTGATGTGCTGCAGAACCGCCAATGCGAAAAGGAAGAAGAAGACCGCCAGCGACGTCAACACCGCCAGCGATACATCCACACCGCGGTGAAAGCTCTGCCGCGCGCTACAGTGGGGACATTCATCCAGATGTTGCTCGTAGTCTTTGCTCATCTCCGGGGAGATCCCTGAGATGTCATATCGCCAACTGGCCAGAATGCCACCAATAACCGTGTCTGTGCATCGGGTTCTTGCCATAATCGTAAAGACTCACTTTACAGGATGCGTTTAGCCGCCAAGGCCTTGCACGGCTTACGTGGCAACGAAATGTTTCAGTCTCTTAAAGGCTCCGTCTGCGTTCTTGAATCGAACGCTTTAATCGACTCCGCCTTGCCGGGTTCCTCACCCACTGGTACAGAGTGATACCCGTGTTGTAACTATTGTAACTTAACCGCCTAAAAGTGAATAGAAGAAAGTGGCTCGTGTTGCATTGCCAGCAACAGCCGATTCGCCAGCAGGTTAGCCTGGCCGCTCAGGGCACGCTCGGCGGCAACCCGCGCTAACTCTGGAAGATTATTGCTTTCAGATAGATGCGCAAGGATAACGTAGGCTGCCTGACCGTCGTAGCCATCCTCCAGAAACCCTGCCGCAGCCTCGTTTGACAAGTGGCCCACCCGCGAAAGCACTCGCTGCTTCACCGCCCAGGGGTAAGGGCCGTCGCGCAGCATCTCCAGATCGTGGTTGGATTCGAGCAGCAGCAGGTCCACGCCCTTGAGCTGAGCCTTTACATTGGGCGAAATATAGCCAAGGTCTGTGGCAAAGGCCATCCGAACCCCCTCGGCTTTAAAGACAAAGCCCACCGGGTCAGCGGCATCGTGGGGAATGGTGAAAGGGCTGATGGCAATGTCGCCGATCTCGAAGGGCTGTCCGGCCTGGAAGTACTCGACCTTCGGAAGCGAAGTAGGGTCCTTGACCTTGGCGGGCTCGGCCGCCGGTGCATCAGGCAACGTGTCAGGGCATGACTTAAGTCGTGTCGAAGATGCTGCTGGACCAACGAGGGCTATAGCCCCTGCGCCACCCTCTTCGCCCAACTCATCAGTCACCTCGACAAGATCCGTTTCGTCCGGCTCACCTTCTTCGGCGGTAGTGTCCGCCTCGGCCTGGCGCTCTGCGGCCTGCTTGCGGCACTGCTCCCGCCATTGTGCATAGGTCATCTGCCGTCGCGGCGTCAGCCAGCGCATCCAGGCCCGGTGTGTGCCTTCAGTGAAGTAGACCGGAATGCCCAGCTTGCGCGCCGTCACCGCAACGCCGTTTACGTGGTCGGAATGCTCGTGTGTGATGACGATGGCGTCCAGCGTCTCCGGCTCCTCGCCAACCAGTTTCATGCGCCGGAAGAGCTCGCGGCAACTCAACCCGCAATCGACCAGGATCCGCGTCTGTCCCCCAGTGACAACCGTGCTGTTGCCCTTGGAACCCGACGCCAATACCGTGAATCGCACCATGAGTTGAGGATACCGCGAAGAAGAGCGATTAGCACGGATTCCGATGGTCTGCTTGACAGTCTACGCGGCAGCGGAATTATCATCCCTGAAACGATCAATACAGCCAAGAAGGAGATAGACCCATGGCGTTCGGCAAAAATGGAGCCGTATATTTATTCTGCGCATTGATCGGATTCATAGTCTCATCCTTTCTGCCCCATGGCGCGTGGTCGACATTTGGCTATCTACTTATCACCTATCACTTATATTTGGGATATCATGCGATGATCGCCGAGCACGAGACAGGCTTCTCCCTGCCCATTGGCTCGACAATCGTTACCCATGTGGCCTGTCTTGCGGTCGTCGTGTGCTTTGCGCTCGGACGGGGCCATATCCCATTTTTCGGGTGGATTCGCCTTTTCGTTCCCGCCTTGGCTCCCTTTGAGGTCAGGTGGCTTTTCAGCGGCAACAAGAACAGAAAAACGGACAAACCGGTCCCGGTCTCAAAGCAGGAGGCTGAGAAAAAAGCTGCCCTTGTTGCCTCAGCTGTCGCCGCCGCCGCCACAGTCGATGACTACGAGGAGTGGCTCAAATATCTCGCCCAGCCCAAGCGCCCGCCTAGAAAGCCCGGAATGACTGTTCAGGATGAGTACAAGCAATGGCTGCTCGCCCGTGCGAGAGCCAGGGTCGCTCCCCCAAAGCAATGATGCTCCAGCCCGCCTAAGTCGTCCCCGGCAGATTCGCCGGAATCTCAATCGAGACCAGCGTTCCCCGCCCAGGGTTGCTGACCACGCTGAAGCGTGCCAGATTGCCGTAAAGAACCTCCAGCCGTTCCTGCACGTTCTTCATGCCGATGCCTGCACCGCTGCGGCTGAGCGCCGACGCCGGACGGTTGCCCATTCCGACGCCGTCGTCGGCCACTTCGATCAAAACTCGATCCCCGTTGAGCTGGCTGCGTAACGTAACGGTACCCCCATTGATACGCGGCTCCAGCCCATGTTTGATACTGTTCTCAATCAGCGGCTGCAGCAGGATGCTAGGCACGAGAACCGCAAGCGTTCGCGGATCAATCTCCTTTTCGACGCGCAACTTCTCGGCGCCGAAGCGCACCACTTCAATGTCCAAGTAGTCATCGGTAAACTTCAGCTCTTCGCTCAGCGGAACATACGTATCGTGATCCTTGAGCAAGGCGCGCAGGATGTTGGCCAGCTTTACCGTCATCTCGCGCGCCAGTTCTGGCCGCAACCGAACCAGAGACGCGATGGAGTTGAGCGTGTTGAAGAGGAAGTGGGGATTGATCTGGCGTTGCAGCGCGTCAAGCCTCGCCTCGAGCAAGAGCCGCTTCTGCTCTTCGAGTTTGAGTTCGATGCGCAGCGCATTCCAAACCTTGATCGCAATGCCAACCACGATGGGTGCGCTGAGCCAAACCAGCGCCTGTAGCCACCACTGGCTGGAGAGCAGCGCAAAGAGCCGGCGCGGAAAGGTGTGGGCAATCCAGTCGCGGCAGGCTTCGGCTGCGACGATGAGAAAGAGCATGAGGAATTGGCGGTCGATGCGCGGCTTGCGCAGGTTGCGCCGCACCCAGCGGTAGAGGCTCAGGTCGATGAATGGCGTAAACGACCAGATCTCCTCCCTCTCGACAAACCGGCCCAGCAGCCCCGCCGCCAAACCCAGCGCCGCGTTAAAGGGCAAGGCCAGATACTCGTGGTGGTAAACGGCCGGGCCTGAGAGCACGACGCCGCCCAGCATTGCCCACTCCGGTCCCAGCAGCAGGCCCAGCAGAATAACCGTCTCAAAAGAGATGTCGGCGGCCAGAAAGTTGGGCACTGCAATCCGCACCCACACGCCCAGCGTGAGTGGCGCCAGAAAGAACGCCAGCAGCGCAAGCGTCTGCCGTGGACGGCGCTGCTCGGCAAAGAAAAGCCGCCGGAAGGTACTGACACGCGCCAGTACGCTTGCCACCGATGCAACCACGCCCAGCTTGACCAGCAGCGTGATCAGAATAAGATTGTCGGTCACCGCGGCGTATCCCGGTGCAGCGCCTTCACCTGGTAGCCGGCCTTCTTGAGCTCCGCTGCGATCTCCTCGACCATCATCACGCTGCGGTGCTGGCCGCCTGTGCAACCGAAGGCTACGGTCAGATAGCTCTTGCCCTCTTCCACATAGTGCGGCAACAGGTAAAGCAGGAGTTCCTTCACCTTGCCCAAGAATTCAATCGTCTGCGGAAATCCTCGCACGTAGGCGGCCACCCTGGTGTCGAGGCCAGTCAGCTTGCGAAACTCCGGCACAAAGTGCGGATTGGGCAGGAAGCGCACGTCGAAGACCATGTCCGCATCCAGCGGCACGCCGTTCTTGAATCCGAAGCTCAGACAGGAGACCAGCAGGCGCTTGGTCTCTTCCTCCTGGCCAAACCGGGCCTGTATATTGGCGCGCAGCTCGTGCACATTGAAGTTTGAGGTGTCGATCAGCGTGTCGGCGACGTTGCGGATCGGATCCAGTAATTGCCGTTCCTCGACGATGGAGCGCGAGACCGTCTCCTGCCGCCCCAGAGGATGCGGCCGCCGGGTTTCGGAGTAGCGCCGCACCAGCACCGCGTCCTGTGCGTCGAGAAAGACCACGCGCGTATGCAGAAGCATCTTCACACGCTTGAGAATCTCCGGCAGACGGTCCAGACTCTGGCCTTCACGGACATCAACCACGATGACCGCATTCCGGACCTCTGTAGATTTTTCGACCAACGCGGCAAAATCGGGTAGCAGTTCGAGAGGCAGGTTATCCACGGCGTGAAAACCGAGATCCTCAAATGCCTTGAGGGCCGAGGCCTTTCCCGAACCGGAGATTCCAGTAACGATCACCAGCTCCTTGGCGGCTTTTTCCGTTCCCTCGGCAGGTGTGGTTGCGGCATCCGCTGAAGTCATTGGTGATGTAGGCTCTGAAGGCGTCATGGGCCCATGCTACACCGAAAGGCGGCCAATGCGCATGGTCCGGCGCATTTCATTGCGCCGGACCTCGCGTGAAATATGCGTTAACTTTATTTGTGCGGGCGCTAGGGAAGCTCCACCAGCTCCATCTCTCCGTCGCGTCGGCGGTGGAGCACAAACGTATCTCCCGAAGGATTGCGGAAGATCAGCAAGTCGCGGTCGCGGAATTCGGCATCCTTCACCGCCTCTTCGATGGTCATGGCCTTCAATGCGATGGCCTCGCCGTTGGTGACAATGTGCGGCTCGACAACCGTCTTGCGGGCAGGAAACGAGTGTATGGCGATCTCCGCACTGGCCCTTTTGCGGGCCCGGGTTGGAGTGCCCTCTGCGGCGCCGTTCTCCGACTGAGCCGCGCGAGCCTTGGTCCGGGCCACTGGAGGCGCGGTGAGCACCTTCTCCTCCTTGGGCAGCCGTTTGCTCCCAATGCGCCGGTCGCGGTGGCGGCGCGCCTGGTTCTCGGCGTGTTCGAGGGCCTTGCGCAATGCGCCTTCGAGCGTATCGGCCTCACCCGAGGCGGCAATGGTCTGCAGCCGGGCTTGAATAGTCACCTCGGCAACCTGCAGACGCTTCAGCGCGCTGAAAACGATACTGGCCCGCGCACTCTTGCCCAAAATGCGGGCAATCCGTTCCATCCCCTCTTCGGCCTGCGTGCGCAGCGCCTTGGAGATCTTCACTTGTCTGGCGGTGAACTCCACTTCCATGGTCAGCCTCCGCTTTCTGTTTTATTTTGTTGCTTCTTCACACAGCCAGTTTATCGGCTGGAGAACTTCGGATTCTATAGCATTTACGGGACCGGTGGAACGAAAATCTCAAAAAAAAGGGAATAGGGAATAGTTCTCCTCAAGAAGCGTTGGCAAACATCTACCATCTGCAAAAAAACTCTTCACGCAACACTCAGCAAAAACAGCACGGAATGCAGGTCTTCTATTCCCTAGTCCCTGTTCCCTGGCAATTTTCACTCATCACGCCGGCGGCGCTGATGAGTGGAGGGAATATTCATGTCCTCGCGGTACTTGGCCACGGTGCGGCGGGTCAACTGAATCCCCTGCGCCTGGAGCATGGCTGCCAGTTGGTCGTCGGTGAGCGGATGTCGCGCATCCTCCTCCTCGATCAGCTTGCGAACCTTGCGCTTGAGCACAGGCAGAGGCGTATCGGCGCCCTCCGGTCCATTCGAACCTTCCGAGAAAAAAAAGCGCAGTTCGATAACACCCTGTGGAGTGTGAGCATACTTGTTGGCCACAGCGCGGCTGATCGTGGAGGGATGAACGCCGATCTCCTCGGCCACTTCCTTAATCATCATCGGACGCAAGCCCTCGACGCCCCGCTCGAGGAAGTCCTGCTGGCGGCGAACGATCACCTCGCAGGTACGCAGAATCGTGCTCTTCCTCTGGGCGATGTTGCGCATCAGTTGGAGCGCGGAGCGGAAGCGCTCCTTGACGTAGTCCTTCACCTCTTTGTCGACGCTTTCGGTGGCCAGCATCCGCCGGTACCGCCGGCTGAGCCGCAGGCTGGGCATGTCTTCCTCGTTCATCGACACGACCCATGTGTCGCCGCGCTTGATAAAGACCACGTCGGGCTCGATCAGCCTCGCCTGCTCGCGGTTATACAGGCGGCCGGGCCGGGGATCGAGGGTGCGGATGAATCCCACGCCGGCATGTGCCTCTTCGGGAGTAATCTGGGCCGCCTTCGCCAGTTCCTTCACGTCCCTTTTCTGCAGCAGCGGAAGGTGCCGGTCGACTATTAGCGCCGCTACCTCCATGCTGCGTCTCCGTTCCTCGATATGCGCCTCGGCCTCGGCCCTGAAGCTGCCGTGCGGATCTTCGGCCGGTTCAGCAGCGGGCTGGGAAAACAGATGCACGAACTCACGTTGCTGTGCCGCAATCTGGAGCATCAGGCACTCGCGCAGGTCGCGCGCGCCCACTCCGGCAGGGTCAAGACGCCGAACCTGCTCGAGGCCGCGACGCAGCAGCTCGAGCGCTGACTCCGCTCCCGTCTCCGGAAGGGCAAGAGATTTTTCGAGTGCCGCCGCCAGCTCTTCTTCGCTACCGGCCAGGTACCCATCGCCGTCCAGATTGCCGATGACGAACTCCATTGCCTCGCGCAGATCCTGCTCCAGGGTCAGACCTCCCAGTTGCCACGCCAGGTGATCGGTGAGAGTCGTAGGCTGGGAGAGAAAGTTCTCAAACGAGGGCTTTTCGCTCTCTTCGTATTCCGGCTGTGTGCGATAGCCGGGGTCCAGGTATTCCTGAAAATACGATCCGAAGTCGACCTCATTGAAGGAATCCTTGGGTGCTGTCGCGGGCTCCTCGGCCACAATCTCCTGACGCTCCGTGACCCCACGTTCCAGGAGTTCCTGACGGCCCGCCACCTCATCCAGCATCGGAACCGTTTCGTCAATCTCTTCCAGGACGGGATTTTCCACCATCTCGGCATCGATCATCTCCTTCAGTTCCAGCTTGTTGAGCGCAAGCACGCTCACCATCTGCATCAGGCCTGGGGTCAGGATCTGTCGTTGTGCGACCTTCAGGCTCAATTTGGGTTGCAGCAGCGCCATAAGAAGAACTCAATTCCAGTTTGGACTTACCGTCAGTGTAACCGAGTGAGAAAAAGTCTAAAGGGCAAAATGCCCCAGATCGAGACAATAGTTCCGGTTTGGGCGGGAAACAACCCGGAACTCTCCGTCCGGAAATCATCCTACCGCTTTCAGCATCAAGTGGTTGACGGAAGACAAACTGCCTGAATCCGGCCCTCAGCCCCACCCGAAGCCCGCATCAACTCAAAGAGAAACCCTCCCCCAGATAGAGCCGCCGTACATCGACGTTATTGCCCAGCTCATGCGGTGTTCCCGCAAAGAAAATCTTCCCTTCGGCGATGATATAGGCCCGGTCAGTTACGCTCAACGTCTCGCGAACATTGTGGTCGGTGATCAGGACCCCGATGCCGCCGGCCTTCAAATCGAAGATGATCTTTTGCAGCTCCAGCACGGCGATCGGGTCAATGCCGCTGAATGGCTCGTCGAGCAGAATGAAGTTTGGCTGGATGCAGAGTGAGCGGGCAATCTCGACCCGGCGGCGCTCTCCGCCAGAGAGGGCATAGCCCCGCGTTGTCCGAATATGGCCCAAGTTGAGCTGATGAATCAGGCGCTCGGTCCGCGTCCGCCGCTCCCGGCTGCCCAGGGGCTGCGCCTCGAGCACCGCCAGGATGTTCTCCTCCACGGTCAGCTTGCGAAAGACCGAGGGCTCCTGGGGCAGATAGCTGATCCCGAAGTTGCGCGCGCGCAGGTACATCGGCGTCTGCGTGATCTCTGTCTCGTCCACCATCACGCGGCCCATATCGGGCTCGACCAGTCCGACAATCATGTAGAAGCAGGTGGTCTTGCCCGCGCCGTTCGGCCCCAGCAGCCCCACCACCTCGCCGCGCGAGATCTTCAGGTCCACTCCGCGGACGACCTGTCGCCCCTTGTATGTCTTGCCGATTCCTTCGGCGATCAATGTATCCATCGAGCTCGCTTTCGCCGCTTCAAACTCTATCTTACGGTCTCACCTCGGTGCGGTTGTCTGCGTCACAGTCTTACTGCCTCCGCCCTCGACGCTCACGCTGTCATCGCGGCCATGGAAGATCAAAGCCTCGCCAGAGACCGTTCCCCGCGTTGGATCGGTCATCTTCGGCGGAGCGGCCGCCGTTCCCGTCAGCACATACTCATTCGTGGCGCTGGTAAAGACCAACTGCTCGCCGGTCCCGCGCCTGCCCTCGGAGGTCAGCACCACATGGCCGCGCGCAGTCATACTCTCCACCTGAGCCTGCCCCTGAACGGCCTTGCCCGCCGGCAGCAGCACCACCTCGACCTGATCTGAAGAGGATGTTGCTGTTCCCGTCTCGGCAACCACCGCGCCTAGAATGCCCCCATGCATCACAGCCTTGCGTTCGCCGTCTGAGTACTTCAAATCGCCTCCGCGCACCCTGATCACAGCCGGCTGGCCGGACTTCCCTGCCTGCTTGCTCGCGTCGCTACCCGTCTCCGCACCGCCGGCGGTCACCAGCACAGCTCTTACCGGCTCGGCGCGGTCCGTCGTACGCGCAATCAGCGTCTGCCGCCCCCGGTCGAGCACGATCACAGGCGCGGCAATTGAGTTGGCCTGCTGCCACAGGCGTGCGTGTCCGCTGAATGTAGCTTCGCCTGTCGCCTGCCGCAGCTCGGCTTCGGTAGCCACCACATGTGCCGGTCCCTGCCCGCCCAGAGCTACACCGCCTTGGCTGGCTGCGGGTCTTCCCTGCCGACCGCTGGCATCGCTCCAGCTCGCTTTTATATTGCCATGAGCAAAGGCGTCACCGGAGGCCCGCGAAACGTCAACCTTGTCGGCTGTAAGCTGCAAAGCGCCGTCTTCAACCCGTGGACTCAACGTCAAATGCATCCACTCACCCGAAGCCTCATAGGCGGCGCGGCCAGCCGTGGCCCGCAGCAGGGCCGGAGCAGGCGCACCTGGCTTTGCCACCGGCTGCTGCGTCAGCACTACATGCCCCTCGACCGTCGCCGACTCAAGATCGCCCTCGCTACGGCTCCCGCCTTTCGGACTCGACTTCCCTTGAACCTGCGCAGCAGCCGCGAAATGCGCCTCCACCCTATCGCCACTCGTCGACTGCCGGACTCCCGTCGCAGCGGTCTCCTCTATGCTCGCGTGGCCAATCCCATGCAGCACGCTCACCCGCGACCCTGGCCCAAACTCGCCCGTCACCTCATCGGCCGAAAGCCGCGAAGGTGCAACCGCGTCGTTTCCCCGCTGGCTCTCGCCCGTCACCACCACGCCGCCGCTGCCGCGCATAGTTGCCGGCTCGATCTGACCATGGCTGGAGTCGCGAAAGTCGACATCGGCAACCGGCGAACGCCAATGGCGACTCTGCCGCTGCGGCTGGCCCGCCGCTTGGCTCAACTCCTCGCTGTCCAATGCCACGCCCTGCTCCAAATGCGCCTGCCGCAGCTTACCCCGCGCGTTGAACTCGAGATTCACCGTCGGCGCACCTCCATGCAACTGTCGCCGCTGCGCGGCCCCCGGCACACTCACCGAGTCCATCGAGACTCCGCCCGTTAGGCTGCCATGGCGAGGCAGATTGCGCTCATCAAAATCCATCTGCCCGGTAGGAGCAGAAAGGTGGCCCCCAGATGCGGTGGTCAGCGTGAAGCCGTTCGTCGCATCCAGCCGAACCGCCGATCCGTCTTCACGAAAGAAAACCTTCGCATCGCCGGCCGTTGAGTCGCCACCCTGGTATTCGGCTCTCGCTGCGTGCAGCCGGCACGTCTGCGTGTCGCGTTCAAACTCCCCATGTTGAGCGTGAATCTGGACCGTCGCCACGCCGCGCTTCGCTGTCAACTCCACGGCCGTGTCCAAAACCAGCAGACCCTGCTGCGAGTCGAATGTGGCGCCTATCGAGCTGCCGCTTCCCTGCGACATGGAAAAGTCCACACGTTGGCTGGTTGTAGCCACTCCGCTGTGCTGGTCAAAGGTGAGTCCGCTGGTCTTCACGTGGATCTCGCCCTGCGCGGCTGCCTGCGCTACTGAGGCGATTGGGCTGCCTTTCGGGCTGCCTTTCATCGCATCTCGGGCAGTTGCTTTGGGCGCAATAGCCGGCGCAACGCCAGGCCGCATCAGTGTGATCTCCACTGGTCCCGTCGCCTTGGCGGTGCCCGCCTTCTGGTCGTACTCAAACTCGTCGCCTTCGATGCGGTCCACGCGGCTGCCGTCTTCTCCGTAGAGCTCGATCTTCACGTCATGCAGCAAAGCATTGCCCTGCTTCAACTGCACGACCTTGGACGCGTGAATCTTGAACTGCGAATGCGCGCCGAGAGCATGAGAAAAGGTAACGCCGTTAGACTCTTGCTTAATCTCAAATCCCAGCCGCTTGGGCAGGTCGCGACGATTCAGCGGATTCTTCCATTTGCCAATCGTGAGAAACACCACCAGCGAGGCCAGCAGCAGAACTCCCGCCGCCACGATGAGCAGTCTCAGCCTTGCAATGGTGAAGGCCACGGTCAGTTCGCTCCTCCGAGCCGCTTCGTGAGCCGGGCCGCAAGCCGCTGCGCTAGACTCTCGCCCAGTTCACTCCACAAGAGGCGCGCCGTCGCGCCGGAGGCCTTTTCGACCGCTGCGGTGAGTTCGACGAGTTGCCGCACATTCTGCTCCACGTGCTTGGCTGCCACCGAATCGAGCTCCAGGTCCTCTTCAAGAAATGGTGTGTCGGAGCCAAAGTCGATTCGGATATGGCCGTCGGCTTCATAGGCGCCTTCATCAAAGAGTGGACCAAAGCCTGTCACACGCACCAGGCGCGGCTCCCTCGCCCAGCGAGCGTCGAGGTCCGTTGCGGCCTCCAACTCCCAGAGGCTCCAGCCTATCTGGAATTCGTAGGCGTAGTCGTCATGCAGGATTTCCAACGCCTCTTCCACGGCAAGCCGCGGCTCAACGCCTAGCGCGATGGCTCCGTCGCTGGCCGCTCCAGCGCGGCGGCCATAGACTTGCTGAAAGACCGGCGACTCGCTCCAATCGATTGGCCACACCGTAGCGGCATAGACGCGCGCCTCGCCGCCGTTCGCGGCAAAGGCTTCAAGCACCGCCGTCAGCTTGTCGGCAAGCGAGGCCAGGCGCAGATTGGGATACCACAGACTGAGATAAAGCGTGTCAGACATCTCTATTGATTGTAGACGGGGAAGAAGAACCGCGGTTGCTGAGAAGAAGCCCTAGTCAACGCATAAGCGCGAGGCATTTCATCACAGTTCCACAGTTTCACAGCAAGTAGGAGGGGAGGGGGTGGGCA
>Ga0181535_10002019_pt1 | contig 25383 bp, 18 predicted proteins | sample PEATcosm2014_Bin_44_FD_119774 | JGI IMG/M metagenome (GOLD analysis project Ga0181535, IMG submission 119774) | Peatland microbial communities from MTU Mesocosm Facility, Houghton, MI, USA - PEATcosm2014_Bin17_30_metaG | ecosystem: Environmental > Terrestrial > Soil > Wetlands > Peat | place...
CAAGGACGGCGTCATCATCCTGGCGGCGACGAACAGGCCCGATGTCCTCGATCCGGCGCTGTTGAGACCCGGACGCTTCGATCGGCAGGTCGTGGTCGCGATGCCCGACGTCCGGGAGCGGGAGGACATTCTCGCCATCCATATGAAGCGGATCCCCGTGGACGCCGACGTTGACGTCAGGCGCCTCGCCCGCGCCACTCCGGGCACGTCCGGCGCCGATCTCGCCAACCTCGTCAACGAGGCCGCGCTGTTCGCGATCCGGAAGAACAAGGCCACGGTTTTCATGGAGGATTTCGAGGATGCCCGCGACAAGCTCCTCATGGGCGTCGCCCGCCACAGCCTGGTCATCACCGACGAGGAGAAGCGCGCAACGGCCGTCCACGAGGCGGGGCATGCCCTCCTCCACTACCACCTCGCCCACTCCGACCCGCTGCACAAGGTGACGGTAGTTCCCAGGGGACGGGCCCTCGGCCTGTCGATATCCCTCCCGGAGAAGGACGTGTACTCGCGCTCGAAGTCCTGGCTCGAGGACAGGATCGCCATAATGTACGGCGGCTACTCGGCCGAGCGGATCGTCTACGGCGAGACCACTACCGGCACCGCGCAGGATATTCGCCAGGCGACGGATTTTGCCCGCAAGATGGTCTGCGAGTGGGGGATGGCGGAACTGATGGGGCCCGTGGCCTACGGCCAGGAGGAGGAGCCGATCTTCATCGGCAAGGAAATCGCCCAGCATAAGGACTATTCCGAGGACACGGCGATGCGCATCGACGAGGCGATCAAGAAGATACTCGAGTCGGCCCTCGCCCGGGTCACCGCGATATTGACCGAGCATCGCGACCAGCTCGAGAAGCTGGCCGATGCCCTCGTGGCGCGCGAGACCCTCGAGGACTCCGAGGTGAGGCTCCTCCTCGGCTTCGCCCCACGCGAGGCGAGGGCATAGGCATGAGGGCCGGGCGCGCGGCGGCCATACTGGCCCTTGCCGCCACGGCCTTGGCGCTGCCGGAATTGCGCGCCTCCGCGCAAGACGCGGGCGCCTGGTTGAGCGCGTCGAGCGGCGCCGCCCGAACCCTCCTCGACGCCGCTCGGCAGTCGGCGGGAATCGGAGACTGGGCGGGAGCTGCCGCCTACATCGGGGAGGCGGCGGCGCAGGACCCCGGAGACTCGGATGTCCTGTACCTCGTCGCCCTCGCCGCGGTGAAGAGGGAGCTGCCTCTTGGAGAGGCGCTCGGCAGCCTGAATGCCGCGCTCGCGGCCGATCGTTTCTCGTATTATACGGCACGGGACGCATCCACCCTCAAGGCCGAGCTCCTCGTTCGCGAGCGCCGCTGGAAGGAAGCCCTGGACGCCCTCGGATCGCCGTCGTCGGCCGCTTCCGTCGATCGGTCCTATCGGCGCATACGGGCGCGTGCGTACGCCGGAGCGGGGGATGAGGAAGCCTTCGCCGCCGAGTTGCGCGAGGCCCTCGAAAGGTTTCCCGACGATCCGGCCTTCGCAAGGCTGTTCCTGGCCCACGCGGGAAGCATCCCTTCGTCGGAAACCGCGCGGGAGCTGGGAGAGACTATCTTGAGCCGCCTGACGATTTACGCGGCCGTCGATCCCGAGCTTCCCGTGCTCGCCGCGCCTCTCATGGCGGACATCGGGGCGAGGAGGGATGCTGTCCTCGCCTTCAGGGCCGCCGGCGGCTCGAGCCCGGCCGCTACCCTGCGGGCCCTGGAGTACGGCCTCATCGACGAGTCGGCGGCCTCGGCCGAGCTGCTTTCCGGCTCGGGCCCCGTCGAATTGGGCGACATACGATCGCTCCTCGCCCTCGCCGGCAGCCCGGCGGGCAGGGAAGCGGTAGCCACGGCCCTTTCCGCCTGGTCGGGAGAGATCGTGTCGGACCGTGACGGAACGGCCGAGTCGGGCTTCTCGATATCCAAAGGACTCGTCGGCGACTGGGCGCTCGATTCGAAGCACGAAGGACGCAAGGACACGCGGGCCCTGTTCGCCGACGGGCTTCCCGTCTCGCTCGCGCTCGATCGCGCGGGGGTGGAGATCGACATCTCCTATTCCGCGTATCCCGCGGTAGCCTCCGTCGAGTTCAAGGAAAAGTCCGAAAGGCGCAGCTACTTCTTCGGCCCGGAGGCCTTCAGCTTCGCCCCTCTCGCGATGCGGCGCTTCGTCGGCGACGGTAGGTCGTCCATCTCCTTCCCTTACGCGAATCCTTCCGCCGACATCAGCGAACGATCGTGCGTCGCCGCCGCGCTGAGCGTAGCGGTCGATTCGGGTTCGTCCCGCAGAGTGACCCAGCTCGATCACGGCCTGCCCCTGTCCTCGACCGGCTACGAGAACGGCAGGCTGTACTCGACGACCTCGTACGAGCGGGGGCAGCCCGTCCTCGAGAAGGCGGATGTCGACGGCGACGGTCGCTTCAGGACCGAGCGCGGCTTTTACCTGAAGCCGGACGGATCATCGGACGTCGCCTGGATCCGCACCGCCTCCCAAGGCGACGGAGTGTTCGACTACTATGAGCAGACGGTCTTTCCCTTCCGGAAGGAATGGGACTTCGATCGCAACGGGAGCGTCGACGCCGTGCAGTTCCAGCTGCCCGACGGCTCGATCGAGCAGGAGTTCTCCTCTCGTCTCGACGGCCGGCTCGACGAATCGCTGATAGTCAAGTCCGGAAAGATAGTCGCCCTCTCCAGGGACGGGGTCTCATTGGCCTTGCTGCCGGATACCAACGCGAAGCTTACGTGGATCGGCAGGAAGAGCTTCGACCTCGGGCGTAACCTTCCGGAGGGAGAGGGCTTTTTCCATTACCAGGGAACGAGGTATAGATTGACGCGAATCGGCGATCTCGCGTTCGGGGAGATAATTCCATGATGAGGCGGGCAAAATGGCTCGGATTACTGGCAGCCTCGGCTGCGGCGCTCGCATGCTCGTCGGCCCCGCGCGCCGAGACCGGCGAGTCGGCCCCTTCCTATTCGAAGCTTAAGATCGAAGAGCTGAAGAGCCTTTCCCATGCCGACGCCTCCCACGCCCTCGAGGCAATCGGATCAATTCTCGGCGAGGATTCCTCGCAAAGGCCGGCGGAAGGTCCCTCCGACGCAGAGCTCGCCTCGCTCGCCACCGATGCCGAGGCGAAAATCGTGGCCGAGTATCGTTCCGCCCTGGCGTCCAAGGACTATCCTACCGCCCTCGCCCGGCTCGACTCCTTTAAGGCTTTGAACTCGATCGACGGCTTCGCAAAGCTGTTGCCCGAAGATGCTCGAGCCTTGGCGGCGGCCTGGAGCGAGAATCGAAGCTCCCTAATGGCGGCCGAGGCGGAGGATTTCTACTCGAAATCGCAGGAGACGCCCGCCTTCCTAATATATCTCGCGGCCTTGGACGCGGGCAGGGCCAGGAGTCCCTCGTTTTCCGCGAACGAGCTGACGCTCTGGGCCGGCAGGGCCCTGGGCGCCCGCGATAGGCGGACCTTGCGGCTCCTATGCGCGGAGCTGGCTTCCCGGTCCCTTCCGCTGCCGCCGGGCGCCCAGGAGTTCCTCGCCTCGCGGGATACTATGGCGAAAATGCGATCTGGCGTAGTCACGATCTGGGTGGACAAGGGCATCAAGGTCGAGCAGGGGCTCGGCATGCCGGATCGCGTCCTCGGCACGGGATTCTATATCGATCGCGCCGGCTACGCTCTCACCAATTATCACGTCATAGCGAGCGAGGTCGATCCGAAGTACAAAGGCTATTCGCACATGTCGGTCAGGCCCGCCAACGCCCCGGAAGAGAGGATCGGGGCGAAGGTAGTCGGCTACGACCGGCTTCTCGACCTGGCGATCGTAAAGGTAGACGCCGTTCCCGACTACGTATTCTCGCTTTCCGACGGCTCGGACCTCCTCCCCGGCCAGAAGATCTTCGCGATAGGCTCCCCGGCCGGGCTCGAGGACACGGTAACCTCCGGCATAGTGAGCGCGGTCGGGCGCAAGATCCTGCAGATCGGAGACGCGATGCAGGTCGACGCCTCCTTGAATCCCGGCAACTCCGGAGGACCTCTCCTCGACGAATCGGGCGAGGCGGTCGGCGTCGTCTTCGCCGGCATGCCGCAATTCCAGAATCTCAATTTCGCCATACCTTCGTTCTGGATCCTGAAGGTCCTCCCTGATCTCTTCAGGGGCGGGGAGCTGAAGCGCGCGTGGCTGGGGATCTCCCTCGCGGAGAAGGAGTCCGGCCCAGCGATCGGCGGCATAGAGGTGACCTATCGGCATCCGTCCGCGGCGGCCGGAGTGGAGGAAGGAGATCGCCTCATCGACATCGACGGCGAGAAGCCGAAGGACATTCCCGACGCGCAGTCGATGATGCTCCGCCACGAACCCGGAAGCCTTGTCCTTATGCGCGTGTCGAGCGATGGGAAGGAGAAGGTCGAGCTGCGATACCTCGCCGAGCGTCCCTTCTCTCCGCTCGAGTCGGCGTCGAGGCTGGACAGGCAGGATAGGCTCTTCCCCGCGCTCTACGGCATGGCCCTGAGCCCCATGCCTGGGAATATATTCGAGTCCGCCAATTTCAGCGTCTCTAAAGTATGGCCAGGCTCCATCGCCGACGAATCGGGGCTCTCGGAGAACGATCCGATTTCCCTGAAGCGCTTCTTCGTCGACCGCGACCAGCGCGTGGCCTATGCCCAGCTCTACGTGAAGAAGCGAAAGGCCGGCTTTCTGGAGAGCATAATCCAGATCCCGGCCAGCCTCGACATCCCCGATTTCATCTAAGAGCGACAATCCGGGGTACTCGACTCGCCGGCCTTGCATTTTTGCGATGGCGATCTATAGTAAAGAAGCCGGGAGATAAGAATATGCAAACAGGCCAGTCGCCCAAGATCATCAACCTCCATGGGCCTCTCACGATCGAACGCTCGTCGGCGCTCAAGGCAGAGATCGCCGAGGCGCTGGAAGGCCATGACAACGTCCTCCTCAGCATCTCGCTGGTGGAAGAGCTTGACCTGGCCTGCCTGCAGGTCCTCTACGCGGCCAAGGCCGAAGCCGCGGCCCTGGGAAAGGAATTGCATTTCCTCGGCTCGGTGCCCTCCAGGGTCACAAACCGCCTGACGGCATGCGGATTCCTGCGCGGCCCGTCCGAGCATGCCGAAGGATTCGAATCGGCGCTCGTCGGCTTCTAGGCGGAGGTGGCGATGGCGCAATCGTTGGATAGATTCAAGGCCACCTTCCGCGAGGAGGCCTTCGAGCTCCTGGCCCAGCTCGAGGACAAGCTCCTCGAGCTGGAGTCGCAGCCCCTCAACGGCGAGCTGATCAATGCCGCCTTCCGGGCGATACATACCGTCAAGGGATCCGCGGCGATGTTCGGCTTCGACGCCGTCTCCGGATTCGCCCACGAGATGGAGACCGTCCTGGACCTCTGCCGCGGCGGAGCGCTCTCGATAACCAAGGAGTTCATCGGCCTCGCCCTCAAAGGCCGCGACCAGCTTCGCCAGCTCATGGAATTCGAGGATGGCCTCCCCGCGGACATAGCGGAGGAGAGCGAGTCCCTCCTGCGACGGTTCAAGGAATTCTCCGGGAAGGCCACCGGCTCCGTCACGACGGCCCATCCGGACAAAGGACCGGCGGGCGCGCCGGCCGGGTCCGCTGCCGAGAGTCTCCAGGCCAGGACCTATCGAATAACCTTCAAGCCCGCGAGCGACGTCTTCAAGAACGGTACCAAGGTCCTCAACCTCATCGAGGAGCTCTCCGGCCTCGGCCAGGCCGACGTCTTCCCGCATATGGAAGGAGTGCCCCGCCTTCGCGAGATGGATCCCGAGGCCTGCTACGCGTGGTGGGAAATCCTGCTGACTGCCCCGGTCGACGAGAACGCGATCCGGGATATATTCATCTTCGTGGAGGACCAGTCGGAGCTGCGTGTCGCGGCGGTGGCCGGGGGCGACGAGGGAGAGGTCAGGCGCCTGGGCGACATCCTCGTGGACCGAGGCGCGGTATCGGCCGGGGCGCTGCGAGACGCGCTCGGATCGCAGAAGAGGCTGGGCGAGGTCCTCGTCGAGAATCGCATCGTCTCGAAGCCCCAGGTGGAGTCGGCCCTCGTCGAGCAGGAGCACCTGAAGAAGGTCCAGCAGCGGAACGAGACGGCCGGATCGATCCGCGTCGCGAGCGATAAGCTCGACGCGCTCGTGGATCTGGTCGGCGAGCTCGTCACCCTCCAGGCCAGGCTCGCCCAGACCTCGCTCGACATGAAGGACGGAGGCCTCGCCTCGGTCTCCGAGCAGTTCGAGCGCCTGATCTCCCAGCTCCGCGACAACACGATGAGCATTCGCATGCTGCCGATCGGGAGCACCTTCAACAAGTTCAGGCGCGTCGTCCGCGACCTCTCCATCGAGCTCGGCAAGGAGGCCGAGCTCCTCACCGAGGGCGCCGAGACCGAGCTCGACAAGACGGTCATCGAGAGGCTCGGCGACCCCCTGGTCCACATCATCCGCAATTCGGTGGATCACGGCATCGAGAAGCCCGAGGTCCGCGAACGCGGAGGCAAGCCCAGGGCCGGCGCGATCAAGCTCAGCGCGCGCCATTCAGGCGCCTATGTCCTCATCCAGGTGTCCGACGACGGGAAGGGGCTCGACCGCGACGCGATCCGCTCCAAGGCGATAGAGCGCGGCCTCATCTCGCCGACGCAGGAGGTGGGGGATCAGGACCTCTACCAGCTGATCTTCGAGCCGGGCTTCTCGACCGCCAAGGCCGTCACTACGGTCTCGGGGCGCGGAGTCGGCATGGACGTCGTCAAGCGCGAGATCGATTCCCTGGGCGGAAGCGCTCAACTGTCGACGTCGCCGGGCGCCGGCATGACGGTCACGCTCAAGATTCCGTTGACGCTCGCCATCATCGAAGGCCTCCTCGTCCGCATCGGAAGCGAATTCTTCGTCGTCCCGCTTTCGTCGGTCGACGGCTGCATAGAGGTCCTTCGAGACACCCTCGCGTCCATGGGGAGGCGGCGGATCATCAGCTATCGGGACGAGCTCGTGCCTTTCGTGCATCTCAGGAGCTTCTTCTCTGGCGAGAAGGACGGCGAAAAGGCGGAAGACGAGCCCGAGATCGAGCAGATCGTAATCGCCTCGGCCCAGGAATACAGAATCGGCCTCGTCGTGGACCAGGTCATCGGAGACTACCAGACCGTGATCAAGCCGTTGGGGCGGCTGTACCGCGACATCGACGGGGTATCGGGAGCGACCATACTCGGCGACGGTACCGTCGCCCTCATCCTCGACGTCAACAGACTCGCCTTCGTTGTGCAGAGGGAGAGCGGGATCAAGGCCTCCTTGGGAGAGGCCTAGAGAGCCATGAATCCGCGAATACCGACGCGCGACCCTTCGTCCCCGAACGCCGACCTCGCCTCCGCTGGCCCGGCGGTCCTCTCGGACGCGGATTTCCGCAGGCTCTCCGGCTTCATCGAGAGCGAGCTCGGCATCAGGATGCCCGACGCCAAGCGCATCATGCTCGAGTCGCGGCTCCAGAAAAGGCTCAGGCGCTTCGGCTTCGACTCGTTCCGGAAGTACGTAGACTTCGTCTTCTCGAGCGAGGGACGCGAGACCGAGCTCATAAACATGATAGACGCCGTAACGACAAACAAGACGGATTTCTTCCGAGAGGCCGAGCATTTCGAATACCTGGTCGGGAAGATCGTCCCCGCGGCGGCGGCGCGCGACGGGGCCGGCCTGTCCCGGCCCCTCCTGCTGTGGTCCGCCGGATGCTCGACCGGGGAAGAGCCGTATACCATCGCGATGGTCCTCGAAGAGCGGCGGCTTTCCCTGCCCCGGTTCGACTACCGAATCTTCGCCAGCGATCTTTCGTCGCAGGTCCTGGAAAAGGCGAGGGGGGCCGTTTACGAAGAATCCAGGGCCGAGGTAGTACCCCTCAGCTTCAAGAAGAAATACATGCTGAGGAGCAGGGAGAGGTCCTCGGGCCTCGTCAGGATGAAGCCCGAGATCCGCGCGCGCGTCAGCTTCGATCGGATCAATTTCATGGACGACAGCTATCCGATCGCGGATAGGTTCGACGTGGTGTTCTGCAGGAACGTCATCATCTACTTCGAGAGACGCGTCCAGGAATCCATAATCCGCAAGCTTTGCGCGCACCTCCGCCCCGGGGGAACGCTCATACTCGGGCATTCCGAGACCCTCACCGGGATGGAAATGCCACTCAGGGCGCTGGCCCCTACGATCTACGAAAGAAGCTGAGGCAGGAGGGACCGATGGCCGGCGTTATCAGGGTGATGATCGTGGACGACTCAGCCGTGGTCAGGCAGACTCTCAAGGAGATCCTCGAGTCGGATCCGGGAATCGAGATCATGGCAGTCGCCTCCGATCCGATATTCGCCCTCAAGCGCATGGAGAACGAAAGGCCGGACGTCATAATAACCGACGTAGAGATGCCTAGGATGGACGGGATCACCTTCCTCAAGACCATCATGGAAAAAGACCCCATCCCCGTCGTAGTCTGCTCGAGCAAGACCGAAGACGGATCCGGGAACGCGATACGCGCCTTGGAATACGGAGCGGTCGAGATAATCCAGAAGCCCAAGCTCGGCACGAAGCAATTCCTTGAAGAGTCCAGGATGCGGATCTGCGACGCCGTGAGGGCGGCCGAGATGAGCAGGGGAAAGCTCGGCGGGACCAAGCCTCGTCCGGCCTCGGAAGCGGCGCCCAAACTCACCGCCGACGTGATGCTCCCGAAGCCCGACAGGACCATAGTGGATACGACGGAAAAAGTCGTCGTCGTCGGCGCGTCCACGGGCGGCACCGAGGCCCTGAGGGAATTCCTCGAGGCCTTTCCCGAGGACGCGCCGGGAATCGTGATCGTTCAGCACATGCCCGAGCATTTCACGGAGGCCTTCGCCAAGCGGCTGGACGGGCTCTGCCGGATCAACGTCAAGGAAGCCGAGGACAACGATACGGTATTGCGCGGCCGCGCGCTCATCGCCCCGGGCAACAGGCATACCCTCCTGAAGCGATCGGGGGCGCGGTATTACGTCGAGGTGAAGGAAGGGCCTTTGGTCTGCAGGCATAGGCCCAGCGTCGACGTGCTTTTCCGATCCGCGGCGAGATACGCCGGCAAGAACTCCATCGGCGTCATCATGACCGGGATGGGCGACGACGGAGCTCGGGGGATGCGCGAGATGCGCGACGCCGGCGCCTATACGATAGCCCAGGACGAGGCTTCATGCGTCGTCTTCGGCATGCCCAACGAGGCGATCAAGCTCGGGGGCGTCGATGCCGTCCTGGGCCTCGGGAACATCGCGCAGGAAGTCCAGCGACGCGCGCGCCAGGCATAGGCTTAGGCGAAGCGTCTGCTCGCGGATATATCGCGAAAAGGAGCAGTATATGTCCAAGAAGATCTTGATCGTCGACGACTCGGCCGCGATACGCCAGAGCATCTCGTTCATACTTTCGCAAGAGGGCTACGAGACCGTCGAGGCCACCGACGGTCTCGAGGCCTTGAAGACACTGAACTCGATCGACGCTCTCGACCTGATAATCACGGACGTCAACATGCCCAACCTCGACGGAATAGGCCTCATCCGCAAGACCAGGGAACTGGCCAAGTACAAGTTCACACCGATACTCGTGCTGACTACCGAATCTCAGGGCTCGAAGATGAACGAGGGCAAGGAAGCGGGCGCGACCGGCTGGATAGTGAAGCCGTTCAACGCGGATAAGCTCCTCGGCATAGTCAAGAAAGTCGCGGAATGAGCGGGACGGTATGATCGGTTCGTCGACCGGAAGGTACCTGGCTTTCGAGCTGGGCGGACAATGCTTCGCCGTGGATGTCTCCAGGGTCGAGGTCGTGCTCGAGACGGTGCCCATCACGCGCGTTCCGAAGGCCCCCCCCCACCTGCGCGGCGTCATCAATTATCGCGGTTCGGTCATACCCGTGGCCGATCTCCGCGTCCGCTTCGGCGAGGGACCCACCGATACGGGGCCGGGGTCCAGCATAATAGTGCTTCAGGTACGATTCGGGCAGGACGACGTCACGATCGGCATGCTGGCGGATGCCGTTCGAGAGGTCATCGACCTCGACCCGTCGCGGATAGAGCGCCCTCCCCAGGTAGGCTCCCGGATCGAGGACGCTCTCATAAAGGGCATCGGGGAGAAGGGCGGCGAGTTCATAGTGGTCCTCGATATCGACGTCGCGTTCGCTCCCGCCGCCTCGACGGAGCGGGGGATGGAGGCCACGTGAAGGGCGGCCGGGACATACTCATCGTCGAGGACGAGAACATCGTCGCTCTCGACATGCGCATGCGGCTCGAGGGCATGGGGTACCGCGTCGTCGACGTCGTGGAAACGGGCAGCCTCGCCGTCGAGCGCGCGGCCGCCCTGAGTCCCGATCTCGTCCTCATGGACATCAAGCTGAAAGGCGAGCAGGACGGAATCGAGGCCGCGGGCCGCCTGCGCGAGCGCATGGAAGTGCCCGTCATATTCGTCACAGCCTTCACGGACGAGCGGACGCTGGAACGGGCCAAACACGCGAGCCCCTACGGCTACATCGTCAAGCCCTTCCACGAGCGCGAGCTCAGGATCGCGATCGAGCTTGCCCTCTATAAGCACCAATACGAGCTGTCGATACGCAGGGCGAGGGACATAGCCGAAGAGGCCAACCGAGTCAAGAGCGAATTCCTCGCGAACATGAGCCATGAGCTCAAGACTCCCCTCAACAGCGTCATCGGCTTCACCGAGCTCGCCATGTCCGTGTCCAAGGACCCCGAGCAGGGCGAGTACCTGGCGATGGCCCTCTCGTCCGCCAGGTCCCTGCTCACCTTGATAGAATCGATCCTGGATTTCGCGCGCATGGAGGCGGGGAAGCTGTCGGCGGTTTCCGCGCCATTCTCCCTCGACGAGCTGCTCGGCGAATGCGCCGACTCACTCGCGATGAGGGCCTACGCGAAGGGGCTCGAGGTGAATCTGCGCCGCGACCCCGCGATACCGGATGCGCTCGTCGGCGACGGCTCCCTGCTCAAGCATATACTGCTCAATCTCCTGGACAATGCGGTCAAATTCACCGAGCGCGGCCGGATCCGCCTCAGCGCCGCCCTCTGCGATCAGCCTTCGTGCTCCGGTTGCGGGCCGACGGTGGAGTTCGAGGTCGCCGATACGGGCATCGGGATGCCGCGGGACAAGATAGACCTAGCCTTCGCGCGCTTCACTCAACTGGACCCATCGAGGACCCGCAGGGCCGGCGGCACGGGGCTCGGCCTGGCCATCGTCGCCAAATCCGTCGAGCTGATGAAGGGGAGCCTCTCCATAGAGAGCGAGGAAGGGCGCGGCTCGCGATTCTCGCTGCGACTGGCTTTCGACATCGGCGCGAACTCGCCTCCGAGCCTTCCCGATCGCGACGGCGGGGCCGCCGAGGCTGTCATCGCGGGCTTGGACGAGGAGGCCTTCGACGATGCCGCGCTCGCCCTGAAGCGCCTGGGCCTCTCCGCGAGACGGGCGGTGAGCCTCGAGGACGCGGCTTCGTCGAAGGGGGCGCTCGTAATCGCGGACGAGCGGGCCGTCGCGGAAATCGACGACAGTCTCATCGACGCGCTCGACGCGAGGCTCATAGTCGGCACCAGGTTCGGGTCGAAGGCCCGCTTGAGGCTGGGCAATCGAGCGGGCATAGCCTTCACGGTCCTGCCCCTGCGGACCGACTGCCTGCGGGACGCGATGGCGGCGCTGTCGCGCGCGGCGGCCGTGGATACGGGCAGGAAGGCGGCGGCCCGCGCGCTAGAAGGCGAAGGCACTCGGGAAGCCGTAGTCGCCGCGCGGCGCAGGATGGCGGTCGACGCGGGAGGGACTGCCGGCAACGGACTCCTGCGGCTCCTGGCGGATACCATAGAGAGAGCCGCTGCCTCGGGGTCGTTCGCGGAGGCCGAGAGGGCGGCGAAGGAAGCGCAGGGAGCCTTGGCCGCGGCCGGCGACGGCGACGGTTCGCGACTCGCCTTCTCCACCCTGCTGCTCGCGAGGAAGGGCGATGCTTCCGGACTCAAAGACGCGGCGTCGAGGATGCGCGCGGCCTCGGCCGGCTAGGGGGGGAAGGATGAAGATGCTCGTAGTCGAGGACGATTTCGGCAGCCGCCGCGTCATGCAGAAGCTCCTCGAGCCGTACGGAGACGTGGACGTGGTGGTCGACGGCGAGGAAGCCGTTGAGGCTTTCAAGCTGGCTTGGGAGGAATCCAGGCCCTACGACGTCGTCTTCATGGACATCATGATGCCGAAGATGGATGGGCATGAGGCGCTCAAGCGCCTGCGCGAGCTGGAGCGCGAGATGGGCATCAAGTCGGCGAACGAGGCGAAGGTTATCATGACCTCGGTACTCGAGGATCCGAAGAACGTGATCGAAGCCTACTATGGCGGATCGGCGACGAGCTACCTGATCAAGCCGATAGACCGGGAGAAGCTCGAGGACGAGCTGGAGCGATTGGGCGCGCGTCCGAAGGCTTGAGGGGAAAAAAGTGCCCGGAATCACGATCGTGGAGGACGAGTACATCGTCGCGCTCGATATCAAGAGCTTCCTCGAGCGTTCCGGCTACTCGATCACCGGCGTGTACCCGTCGGGAGAGGACCTGCTGGAAAGCTTCGCCAAGAAGAGGCCCGACCTCATCCTCATGGATATCAAGCTAAGAGGCAAGCTCGACGGCGTAGAGACCGCGCGCTTGGTCCACGAGCGCTATAGGACGCCGGTGGTATTGCTGACCGCCTTCGCGGACGACGAGACCATCGCTCGGGCCAAGATCACGCAGCCCTTCGGCTACTTGATCAAGCCCTTCGAGGAGAGAGAGCTCAAGATATCCATCGAGATCGCCCTGTATCGCGCCGTAATGGAGAGGCGGCTCATGGAGAGCGAAGAGAGGTATCGTAACCTTTTCCACGAAGGCATTTCCGGCAATTTCCTGACGGACCGGGAGGGTCGCGTCATAGAGGCGAACCCCGCCTTCCGCTCTCTCGTGGGCCTCGGCGCGGAAGCCCCCCTGCCGAGCCTGGAGGCGATCGTCGCCGACGAAGCGTCGATGGCGGCTTTCAGGGAGACGCTCGAGACCGGACGGAAGCTCGAGCTCTTCGAGTTTCCGCTGCGCTCGATCGACGCGAGGGACCTCATAGTGCTCGCCAACGCGGCCGCCGTCCGCGATTCGGAGGGAGGCCTGGGCGGCATGAGGGGCGAGCTGATCGATACTACGGAGCGCCGCAGGCTCGAAGAGCGGCTCTCGCAGGCGCAGAAGATGGAAGCGGCCGGCAAACTCGCCGGAGGCATCGCCCACGATTTCAACAACATCCTCACCGCCATCCTCGGCTACTCGAACCTCCTCTCAGACGAGCTGCCGGCCGTGGGCGCCGTCCGAGAGGACATCGAGGGCATCCGCAAAGCCGCGAACAGAGCCTCCAACCTGACGCGCCAGCTCCTCGCCTTCTCGAGGCGCCAGCCCTTCTCGCCGCGGATCCTCGACCTCAACGCGGCGGTACAGGACGCGGAGCGGCTGCTGCGCCGAATCCTTCCGGAGGACGTGATCCTCGCCTTGTCGCTGAGTCGCCGTTCTGCGTCGGCAGTCGCCGATCCCGCCCAGGTCGAGCAGATCCTGCTGAACCTCGCCTTCAACGCCAGGGACGCGATGCCCGCCGGCGGAGAATTGCGAATCTCCACGGCGGTGGAGACGATAGACGCGCCGCGCGCCGTCGGCCTCGACAACCTCCCGCCCGGGGGCTATGTCCTCCTCGACGTCGCGGACACCGGCACGGGCATAGTGCCGGAGATCCTCGACAAGATCTTCGAGCCCTTCTTCACGACAAAACCGAGGGACAAGGGAACGGGGCTAGGCCTCTCGACCGTCTATGGCATCGCGAGGCAATTGGGCGGCGCCGTGGGCGTCGTCTCGAAGCCGGGCGAAGGGGCCTCGTTCACGATATGGCTGCCCTCCGCTCCGGGCTCCGTCGAGAGCGAGAAGGCGCAGGAGCAGGAATCGGTCTGGGCCGGAATGGACGCCGCGACCATACTCTTCGTGGACGACGACGACACCGTGCGCTCGCTCGCCGCGCGCCTCCTGGCGAAGGGGGGGCATCGCGTACTCCTCGCGGCGAACGCCGGAGAGGCCCTTCTCCTGGCGGAGAGCTACGGCTCTTCGATCGATCTACTCGTCACTGACACCGTCATGCCCTTCATGGACGGGCACAGCCTCGCGCGGCGCGTACGCGCCATCCTGCCTTCTATCGGCCTCCTTTTCATCTCCGGCCACCCTGGACGAGGCAACTATCCCGACGAGGAAGGGCACTTCCTGCCCAAACCCTTCAGCGAGGCGGAGCTCGCGCGCGCGGTATCGCGCGCGCTGAAGCAGGCGAAGCCATAGCGAAGCGTTTGGCGGAGCTCGCGCGCGCGGTATCGCGCGCGCTGAAGCAGGCGAAGCCATAGCGAAGCGTTTGGCGGAGCTCGCGCGCGCGGTATCGCGAGTCATTCGGGCGACAGGGCGAGCTTGTAGAGTCGGGACTCCGCTTCCATCATCGCGGTCGCTCCCAGGGAGCGAAGGCTGCGCGGCACTTCGACGGCGAAGGAATCGATGATCCGCGCCGGCCGAGGAGAGAGCACGACGGCGCGGTCGGCGAGATAGGCGGCCTCCTCCACGTCATGGGTCACGCAGACGACCGTCCGCCTTTCCTCTCGAAGGAGGCCCAGGAAGACATCCATGAGCTCGAGCTTCATCCTGAGGTCCACCGCCTGGAACGCCTCGTCCAGGATGAGAATATCGGAGGGATAGGCGAAGGCCCGCGCGAGCGAGAGCCGCTGCCTCATGCCGCCGGATAGCTGGCCCGGCCTTAAGCCCGCGGCCTCGGATAGGCCGGCGGCGGCCAGGAAGCGGTCTGCGCGGGCGAGCGCCTCCTCGCGAGGGAGGGCTCCGGAAAGGGCGAAGGCCGCGTTCCCCCGGCAATCGATCCAGGGCAGGAGCCTCGGTTCCTGGAAGGCGTAGGAGAATCGGCAGTCCTCGAAGCCCGAGCGTTCCCCAGACTCCGCTTCCTTGAGCCCCGCGATCAGGTTGAGCAGCGTGGTCTTTCCGCAGCCCGAGGGACCGAGTACGACGGTGATCGATTCCGGCGCCAGATCAAGCGAGATCCCGTCGAGGACGGGGAGCCCGTCGTAGGATGCGCGCAGGTCCCGTAGCCTATAGGCCATGCCGCGATGCCCTCCTCGCCGCGAGTCCCAGTGCCCACTCCGTCAATCCGCAGAGCGCCACCGCGGCCAAGGCCCAGGCGAATACGCTCGCGGATTCGAGGAGAAGCCGGGAGTCCTGCATTCCAGTCCCCAGAGCCCGCTCGGGCTGGCTCAGTATCTCGCCGGCGACGACTACCTTCCATGATAGGCCCAGCGCGCCTTTCGCTCCCGACAGCAGATGGGGCGCGGCCGAGGGAAGGCGCAGCTTGAAGAACACTTCGCGCCTCGGCACGCGGAACAGCCGAGCCATCTCGACGAGGCGAGGGTCAGCGGCGACGGCTCCCTCCGCCGCGCTCGTGACCATGATCGGAAAGGCCATGAGGAAGGCGGAGAATATCGGCACGAAGCCGGCGGGAAACCAGAGGAGGGCGATGAGAACCAGGGCCAGCACCGGCGTCGCGCGGATCGCCGTGAGGACGGGCGCGAGAGCGGCGCCGAAAAGCGGCCGACGACCCGAGGCGAGGCCCGCCGCGAGCCCCAACCCGGCCGAGAGCCCGAAGGCCGCGAGGCCGCGGAGGAAAGTGGCCCAGAGGTCGGAGAGGAAGCGGGGCGTAGGATAGAGCGAGATCGCGGCCTCGAGGACCCGTGCCGGGGAGGGCAGGATCATCTCCTTCGCCATCGCGAGCGAGGCGGCTTCCCACGCGAGAAGGAGGAGGGCCAGGCCCGCCGCTCCGGCGAGCGCGCGCGCCTTCCTAGCGGAACGAAGCGTAGAAGCCATCGTCCGGGAGCTTTCCGCCCACCGAGATGGGAGCCTCCGCGAGGAAGACTCCGAGGAGAGCCTCTATCGCGGACCTGGCTTCGAGGGCGGGCGTAAAGACGTACGCGGAGAGAGGGATAGCCTCGGCGGCGACGGCCGCCTTGAGGCCGAGGCCGTCCTTCTCGACGAGCGCGCCCGCGGCGATGGGATCGGCCAGGACCCAGCGGATCGAGTCGGAATAAGCCGCGAGTATGGCCCGAGCCGCCCGAGGCCGCTCGGATGCGAGCCGCGACGAGACCATGAAGGCGGTCATCGGGTAGCTCCGCTGTCCGGTCCGCCTCGTCCAGAGCTCCCCCAAGTCTATGGGCGAGCGAAGAACGGGATTCGCCGATCGGGCCATAGTGGCAAAAGGTTCGGGCAGGATCGCGTTGGCGATCTCGCCCGCCGCGAGAGCCGAGGCGGCTTCGGGATAGGGAAGCGAGTAATCGAGCCTGATGTCCCTGCCGGGGTCGATCCCGGCGCCTTTGAGAAGGCTCCTGAACAGGAAATCGGGCGTCGCGCCCTGCCCCGCCACATTGACCTTTCTGCCTCTCAGGTCCGCGAGCGAGACTATCGCCGGATCGGCGGTGAGGAACGAGACCATGCCGTCGCCGACGATGGCCGCGAGCTTGATCGGTATGCCCGAGTTATACAGCTTCGCGGCGATGTTCACCGGCAATGTCCCGGCGTCGTACTCCCCGGAAATGAGCTTTGCGGTCACGAGGTCGGCGCTCGTCGCAGCGACGAGTCGTACCGTCGATCCGTCGCCGGGATCGGGAGGCGTCTCGAAGAGCTTAACCATGCCTATGCCGGAAGGTCCCTTGAGGGCCGCGACCACGATCGGCCTCGGGGCCGCGGAAACCGCCAGGGTGCTCAGCGCGGCGGCCGCGACGATCGCAAGCCTCATGAAGGCTCTGGCCATTGAAGTCCTCCGCCGGCATGATACAGCCGAACGCTGGCCTTTTTCTATGGCTTGGGCTATATTCAAAAACGTGACGTGCGTGCAGTGCGGAGAGCGCGAAGCCTTGGTCTTCATTCGGCGGCGCGGCGAAGGAGGCGAGGGCTGCGATATGGCGCTTTGCGAGTCCTGCGCGAAGGGTAGGGGCATCAGCGCCGGCAAAGGGAGTCTCGAGCTCAGCATAGACGACTTGATCGGCGATAGCCTCGAATCGCCGCCCGGCCCGGGGTCCGGTGCCTTCTGTCCCTCCTGCGGCCTCGACGTTGCGACGCTCAGGCGCGAGGGAAGGCTCGGTTGCGCGAGCTGCGCCGATGCGTTCTTCGACGAGATATCGAAGGCCGTCGGGCGAGGGACCGCCGGGAGGCCGAGGGAGCCCGCGATCGGGCGGGGCTTCGCCGCCTCGGCCTTCTCGGATCCCGAGCCTGCGCGGCTTCGGAGCGAGCTGGAGGCCGCGATAGCCTCCGAGGACTACGAGAAAGCGGCTCGCCTTCGCGACGAGCTCGCGCTCAGCGATTTCGGAGCCGCGGCGCCTCCGGAGCCGCCTTCCTTCTCCGCCGATTTCGCCTACGATCCGAGAGCGTTCCTGGGCGCCGAGGGCGCTGAGGACGATGTCGCGCTCAGCAGCTCGGCCATAGTCTATCGCGATATCGCCGACCTTCCCTTCCCGGGATCTCCCCGCGGCCCGTCCTCCCCCTCGCGGGCCGCGCTGCTCGAGAAGATCCTTTCCTACGGCCGATGGCGCTCGGCGACGATGGCGGAGCTCGGCCCGGTCGCTCGGCGCTCCCTCTCCGAGCGCGGGATAGTGCCGCGCGGGTACGCGGCCGACGACGAGGCCGTCCTTCTTTCGAGCGCCTCGCGCGGCGTATTCGCCCTTCTCGACGAAGGCGACCACCTTCGGGTCAGGAGCGTCCACCCGGGCCTCGACGCCAGGGGAGCGCTGGGCCAGGCGCTCGCCCTCGCGGACCGCCTCGAAACGGATCTCGGTTTCGCGCGGAAGGACGGCATCGGCTGGATCTGCTCGCGCGTCTCGGATTGCGGCCTCGCCTGCTCGGTTTCGGCTACGATGCATATTCCAGCCATCGTCGCCGCGGGCATGCGCGACCGCCTGTTCAGGTCCCTGATGTCCGACGGCGTCTCGATCCGCGGATCCTATTCTTCGGGAGAGGAATCCGCCGGCTCCGTGTACGAGCTCTCCGTCGACCCGTCGGGCGCGAGTTCGATCGATGAGCTCGCCGGCGGACTGGACTCGGCCGCGGCGAAGGTGATCGCGGCGGAGCGACGCGCGAGGGATGAGATAGCCGAAAAGGGTCGCGACGCCCTCGTCGACGCGGAGGGCAGGGCCTTCGGGATCGCCCGTCATTGCCGCCTCCTCGGCGCGGACGAGGCCGCATCCGTCCTTTCCGTGCTCCGCCTTGCGGCTCTCAGGGCCTCGCTCTCCGGCGCCGACCACCGCATCATCGGCTCGCTGCTCCCGGCCTTGGGGCCGGGATCCGTCGCCCTCTCCTCCGGCCTGCGCGAGATTCCGCCCGCGGCCACGCTGGATTTTCTGAGGGCGCGCATCGTTAAGGACGCGCTGGCTCTCGCCGAATATAGAGTCGAGGAGGGCGCCTGATGTTCAAGGGACTGACCCATCGAGCCCAGCGCGTGCTGACGGTTCTCGCCCAGGAAGAGGCGAAGCGCAGCAGGTCGGATCAAGTGCTGCCGGAGCATATCCTCCTCGCCATAATCAACGAAGGGGAGGGCATAGGCTTCAGGGCCCTCCGCAGCCTGAAGATAGATACGCTGGAGCTTCGCGACGAGCTCGAGCGCTCGATAGAGAAGCGGCGCTCCGGAGTCATAGTCGGGGACCTGCCCCTGGCCCGCCGCTCGCGATCCCTCTTGGAGGGGGCCGCCGAGGAAGCGAATATGTCAGGGTCCGACTACATCGGCACCGAGCATTTCGTGGTGGCTGCCGCCCGCGAGCAGGGATCCTCCCTGGAGGCCCACCTCGCCCGCATCGGCGTCTACTACGAGCAGCTGCGCGCCGCCGTGCGCCTGCTGCGCGAGCCGCAGGCCGAGGAGCGCAAGGAACGGCCGCCCCTGCGGCCCGAGGGCCGGGCCGAGGGGAGGCCCGCGGCCGCGGGCCGGACGCCGCTGCTCGACGAGTTCGCCCGCGACTTGACGGCCTTGGCTCACGACGGCAAGCTGGATCCGGTGGTCGGCCGCGAGAGGGAGATCGGCCGCATCATCCGCATACTGTCTCGCAGGACCAAAAACAATCCCGTCCTGGTCGGCGAGCCGGGCGTGGGCAAGACCGCGATCGTGGAGGCTCTCGCCCAGCGCATATCCCGCGGCGACTCGCCCGAGGCCCTGTCCCGCAAGCGCATACTCGCCTTGGACCTCGCCGCGGTCGTCGCCGGGACCAAGTACCGCGGCGAATTCGAAGAGCGCCTCAAGCGGATCATGAAGGAGATCGCCCTCGCCGGCGGGATAATTCTGTTCATTGACGAGATACACACGGTCGTCGGAGCGGGCAGCGCCGAGGGCACCATCGACGCGTCCAACATGCTGAAGCCCGCCCTCTCGCGAGGGGAGATCCAGTGCATCGGAGCGACGACGCTCGACGAATACCGCAAGCGATTCGAGAAGGACGCCGCCCTCGAGAGGCGCTTCCAATCCGTGCTCATCGAGGAGCCGGGGCCGATCGAGGCGATCGAGATCCTCGAGGGCGTCAAGGCGCGGTACGAGGACTTCCACGGTGTCGCCTACACGAGGCGGGCCGTCGAGGCCTCCGTCGAGCTCGCTCGGCGCTACGTCGCCGACCGCTTCCTGCCCGACAAAGCCATCGACCTCCTCGACGAGGCGGGAGCCCTCAAGAAGATCGGCGGGCCTTCCAGGCCGGCCGAACTGTCCGAAGTCGAGATCGAGATCCGCCGCCTCACCGAGGACAAGCTGGCCCTAGTGTCCACGCAGAACTACGAGCGCGCCGCCGAGGTGCGGGACAAGGTCCGCAAGCTCAAGGCGCGGCTCGAGGGCCTCAAGTCCGAGTGGGAGGAGGCCAGCCGCGACGAGCGCGCCAGCGTCACCGAGGAAGAAGTCCGCGAAGTCCTCTCGGAAGCGACGGGCATACCCCTGGCCCGCCTCGCCGAGGGGGACGCCGAGCGCCTCATGCATCTCGAGCGCGAGCTGCACAAGCGCGTGATAGGCCAGGACGAGGCCATCGGGACGATCGCGTCCGCGATACGGCGGTCGCGATCGGGGGTCTCGGACGGACGAAGGCCGATGGGATCCTTCATCTTCCTCGGGCCGACCGGCGTGGGCAAGACTCTCGTCGCGAAGAGCCTCGCGGAATACCTCTTCGGCGCGGAGGAAGCCCTCCTCAGGATCGACATGTCCGATTTCATGGAGAGGCACAACGCCTCCCGGCTCGTCGGCTCGCCCCCCGGCTACGTCGGCTACGACGAGGGCGGCATGCTCACGGAGCGCGTCAGGCGCCACCCCTACAGCGTCGTGCTGTTCGACGAGATCGAGAAGGCCCATCCCGAAGTCTTCAACCTCCTCCTCCAGCTCCTCGAGGAAGGCGAGCTCCGCGACAATCTCGGCCACGCCGTCTCCTTCCGGACCTGCGTCGTCATAATGACCAGCAACGCGGGAGCCAGGGAGATCACCTCGAAGGGCCTCGGCTTCAGGCCCGAGGACCGGCTCCTCTCCTATTCCGAGATACGCGGCTCCGCCCTGTCCGAGCTAAAGCGCCGCTTCAATCCCGAATTCGTTAACCGCGTCGACGACATCGTCGTCTTCAAGCCCCTCGACAAGGGCGAGGCCCGGCAGGTCCTGGAGCTCCTGATCGCCGAGCTCTCGCGGCGCCTTGGGGAGCGGGGCATCGCCCTCGACGTGAAGGAGCCGGCGAAGGCCTATCTCGCCGAGAAGGGCTATGATCCGGCCTACGGAGCCAGGCCCATGCGCCGGGTCATCCAGTCCGAGGTCGAGGACGCGTTATCGGCATTGATACTCCAGGGCCAGCTCCCGCCGGGAACATCCGCGGTGGTCGACCGCAAGGGAGAGGGAATGACCGTCCGGGCCAGGAGGGCCAAGGTCGCGAGCCAGCGACCGCCCGTCCCCCATTGAGCTAGTCCTGATCGTCTTCGCCGATCAGGGAACGCAGTTCCCGTATCCGCGCATCGTCGAGCCTGACCGAAAGATTTTTCTCTTGGGCGGGGATGACGAGTCCCTTGGGCCCGTCCTTGGCTCGCCGAAGGTATTTCGCGAAAGTATAGTACAGGTTCCCGCCGCCGTTGGATCTTCCCTTCGAGTAGTATATGGCGAGCATTCCGGCGTCGAGGAGGATCTCGAGCGGCACGCTCTTGCCCTTGCGGCCCTTTACGAAGACGTATGAGCCCGGCCAATCGCGGGCATGCATCCATAGATCGGATCCCCGCACGCTCTTCCGGAGGAGCTCGTCGTTCTCCTTGGCCGACCGCCCGATCAATATGGTCCATCCGGATACTTCGAGGGACAGGCCCGGATACGCGCGCCTTCGGGGAGCTCCCCCGGCGGCGGCTCTGGCGGTACCGCCTTTCGACAGGGCGCGCGCTATCAAGAGGGGCTCCGGCTCGCTCTCGAGCTCGGCGAGCTCGAGAGCGAGCCTCTCGAGGGAGGCCTTCGCTTCCCGGATCTCGGACTCCAGGCCGGCTAGGCCCGACTTTGCCTTCCTGTGACGATCGTAGAAAGAGAGCGCGTTTTCGAGGACGGACAACCGGGGATCCAAGGGGACGCGGACCCTGCCGCCCCGGTAAAAATCCTCGCATTCGAGGTACCTGCCCTCCAAGGGCAGGCCTTGATTGGCCATGAGTATGTCGCCCAGCTCGCGCAACCGCTCGTGTTCGCGGAATTCCGCGGCTCTGGCGCCGAGGGCCGCCATTCGCGTCTCGAGCGCGCGGGCCTTCTTCCCGTAGCGCTCGCGGGCCGCCTCGATCAGCCTCTCCCGCGAAAGCGCTCCGCCCCGCTCCGAGTACTGCGCCTCGATCTTCTCGTTGAAGCTTCCATTCCCGGGAAGCTCTCTCGCCTCGAACTCGCGCGCGGGACTCCCGCCTCGGTAGGCGGGGGTCCCGCGAAGGCTCTCCTCGATCCTGCATCGCTCCCCGGACACTTCGCCCTTGCTCGGCCTGCGCGCCAGGGCGTCGACCACGACGCCGTCGCCGTCGACGAGGACGAGGTTGCCGGCGCCGCTCCAGAGACGGGCGTAGAGGGTCATCCCCATGGGCTCGGGGGATCCGGGCACAAAGAGCCCGATCTTTACGATTCGATCGCCGCCTATCTGGGCGACGGATACGATGCGCCCGCCCCGTATCCGCGAGCGCAGACATTCCATGAATCGGAGGGGCCTCGTGGGCTTGGGTGGCGGGGCCGACAGGGCATGGACGCGGCAGGCGCCCTGCGCTATGGAGAAGAAGAGTTCGGTAGTCCTGCCGTCCTTGTATAATCCAAGGGACAAAGAGTCAAATGTCGGCTGTACTACCCGCTCGATCTTCGCGCCGACGACGTCGAGCTCGGAAAGGATGAGGTCGATCTCCCTCCAGTTCAGGGACATCATCTACCATGGCAATGCTTGTATTTCTTGCCCGAGCCGCATGGGCAGGGATCGTTGCGCCCCACCTTGGCGCCCGCCCGCACGACGGTGGCGCCTTCGGGCCGCGAGGCCTCGGCGACGGCCGACGGAGCCCCCGAGCTCCCCGTGCCCGTGGCGGCGCCGCCGAACTGTCCCACCTGATCGTGGGACGTCGCCACCGACACCTGAGTCTGCGGCCTCGCCTGCCTTTCCTCGGGCGTCTGGATGCGCACGAGGAAGAGTCGCGTCGCGATCATCCGGCGGATATCCTCGATCATGCGCTCGAAAATATCGAAGCCTTCGAGCTTATATTCCACGAGGGGGTTCTTCTGCGCGTAGGAGCGGAGGTATACGGCCTCGCGAAGGGCTTCCATGCCCTCGAGATGGTCCAGCCATTTGTTGTCTATAGCCTGGATGTACTGGAACCGAATGAAGTGGTTGAGGTTGTCCTGCCCGGCGAAGGCGAGCTTCTGGCCCAAGTCCTTCTCCAGGAGATCGAGGGCGTGGGCGCGGATGGCCTCGATGCTCTTGGCCTCGGGCGCGTCGGCCCTGAAGGGCAGCTGTATGTTGAAGGCCTCCTTCAGCCCCGCCTGGAGATCGGAGAAGGCCCGCGAGCCGTCCCTTTTCTGCGTCTCCTCGAATTCAGCGATGAGCTCGTCGGTCATCTCCTCGGCCGCGCCCTTGACCCGCCCGCTCAGCTCCGCGTCGAGGAGGATCGCGTTGCGCTGGTCGTAGATGAATTTCCGCTGCTCGTTCAGGACGTCGTCGTACTCGAGTAGATGCTTGCGGATCTCGAAGTTGCGCTCCTCGACCTTTTTCTGCGCGTTCTCGATCGTCCGGTTGAGGAGGGGATGGTAGATGGGCTCTCCCTTCTTCATGCCTACGCGGCTCATGAGGCCTTTGAGGTTCTCGCCCCCGAACAGGCGCATGAGGTCGTCGTCGAGGGAGAGGAAGAACTGGGATTGCCCCGGATCGCCCTGGCGTCCCGAACGGCCGCGAAGCTGGTTGTCGATGCGTCGCGACTCGTGGCGCTCGGTGCCGAGCACATACAACCCGCCGAGGCTCCTGACTTCGTCGTAGTCCTTGCGCCAGGTCTCGTACTCCTTGGCGAGCGCCGCATCGTACTCTTCGTCGGGGGCCTCGGAGCCTGCCCTCCTCCGCGCCCTGAATTCGGGATTGCCGCCGAGCTTGATATCCGTGCCGCGGCCGGCCATGTTGGTGGCTATGGTGACCGAGCCCTTCGCCCCGGCCTCCGCGATGATCAAAGCCTCGCGCGCGTGATTCTTCGCGTTCAGCACTTCGTGCCTGACGCCCTTGCGCGTCAGGAGGGTCGAAAGTCTCTCCGATTTCTCGATGGATACGGTACCGACCAGTAGCGGCTGGCCCTTTTTGTGGACCTCCGCTATCTCGTCGCAGATGGCGTCGAATTTCTCCGATTCGTCCATGAAGACCAGATCGTCCGCGTCGGACCGAACTACCGTGCGGTTCGTGGGGATGACGACCACGTCGAGATTGTAGATCTTCATGAATTCCGGCGCCTCGGTATCCGCCGTGCCGGTCATGCCGGATATTTTCCCATACAGGCGGAAGAAGTTCTGGAAGGTGATGGTCGCGAGCGTACGGTTGCGCCTGGCTATCTTGATGCGCTCCTTGGCCTCTATCGCCTCGTGCAGGCCGTCGGAATAGCGCCTGCCATGGAGGATGCGCCCGGTGAACTCGTCGACGATCTGTACCAGCCCCTCCTGTACGACGTAATCCACGTCCTTCTCGAACAGGATATGGGCCTTCGCGGCCTGCGTGAAGTAATGCACGTACTCGAAGTTGCCCTCGTCGAATATGGAGCCCTTGATGAGCCCGCGCTTGAGGAGGAGTTCCTCGATCTTGTTCATCCCCTCCGAGGTGAAGGAAATGCGCTTGCCCTTCTCGTCGATCTTGTAATCGCCCTCGAGTAGCTCGCCTTCGTCCTCCTTCGGGTATTCCCCGGTCGCCGGATCCTTTTTCACCTCTGCGAGCTGCGCTACCAGGCGGTTGACCTCGTTGACCTTGAAGGTGTCGTCCTCCGCGGGGCCCGAGATGATCAGCGGCGTGCGCGCCTCGTCGATGAGGATGGAGTCTATCTCGTCGACGATGCAGTAGTTGTGCCCTCGCTGTACTTTCCCCTCCGGGCTCCAGGTCATGTTGTCGCGGAGGTAGTCGAAGCCGAACTCGTTGTTGGTGCCGTAGGTTATATCGCAGGCGTATTCCCTGCGCCTGATATCGTTGTCCATGTTCGAGAGGATGACGCCGACCGAGAGGCCGAGGTAGCGATGCACCCTTCCCATCCACTGCGAATCGCGCTCGGCGAGGTAGTCGTTGACCGTCACGATGTGGACGCCGTCGCCGGAGAGGGCGTTGAGATAGGCGGCGCCGACCGAGGACAGGGTCTTCCCCTCGCCGGTCTTCATCTCCACGATCTTGCCCTGGTGGAGCACGATGCCGCCCAGGATCTGGACGTCGAAGGGGCGTTCGCCGAGGACCCTCCTGGCCGCCTCGCGGACGAGGGCGAAGGCCTCGGGCAGGAGCTGGTCGAGTGTCTCGCCCGCCTTGTACCTGGCCTTGAGCTTCTCGGTTTCCTCGGGGAACTGCTCGGGCCTCAGGGAAATAGCCCAGGACTCCTTCGCGTTTACCGTGTGCAGGACCGGAAGGAGGGCCTTTACGTCGCGCTCCTTCTTGGTGCCGAAAAGCAAGGCGAGAATGTTAAAACCCATAGCGATTACAATACCTAGATAGAAGAATCGGGGTCAAGGCTACTCCCCGAAACCGCCTCCCGTGATGATGGGAAAGGAGTGGGCGCCGGACCAGAGATAATCCGTCGGATCCAGGTATCGCCGGCCCATGATGACCTCGTAGTGGGTGTGCGGCGCCGTCG
>Ga0181535_10002021_pt1 | contig 25373 bp, 16 predicted proteins | sample PEATcosm2014_Bin_44_FD_119774 | JGI IMG/M metagenome (GOLD analysis project Ga0181535, IMG submission 119774) | Peatland microbial communities from MTU Mesocosm Facility, Houghton, MI, USA - PEATcosm2014_Bin17_30_metaG | ecosystem: Environmental > Terrestrial > Soil > Wetlands > Peat | place...
ATGCCAAGGCTGAAGACCTGCGCAGTGAATACGTCGTGGCTGTTACCGGGCTGGTGAAGTTGCGCGATGAAGACACCCGCAACCCCAACCTCGAGACCGGCGAGGTTGAAATCGTGGTCACTGCCATGCGCCTGCTCAACGAGAGCAAATTGCCTCCGTTCCTGCCCTCCGAGAAGGCCATCAGCAACGAGGAATTGCGGCTCAAGTATCGTTATGTCGATCTTCGCCGGCCGGAGATGCAGTTCAACATCGAAACCCGCCACAAGGTCGCGCTCGCCATTCGCAACCACTTGGCGGGCAAGGGATTTCTCGAGATCGAAACCCCTTTCATGACGCGTTCAACCCCCGAAGGCGCCCGTGACTATCTGGTGCCTTCCCGCGTGCATCAAGGCGAATTCTATGCCTTGCCGCAGTCCCCGCAATTGTTCAAGCAGATCCTCATGATCTCCGGCTTCGACCGCTATTTTCAGATCGTGCGCTGCTTCCGCGACGAAGATTTGCGCGCCGACCGTCAGCCCGAGTTCACCCAGATCGACCTGGAAATGTCTTTCCCGCGCATGGAAGACATCTTCGAGACGGTCGAGGGCTTCCTGATCGCCGCCTTCAATGCCGCTGGCGTGCAGATCGAAACCCCATTCCCGCAGATGACCTACGACCAGGCGATTCGGTTCTACGGCATCGATAAGCCCGACCTTCGTCTGCCGGCCATGGCCGAAGTCGCTCACGCCTTCACCGCCGCCGACAAGCAATCGCTCGCCATCGATCCGGCCCTGCCGATTCTCGCCATCCGCATCCCGGGCGTCGGCGAGCTCTCGCGTAAGGAACGCGACGATCTCCGGCTGCTGATTCCGGAAAAGTCGAAAAACACCATCAAGGTCTTTGAAGATTTCAAGCGCATCGAGCGCAACCTCCCCGCAGCCGCGCAGGAGATTCGCAAACTCGCAGAGGCCCAACCGAACGACCTCGTCGTGATTGCCGCCGCGCCCGGCGATCCTAAAACCCAAACTTCGGCTCCGGCCGATCTCGCCGCCCGGCGCAAGCAGCAGCGTCGCGCTGCCGAAGTCTGCGCCGCCGCCGGCCAACTCCGCCTGGCGCTGGCCCAGAAGTTCGCCGACCGGCATAAGCTGTTCGATCAGAAAAGCTACCGCTTCCTCTGGGTTACCGACTTCCCAATGTTCGAGTGGGATGAAACCGAGGGTCGGTGGAATGCCGCCCACCATCCCTTCACCTCGCTGCACGAAGAGGATATGGACAAGCTCACCGAAGGTTTGGATTCGGTACGCGACCCCAATTCCGTTCTCGGCGCCATCCGCTCCCGTGCCTATGACGTGGTTCTCAACGGAACCGAACTTGGCTCCGGCTCCATCCGTATCCATCGCGAGGACGTTCAGGCCATGATTTTTGCCGCGCTCGGCATGAGCCCCGAAGAGCAGAAGCAGCGCTTCGGTTTCTTTCTGGAGGCGTTGCAGTACGGGACCCCGCCCCACGGCGGAATCGCCCTCGGCCTCGACCGCATTGTCATGATCCTGGCCGGAGCGCCCAGCCTGCGCGAAGTGATCCCGTTCCCCAAGACCGCCGGTGCCGTCGACCTGATGGTCGATGCCCCCACCCCAGTCTCGGACGCGCAACTGAAAGATTTGGGAATCCGCGTAAAAAAATAGCGCGGTTCCTCGAAAATTATTCGCACGGGTGCCCCATTCAAGCGAAGCTTGGGTGGGGCTTTTGCTTGTCATCACACCAAATCGCAGCTTGGTGCCCCACGTCCCGCTCGTCTGTTTCGGGGTCCGCGGCGAGGCTTGACTGGGGGCTGACGTGGGGTAGTTTCTTGGTTGTTGCCTTCCTACCCCGGAGGCCACGCGAGGTCGCGTCCGCCTAGCAGGTGCAGATGCAGGTGGAACACCGACTGTCCCGCCTTCGGCCCCACGTTGTAGACCGTGCGATAGCCGTCCTCAATGCCGTGCTCGCGGCCGATTTTCGCCGCCACCAGTTGGCAATAGCCGATAATCTCCGCGTCTTCCGGCTGGGCATGTTTCAGGTCGACGATATGCTTTTTGGGAATGATCAGGACATGCGTCGGCGCGCTCTTTCTAATGTCCTCAAACGCATAGACGCGGTCGTCTTCGTAGATCTTCTTGGAAGGAATCTTTCCGGCGATGATGTCGCAGAAGAGGCAATTGGGCATGTTTATCTTCCAGCAGCCCCGCGGAGCTCTCTTTGCATCCACTGGGGCGGAGTTCTAAATCAACTCTGCTCACCGAACAACGTCTGTGATAGTAGCACCACCCTGGGGCTTCCGGGCACGCCTGGCATCAGTGCAGCGTCCAAAGTCTGTGACATAACTTGAGGATTTCCACCCGAACCCCGAATCCGTTGGCAACAATGCCCTACCGGAATGTCATCCTGAGCAAAGCGAAGGATCACATCTAACTCTGCTGATCCGCTTCCCGGTTCGTTCGGCCCGAGTACAAGCGCATCCCGACCCTAGTCGAGACGCACCACATATACCGCGCCTTCCCCGACCCTCAGCTTGCTCGCGAGATCTTTAGTCCGATTCCTGTCGTCGTCCTTCACCTGCACTCGAACCCAGTAGCCGGTGGAACCCGCAAACTCCAGCACGCGCGATGGGCGATACTGCTGCGTCAGCCTGTCTTTCATCTCCAGCGCATCCAGATGTTTGCGGAACGCACCGATCTGAATGCACCAGCGCCCGCCCGTCTCGATCGGCTTAGGGCTCTGCACTACTTCCAGCTTCACTCTAGCTGTGCCGGCGCGCCAAACATCGAGAGCCTTGGCGGCTGCCACAGAAAGGTCAATGACGCGGCCTGCCACGAAAGGCCCGCGGTCGTTAATGCGAATAATCGCCTCGCGATGCGTACTCAGGTTTGTAACCCGTACCAGGGTATTGAGCGGAAGAGTGCAGTGGGCCGCTGTCAATGCGGTCGCTTCGTAAGGCTCACCGCTGGCAGTCTTTCGCCCGGCGGGTTCGGCGACATACCAGCTTGCAATTCCAAGTTGTGTCCACGCCGCAGTCGCCGGTGGCGATGGGCGCTGCGGGATGGCCGGAGGCTTGCTTTTGGGGACGGTGGGCTCTGAGATCGGCGGCGGCGGAGCCGGAACTTTAGCCTGCGTTTGTTTTTTGCCGCATCCGGTGGGTAAAAACGCAATGGTCAATAAGCTCAGGCCGGCAAGCGCCTTTAGAGAAGACCTATATCTCCCGTCAACGCGCGATTCGGTGCGGCCCTGGAGCATTGATCTACCTGCATTTGCGCAAAGCACATCAATTATCCGGGGCAGACCCAAATGGGTCAATGAGGTGGCACCCAACTTGCTACCCAAAGCCGAAACTTTGGTAGCCGACCCGCCTGGATGCCTTCTTCCGAGCTTTCCAGCTGGGCCGGAAACTAAAAAGCCAAGGCCCTGAAACTAATTAGCAATGTGCAACAAACCATGTGGTCTGTTTCCGGTTCTTATGCACTGTGAAGATTTTGCACGGTGCTGGACGATCGGATAAGCACTAGGGGCCGAGTACTTGGGATGTGCGTGTGATGGCTAGGACAGTAGTTCGGGTCATGGGTTCTCTGTTACTGCTTGGTTGCTGTACTTGGGCCCAGGACGGAAACTCTGCTCCCTCGCTCGACCCGGGCCTATCGTTCCAGGGCATTCCTCAAGCGAAATGGCAGAAGCCCTCAGCGGATGCATCCTTGCTGCCGGATGCTCCCTCGCCGCAGCCAGTGACTCAAGGCGACAAGTTTCAGGCATGGATCGACGAGGCGAGGTCGCCTCTTATCTTCGGCGCGGCCGGCCTCAACGCGATGGCCCTGCGCGAAGCCCAAGAGCGTGGCGCTGCCGGGATGCAGTCAAGTTTTACGTCTCTGTACGGAGCGTCGGTCGTACAAAGACAATCCAGCGCCTTCCTTGGCAAGTTTCTGTATCCTTCGCTGCTGAAGCAGGATCCGCGTTACTACCCCTCCACCAGTCGAAACATCTTTTGCCGGACAGCTTATGCCGCTTCACGCCTTGTGATCACCCGCAATGACGAAGGCAGAGCAACTGTGAACACCTCGTATCTGCTCGGAGTCTTGACTTCGGCTGCCGTGGCCACGGCTTATCGCCCATATTGGGCCCGTACAAGTGCCGCCGTGTTTGCCGACTTCGGTTCCACCATCGGCAGCGACGCTGGCATGAACGTCTTTCACGAATTCTGGCCCGCTATCCACAACAAACTTCAGGGGCACTCCCCTGGATTCGTGCAGAAAATCGAGAAGTTCTCTGACCGCCTCGTCGGTGACCAACCGCAGCCAGAGCCTACCGTTGCCCGCTAATGCAGTACCAGAGATACTGTATCCTTCGCTGCCCGTGCTCTCCCGAGCGAAGCCCGCTGACATCAATGCCTCATAGGAGTGTCATCCTGAGCGCTAATGAACAGATTCTGTGCTGTCATCCTGAGCGCAGCGAAGGACCCCCTGGACCTGTCCCAATCCGCACCGTTTCAGGCTTTCCGACCCGAATCCCGGGCCGCCCGAGTACGACGAGCCTTGCCGCCGTCATGTACTGATACTCGCGAAAAACTCTTCTATGTTTTCCGCGGCGCCGTTCACCAGGCGCCGGTAGGCCTGCGATGCGGGATAGACGGTCGTACCGCCCGGCAGCCGCAGCCCGATCGTCTTCTCTCCTTCCACGCTATCCAGCCGCCATTCTCCCCCTAGCTTCCGGCGCAGCACTTCGCCCACGTAAACTCCGTAAATCATCGCCACGTGCGCGATTTGTTCGGGCGAAGGCTGCTTCTTGAGCAACTTCTGAAACCTGCCATGCGGGATAGACTCGCTCAATCTTCCCAGGATGAGTTCCACGTCCGCGATGCTGTGCTCCGTAAAATCGAGGTGAGTCGAGTAAATGCGCTGGGCATGCGCCTGCGCGGCTGCCAAAAAACGGTCGATGTTGGCGCTCAGGTCGCCAGAGCTTTCGTTCACTGCCATGGAATGTAGTTTCCTGCTTCCAGCAGCTTGTTTCAAGCCCCCGCCGCGCCACCCAGGCAGATCCCCGGCGCCGGGAAGACTATCACTTTCCGGTGTGATTTACATCACCGCTCAATGTGATTTCTCATCAACTGACTGCAAATCCCCGCCATTCGTGGTTTCCCGGTTGGGTCTGGCACGCCCCCGCCCGTAGCATTTCATCAGTAGCTCAATGTGAGGGAATGCGAGGCCGGGGGCAGATCCGCGCCCATTTCCCGATTAGGAGGACCCGGAAATGAATAAGCCCGTCAAATACCTCGAAAAGGCTTTTACCCTCGGCGCGAAAGCCGCGTGGTTCGTTTTTGAAAAGGTAAACCGCGTTCATCCCCGCGAGTCTTTCACCCCAAGTTGGAGCGACAAACCTCTTCTCAAGTCGCACCAGAAAACCAAGCCGCCCCTGGGATGGCCGCGCACCACCGATTCGCTTTGCCCCAAGTGCGTCCCGGAAATCCGCCGTCAGATTCTCGATGGCAAACTGCCTTACGAGATCCTGCTCAATGAAAAAGTTGGCGAGATCAAGGCGCAGGTCGTCGAGCGCGATGGCCGCATCCTGATGGTGAAAGACTGCCCCACCCACGGCCACTTCGAAGATGTGATGGCAATCGATCCGGAGTTCTTCCGCCATCTGGAACAGGTATTTCCCGGGCGCGACATCGCCGCTCACAACGATGAGCGCCTCCACCGGCACGGCAGCTCCACCGTAAAGTATGGACGCGGTTCGGTGCTCACCGTCGACCTGACGAATCGCTGCAACATGATGTGCGATCCCTGTTTCATGGATGCCAACCAGGTGGGCTTTGTCCACGAACTGAGCTGGGAGGAGATCCAGAAGCTGCTCGACGACGCCATTTCGATCAAGCCCAAGCGGCAGATGAGCGTGCAGTTTTCCGGTGGTGAACCGACCTTGTCGCCCTATTTCCTCAATGCCATCGCCTACGCGCGCAAGGTTGGCTACAACTCCGTGCAGGCGGCTACCAACGGAATCGAATTTGCCAAGAGCCCTGAATTCTGTCGCCAGGCGGCGGATGCCGGATTGCGCTACGCTTACCTGCAATTCGATGGCATCGGCAACGCGGCCAACTCGCACCGTAAGGTCGGCAACCTGTTCGACGTCAAGCTGCGCGCCATTGAAAACCTCTACAACGCCGGCGTAGACATCGTGCCGGTCACGACGATCCTGAACGGCATCAATAACGAGCAGGTCGGACGCATCATTCAGTTCGCGCTCGACAATCCCAAAAAAATCTCGTTCCTTTCCTTCCAGCCCGTTTCGTTTACCGGCCGCGACGAGCAGATCACCGATGAGCGGCGCAAGGCGCAGCGTTACACTCTTTCGCACCTCGCCCACGACGTCAAAAGCCAGCTCAATCTCGGCGAGCCGGCGCGTGATTGGTTCCCCATCTCGTTCATGTCCACCTTCAGTGACTGGGCTGACCTTGTGCACGGGCCTTCGGCTGACTGGGGCACGCTTTGCTGCGGCTGCCATCCCAACTGCGGCGTAGGCATGGCTCTCATGGTCGACAAACAAACCGGTGAGGCCGTGCCGGTGACCGCCTTCCTCAACGGAGACCGCATTGCCACCGACCTCCAGAAGGTAAACGACGCTGCCCGTGGCCGCTTCCTTTCCGTGCTTGGAATGGCCTTGGCGCTAGCGCGCAACTATGATCCCTTCAAGACGCCAACCCACTTCCGCTTTATTGATCTGCTGAAGAAATTTGACAAGACTTTCGCCGCCACGCCCGGCACCGATGAGCGCTACGGGCGCGTCGGTCCCGCGCGCACCGCCGCCGATATCCGGAAGCGCCGCACCGATCGCTGGAACTTCCTGTTCATCGCGGGAATGTGGTTCCAGGATCTTTTCAACTACGATTTCCGCCGCACCGAACAGTGCATTATCCCTTATGCCACGCAGCAGGGCGAGATCAGCTTCTGCGCTTACAACACGGGTGTGGGCTGGCGCAACATCATTGAAAAAATGCACATGACGGCCACGCTCACCAAGTGGTATGAGGAGCACGGCCGGCACGAGATTTTTGCCGGTGGCAAGTCAGTTGCCCTGGCCTCGGTCGAGCACTCGCTCAAGCTGAACTCCGAGCACGTTCACGCCGCCGCCAACGATACGCTCGACAAACTCGGAATTGCCAAGACCGCCCGCGACGAAAAGCTCCGCGCCCGCGAAGCCCGGCTCAAGCAGCAGGCCGGGCATGATCGCGAAGCCCAGCTCAAGCAGCAGGCCGAGCACGAGCGCATGATGGCCTTATACCGCCAACATGTACTCGGCGAAAAGCCCGCCGCCAATGGCTTTGTCCCGCTCGACTCGCTTGCCGCGGCTACGCGCAACGAGCACGCGAGCGAGCACAAGCCTGAAGTGCACGAAGAAGTGCTGGGCGATTAGCGTGGTGAAAAATGCCTGGCATCATTAACCCTTCGTGAGTGTCATCCTGAGCGTAGCGAAGGATCTGCTTTTTCAGTTGTCTACATTCTCGCCGGGTGCCCCATACAAGCTTCTTTTGCTTGTGTGGGGTAGTTTGACGGGTGGCCCATTCAAGCCGGGGTCCCCGGCGAGGCTCGGCTCGCTGGGGTGGAAGCCCGTCGTCGGCTTGAGTGGGGTAGTTTTCCTGCACAAGTAAACGGCCGCGGTATCGCCGTCTCCGCCGATCCCCGCTATTGCCTAGGCGGGTTCCAACTTTGCGCTCCCCCGTTTGACCGTCCGATACCGCCATTCGCAGGCGCTCGCTTCCGCTCACTGTAACTGCGCATCACTGTCACAAGTGAGTGTGAGCACAGCGCTAAGTCGCACCAAAGATTGACAATAGTCTCAGGTTTTGAGCAAAGGCGGCAGTCTGTCTTGGCGGTAGCCGCCACCACCCGGCTTTACTCGACCGTGAATTTTAAGGAGAGCGCTCGTGAGCACTACCTTTGTTCCCTCAGTCACAAAGCGGCCCGATTTCAAGATCCTTCAGCCCGAGACGACGTTTACGGGTGCGCCCATCGTCAGGCCGCAAAGGGGACTTCCCAAGACCACGCAATCGCTATGTCCCGAGTGCAGGACTGTTATCGACGCCCGCATCTTCGCCGAGAACGGCAGAGTCATCATGCAGAAGGCCTGCCCGGAGCACGGTGAGTTCCGCGACTGCGTTTACTCTGACGTGAAGCTCTACCTCAAGATGGAGGAGTGGGAGTTCGGCGACAATCGCGGCCTGTCGAATCCCGCCAGCAACAAGGGAGTCGATACGGTTTGCCCGGACGATTGCGGCATGTGCTCGCTGCACACCTCGCATACTGCGCTCGCCAACGTCGATCTCACCAATCGTTGCAACCTGACGTGCCCGGTCTGCTTCGCCAACGCCAACGCGGCCGGTTATCTTTACGAGCCCGATCTCGGCCAGGTACACACCATGCTGAAGGCATTGCGTGACGAGCGCCCGGTCGATACTCGCACGGTGCAGTTCTCCGGCGGCGAGCCCACCATCCACCCCAACTTCATAGAAATCGTCGCCATGGCTCGCGACATGGGCTTCACCCACATCCAGGCCGCCACCAACGGTCTGCTGCTCAACAACCTCGAGTTCGCCCAGCGCGCCAAAGATGCCGGGCTGTCGACCCTCTACTTGCAGTTTGACGGGGTTACCGATGACGTCTATCTCAAGACCCGGGGCGAGGCACTCTTCGAAAAGAAGATGCAGACCATCGAGAGCTGCCGTAAGACGGGCATCAAGATCATCTTTGTCCCCACCATTGTCAAGGGGATCAATGACGATCAGCTCGGCGACATCCTGCGCGTAGCCATCAACAACGTCGACACCGTCAGCGGCATCAGCTTCCAGCCGGTGGCTTTCACCGGACGCATTTCGCGTCGCGAGCTTGAGCAGAAGCGCTTCACCCTCACCGATCTCGCCTTTGGGCTCTCTGACCAGACCGGCATGTTCGACAAGTATGACGACTGGTTCCCGCTCTCTGCCGTCACTCCTTTCTCCAAGCTCATGGCTGCCATCCGCGGCACCGGTGTCCCGACCATCTCGTCGCACTCGCACTGCTCCATCGGCACTTACATGTTTGTCGATGAACGCAGCCGCAAGGCCGTGCCGGTAACCCAATTCGTCGACGTTGCTTCCATGTTGCAGGATATCGATGAGCTTTCGCGCAAAATGGGCAAGACCTTCACCAAGTACTACCACGGCATCAAGGCATGGAACCAGCTTAAGAAGCACTTCAAGCCCGAGTTTGCGCCTCCCGGGCTGACCTTCCAGAAGTTCCTGGATACCATTCAGGGCATGACCAACAAAGAGCTTGGCCGTAACGGCATGGACGGCACCTTCACCTACCGCACCCTGCTGGTGGCCGGCATGCACTTCATGGACAACTACAATTACGACATCGAGCGCGTCAAACGCTGCGTCATTCACTATGCCGCGCCCGATGGCAAACTCTATCCCTTCTGCACCTACAACTCCGGACCCGTCTACCGCGAGAAGATTGAAAAGCAGTTCTCTATCCCGTTTGAAAAGCAGTTGGACCGCTTCCCCTTCGTCAAGCCAAAGTCGAATGGCAACGGCAACGGGAACGGGAACGGCAACGGCAACGGCCACGGGAAGTAGAGTCTGCTTCACGCACGGAATGCGGGGCTTGTCTGGGCTGGTGGCCCATTCAAGCCTCTTTTGCTTGAGTGGGGTTGTTGTCGTTGTGCCCTACGTTCGTCCTGAGCGAAGCCTGTTGTCATCAGCGCCCTACCGGAATGTCATCCTGAGCGACCGGGGTCCCCGACAAGCCTGCTGTTGGCTTGTTGTGGCGGATGAGCGAAGGATCCGGGGGACTGTCCCAATCCGCGCCGTCTCGGGCTTTCCAACCCGGTATGACCGGTTCGCGCGCCCCTAGTAGGCCCAAAACGGCCCTGCCGGAACCCCGTTCGGCGGAGTTACTCCCTCGATCGCCGTATAGACATTCCGTCCATAGAAGAACGGCATTCCCCAGTCGAAGCCGCCGGAGTTGGGGCCGGCAACATTGTCGAATGCCTGGTGGTTGCTCATGAACAGCGATTCAGCGTTCGCCACGCCGATGTGAAGCACCGTGCTGCTGCCGTTGGTTCCGACATTCGTTGCCGACGAGCTGAGGGTGCCGCAATAAAAGCTGCTGATCGAGGAATCGTTGCTGAAGGCGCCGCTTTGCGGGCAAGGCGGCAGCGGATCGCCGCCGACGATACCCGCGATAGTGCCGCTGTCCAAAAAGTAGAAACCATTCGAGCCGCTATCGATGAAGCTGCCGGGAAATGTCTGCCCGCCGAACTGCGTGGTAAATGTGCCCATGTGTCCGGAACCGGAGTTGGACGCCACTGCCGTCAGCACCGTAGCACTGCCCAGCCCGTTGTTGGCTTGCGTCCCGATGCCGAAAACCAGCGAGCCGCTGACGCTGCTTTGTCCACCGGCAGGCACCGCCGGCAGCTCGATGATGCTACCGTTGTTGTCCTCCGCGAAAGCGGCAATCGGGTTTGACACCTGGTCTGCCAGCGGCACGCTCGTCGCATTTCGCGGATTGCTCCTCAAATACCCCTGGCAAGTTCCTGCTCCTCCGGCAGCGCACGCGTAGTAAGCCTTTGGAACCGCCGGATTCGGCGGCGCGCAGCCTGTTCCACAATCCTCGATTAGCAAACCAATGCCCAATATGCCATTCGCTCCCAGCGTCTGAAAGCTGTTTTCGTTGTTGGCGGCATTACTGCCGCTGCAATCGTCCGGCACGTCGTCAAAAAATTGCGAGTCGCCAATGATCTGAATCGGAATGTTGCCGGCCGTCTCGCCGGAGATCGTCACGTCCGCCCGTACCACCGGTCCCCAAACGTACGAGTTATCCAGAAAGGTGACGCACTCCAACAGCGGCAAGGCATTGGGTGCGTGTATTTGGGGTAAACCCAGGTTGCTTACCGCCATCCCGCTTGCACCTTGGGGCGAAGCCAGCAGTCGCAGCCCGTAGGAACCCGTATCGACCAGCACATCGGGAATGCTGGTGCATGTCGAAGTGCCCGGAGCGCATACGGTTACGCTGGTAAACAGGAAATTGGGACCTGCGGTTACGCTGAGGGCCGCAACATTGGGAGCGGGAGCGGCGATGGTATTGCCACCGCTGCCGCCCGTGCCTGTGGAATCGGCTGTACCAGCCGAGGCCGCTGTCGCCGAACTGGAAGAACCGCCGTTGCCGCAACCGACAGCCATCCACAGGATTCCCACCAGCGCCGGCCACGCCACTCGCCCGAACCTCGTTCGGCCTCCGCTCATCGTATCTCCTCGGCCCGGACGCCTGCGGGCATCAGCTTGGGGACATAGGCAAAGCCGCTGTATGCCCGCATGTGTCCACCCGACTGCACCACCAGTCCAGGCTCCTGGATCAGGAGCGGTCCTCGATGCCGCACGCTTCGCGCCGTCGCCGCCGCGCGCTCGTATTGAGCGTAGTAAGCGCCCAGAAGCTGCCGCAGATCTGGAATCGTTGGCCCCTCCCATGCCACGCCGAACACCTTGCCCTCGGGCGAGACGTATTCACGCACCGCGGCGCCCGATGGCGACTCGCTCTCGTGCACCACGTAGTTCTCAGTCGTATGCACAGCTCGCTTTGCACCTGCCATTTGCTGCTGATCGGCAGTCACGGTTGTAGCGTCCCCGCCCAGCTCCGCCACGGCGTGGCCTGCCGTTGCCAGCAGCAACCCTGCTGCCAGCAGCCACCACAGTGCGTTTCTTGAACCAATCTTTTTGGCTTTCATATTTCCGGCGCTCTCAAATCCTATCGGCGAAAACACTGCGGCTCTCCGGTCATTCGGTTATGCGAACGGGAGGAATTCTGCTTGGCAGGGGTACAATCCCCTTAGAAGCCGATTTACGGCAACAAGCTGCCTTGTAGCAAAACCAGGGAAGGTGTATCCCGAAGTCAGAACACCCCGCTCGACGCCACCATCAGGAAGCGGCGATCGGAACGAGACGAAGAGGGACACAGCATTCCTGGTTATGCCGTGAGTTCCCAGGATGTGAGATGCTGCGACCGCCACCCGTGGGGATATCCGGAGTTGCAATTCTTCGCCGCAGGCTGCTCGCCTGGTACGACTCCAACCGGCGCGACCTGCCCTGGCGCCGCTCCGCCGACCCGTACCGAATCTGGCTGTCGGAGATCATGCTGCAACAGACCCGCGTTGCCGCCGTCCTCGATCATTACCGGGCTTTTCTGGCGCGCTTCCCCACCGTCCGGAAGCTTGCCGCTGCGCCGCCGGAGAGCGTCTTAGCCGCCTGGAGCGGCCTGGGATATTACCGGCGGGCCCGCTCGTTGCACCATGCCGCTCAACAAATCGTGATTCGCCACGGCAGCCGCCTGCCGCGGACGCTGCCGGAACTCCGTGCCCTGCCCGGCGTCGGCCGTTATACCAGCGCGGCCGTAGCCAGCATCGCCTTCGGCGTGCCGGTCGCAGTTGTCGATGGCAATGTCGAGCGCGTAATCTCTCGTTTGCTGGCCACCAACGCTCGGGCGGTTGATTGCTGGGCGTTCGCCGAATGCTTGCTGGAGCGCCGTCGTCCGGGCGATTGGAACCAGGCAATGATGGAATTGGGCGCCGTCGTCTGCCTGCCAGGGGAGCCCCAATGCAGCGCGTGTCCACTGCAGCGTTGGTGCAAGTCGTCGCGCAATCCGGAGCCCCGGGCAAAGGCCGCTCTAACCCTTCGGCGAAAGTCCCATCCCCATAAGAAGGATGAGGCGTATCTGCTCGCGCAGCGCCCGCGGTCCGTCTATCTGGTTCGCCGTGACTCGCAGGCAAAAGTAATGGCCGGAATGTGGGAGCTTCCGCGTCTGCCGCTTCCGCCTGCCGGACGCGAACCGCTGTTCAGACTGAAGCACTCCATCACCGTCACGAACTATGAGATCGCGGTCTTTGATACGGGTAAGCCCGACGGCGGCAGTTGGGTGGCGCTCAAGCGGATTCCCGAATTGCCCCTGACCGGACTCGCCCGCAAAATCCTGCGCCGGGCCAAGCTCATCTAATTTTGAGAGTTGATTTCATTAGTAGGCCGGGGTGGCCCACATTTGCCCGCAGTTGGCTAATGTGGGGCTTGCGAAGGTCATGGGGCCCATTCCTGCCCGCTGTTGGCTAGATGGTGTAGTTGCCGGGTGCCCCAGGTTCCGCGCCGCGCTGTTCGGCGCTAACCTGGGGTAGAGTTGCCGGACGCGCTACTCGCCGCTTCGCCGCCATGACAAACTCGTAGTATCGTGCAACTGGAGAGCCCAATGTCCGCACTCGTACCCGGTGCTTCAGCACCTGACTTCAAGTTGCCGCTGATTGGCGGCGGTGAATTCTCGCTTCGGCAGACGTTGGCAAAAGGCCCCGTGGTGCTCGCTTTTTTCAAGATAAGCTGCCCCGTCTGCCAGTACTCCTTCCCTTATTTCCAGCGCCTTGCCCAGGCGCTCAAGGACAAGGGCGTTTCGGTCGTGGCCATCTCCCAGGATGACGAGAAAAATACGGTACAGTTCATGCGCGCCTATGGTGCCGGCTTCCCCACCGCCCGCGATGACGAGCACGGGTACGCGGTTTCAGCCGCCTATGGCTTGACCAATGTTCCCACGGTTTTCGAAGTCACCTCCGACGGCAAGATAGCAGCCTCCATCGTCGGTTGGTCAAAGGCCGAAATCGAAGCGATTTACGCCAAGTACCTCGACCACGACGCGGCCGACCCGCTGTTCAAGACCGGCGAGCAGGTCGCCGATTTCCGCCCTGGTTGAACCTCTCGAAACTGACCCGCAGTTGCGGGAGCCATCGCAGTCGACTCAACCACCACAAACTTCCAGCCGTGGTGGCCCACATTTGCGGAGCCGCAGGCGGAGCTAATGTGGGGAACTTGTGAAACCCCGGCTCCAGGCAAACCTTCTGCTACATTCCTCGCGCCCAATCCCGTACAATCGTTTTGCTCAACCCTAACCAGATTGCTCGAAGGAACCGGATGCGCAGAACCGTCTTCATTTTCTTGCTGGCCTGCTCGGTCGCGCTCGGGGCGCAGACTACTCGCCCTTATAAGCGCCCCACCCCGCGACCTGCCCCGCGTCCTGTGCCGTCGGCGGCCCAATCGTTACCGCCAGGCAGCTTTGCCGCGGTACAGGCCGTCAACGCCGGCCACATCCGTGCCGATGTCAAATTCCTTGCCGGCGATCTGCTCGAGGGACGCGGGACCGGCACCCGCGGTGGTCAGCTTGCCGCCGAGTACATTGCCGCTCAATTTGCCATTGCCGGTTTGCAGCCTGCCGGAGACAACGGAACCTACTTTCAGCAGCTGCCGCTGGTGGGCATCACTACCCAGCCGCAAACCGTTTTTCAGGTGATCCCCCCCGCTGGCGAGGCCAGAGCGCTTCGCATGATGGACGACTATGTTGCCATCGACGAGAGCCGCCAGCCGCAGAGTGACCTCGACTCCGAGCTGGTCTTCGTCGGCTATGGCATTACCGCACCCGAGTTCGGTTGGAATGACTATGCCAATGTGGACGTGCGCGGCAAAATCCTCCTCATGTTGGTGAACGAGCCGCTTTCGGAGTTACCGCCGACGCTGGTCTCCTCCTCCGCCGCGCCCTCGCTTGGCGTTTTGGCGCTGGAACTCAAGCACCGTTTTGCCGGACGCGACCTCACCTACTACGGCCGCTGGACCTACAAGTTCGAGCAGGCCGCTCGCTTGGGCGCGGCTGGCGTAATCCTGATCCACCAGACCGATCTGGCCACGTATGACTGGAACGTCGTACGCGATTCCTGGACGGGTGAGCGCTCTTACCTGCGCGATGACCCTCCCCGGCTGAAGCTGGCTGCCTGGCTGCAATTCGGCGCCGCGCGCCAGATTCTCTCCGCCGCCGGAAAAGATTTCGCCGCGTTGTTCGCCGCCGCCAACCAGCCGGGGTTCCAGCCCGTTCCGCTTTCCGTACGCGTCAAGCTACACATGGTCAGCAAGGTGCGTTCCTTCGACGCGCCCAATGTCATTGGCCTCATCCGGGGCTCCGATCCGGAACTCCGGAACCAGGCGGTCATCTTTAACGCCCACTACGACCACCTCGGAATCCATCCCCAGCAGTCCGGCGACAATATTTACGACGGTGCTCTCGATAACGCCAGCGGAACCGCTATGGTCCTGGACATCGCCCGTGCCATCGCAGCTTCGCCCATCAAGCCCAGCCGTTCGCTGCTGTTCGCCTGCGTCACGGCCGAAGAGCAGGGGCTCTTGGGTTCGGCGTATCTTGCGAATCATCTCCCATTGCCCGTTGGCCATCTGCAGTTGGCCATCAACTTTGACTCAGTGGCACCGCTCGGCCTTCCCAAGGAGGTGTCGGCTCCGGGGTATGAGCGCACCACCTTCGCGCCAGTTTTCGACAAAACTGCGGCGGAGTTCGGCTTGCGCGTGATTCCTGACGTACGGCCGCAATCCGGCAGTTACTACCGCTCCGACCAGTTCAGCTTTGCCCGCGGCGGCGTGCCCACGTTTTCGCTCGATGCCGGACTGAAGTTCGAAGGCCATCCCGAAAGCTGGATACAACAGCGTTCGGCTGAATTCACCCGCAATTATCACCAGCCCGGCGACAAGTTCAATCCTGATGACGACTATCGCTGCAACGCCGTAATCTCCCGCTTCGCCATTGCGCTCGCCTACAGGGCGGCTGACATGCCTAAGCTTCTGCAATGGGTTCCCGGAGATGAGTTCGAAAAGCGCCGCCAGCTCTCAACCCGCCCCTGAACTCTCTTTGGTGCTACGGGGCCATCAATGCCCCTCAGGAATGTCATCCTGAGCGAAGCGAAGGATCCCTGTGACCTGTCCCAATCCGTACCGCTTCAGGCTTTCCGACCCGAGCCCCCAGCCGCGGCCTTCCAGCTCTCAACCGGCCAGTGAACTTCTGGTCCGGCTCCTCCCACGCCATTGCACATAATGATCCCGGCAACGGGGCGTCCCATGGTATAAACATCGTCAGCACCCAAACTGGTGCAATTTCTAATGTCACCGTTCTCGTTTTTTCACCGCGCTACGCCGGTCGAACTCGCTCGCCAGATGCACTTGAGCGGCTACCGGCCATTGATTCAGCTGCGTGATCTGGCCATCGGCGTCGATAATCTCCGGCACGACGTTTTTCTCAGCGCCAAATATGTAGAGCTGGTTCGCAACCATACTTTGCTGCTTGTGGCTTCTCACGGTGCCATCCAGGATCTGCTTACCCCGGGAGTTTCAAACTCGTTTGGCACCGATGCGCTGCCGAGCGCGAGAGAACCCGCGCGCTTTGGTCAAACTAGCGGTCTCGCAAATCCACAGAGACCTTCGGATATTGCCGCCGAGTTCAAGCGAAAAACCGCCGAGTTACAAATTGCCGGGCTGAATCTGGCGCGCCAGCATGGCAATCTCTCGGTCGATCTGCTGCTTCGACTGGCGCTGGTCAAGTTCCTCCGTGAGTCCCTGAACGCCCAATATACGAGCACTCAGGAGCAATGCCGCTCCAAGCTGCGGGGAATGGAAAGTCCCGGCAACAGCAGCCTGCTGCTGCAATTGCGCGATTCGTTTGCGCGCTTCCAGCTCAACAAGCGTGCCGTGCTCCGCAAGTGTGGCCAGGACTTGTTCGAAACCCTGCGCGAAATCGAAAAGGAAACCGTTGGCCACATGCGCCGCTCGATTTTCGGAGAGGCCGAGGGTGCGGCTTATGCGTTGTTCCTGAACCGCCTGATTTTTTCCGAGGATGGGCGCGACGACTTCATCAAGGCCGAGCACTACGTCATGCTTGGCAACTACGACAGGGATCCCGATCGCCTTCCCGTGCTCCGCGATTTGGCGCGTGGCTATTTTCGCAGTGTCCTACCCTTCGGCAGCACGCTCCCCGATGATGAAATAGACGATTTGCTGAATGTTCCCGACAACGGTCAGGAACTCGTCGCCGGTGGCGTGCCCGACGAAAATACCGAAAAGGGAAGCGCACAATCCGCCCTGTTGTTGGCCTGGCTCGCCACCCTTGAAGACGCCGGCATTATTGACTATGTCCTTGCCGGCTACGAGGTCGTACCGCTGCTCTCCGAATACTCCTCCCTCGTCAACCCGCAGCAATTGAAGAACGCGCTCATTGCCCGGGCCGAACGCGAGCGCGTCGAGGAACTGCTGGCGGTGCACGGCAAGATTTCGCCCGCTGACTTTCAGGCCGCCGTAAAGCGCATTTCCACCTTGGGCAAACCCGAGCGCGCCAAGGTCGCCGGACGCTTCCTGGTCGATCTCCTGCGTTACAACCGCGACATGCGCAGAATGGAAGCCTTCAACGCCGGCATGGACCAGGTGAACCTGATCAATACCGATCGCCTGCGTCAGCTTTCCAAGGTCAACTCCACGCTCTACGAGTTTCTGTTGCCGGATGAACAAAAACCGGTTGACCTTCGTGTCGTCGGCCACGTGGTGCTTAAGGCCGACGTTCGCGATTCCACCCTCCTCACCCATACCCTGGTGGAGCGCGGCCAGAATCCCGCCTCCTACTTCAGCCTGGGATTTTATGACCCCGTAAACAAACTGCTCGCCAAATATGGGGCAGGGAAGATCTTCATCGAAGGCGATGCCGTCATTCTCGGCATTGAGGAGCGTGAAGGCATCCCCTGCTTCCCGGTGGCGCGTGCTTGTGTTCTTGCCCGCGAGATCATCAACATCGTGCGGGCGTTTCATCAGCAATCCAGTGCCTTGCAGCTTCCCGTGCTCGAACTGGGAATTGGGATTACCCACCAGGACTCTGCGCCGATGTATCTGTTCGATGGAGAATCGCGGATTATGATTTCCGACGCGATTAACCGCGCCGACCGCCTCTCCTCCTGCAGTCACCGCACCCGCAAACTGCTGGCGCAAAAACTTCCGTTCAACGTTTTCCTCTTCCATGCGCGAATGGATGCCGGCTCAGACGGCGTTGCTAATGACTTCATCCTTCAGTACAACGTGGGTGGCATTCAACTTGAGCAGCGCGCCTTTCAGCGACTCCGGCAGGAGATCTCGTTACGGGAATTTGAGATTCCTTTGGCGGACATCTGGGGAGAGCGGCCTGTCCGCCTGTTCAGCGGCCTGGTGCCGGTGACCAGCGATGTTTTTCAGCCAATCGTAATTCGCGAAGCCGTCGTGCCGTTAATCGACCCGCGCGATTTTTCGCTGCAGAGCTGGACTGATCATCCCTATTACGAAGTTTGCACCAGCGATGACGTCCACCGACTGGTCGAACAGGCCCGCCAGCGCGCGGCAACCACCTAGGGAAGCTCTGAACAAGTGAAGGGTTTGAAGGGTACGGGCTTTAGCCCGTACGTAAGACGAGCAAAACCAGTGAGGCTTTAGCCTCTGAGGGACCTCGGTTCTTTCAGCAAGACCCGTTCAGAGTTTCCCTGGAGCGGGTTCATTCCTCTTAGATCTTTTTTCCGGTGTCATCCTGAGCGTAGCGAAGGATCCCCGGGGCTTGTCCTGATCCGTACCGCCTCAGGCTTTCCGCCGCAATCCTTAGTTGGCATCGATGCCCCACCCCACTGCGTCGCTCGTAGTAAGATCGTCATCACATGCGATCCGGATTCGTTTCCATCATCGGACGCCCGAACGCGGGCAAGTCAACCCTGCTGAACGCGCTGGTGGGAGAGAAACTCGCCATCGTCACCCACAAAGCGCAAACCACGCGCAATCGGATCAGCGGCATCGTCAACCTCAAACGCGCCGGACGCCGTCCCGCCGGGCAGATCATCTTTGTCGACACGCCCGGCATCCACAAGCCCGCCGACGCGCTCAACAAGCGCATGATGCAGGAAGTCTACGACGCCGTCGAAGGTTGCGATCTGCTGCTGCTCATCGTCGATGCTGCCCAGAAGTTCGGCACCGGTGACCAATTTGCCCTCGACCTGGTCAAGCGAAGCAAGCTCAAAACCTTCCTGCTGCTCAACAAGATCGATCTCATCGATAAGGGCAGGCTGTTGCCCATCATCGAGCACTATTCCGCTCTGCACAGCTTCGCCGAGGTGTTCCCGATCTCCGCCACCAAAAAAAATGGACTCGAACTTTTGCTGAATAAGGTGGTGGCCACGCTGCCCGAGGGCCCGCAGTATTTTCCGCCGGACCAGGTTACGGACCAGCCCGAACGCTTTGTCGCCGCCGAGTTGATTCGCGAACAGGTGCTCGTGCTGACCCAACAGGAGGTGCCCTACGCCAGCAGCGTCATCATCGAGCAGTTCGAAGAGAGCGACAGGCTGGTGAAGATCGCCGCCGTCATCTACGTCGAGCGCGATGGGCAGAAGGCTATCGTGATTGGCAAGCAAGGCGCCATGCTCAAAGAGATTGGAACGCGCGCCCGCCACGGCATCGAACGCCTGCTGGGCAAGAAAGTCTTCCTCGAACTCTTCATCAAGGTGCGCAGCGGCTGGCGCGAATCGCGCCAGTTCGTCGACGAACTCGACTGGCGCAAGCAGTTGCAGTCCTTAGCCGGCCGCGATCCCAAGCCATCCGAATGAACTAAGTGTCATTCTGAGCGAAACAAAAATACCCCGGAGTGTCGTCGGTGAGCGTAATGAAATCAAAAACCTCCCGAGTGTCATCCTGAGCGTAAGCGAAGGATCTGCTTTTCTTCATCCCCCCGACCGTAATTGGTGAAACGGCGATTTAGCGACAACTACACATCCAGCGACTAAGGAATCTGAGCGCTTTTACCGAAATCGCCGAAGACGGGCAACGCTGGCTTGCCACGCTTCATCTATTCTGGATCAGCAAGTGAGATCGATGCAGTTCGAAGGAGATTGTGATGAGGCGTGGGCTATTTCTCTTCGGCTTTCTTTTGGTGGCGGTCAACCTGATGCCAGCGCAAAGCCGGCCGTTTAAGGGAACTGTGATTAAAATGCAGATGTCGGAGTGCACCATCCCGCATCGCTTGATCTCGAATCTGTCCGGCACACCAGTGATAGCGACTGTGCCGTGCGCGGAGTACACGGTGATCAGCGACAAAGTTGTGTATATCATCGTTGGACACCGCCATGAGCAGTCTATTTCCCTAGCCGAAGACATCTTCTTTCAAGAGAAGAATAACGAACTCGTTGTGTTCTCTGACGACGTAAAAAGCCGGATACAATTCCCAATCAAACAGATGACATTGCGGTCGGATTGGGATCGCGAAAAGGCGGACCCGGAGGTAGCAAACCGCGCGGGGATTAAGCAATTGGCTCAGAGCAAAACACGCGAACCGGAACTAATGCCCGGCGAGTAGCTGTCGTAAACAGGGACAGGTGGCCCATTCAAGCCCGTTGTTGGCTTGAGTGGGGCTGTTTTCTTGGCGACGAACTACCCCACTCAAGCAAAAGAAGCTTGAGTGGGCCACTCAGAGCCGTAGATGACTGTCGCTAACAGGGCATTAGCACAACCTACCCGAATGAGAACTGCCGGGGGGCAGTTTCTTCCGATGCAGATCAGTGTGGAACCGCCTGCGCCTGCCTGCTCAGCACCACCTCGACCCCGCCGAGGATCGAGCGCCCAGGCATGGCCACTCCCGCAATCTCCTGATAAGAGGTGTTGGCCAGATTCGAAAGTTGCAAGAACGGACGCACTCGCCTGAATTGCCTGGTGACGGCCACGTCCCACAACGCATACGCATCGTTGTTGTAGCGCTCGACGACTCCCACCCGCGTACGCAACTGAATCTTCCCCGGCAATCGCGACTGCCATTGCATCGAGGCGTTGTTCACCGGATAGTTGAACAGGTATCGGCTCAGCAGTCCATTCAGCGCCTGTTGCGCGCCGGTCAGCGCGGCGTAGGAAAATGAAACTTGGTTGGCGCCGTTGACCTGCCAGCGCACTGCCGCTTCGACTCCCGTGAAGCTCAGCGCCTGCAGGTTGCGGGCCTGATAAATGCAGCCCGGCGAGGTCGGCGTGGTGCAGGTGCGCGGAACCAGGTTCAGCGGCGCGGCCAGGTCTGTTGGATCGTTCGGCACCAGAACGTAGTCAATATCATTTTTCTCATCGCGCCGGAAGACCGTTACCGAGCCGGCCAGCCTGCGCGCAATCGTCCATTCCAGTCCGCCATCGTAACTCCATGCAGTTTCAGGTTGCAGACCGGCGTTCCCAACCGTGGCCGGATCGTTGTAGTAGAGATCAGTGTAGGTCGGCAGACGAAAAGCGCGGCCAACCGAACCACGCAGCTTCAAGCGCTCGGAGAGCCGATACCCGCCCGCAATCGTTGGCGTAAAGACGCCGTGCCCGTTGCTGTAATATTCCTCGCGTGCTCCCACGGAGAGCGAAAGCCGCTCGACCGGCTTCCAGTCGAGATTGGCGTAGATGCCGCCGCGATTGCGCTCATGATGGCCGAGCGCGGGCGCTTCGCCCAGCGGCGAAAAATTATTGCTGTTAATGGTGTCGCGATACGCCTCCATGCCATAAAACACGTTCAACTTCTTGCCGAGGTTGTTGTGCCGCCGGATGGCTGCCTGCCAGCTATCGGTTACGTGATCATTCGTATAAAGCGCTGGATTGTCACGAAACAGTTCGAATAAATCTGTGTGTCTGCGATAGCCAAACTGCACCTGCGTGTTGGCGCCAAGCTCCTGCGAAGCTCCGGCAAACCAGCTCTTGGTGCGCTCCCATGACGGGTATGGACCATAAAACTGGTTCGCGCCAAACGGCTTGTCGCCGCCTGCCAGCAACACCGTAGTCGCGCCCAGGCTGGTTCCCGCGTGCGTCTCGGAGCTGCCCGTCAGAGCGCGGTAATCGCGGTCCGTGGTGAACCCGGTCGAAAAATCGCGGCCAAAGGAGGCCTGTTCCGTCCATCGCTTGGTTGCCACCGCGGCGCTTCCGAACTGCTGGTTGGTGCCAAAATTTCCAAATGCCGAGCCTGCGCGCACCTCCGTCGCCACCGGCGGCGCCGTGATGAAGTTCACCACGCCTCCAATCGCGTCCGACCCGTACATGGTTGACCCGCTGCCGTGCAGCACCTCGATCCGGTCAATCGACTGGAACGGCATCCGCAGGTCGAGGTTGTGATGGCCCGTCTGCGCATCGTTCATCCGCAGCCCATCGACCAGCACCAGAGTTTGCCCGAAGGAGGCGCCGCGAATCGAAAGATCAAGTTGCACGCCGTTGGGTGCGCGCTCCTCTAAATCCACCGCCGGGTCCAAGCGCAGAATATCAACCAGGCTCGGATACAGCGCGCGCGTGTCGTGCACCTCCAGCAGCGTGATATCGCGATCCGCGTCCATCACCGCGACCGGTTCATACGTCCCGGTCACCACCACCTCTTCCTTGTGGACGGGGAGATCGGGCTTGGTTGGCTGTGCATTCGGCGCGTTCTGTTGCGCCCATGCAAAGCCGCACCCAAGCAGCACTAGCCCGATAAAATGCGGAAGAAACAGCCTTAGCAACCTCTGCATCAGTCTTCACACTGGATTCAATCAAGTTTGATGGCGATGAATTTCGAGAGCGCCCCAAGTTTGTGCGGGTGCCTCATTCTAGCCTGCTGTTGGCCAGAGTGGGGGTAGTTTCTTCGGATGGATTAGAACTGGTTTCCACTGGCTTTAGCCATCACTGGTTGCCCACATTCGCCCTCTGTTGGCGTGTCATTCTGAGCGCAGCGAAGAATCCCATTGCGGTATAGGCGCCAAACACCGCCGCAGGATTTCATCAATCAAGCCTGTGCCCCACGCTCTTTCGCAGATTATTCCTTGACCGCGATTCCCAGCGCCTTCATTTTGCGGTACATGTGGCTGCGTTCGAGTCCCAGCGCGTCGGCCGTGCGGCTGATGTTGCCGTGATTCTCGTCGAGCTTCTTCAGGATGTAATCCCGCTCATAAGCCACGCGCGCCTGGTGCAGTGTAGAAAACTCGCCCATACTGCGGCGCGAACCCTCGCGATAGAGCAGCGGCGGCAGATGTTTGCGCTCGATTTTGTGCGCCGTGGGGTTCATGATGACGACCCGCTCCACCACGTTCCGCAGTTCGCGCACGTTGCCCGGCCACGAATAGCGCAGCAGAACCTCCGTGGCATCGTCGCTCATCTCCTTGTCGCGGCGGCTGTAGGCGGCGGAAAATTCGTGCAGAAAGTGCCGCGCCAACAGCGGTATATCCTCACTGCGCTCGCGCAGCGGAGAAACAAAAAACGGGATCACGTTCAGCCGGTAGAAAAGGTCTTCACGAAAATTCCCCTTGCCAATTTCGTCTTCCAGATCTTTGTTGGTAGCCGCGATCACGCGGGCGTCAACCCTCACCGCCTCCTCGCGTCCCACGGGTTCAAAGCGGCCTTCGTCCAGGGTGCGCAGCACCTTGCTCTGGGTCTTCAGGCTCATGTCGCCCACTTCGTCCAGAAACAGCGTGCCCCCATCGGCTTTCTGGAATTTGCCCGCCTTGTCGGTACCGGCGCCGGGGAACGCCCCTTTGCAATGGCCGAACAGTTCGCTTTCGATCATGTCCTCGGGGATTGCCGCGCAGTTAACTTCCACAAACATTTCCTGGCGCCGCAAGCTCTGCGCGTGAATCGCGCGCGCCACCAGCTCTTTGCCGGTGCCCGATTCTCCGTAAATGAGCACCCGCCCGTTGGTCGGAGCCATCAGGCCGATCTGTTGCCGCAGCGCCTTCAGCGGGATGCTCTCGCCGACAATCTCGCTCGGTGAAAACGCTTCGTGCTTGAGGTCGACGTTCTCCGAGCGCAGCTTGCGCGCTTCCGCGGCATTCTTCACGACGATCAGGGTCTTATCCACCGACAGAGGTTTTTCCAGAAAGTCGTAAGCCCCGAGCTTGGTGGCCTTCACTGCGGTTTCGATGTTGCCGTGTCCGGAGATCATGACGATCTCGGGATGGTTTTCCAACGCCCTGACCCGCTCCAGCACCTCAAGCCCGTCGATCCCCGGCAGCCAGATGTCCAGCAACACCACGTCGAACTGGCGCTCGGCAAGCGCTCGCAGACACTCCTCACCGCTCTCCACCGCGCTGGTCTCGTATCCCTCGTCCTCCAGCACGCCGCTGAGGGAGGTGCGAATTCCATATTCGTCATCGACAATCAGTACTTGAACCATTTGGCAGAATTGTATCGCACCAAGGTAACCTGAAAGGCTTTATTGCCGGAATACGGCTCCGGGCTCGATCTCAGCGCGATTCTCCGCATGCAGCCCGATCAATCTCTGACTGTCATTCCGAGCGAGCGAGGCTTTGCGAGCGAGTCGAGGAACCTTGCGGTTTAATCCAAGCGGCCCATGATTTTCCAGCCGTTGGCAAATATGGGGAAGGAGGAAACTGGCGAGCCGGGTGGCCCATTCAAGCCGGGGTCCCCGGCGAGGCTCGGCTCGCTGGGGTGGAAGCCCGCTGTTGGCTTGAGTGGGGTAGTTTCCTACACAAAAAGCAACTACCTCATACAAGCAAAGGCACCCTGCGCGTCTTGTTCATCGTAGGGCGGTTGAATCACTGATTTCAGGATACAGTTTCGCTCGCGGTCGCTGTGTCAGTTGCTTGATCGCCCGAACGCTCTGCTTCGGCGGCCACCGGCAGCTCGATCACGAAGCGCGCGCCCACCGGCCGGTTTTCCTCGACCCGGATCGTACCGTGATGATCTTCGATAATCCTTGCCACGATTGCCAGGCCAAGCCCGGTTCCGCGCTGCTTGGTCGAAAAGTAGGGCATGAACAGTTTTTCTTTCACTGCCGCCGTCACGCCGTGACCGGTGTCGGCCATTGACAGCTCAACCGTGTCCTTGCCGCCCAGCAGTGCGGTTGAAATCACCAGATCGCGCACCAATGCGCCGCTCATCGCCTCGGCTGAGTTGTCCACCAGGTTGGCGATGACCCGCTTGATTCCCTCTGCATCGGCCATAACCGGCGGCAGATCCTTCGCCAGAGAGGTGCTGACGTGGATGTCATCGAGCCGGCTGTCGAACTGCGTCAGCGCTTCCACAACTGCCCCATTCAGATCCAAGGGACACAGTTGCGGTGCGGGGAAACGCGCCAGTGTCGAGAACTCGTCGACCAGTTGCCGCACCGTCTCCACCGAGCTGGCGATCGTGTCAGCGCAACCGGTGATCACCGCCCGCGACGATTCATCGGGAGTCCCGCGCGTGATGTGGCGCCGTATGCGTTCCGCTGAAAGCGCAATCGGAGTCAGCGGATTCTTGATCTCATGCGCGATTCGCCGTGCCACCTCCCGCCATGCGGCCTGCTTCTGGGCTTGCAAAAGCTCCGAAAGATCTTCGAATACCACCACGTATCCCAGGCGCTGGCGCGGAGCAATCGGCCCGTTGCGGCGCTCGTTCATCGAAGCTGCAGTGACTGACAAAACCAGGGTAGTGGCCCCGGCCGGCCCAGGGTCCTCGGTAGGCGCCTGGGCTGCATGTGTTGGGGCAGTCATTTCCATTTGCTCGGAAGTCGAGC
>Ga0181535_10002023_pt1 | contig 25361 bp, 19 predicted proteins | sample PEATcosm2014_Bin_44_FD_119774 | JGI IMG/M metagenome (GOLD analysis project Ga0181535, IMG submission 119774) | Peatland microbial communities from MTU Mesocosm Facility, Houghton, MI, USA - PEATcosm2014_Bin17_30_metaG | ecosystem: Environmental > Terrestrial > Soil > Wetlands > Peat | place...
CGGCGGATTTTCCGCCTTATCCGCTGGATGGGCGTATTTGTCCCTCTTTATCGCAGCTCTCGGGGTCATTGCCGCGCTTTCATTTAATGCAAAAACCGTAAAAGGCGCAAAGGGTTTCGCCGTCCTGTGCCTGGGTATCATATTCCTGGCGTTATTGTCGGGCGGCTGCGGGAAAAATAATTCCTCGATGCCGGCGATCGCGGGCGAGTATAAGCTTGATTTTGTCCCGTCAAAGGTCGCCATGCCAGGAAACGACGAGCTATTCGTCGGATCGGAAAGAGGCAAGGCGGTTTACATATACGACACGGAGAATTTCAAAAAAAAATCATCGATCGCGGCCGGTTATATGCCGGTGGACATGGCTTTTTACATGGACAAATTATACACGGCCAACAAGGCGTCCAATACGGTGACGATCCACGACATGCTCAACGGCAAAAGCGTCCAGGCAGCCGGCGGCGGGGAATCGCCGAGCGCGTTGGCGCTGGACCCTTCAAAAGGGCTGTTATATGTGGCAAATACCGGGTCTTCGAACGTCGCCGTGATAAACCTTAAAGGCGACGGATATCCGGTGATAAAAACAATAACCGTCGGAAAATGGCCCGCCGACCTTTATCTCTCGCCGGACAACAGGTACCTTTATGTGTGCTGCAAATACACCAACACGGTCCAGATAATCGACGCGGAAAAAGAAGAGCCGGTATTTACACGCATTGACACCGGGATCTCGCCTTCGGAATTTGTCCCGATATCCGGCCGGGACATCGCCATCATAAATGAATGGGAGTATGCCTACAATCACCAGAGTTCTATAATAATATTCGACAGGATACACTACAACATGGAATACGACATTATGGTGGACGGCGGGATATTTGACGCGGCGCTGTCAAGGTCAAAGAGGTATCTTTACGTGTCGGTGCCCTTAAAGGACAAAATAATATTTGTGGACATAAAAAAGAGGGAAACTGTTTTTGAAATCAAGTTCAAGGATTACCTGCCCAAGTGGGTGTGTGTTTCAAAGGACGGCAGGTCGCTTTATGTGGCGTGCCAGCAATCCAGGGAAATACTGAAGATAGCGGTCAACGGGTTCAGATGATTAACGTGGAAAAAATCATGGTCTGGCTCCCGGCCGCAATTTCCGGGGCTGCGGCGGTGGCCTTCGCCGCGATGCATGTTTTAATGCCGAAGGCCGAGGGGCTGAAAAAGGCCGTGTTCACGGCTGTCTGCTTTGTATCTTCGATTTTCGCCTTCTTTCTTTATATGTACTCCCGGAACTTTTCTGCGGCCATCGCAGGGATATATCCGGTAAGATCCGCCCTTGTTTTTGCCCTGCTTCTGACGGTCACCGCGCCTTTTTGCCTGGACGGGACCCAGGACCGGCTTTTCTATTTTCCGGCTTCAGCCATGCTTTTTATCGCCCTGCTCGGGGCATGTTTCTGCGATCCCATGACGGAAATGCTCCTTTTCTGCCTTTCCGGGGCGCTTTTTTTTGTTTTTTCCGGAAGGGATACTGCGGGCAGGGAAGGGCCGGACACCGCGGCCATTGCCTCGATGTTCTTCTTTTTCCTCGCCGCTTTCATATCGGCCGGGCTTTTTTTCTCGTCAGGCCCGGGAAGGGCCGGGACAATGGCATACACGGGATTTTTGGCGGCGCTCATAGTTTCATCACCTCCGGCTTTTTATACCTTAAGGCGAGGCGACCCGCCGCTATTTGCGTCAAAATTCGCGGCGTCCAGATTTTTCCTGCGGGCAATAACGGCGGGGGCCCAGATAATAATCATGGCGGCCATGATGTCGGGCGGGCAATGGTCGCGCATATACATGACGCTCTTTGCCGGGACAATGCTGGCAATGGCTATGTTCAAGTCCATAACCGAGGAATCATACATATCTTACGCGCTGAGGGACTCGGCAAACCTGGGTTTCCTGGCGTTGCTCTATTTTTCCTGCACCTGCTCCCCGGCGGGTAATATGGCGGCCATGGCCGCTTGCGGGGCCCTGCTTTCGGCCGCGGCTTCATACGAAATGATAAGGGCCAACCCCGAGGAGCTCACCGTGACGGCCCTTAAGCTTGCGCCCTCCAGGGTCAAAAACGGTTTTGCCGGATATATCGCACAGATAATACTCCTTGCGGTGGAGGTCACCGTCATAGCCGCGATAAAAAAGGGGATTGTTGACTCCCCGGCGGTGCAGGCGGCGGCTATAATCAGCGTGGTATTTTACATCCCGGCGGTCCTTAACAGGATATTTTCGATAACCTCTATGTCCATGAGGTTTATTAAAGTTGACGCCATGAAAAAATTAAGTTTTAATGACAGCGCCATAAAGCTTGTCCTATACGGGGCCGTATCAGCGGCCCTTTTTTGCAGGTGGTAAAAAATGTCCCTCAAGGTAAAGACTTTCATTTATCTCTCATGCATCGCGGCGATAACCGTGACCGCCTTCATATTCGCACCTTTTTCGTTCACGTCGATATTCATGGCCGCGGCATTTGTCCTCAATCTCCTGCTTTTTGCGGATAATTTCAAAAAGGGCAAATAAATGGACGACGTCCTGGTATTCGTTCTTACCGCGGCCTGTTTTGCCGTTTTGAACCGCAGGGACCCGTCATTCAGGGTAAAGCCTTCAAAAATCTCGGTGGCTGCGGCCCTGTTTTATCTGGCCCTGACGGCGGCGGCGCTTGCGCTGAAATACCTGGCGCCGGTCCATCTTATATGGTTCTTTCCCGCGGCATGGCTGGCCGTGCTGGCGTCATTCAACCTTATTTACGGCGCCGGTTCCCCGGGATTATATTTTTACGAAATCCTGTTCATTGCGGACACGGCCTCGTTCCTCATGATGCCGCAGGGTCCCCTTACGCCCTATATATTTTTTATCAGCTCGTTTATTTTCCTTCTAATGACGCCGCCGGCCTACCGCGGCCTTCTGGATGGGAAGAACCTTTATCCCTCGTTTTTTTTCATGCTCTTCTCCGTATTTTTTGTAAAAATATTCATCTTAGGCCGCCTGACGCCGTGGATCTCCGCCCCGGTGGCGGTGCTCTGCGGGCTCTTTATTTGCGTCCGCGAATGCGGCTCCATTGAATATTACACCGGGGAAAAGAACCTTTTACCGGCCGCGGCCCTGCTTTATACCTCTTTTTTGGCGCAATGTTTTTTGGCCGCCGTCCTGAAGACCCCGTTCTTCAGGCAGTGAAATTTCGCGCCCGCATTTGCCCGGGGGGGTGTTCATGTGCTATACTATAAGATACAAAGGCAGGTGGCGCTGAAATGAAAAAAACAACGGTCCTTACAGCCGCGCTGTTGTTGGCCTCGGCAATATTCGGGGCGAACGTATCCGTAGACAACACGACACTTATGCATCCATACCAGAGAGACTCCGCTTTCGGCATAAACTTCCTGGGTGAGTGGTGGGATTATTCGCTTTACAAGGCGAATATTTACCGCTTTCAGCAGGCCGGAACGCGTTTCCTGAGGTTCCCCGGAGGCTCGAATTCCAACGAATACCACTGGAACGGCAACGGCGCGTATGACGCGAACAAAATATGGAACAACGCCGGGAGCCCGTTTGTCACGGCATTTTCCAGGGGGTTTTACAACCTGGCCGCGCACAGGGGCTCGCTCTCCGCGGGATACGGAAAATGGGCCATGGTAACCGACGGCGACATGACCACCAGCTGGATGTCATATCCCGACGACCCTTTTGAGCAATGGATATACCTGGACCTGGAAACCTCGGCATACGCCCCTGTGCCATTTGACAGCGTGGTGATAGACTGGGCCGCGCCGTACGCGGCGCAGTTCAAAGTGCAGTACAGCAACGGCAATTATAACGGGCTCGGGCAATGGCTTTACAACGACACGGCATGGAGCGACACTTCCGCGGGCGTGATTTCCGGGACCGGCGGAGAGACAACGGTTAGTTTCAACAGCGTGACGGCAAAATATGTCAGGATATTGATGATATCATCTTCGGGCGCCCATAATCAGTACGCAATAAATGAGATAAGGGTCTATAACGGCGCTTCGCAGATAACAAAGAACGAGGCCGACGTGGGCCAGACCCCGTCCGTGTCTTCATCCGTGGCCCTGGGGGACAATTTTCTGCAGTCCGACACCATGGATTTTGAGGAGTTCATGTCTGCGTGCAGGTCCATGACCCCGACGGCAATACCGCTTATCACCATAAATTTTTACACGGGCACGACGCAGGAGGCGGCGGACTGGGTTTATTACGCCAACACGCACATGGGTTATGACATAAAACACTGGGAGATAGGCAACGAGAACGTCGGCAACTGGGAGGCGGGAGGGCCGTCGCTGCCCGAGGCTTACGCCAGGCGCTATATAATGTTCTATGACGCCATGACGGCCGTTGACCCGACCATAAGCGTGGTGCCGCAGTTCAACGGAATCAACGACCCGTGTAACGTCACCATGAACGCCTCGAACAATCCGGCCGGCAGCGATTATTACATAGACACCTTCCTGAAATACATCGCAGCCAACGGCAGGAGCGACATACTCGCCGGCCTCAGGGGCATCTCGGTTCACAGGTATCCGACATGGGAGCCGGCCAGCGAAGCCGTGGCGCTGGCGCAGGTGGATTTGTGGAACGCCGACCTTCCGCTGCTGAAAAGCTGGGTGAACAACCGCTGCCCCAACCCCTCGCAGGTAAAGACATACCTTACCGAATGCAACGACGGCATCGACAGCGGGTTCACGAACCATTTTTACAACTCCCTTTTTGTGACCTCGTTTTTCCTGAATTATCTAAGGAACGGAGGGGATTACACGTGTTTTTTTGTGACCTTCGGGACCCCGGGCCCGGGGCAGAGCGACAAGACCATATTTTCGGACTTCGGCTACCTTGAGGGAGGCGGGCTGACGGGGGCCCTTAAGGGGAAAACATACCAACCGCGGGCCTCTTTTTACGCGCTTGACATGCTTTACAATGATTTTTCCGCCGGGGATTCCTTCGGCAATACGCTCGTTTCCGCAACCTCCGACAACGGCGCCCTGAAAGTTTACGCCAATAAAAGGGGGGACAGGAAACTTACCCTGGCCCTGATAAATACCGACAACACAAACACCATAACCGCCAACATTTCGATAAACGGCTTCACTCCGATGGCTTCCGCGGACCTGGTATCATACGACACCGGGGATTATTCGTGGGTGGCAAACGGCACGCAGTCATACGCATCGCCGGATAACCCGCCCGAGCATTCGACGCTCTCCGGGGTTTCAACGGGTTTCTCATACAATGTGGAGCCTTATTCGATAAAAATGATCACCATGTACGACGCTTCCCAGGCGACGCTTGCCCCTTCGGCTACACCCACAATGCTTCCCACATTGACCTATACGCCGACGCCGCTCCCTGGCGGCGGGTCGCTTATCGACGACTGCGAACATTCGGGAACTCTCAATTACTGGGGAGGAAACTGGCAGATATACGGCGACGGGATATCGAGCTATCCGGCTTCATTTAACGGCATGACATGCGACGGCCTTGGCGCCGCGGGATCGTCGTGCCATCTGGACGTAACCGGGACGGTGGTAAATAACAGCTGGGGATTCGGGATAAACTGCCCGCTCAATCCTACGTGGGCGGCCACCGACATATCGATGTATGACGGAGTATTTTTCTACTACAGGGGGGACGGAGCCACAGGAAGGATAGGATTTGTCCAGAGCGACATGCCCGACTCAAATTACGGGGCGAACATTCCCAATACCTCTTCATGGGGATATTACACAATACCGTTCTCGTCGCTGACCCACGCCTCATGGGGGGCCCAGACAGGGACCTGGACGGCAAAAAACATAGAGGCCCTTCAGTTCCAGCCCTCCGGGGCATATTCGGGAAGCAGCGCATTCAGGCAGATGGACATTGATTATGTGGGTTTTTACAAAAATTCCCCGACTTTTACGCAGACTCCGACGGTCACGGCTTATGTGTCGCCTTCCGTCACAAAGACGATGACGGCAACGCCGACGGTTACTTCAACGGCGACCATCACCATTACCGCGACCGTGCAGGCCACGGCTCTGTCGACAAGCCTGGACAATGTTTACGTTTACCCGACGGCTTTCAACCAGGCCGCGGGCTATAACTCGATATGTTTTTACAGGCTCACAAGGCGCGCAAAACTGGCAATTTACGACCTTAAGGGAGAACTTGTCTATTCGAACGAAAGCATTGACACGTCGGGAACGCTTTGCATTCCCATATCGGGGCAGAGGAAATACGCGTCGCTGGCCTCGGGAATTTACATATATGTCGTATCGAACGAAGCGCAGGTAAAAAGAGGGAAGATAGCGATCATACGGTAAATTTAAAATTCATCCGTCTACACCTGAAGGTTACGGCGGACATGGAAACCAAGAATTACAAGTTAAAATTGGACAACCGTAGAACGTCTTATTTTATTGTATGCTTTACTGGCTGCAATCGGGTTTGCCCAAATTGTCTGATTTGCCGGTTGTAATTTTTGGTTTTAAATTTTGACTTTTTAATTTATTCTGCTATACTGACCGCATTAAATATAAAAGGGTTAAGGGTGCCATGGAAAACACAGCTTTATCCGTAAAATTGTCATTTTCAGACGAGGATAATTTAATAAGGATACTTTCGTGCGACGGTTACATAAACCTTGAAACTTATAAAATACTCGCGGGCGCAATGATGCGGCTGCTGGAGAACAGGTTCTACAGGATAGTGCTCGACCTGTCCGGAACGGAATACATAAGCTCGAGCGGATGGGGCGCAATTCTTGGGAACCTGGAAACCGTCAGGGCGGCCGGGGGCGATATAAAGCTTGCCGCAATGAACCCTGAGGTCCGGTTCGTTTTTGACGCCCTTGAACTCGACAACCTGCTCAAACATTTCAACACCGTGGAAGAGGCCGTAAAGTCTTTTGCCCCAAACCGCGGGGACTAATATTAAAACTTGATTTAAACGGTTATTAATCCTATATTATACATATGGCCAAACACACTTTCAGGAAGTTGAAGATCCCGGTTCTTGCCCTGTCCGTGCTGTTATTTTACAGCACCGGGCTCATGGCATATATAGACCCGGGGACGGGGAGCTACATTTTCCAGGTGGCCGTCACCCTGGCTGCCGGCGCAATATTCGGCGTCAAGGTTTTCTGGAAGAACATAGTGAATTTCTTTTCGTCCGTATTTAAAAAAAAGCGCGGCGGGAAATAAACAAAATCATGGACAAAAGCCCCTCTTCATACAAGGACCCCGACGGTTTTGTCTACAGCGCGGGCAATGAGATATTCAGGCAGGTAAATTTCTCATACAGGGAAAATTACGACCTGCTGTTTTCCAGCGGTTTATACGGGAAATTGACCGGGGAAAAACTCCTTATAGGACATGCCGAGCTTGCTGTGCAGCCCGGAGCGTACAAGACCTTAAAGCCTTCCGGGATCCCTTTCGTTTCATACCCGTATGAATGGTGTTTTGGGCAGCTGCGCGCGGCGGCCCTTTTGACACTTGAAATAGAAAAAATCGCCCTTGAAAAAGGCATGACGTTAAAGGACGCCTGCGCGTATAACGTCCAGTTCATCGGAGCTTCGCCTGTTTTCATAGACACCCTGTCGTTCGAAAAATATACGGAAGGCATGCCATGGGCCGCCTACGGCCAGTTCTGTTCAAGTTTTCTCGCGCCGCTTTGCCTGATGTCGTATAAGGATGCCAGGCTGGGGAAAATGCAGGAACAGTACGCCGAAGGAATTCCGCTGGACCTGGCGGCGAAACTTCTTCCGTTCTCATCAAGGCTGAGTCCCGGGGTCATGGCGCACGTTCATCTTCACGCGGCCAGCCGGGCAAAATACGCGGACAGGCGCGACGTGGATTTAAAGGCCATGAAAGTATCAAAGTTCGGACTCTTTGCCCTGCTTGACAGCCTGGCATCCACGGTAAGGGGATTGAAACCGCCCGCGGCGGCGACGCAATGGGAAGATTATTATGGCTCCACCAATTATTCCAGGGAAGGGTTCCAGGACAAAAAAGAGGCGGTTTTAAAAATGCTGGAAGCCGCCGGAAAGCAGGAGATCACATGGGACCTCGGCGCAAACGATGGAATGTTTTCCAGGCTGGCCTCGGGTGTCTCGGGATACACCGTCGCCTTTGACAACGACCACAATTCAACGGCCGAAAATTACAGGCGGGCCTCCGCGGAAAAAGACGCGGGCTTGCTTCCGCTGGTTTTAGACCTTGCCAACCCCTCTCCGGCAATAGGCTGGGAGAACATGGAACGCATGACAATGAAAGAGCGCGGACCTGCGGGATTGGTTCTGGCTCTTGCGCTCGTCCACCATCTGGCGATAACCCGCAACCTGCCCATGGACAGGATCGCCTCTTTTTTATGCGATACCGCAAAGAACCTGATAATCGAATTCGTCCCAAAGGACGATTCGCAGGTTAAACGCCTCCTTTTTTCCAGGGAGGATATTTTTACCGGATACGGCGACAAGGATTTTATCACGGCGTTTGGAAAATACTTTGAGATAATACAAACGCATAAAATAGCGGACAGCGGCAGGATCCTATATCTGATGAAAAGGAGATGAAATAATGGGAAAACGCGCGAAAAAAAGCGCCGCGGTCAAAAAGACCCGGTTTGACGTTTCGGCCATGCCGTTGCACGTACTGTTTCTGGCGGTGTTTCCCGTTATGTTCCTCTACACGGTAAACGCGAAGGAGATGTATTTTTCAACGCTGCTTCCTTCGGCCGCGCTGGCCGTCATAGGGGCGGCTGCGGTTTTCGGCCTGGCTCTGGCGGTGATAAAAAATGTCATAAAAGCTGGTTTTACATCTTCGATATTCCTCCTGTGGTTCTTTTCATACGGACACATATACGGACTAATAAGCGGTCATACCGGGGCGTGGGGACACTATGTGATGCTGCCCCTGACCCTGCTTGCCGCTGCCGCGGCGGTATTTGCCGTCATTAGAACGGGGAAAAAAGACGCGGAGCAGATGAAAGAATTAAATATGTGGATAAATTATATAACATTCGCGCTGGTATTTCTGCTCGGTGTGGAATCTGCAATGAGCGTAATAAACCATGAGAAACAGGATATTACCGCGGGAATTACGTCCAGGCCGTCGGCTCCGGCCGATGGAAAATTTCCGGATATTTACTATATTGTGGTGGACGCGCACTCGCGCTCCGACTATTTAAAGAAAGTTTTCGGCTATGACGATTCCGCTTTCAGGCAGGAGATGAAGGAACTGGGTTTTTATATACCTGAAAAGGCCCATTCAAATTACCCGGCCACGCTTTTAAGCTTTGCCTCTTTTTTAAATTATGACTATCTTGAAAGCATCAATAAACTTGACAGGCAATCCGGCGACCTCGTTATGGTCAAGGACGATATAAAGGCGAAAAAAGGGATACAGTATTTAAAGGACAGAGGCTATACTTTTATTATTTTTCCCAGCGCTTTTACAACAAACGCCATGAAAGCCGGGGCTGATTACATAATGACCCCGCGCGGCTTGAATCCCGAGGAGTTCGAACAGATACTCTCCAGGACAACGGCGCTTTCTGGAATGCTTGCCGTACTGGGCGGAGGAGAACCGCCTGAATACGGCGTGGAGAGGAAAACAATACTTTTTGATTTTAAGGAGCTGCCTGAGATAGCAAAAATGGCGTCGCCCAAAGTGGTGCTTGATTACATTGTGTGCCCGCATCCTCCGTTTATTTTCGATAGAGACGGGAAAAATGTCAAAAATACGGGTCCGATAGACCTTTCAGACGGGGACCACTGCGGCATCCCGCATGATAAATACCTGGAAGGATACAGGGAACAGGTCATGTTCACCGATAAGATGATAATTGAAACGGTCAAAAAGCTGGAACAGAACATGAAAAAAAATTCGATAATCATCATACACGGCGACCACGGCGACGGCGCCAATCTCGACTGGGAGGATTATTCCAAAACGGATTTCGGGGAGAGACTTTCTATTTTTCTGGCGTATTATCTCCCGGATGGAGGGGACAAGCTTCTTTACCCGTCAATATCGCCGGTCAATAATTTCAGGATAATCCTGAAGGGATATTTCAATGAAAAGATAGACCTGCTTCCGGACAGGTCATATTTTTCGAGATGGTCAAAACCCTATGATTTTATTGATGTTACAAAGGATACGCAAAAATAATTGCATAATACGTCACTGTTTATCCTGCAAAGAAACCGCAAACTTTTCCATTTCTTCATCAAAATTATCCATAACAGGCATGTCAACTCCCAGCCTTTTCCCGGAACTTCTCAGGTTATCATATGATTCTTTTATTTCACGGGGGTCACCAAGCGCATGCAGAGAGCTCCTTATAACACTTTCGTTGTATTTGAATAAAAATTTCAGCATTAAAAGGGCGATACTCCTTCCGATTTTTGAATCATTCAAATATACGGATGTTTCAGGGTAGAGTTTTAAATCAACTCCCATTTTATCGATCACCATGAGACATTCTTTAACAGCCAAGAGAGTCAATGTTCCGTTTTTTTTATCTTTAAGAAGATTTTCAATTCCTCCTGATCGGACAACGGGAGGCCAGAGGCCGGCGTTTACCGCGTATTGCACCCGGATGTATTCAAGAATGTTTTTGTGGATGATGGGTTTTAAGCCAATCGATTTAAATAATCCGGTCATTGATTTAAGGCAATCATTATCAAGACCCTGGGTCTGTCCTATATCAATGCTATTATATATCACCGCAATCAGCCTGTTTCCTTTAAACGCGCCTCCTGCTTTCGCGTCGCCATAGATATATTTATTCCGGTCAATAATCCGGTCAATTTCAGAGGTCCCATCCCAGTTCTGAGTCAGAAGAAGATAGTCCGCATTTCCAGTGGTAGGAACAAGATTATTCAAGGCGCTTATTACCTGATAGGGTTTCGTTGGAACAATTACTATGCCATAAGGCTCTCCGTCTGTTGTTGCGGATTCCGTCATCCCGGGACTGTATATATCTTTAATCCGTTTTTTATGGCGGCGACGGTTATCCAGCATATCTATTTCTATGCCGTTTTTGAAATTTTTCGACCTTCCTGATCTTACATAATGCACGACTTTGTGGCCGGCGTTTGAAAGGGCCCATCCATAAATTGTGCCTATAACGCCTGTCCCGACGATTAGGACTTTCATTTTAAAACCTCCGGTTTTATTATTCTAAAGTAACTTGTCAACATCATCAAGGAATAACGCATATATTTTTCAAGATCTATTCCGAACGTTTCGCTGAATCCATCGCGATTTTCAGCCATTTCTGAAAACAAACTGACTGTACTGGATACAAGGAAAAGGGTTCCAAGCTCCTGGTCTATGTCGGGGTTTATGGACTTATCAGTTTTACCTGCGGCAATAATAGCCCCGAATATTTCGAACATCCTCTTCTGAAGTCCTGATATTTTCTGATGGTAGGAACTTTCCTTCTCACGCGTATGAATAAACCGCGCCCTGCTCATTATCAGGAATTGGTCGGGCTCGTCAATGAATATTCTTAAATAAGCCTCGCCTGCGTTATAAAGTTTTTTATCGCCTGAAACATTGCTTTTAAGTATTTCTTCGAACACGTTAACAAGTCTGCTGAAAGTATCAAGTGCAAGAGCAAAATAGATATCTTCTTTGGCGTCAAAATACCTGTAAATTGTTCTCTTGGTAAAACCCGAAGCTTCGGCGATTTCATCCACTGAGGAAAAATCGTATCCCTTTTTTATAAATATTTTTTCAGCTGCTTTGAGTATTATATTTTTTCTGGAATATTTCTTTGTTGCCCTGACTGAGATTTTTGCCATAAACCCTCCTAATAAGGATACTATCAGTATACTTATTTATAATAAAATGTCAAATAAAATTTTGGATTTTATTGAACCTGAATATATCGAATTAAATATAATCTATACGTTTTATTATGAAACACCATCCTGAAACACATGTGTTTCAATTTAAAACACCGTCTATAAGTAATAATTCAATAAAACCCCAATAAAATAAGGATTTCACCTATTGGCACGCCTATTGCTTTATATACAGTAGATATAATTGAATTTCAAATCTATATAACATAATGAAAGCAAAGGAGATGGGACATATGGCAAAAGTAATCGGTATAGATCTAGGAACGACGAACTCCTGTGTGGCCGTGATGGAGGGCAGGGAACCCAAAGTCATTGTCAACTCGGAGGGTAACAGGACCACGCCTTCGGTAGTGGGATTTACAAAAACCGGGGAGAGGGTGGTCGGACTGCCGGGTAAGAGGCAGGCGGTAGCGAATCCCGAGCATACTATTTTTTCAATAAAAAGATTCATGGGAAGGAAGTTCTCCGAGGTTACCGAGGAGGCAAAAAAATACCCGTTCAAAGTTGCGCCTTCCGACAACGGGGACGCCCACGTGGAGATTTCAGGGAAGAATTACAGCCCGCCGGAAGTATCGGCGATGATACTGGCGAAATTAAAGACCGACGCCGAAGCGTATCTGGGCGAAAAGGTCACGCAGGCGGTAATAACGGTGCCTGCCTATTTTAACGACTCGCAAAGGCAGGCGACAAAGGACGCCGGAAAGATAGCCGGGCTTGAAGTGCTGCGTATTATTAATGAGCCGACGGCTGCTTCGCTTGCCTACGGCCTTGACAAGAAAAAGAACGAGAAGATAGTGGTATACGACCTCGGCGGCGGAACCTTCGACGTATCGATACTTGAGATAGGCGACGGCGTTTTTGAGGTTAAATCCACGAACGGCGACACGCATCTCGGCGGAGACGATTACGACCAGAGGATAATAGAATGGCTCGCCGACGAGTTCAAAAAATCTGAAGGGATAGAACTGCGCAAGGACAGGGTGGTTTTGCAGAGGCTCAAAGAGGCCGCCGAGAAGGCGAAGATAGAGCTCTCGTCCACGGCCCAGACCGAGATAAATCTTCCGTTCATAACGGCGGACGCGGCAGGGCCGAAACATCTCGTAATGAGCCTCACAAGGGCCAAGCTCGAACAGCTGGTGGCGGACCTTACGGAGCGCACCGTGGAACCGTGCAGGAAGGCCATGAAGGACGCGGGGCTCGAGGCAAAGGACATCGACGAAGTGGTGCTTGTAGGCGGAATGACAAGGATGCCTTCGGTCGTGGAAACGGTCAAGAAACTTTTTGAAAAAGAGCCGCATAAAGGGGTCAACCCGGACGAAGTGGTGGCCGTGGGAGCCGCAATTCAGGCCGGCGTTCTTCAGGGCGAAGTAAAGGACGTGCTCCTGCTGGACGTGACGCCTCTTTCGCTCGGGATAGAGACGCTTGGCGGGGTTTTCACCAGGCTCATCGAGAGGAACACAACCATTCCCACAAAGAAGTCGGAGGTGTTTTCCACGGCGTCAGACAGCCAGACAAGCGTGGAGATACATGTGCTGCAGGGCGAACGCTCCATGGCCAACGAGAACAAGACCATAGGCAGGTTCCACCTGGACGGCATACCGCCGGCGCCGAGGGGAGTGCCGCAGGTCGAAGTGACATTTGATATAGACGCCAACGGCATACTTCATGTCCAGGCAAAGGACATGGCCACGGCAAGGGAACAGAAAATAACCATAACAGCCTCGTCCGGATTGTCCAAGGACGAGATAGACAAGATAGTAAAGGAAGCGGAGAAACACAGCGACGAGGATAAGAAGAAAAAAGAGGAAGTGGACACGCGCAACCAGGCGGAAAGCCTCGCATACCAGGCTGAAAAGACGCTGAAGGACGCCGGAGACAAGGTGCCCGAGGCCGACAGGAAGGAACTCCAGGAACAGGCCGACAAACTCAAGGAAATGCTCAAGAACAACGCCTCCACGGAAGAACTTAAAAAGGAAACGGAAAAGCTTACGGAGAAGTGGCACAAGGTGTCGACCAAGATGTACCAGTCGGCGGGCCCCCAGGGCACGCCGGGAGCCGACGCCGGAGCCGGAGCAGGGCCGCAGGCCGGACAGGAACAGAAAAAGAACGGCGACGACGTTGTGGACGCGGAGTATGAGGTTGTCGACGAGGAAAAAAAGAAAAAGAAATAAGGTAAGCATGTTATATAAAACCAGTGTAAAAGGAGGCAAGTGAAAGATGAAATTGAAACCGCTCGGAGATCACATTGTTGTAAAGCCGCTCGAAGAAATGGAAGTTAAAAAAGGGGGGATCATCATCCCCGATACGGCCAAGGAAAAGCCGTCAAAAGGCGAGATCATTGCGGTGGGGGCGGGAAAAACGCTCGACGACGGAAAAAAAGCGCCGATGGAGCTCAAGGCCGGGGATAAGGTCATTTATTCCAGGTACGGCGGCAACGAGATAAAGATAGACGACGTGGAATACCTGATAATGACGCAGGATGACGTGCTGGCTATAGTGGAAGAAAAGTAAAAATTTAAAATTCATCCGCCTTCGCTGAAGCTATGGCGGACACGGAAACCAACAAGTGAAGGCAAAAGAACGGAATTAAAAAACTAAAAGTCAAAAAATCAAACGATCAAAACAGGAGGTAAGTTAGAAATGGCAAAACAGTTATCTTTCGGAGAAGAAGCAAGAAGGTCGCTTCAGAGGGGCGTTGACAAACTGGCAAACGCGGTAAAAGTCACCCTCGGGCCCAGGGGACGCAATGTGGTCCTTGATAAAAAATACGGATCGCCGACCATCATAAACGACGGCGTCACCATCGCAAAAGAGATAGAGCTTGAGGACGTTTTTGAGAACATGGGTGCCCAGCTTATCAAAGAAGTTGCGTCAAAAACATCGGACGTTGCCGGAGACGGAACAACGACGGCCACGGTCCTGGCGCAGGCAATTTACAACGAGGGAATGAAGAACATAACGGCCGGAACGAACCCCATGCCGGTAAAACGCGGGATAGAGAGGGCCGCCGCGGCTGTCATCGAGGAGCTTAAAAAACTTTCAAAGCCGGTAAAGGACAAGACGGAAATAGCGCAGGTCGCGACCATCTCCGCCAATAACGACAAGGTCATAGGCACCCTTATCGCCGACGCCATGGAAAAAGTGGGCAATGACGGCGTGATAACGGTGGAAGAGGGCAAAGGCATCGAGACCACGCTTGAAGTTGTCGAGGGGATGCAGTTCGACCAGGGTTATATTTCGGCTTACTTCGTGACGAACCCGGAAAAGATGATCGCCGAGATAGAAAACCCTTACATACTTATTTACGACAAGAAGATATCCAACATGAAGGAGCTCCTGCCGATACTGCAGGAAGTCGTCCAGCAGGGAAAAGCGATAGTCATAATTTCCGAGGAGACCGAAGGCGAAGCGCTTGCGACGCTTGTGGTCAACAGGCTCAAAGGCACATTCTCATGCGTGGCGGTCAAGGCGCCGGGATTCGGCGACAGGAGAAAGTCCATGCTCGAGGACATTGCAATACTGACCGGCGGAAGGGTAATAAGCGAAGAGATAGGAATAAAGCTTGAAAAGGCCGAGATAGGAATGCTCGGGCGCGCCAAAAAAGTGCTGGTCGACAAGGACAACACGACAATCATAGAGGGCGCCGGGGAGAAGAAGGACATACAGGCCAGGATATCCCAGATAAAGAAACAGATCGAAGAGACAAAGTCGGACTATGACAAGGAAAAACTTCAGGAGAGGCTCGCCAAATTATCGGGCGGAGTCGCGGTCATCAACGTCGGCGCGGCCACTGAGACCGAAATGAAGGAAAGAAAAGCGCGCGTGGAAGACGCGATGCACGCAACAAAAGCGGCAAGGGAAGAGGGCATCGTCCCGGGCGGCGGAGTAGCGCTTTTAAGGGCGGGCGAAATTCTCGACAAGCTTACGGGCGACGAGGAAGAAAGGGTCGGCATAAAGATAGTCAAGAAAGCGCTTGAGGCCCCGATACGCCAGATATCGTTCAACGCGGGCGTCGACGGCGGGGTTATAATGGACAAGATCATGAAAGAAACATCGAAGACAATGGGTTTTGACGCGACAGACGGGCAGATGAAGGACATGGTCAAGGCTGGCATAATCGACCCGACCAAAGTGACAAGGTCCGCGCTTCAGAACGCGGCGTCGATAGCGTCGCTACTGCTTACCACAGAAACCATAGTGGCGGACATCCCGGAGAAAAACGAACACAGCCACGGAGCGCCGGGCGGAATGCCGGGTGGAATGGGCGGCGGTTACCCGGAATATTAATCCGGGGCCTTAAGACACAAGTAATATATCCGATTGATATGAACGACCGGGGGCCGGGGCTTTACTTCGGCCCCCGGTCCCAAAAAAAAGGGGAAATAAGGGAACCGTCAAACAGGATTATTCGTCTAAATGTTAATTTATTTTTGCACTTATACCGGAAAACGGGGTGTTTCATATGCCTATAAAAGATTTTTATAAGATCCTCGGAGTGGACAGGAATGCGAGCCCTGAAGAGATAAAAAAGGCATTCAGGACCCTGGCAAAAAAATACCATCCTGACGCCAACCCGGGCTCCAAGGAAGCCGAGGAGAAATTCAAAGAGATCAGCGAGGCCTATGATGTCCTTACGGACAAGGACAAGAAGGCCAAGTACGAACAGTTGAAGGATGCGCAGGCGCGCGGCTTTGACTTTTCCAATTTTAGCGGCGGCCAGCCGTCGGGTTATTCAAGCCAGGGAGGCGGGGATTTCTCGGAAGTATTCGGCGATATATTTTCCGGACGCGGCGGGGCGGGCAGGCAGGCGGGCGGCGGATTTGAGGATATATTCGACATGTTCTTCAACCAGGGGCCAAGGCGCGGATATTCGCAGGAAGGCGCAACCCAGGAAGGCAGGGGGCCAAAGGGACAGGACATTACCGTGCGCATTGAAATACCCTTTTCCCTTGCAATGGAAGGCGGGGAGACCATAGTAAAGGTCCCCAGGGCGGTGGATTGCGCGCGATGCAGGGGAACCGGGGCAGAACCAGGGGCCAGGGTGGAACAATGCCCTGCATGCGGCGGCGAAGGGACGATGCATTTTGCGCAGGGCGGGTTCATGGTCAATAAAACATGCCCCCGGTGCGCGGGAAAAGGCTCCATCATAAATGAATTCTGCCACGAGTGCGGCGGGTCCGGTGAAACCCAGGAAATAAGGAAGATAAGGATACACATACCCGAGGGCGCCGCCGACGGCGATAAAATAAGGATAAGGAACGAAGGCAACATGCGTTCCTGGAACAGGGAGCGCGGCGACCTTTATGTGATATTCAAGGTTGACAGGAGCGAGACCTTCGAACGCAGGGGCGACGACATTTATTATTCGCTTAAGATAAACCCGGCGGTCGCGGTCCTTGGCGGCAGCGCGCAGGTGAAAGTTCCGGACGGGACCATTGACCTGAAAATACCCGCCGGTTTACAGCCGGGCACCAGCCTGAAGGTCGCAGGCCACGGAGCGCGCAACATCAGGACCGGAAAAAAAGGCAGTCTTTTTGTAAAAGTTGACGTGGAAATCCCGAACTCAACGGATCCCGAGGAAAAGGAGCTGCTCAAAAAATGGGCGAAGCTCAAGAACTGGGACCTGAAGTAACGGGAACACTATTCTTATAACGGAGGCTGGCATGATCGAGCTAAAGAATGTAACAAAACGTTTTGGAAGCAAGACGGCCGTCGATTCCATCTCCTTTGAGGTAAAAAAAGGGGAAATAATCGGTTTCCTGGGTCCCAACGCGGCCGGAAAGACCACCACCATGAGGATGATAACCGGATTTTTCCCGCCGACGCAGGGGGAAGTCATCGTGGCGGGCATAGATATGCTCAAGGAGCCGTTGAAGGCGAAGGAAAAGATAGGATACATGCCTGAAAACGTGCCGCTTTACAAGGAAATGGACGTTCGTTCATACCTGCAATTCATCGCCGAAGTCAAGGGGGTGGCCCGCGAAAAAGTCGGGGGGAAAATACAAAAAGCCATGGAGGAGACCGGGCTCGCGAACGTGAGCGGCTCCATAATAGCCAAGCTGTCAAAGGGATACAAACAGCGTGTGGGCCTTGCGCAGGCAATACTGAACGACCCCGAGGTGCTTGTGCTTGACGAACCAACGGTCGGGCTCGACCCGAAGCAGATCAGGGAGATCAGGGAACTGATAAAGAACATGAGGGGCGAGCGCACCATAATACTCTCGACCCATATCCTTCCAGAGGTCGCAATGACCTGCGACAGGGTCATTGTAATTAATCAGGGAAAAATAGTCGCGCAGGACGAGGTGAAGAACCTGACCGACTCGTCTTCAAGGGCCGTCTCTATATATCTGGAAGTTGAGGCGCCCTCCGCCAAAGTGATCCCCGAGCTTAAAAAAATAGACGGCGTTGCCGAAGTGCGCTCCGAAAGCGCGGTGGGCGAAGGCGTGAACGGGTTTACGATAACCACCGACGGCGCAAGGGACGTCCGCCGCGATGTGGTATCCAGGATAATGAAGAACAACTGGGGCCTGCTTGAATTCAGGCGCCAGCAGTTGTCGCTTGAGGACGTATTCCTAAAACTTGTCACCAAGGAGGAACTGTGATATGTTCGCAAGATTCTACGCGCTTTTCAAAAAAGAAATAAAAATATTTTTTTCCATGCCGATAGCTTACGCCGTGATCGCGGTATATACGGCGCTTTCCGGCTATTTTTTTTCGTCCATCGCGGACTATTACGCCTCCATCAGCCTCAGGGCTATGAACCAGTACGCCAGGAACACCATGGACCTGAGCATGGTCGAGGGAATATTCAGGCCCTACTTCCATAATATGGTAGTGGTCATGATCCTAATGGTGCCCCTGCTGACAATGAGGCTTTTTGCCGAGGAAAAACGCGAGGGAACGGCGGAGCTCATGTTCACCTATCCGGTATCAGACATCGCCGTTGTTTCCGCAAAGTTCCTCTCTTCTTTCGCGATTTTCGCCGTCATGCTCGCGGCTTCCTTTGTCTCGTTTATAATATTGAGGATCGGCACGGCTTTCGAGATAGGCCCGGTCTTCACCGGGTTCCTCGGGCTGCTTATGTTAAGCGGCGCTTTCCTGATGCTCGGACTTTTCATATCGTCCACCACCGAAAGCCAGATAGTGGCCGGCGTCCTGTCGTTCGGCGCCCTGCTTTTCTTCCTTGTCATCCCATGGGCGGCGCAATCCGCAACGCCTTTCTGGGCCGGGGTCCTGAAGAACATCGCGGCTGTGCAGCATTTCGACAGCTTCGCCAAGGGCGTCCTTGACACGGCCGACATCACGTATTGCATAAGTTTTTTTGCGCTGTTTTTCTTTTTGACACTGCGGGTACTTGAATCCAAACAGTGGAGGGGATAAAATGAACAGGGAAAAAATGACAAAAATATCCTTTATTTTTGGGGTAACCCTCATAGTGATGGCCGCCCTTGTCGCTACGGTGCGCGGTGAATTCGAACTGCCCACGATTATCGCGGCGGCGCTTGGGGTCGCGGGAGTCGCGGCTTATGTGGCCATTAATTTCAGTTCCGTAAAGGAACTATTTTCCAACAAGGCCGCCAGGTACGGATTCAACGCCTTCATCTACACGATGATGGTCGTGGCCATAATAATCCTGGCCCAGACGATATTCACGATACACTCGAAGACCTTCGACCTTACAAAGGCAAAGCATTATGAAATATCCGACCAGACCAAAAAGGTCCTCGATTCGCTCAAGACAGGAGTGGAGGCCTATCTTTTTTATTCCTCGCGCGCGCCCATACAGCAGGCGCAGGATACCCTGGAACTCTACGCCAAGGAGTCGCCGAAATTCAAGTTTACGGCCGTTGACGCGGACAGGAACCCGTCGATCGCCTCCAGGTTCAAGGTTGACCGTTACGGCGTGGTGGTGCTTTTTAAGCCCGACAACAATGCGCAGGAAAAAGTCGACACCCTGACCGAGGAGGGAATCACCAACGGCCTCATCAGGATAACGAGGGGATCAAAGAAAAAAATATATTTCACCAAGGGGCACGGCGAGCCGGCCATAGACGCGCCGCAGAACGAGAAAACAGGCATCTCCGCCCTTAAGGGGGAGCTTGAGGCTTATAATTACCAGGTGGATTCCGTGGAGCTTTTTTCACAGCCCTCGGTCCCACCGGACGCTTCGATACTTGTCGTGGCCGGGCCGCAGATTGACATATTTGACAGGGAAGCCGCGTCGATAAACGCGTTCCTGAGGAGCGGAGGGAAACTGCTCGTGCTTGACGCGCCCATGGTCCAGCTGCCGAACCTGAACGCGCTTTTAAAGGGCAGGGGCATAAACGCACAGAACGACATTATCGTGGACAAGATGGGAAAGATGTTCGGGGGCGACCCTCTCATGCCCATCATCGCCTCTTACGACCAGCATGAAATAACATCTTCGCTGAGGGTAGCGAGCTTTATGCCGAACTGCCGCTCGTTCGAGCTGAAAAACAGCATCGCAGGCGTGACGCTCTCGCCGCTGGCGCGCACGGGCCAGGGCAGCTGGGGAGAGACGGACCTGGCCGGAGTAAGGAAAGGCACCGTTAAACAGGACGCCTCGGATTTTCCGTCGCCTTTGATAGTGGGCGCGGCCGCGGCAATAGACAATTCCGCGTATAAGAGCGACTCGGACCCCGACACGAACCCTTCGAAAGCGGAGATCGTGGTATACGGAAGCTCCGATTTTATGAACAACACATTCCTCGGCGCCTCGGGCAACAAGGACCTGGCCCTGAACACATTTAACTTCCTTGCGGGCGAGGGCGACACCATAGCGGTCAAGCCGAAGGACAACTCCTTCGAACCGCTGTTCCTTTCCAAGATACAGGGCAGGATGCTCTTTATCATCCCGATCATATTCATACCGCTCCTTGTCACGGCCATAGGCATAGCCGTGTTCGTGCGCAGGAGGGCGTCATGAAGGGAAAACAACTGCTTGTTTCTTTTTTGGCACTTTGCCTCCTTGGAGCCTATTATTTTTTCTTTGAGGTAAAAAAGAAGGATGAGGATGAAAAGGCAAAAAAACAAAAGGAAACGATATTCCCCGGGCTCGACAGGGAAAAAATTTCGCAGGTGCGCCTTTTCGGGAGCAACGGCGAGATAGTCCTGAAAAAGGAGAACGGTTCGTGGTTCATGGACAGACCGTTAAGGGCCCCCGCGGATGCCGCTTTTATCGGGGAATTGACGGGAAAGTTATCCACGGACACTTACAGGGACAAACTTGAAAACGCAGCTTTTCCGGAATACGGCCTCGTCACCCCTTCGGCCGGTGTGGCCCTTACGACGGACCCGGACGGAAAAAAATATGAGATGGATTTCGGGATACCAACAACGACGGGGGAAAATGTTTACGGCTCCATCCAGGGAAACACATCGACGGTGTTCATTGTCTCCGGCATATTGAAGGCCGAGGCGGACAAAAAAATATTCGACTGGCGCGACAAACGCGTGATGGGCAACGTCGACACCCCGGCCGTCACCGGGGTAATATTCGGATTAAAGGACAAAAAATACAGGCTTGTAAAGGACGCGGGCGGTTGGAGCGTTGTATCGGGGGGGGCGGCGGAAAAGGCCAGGGGCGACAGGATAGCCGGCCTTATCGACAATTTGAGGACCGCACAGGCCAAATCCATAGAGGACGCGACCGCGGCGAATCTTTCGGCCAGGAAACTGGCATCGCCGGCCGAGTACATAACATTCATGGAAGGAACGGCCGAGAAAAAATTTTATTTCGGGGCGTACGACAAAAAGAACAACACGGTCTTCTGCAGGGGGGATTACCAGGACGGGATATTTGAATTGCCCGACTTTTTCATAAAAAACATCCAGAAGGCCGACGCCTTTGTCGACAAACGCATTGCGGCCGTGGAGGAAAAGGACATACTCGGGCTCAATGTTAAATACGCGGGCAGGCAATTTACCGCGGCAAAGACAGTGAAAAAAGATGCGCCGCCCGAATGGAACATCAATTCCATGTCCAATATTTCGGGCAAGGAAAAATCCCTTATATCGCCGACTTCGGTATCCTATGCCCTTGTGAACCTGGAGTATGCGCAAAAACTTGACGCCAAAAACCCAGCCGTTGCGGGGCAGGATTACGGTTTCACCGGAGGCTGCGAAATAACGGCTTACGGCGAGAAAAACACAAGGCTCTTTACCATTGTCACCGGGAAAAAGCTGGCCGATAAGGATGAAATATATGTAAAAAACATGGACACCGGCGGGTTGTTCACAACGGGAAGCAAATTCATGACAAGCATCAACCTTCCGGGGCTGGAGGTGAAGTAAAATGAAAAAAGTTTCGGCTGTTTTATCACTGCTCATTTTTTTTGGAACGGTTTGCGCGGGAGCTGTCCAGTACATACCCGCGTCGTTCAAGGACCTCGCCGGAAAGGTCAGGCCGTCGGTCGTCAACATCTCCACGGTTTCCACGATAAAGACGAGCGGCGACCCGCTTTACGACCAGTTCTTCAGCGACGATTTTTACCAGCGGTTCTTCGGGACGCCGAAACAGCAGATGAAGAGGCAGTCGCTGGGCAGCGGTTTTATAGTCTCCCCGGACGGCTACATCCTCACCAACAACCACGTCGTGGACAAGGCCGACGAGATAACGGTGAAACTTTACAACCAGAAGGAATACAAGGCAAAGGTGATCGGGACCGACAGGGACACGGACCTGGCCGTCATCAAGATAAACGCGGAAAATCTGCAGCCCATCCTCATGGGCGATTCGGACAAGATCGACGTGGGCGACTGGGTCCTTGCCGTGGGCTCGCCCTTCGGCCTTGAGCAGACGGTGACGCAGGGCATAATCAGCGCCAAGGGAAGGATAATCGGGGCCGGGCCGTATGACGATTTTCTCCAGACAGACGCCGCCATAAACCCGGGCAATTCCGGCGGCCCGCTGATCAACATGAGCGGAGAGGTGATCGGGATAAATACGGCCATTTCTTCCACATCGGGCGGATATGAAGGCGTGGGATTCGCCATGCCCATAAACATAGCGAAAAAGACCTACAGCGACATAATAAGCTCGGGACGCGTCATACGGGGATGGCTTGGCGTCGTGATACAGGAAATGACCCCGGAGCTCGCAAAGCATTTCAGGGCGAAGGAAGGCGTGCTGGTTTCGCAGGTTTACGCTGGAAGCCCGGCCGAAGCGGGCGGGATAAAACGGGGCGACGTCATTGTCTCGATAGACTCAAAGCCGGTCACAAAATACCGCGAGCTTCAGTCCATTGTCGCGGGTGAGGCCGTTGGGAAGACTGTCGAGATAAAGGTAATAAGGGACGCTCAGGAAAAAACATTCAATGTGAAAATAGCGGAGCGCAATATTGAAAAACTTATGAGCCGGGAAAAGGCCGAGTTGTCAAAGGAAGCAAAAAAAGACCTGGGCATAGCCGTGGGAGAAATAAATTCCGAAGAAGCGTCGCGTTTCAGGCTCTCGGCCACCGAAGGGGTTGCGGTCCTGCAGGTGACGCCGGGATCCACGGCTGAAGCCGCAGGCGTCGCGGCCGGGGATGTCATACATGAGATGGACGGGAAAGAGATCAAAAACAGGGCGGATTTTGACTCGGCATCGGCAAAGGTGGCAAAAGGCGACCAGGTGGTATTGCTCATCGAAAGGGGCGATACAATGGTTTACCTGGCTTTCACGAACGAATAATCAGCCATATTCGATCAACATACAGGGGCCATGGGCCAAAATCCCATGGCCCCTATTTTTATCTCCGGTTTCGTTCATTTCTACGTTAAACGCCCCGCTTCCCCCATTAAGAATTGACAACCAATTCTTAATGATGTATTATATTAAGGAAGAGTCAAACGTCCGGTCAAGTTGCCAACTCTGACTTCCACCATCACAAGACCGGATATAAGGGAAAAAGGGGAAAATGGAGAAACTAAAGTCCGATTCTCTTGTCCAAATCCTGTCAAAATAATTATTTGATATTATATCTGTTTTATTTGAAAAGACCGGCAAAAAGATTCTCCGGAGCTTAAGGCAGGCGGAAAGACAGGGGAAAAAATGGCTGGAATTACCGGGACAAAAAAGGTAAACAGGTCGGGGAACATAAGGGCGGCAAAAACCCTTGTATTTTTCATTATGCTTTCATTCCTTGCCGTATATTTATATTCTGCCGATACCGTAACCATAGATTCAGCCGTAAGCGCAAAGGGAGCCTGTTACATTGCCGGTCAAAATCTTACAATAACAATAGATGCAAGCATAGGAGCGGGCTATGCGCCCATGTCGGGGCTTGTTATAGGGTCATCAGGGCCTCTTGTGTATACCAATCCAGCCCCGGAACCGGATGATTGTTTGTGGGGGCTGACAGGAACAACAGGCAACGCGCCAAACAACTCAAATTCCTGGGCATCTACTGCTACTATTGCAACTGGCGGAGCGTCCGGTGTAGCGGTAGCCGGTTACCAGATGATAGTTCCGGTTCCTGCATCTTACACATTGATCGGGCCAAAAACATTTTATGTTATTATCGGTAATTCAAGTTCAATGGTTACGCTGGGACAGTTTTACAGCAATTCTTTCATACAGGCTTCAATCACACTTCCGGAATGTTCCCTCGACACCCCGACATTCACCCCAACGACCCCGCCCCACTTTTGCAATACCGGCTCGGCCATGTATGGCGCCACCGCTATCGTGTGCGTCAATATTTTAAACTCCACCCCGACATTCACCCCGACCTATACGCAAACTTACACAAGGACATATACCCCTACTTATACATCGACTGCCACATATACTCCCACATATACGCAGACATACACAAGGACCGCGACGCCGACGTATACGGATACGTCGACTTACACCCCCACATACACCCAGTCTTTCACGTCGACAAACACCCCGACCCCGACGGATACGCCCACATATACGCCGACATACACGCAGTCGTTCACTTCGACATTTACGCGGACCTCGACCGACACCCCGACATACACGCCGACATACACCCAGTCATTTACCCCGACCTATACTTCGACATTCACGGCCACGCCCACTTATACCGTCACAAAAACAGAGACGCCGACCGTAACCCCGACAAACACGGTGTCATCCGACACGCCGACCAATACGCCGACTTACACGCCGACTTTCACGGCGACGCCGACATTTACGGCAACGCCGACTTATACTTACACATATACCATGACGTCCACTTATACAAACACCAACACGCAGACCGCGACCCCGACGGTGACCCCGACATATACGGCCACGCCCACCATTACCGTGACCACGCCTTATTCTCCGACCGTTACGCCGACCGATACGCCGACATTCACCGACACGCCCACTTATACCGCTACCCCGACGCCTTCGGACACCATGACCGACACGCCGACATTCACGGCCACCCCGACTTATACGGACACCATGACGGTGACCCCGACAAATTCTGCTTCATACACGCCCACA